>Ga0209572_1000250_pt1 | contig 106477 bp, 90 predicted proteins | sample EBPBio232012_DNA_FD_185867 | JGI IMG/M metagenome (GOLD analysis project Ga0209572, IMG submission 185867) | Wastewater treatment Type I Accumulibacter community from EBPR Bioreactor in Madison, WI, USA - Reactor 1_1/23/2012_ DNA (SPAdes)... | ecosystem: Engineered > Bioreactor > EBPR >...
TCCGGACTATACATTTCAACCAGAATTCGGATGGGGATTTTTATCACCATTTGTCTCTTCGGCCTTACTTTCCGCAAGGGCACCAAGTTAGCAATATATTTCTTAAAGATACTATTGTACCTTTAATGTGAATTTGGGTTAAACAAATACTGAAAAGAATTGGACTTTGGGTTTACCCTCCTAATCAACATTATTCAAATTGTCAAAACTTATACGGCTAAATTGGGATTTAATAGGTAATTTATGGCTATTTAAGTATAAAGGTGTAATTTTATGCGATGAATCCAGTAAAATCTGAATCTATAATATTAGGAATCGATCCCGGTACCATCAAAATGGGATTTGCAGTTATAAAGCATAACAAACCAATGCCTCAATTAATGGATTACGGTGTACTCAACCTCCAATATATTGATGATGGGCATGAAAAACTTCACCAAATCTTTGTAAAGATGGAAAAACTGATTCAAAAGTATCAAATTACAGAATTAGCTATAGAAGCTCCATTTTTTGGAAAAAACGTCCAATCTATGCTAAAATTGGGAAGAGCTCAAGGTGTTGTTATTTCTGCTGCGAGATATTTCGGATTATTAACCACCGAATATTCTCCTCGAAAAATCAAACTATCCGTAGCCGGAAATGGGAATGCATCCAAAGAACAAGTTGCAAGGATGATTGAAAAGCAATTCAGTGTAAACCTTCATAATGTAGGTTTAGATGCCACCGACGCACTTTCCGTAGCTATATGTCATTCTTTTTCTAAAGGTGGATTTTCACAAAAAGGCGGCAGTAAAAATTGGTCAGATTTCATAAAGAAAAATCCAAATAAAGTCATTTGACTCTTATCATTTCCTTTATTAAAAAAATTTTATTTTCCCTAACATATTTAAAATCAGCAATAATTTGGCTTGGTTTATAATTCCATTTGGCATAAAATAGTATCAAAAAGAACTATTCAATAGCAGAAGATATTTCCCTCGCAAGTTGTTCAAACTCGTCAACAGATAATGTAATCGGTGGATTTTTAAAATTCATATCAGAAACCGCATTTATTGGCATCAGGTGAATATGCGTATGTGGCACCTCTAGTCCTACAACAGCCACACCTATCCTATTACACGGAATTACTTTTTTCATAGCTTTAGCAATTTTACGTGCCGTCATCATCAATTCAATATACTCATCACTATTCAGATCAAAGATATAATCTACTTCCTTTTTAGGAATTACCAATGTATGACCCTTAACCACCGGTCGTATGTCCAAGAAACAAAAGTGTTTGTCATCTTCATAAACTTTATAACAAGGCAACTCGCCTGCAATTATCTTACTAAAAATACTTGCCATTGGATCAATGATATAATTTTATAATTTTAAATTCTAATACGCCGGCAGGTGTCGTCACTTTAGCAATATCACCTTCCTTTTTACCTAAAAGTCCTTGTCCAATGGGTGAATTTCCTGATATTTTCCCCGATTGTAAGTCAGATTCTGCTTCTGAAACCAATGTATATTTAAAAACTTTCTTGGTTTTAATATTCTCTATCTCAACGGTGGATAAAAGTGTAACTATGGTTGGATCCAACTGTGATGCATCTATTAGTCGAGCATTTGCCAAAACTTTCTCCAACTCGTTAATTCTCAATTCCAACATACCCTGTGCATTCTTTGCTGCATCATACTCTGCATTCTCTGACAAATCACCTTTATCACGTGCTTCAGCGATCGCCTTTGCAGCCTCTTGCCGACCCGTTGACTTAAGTTCATCTAACTCAGCATTAAGTTTATCCATTCCTTCTTGTGTAAGATAAGTATAGCCTGACATAATTATAATAATAAGTTTAAAAAAACTAAACACTCCCGTTTGGAAGTGTTTAGTGTTATGTTACAAAAATATAAAAAACTATCTATAGAAGAAACAAATATTAGAGGTTAATTCTTACTCCAATATTATGTGTACCACTAAATAGTCTAGAATTCATAAAAGCATAATCCAATGCTATTTTTGATTTTGTCTCTTTATTCAATGTTAAATTGGCGGATGCTCCAAAGGATAATCCTGTATAAATATCATCTTTAATGACTTCAGTTGTTTTTTGAATTTCGCCTTTATATGCAGCCCTTACTTGAAGCATATCTTTTAACAAAGAAACTTCAACACCGGCACCCAATTGATCTCTACTAAAGGAATTAGATGTAAAATTGGCAAGAGGTGTAACTCGAATTGCATCATCCGCAACATAAAAATCATACGACGCACCAATATTTAAAGTTACCGGTAATTCGTAATTAGCAGCTCTTTGATCATAGGCCAGGTTGACATTCTCTACATTAGGATTCGGCCTAGTAACTGTAAATCCTTCGCCTCTAAATCTCAAAGGAGTACCCAAGTTGCGTAAAGCAAGACCTAATTTAAAATTATCTTTTGCCCCATTTGAGTATTGTACACCGGCATCAAAAGCTAAACCACGAGCAGAAACGCCCGGAATAGACTCCATTACAAGTCTTACACCCATACCTACAGAAACTTTACCAAGCGATTCTTCATTGATAAACATGTGAGCATAAGAAAGACCAATATTAGCCCATGATGCATTAAAATAAGTTCCATTTCCTTCCGGGAAATCAACCGTTGTCACTTTAATATCACCAAAATTAAGTGCCATAAAATCTAAGCCAAAAACACCATTTTTACCAATCTTTTTTGCAAGACCAAAAGTATTGGTAGTAATCCCTGTACCTACCAGATATCGTCCATGGCTATAGGCTATTTCCATACTTTTAATATTCGTCAATCCTGCAACATTTAGTCGTGTTGCCTCAATTCCGGATATTCCTGCTGTATTCATCGTATGAAGACCGGCACTTCTCGCCCATGGATTCATAAGCAATTCTCCTGCTCCCGAAGATCCTTGACGATCAGGGTTACCGGCAAAAACAAAGGAAGTGCCCACTATTAAAATGAATATTGTAAATAATTTTTTCACGTTTAATTCTTTTGTTCGTTTGTAATAAATTTTCAAACTAAATATGAATCCGGATAACAACTTACCCGGATTCAGATAAATTTATTAGAATCCGGAGATCTCGAGCTGACGGATTGTACCAACCCATTTAATCACTCTTTCACCTTCATCTGATTTAACATGTATTAAATAAATTCCACTTCCAACAGTAATACCACTTCCATTCTTCAAATCCCATTCAATGTCAGGCGTTACCTGTCCATATCGAACACCTCGTCCTTCACCATTTCTCACCTCTCTTTCTTCATTTCGATTAAACTGGCGAACAAACTTACCATCTAATGAATAGATCGTCACGACACATTTAGGAGGCAAGTTGGTAATTTTAACGATATTAGCAACCTCAGTATTTTCATAAGCCGAATAGGCATAATAAGGATTCGGAACAACAGAGATACTATCCAATACTCTGTTAACTAAGTCATTAGACCTTGTTGCAAATGCCTTATCTTTAATTTCAATTTTATACATTGGCATACCATTATTCAATCCGGTAATTCCATCACTTGTAGCAGGTACCTTATATGAATTGTTGACTCTTAACTTATAAACTGTCTCCTGAGGGATTAAACCATCTTTGTAGGACAACATTTTAGTACCAAGAGGAACACCAACCCATGTAATCTGAGCAAGGACACGAGCTTTATTGATATCATTCGGATTTTGACCTTTCAAATTCTTTTGGAACGCCAGACACTCATCATATTTAGTTTTACTTACATAAATATAATGTTGTCCACCTGCGAAGAAATTATCCGGAGATTGGAAATTGTTAGAAAATGGAATAGCCCAATTTGCCCCCGGATTGAATAACATATCCCTGCCAATATTAGGATTCTCTCCAACTTCCTCTAATATTCCGCCAAATATAGCAGGGTCAAAACTTGAATTTTCCGAGAAGAAAATATTCAATCTCATTCCTGTTTCAACATCTATAGCATATCCAGGGAACCAACTCAATCCGGTGGAATCAGGATTAGAATTGAGAACAGGATTACCATTTGCATCAACATCCTTAGTAACAGATCTTGCTTTTCTCAATGAAAACTGAGGCGCATTTCCTTCCGGTGGTAAGCCGGCATTAGAATAAATTGCATTAGAAGCTTCGACAACAATACATTTAGACCATTTAGATCGATCACTCGTGAACACAATATCTACGTTATTCAGATCAGCAAGTGTATTGGATTTCTCAACCGTATTCTTAATATTAGAAGAAGCTGGAACAGGTGTTAGGAACTCTCCAGCTCCAAGATCTGCCGGTTCTTTCAACGCTAATGCCAATGGCCAGAAACCTAACTTTTCATAAACATTTTTCGGATCTTGATTTCCTTTGTCACTAAACTTCTCAACAAAATTAATCCAATTTAAGGCTTCAGTAAGGATAAGAGAAACATTTGGATTATCACTTAGAATTTCACCTCCATCTCTTAACATTGTAAGCCAATTATCCTTGGTTGGATCAGCATATACTCTTTCCTGACCGACATATCCATTGACATCATCTAAGTCCTCTCCCGGATCATTATTCGGGAAAAAGATAGAAATACCATATTCTGCAATCAATCGCTCATTAAACTTAGCAAACTTCTCTTCTTTAACTAAAGTATCGCCTGTCGCACTTGTTAAATTCCACACTGCCGAATTAATATCCAACTTTGAATCTGTGGGATTCTTGTCATTAAATGCAACATTAAGTACACCGTCAATTACATCGATCGGGTTATACACTTTTACAGCTACAGGACCATTTCCTTCTTTATAAAGTATCGTTCTTTCGGCGGAAGGTCCACTTATAAAGCTCAAGTTAAACAATCTATCTCTTTCGCCATCCGCAAGTTCAAGGAAGGATTTATAGGTTCCTTCACCATCCAATCTTGTAATAATTGCACCTGATCCATAATCAGAATTCAATTTTCTATCAATAATAGGTCGCGGTATAGCGGTATAAATTTGTGAATTTCTTCTTCCTAGAGCAAATGTTATTCGTTGTCCATCACCCTTCACATCTAATGTTTTGTAATTATTATATGCGTAAGCTACTGCAGTATAATAGTATTTTTTATGATTCACCAAACGATCATCGCCGGTTGCAAATAAGTCTCTATTTACTTCGAATGTATTTCTCAATCCTTTATTCTCACCGTTCACCATGGTTGTTGGAATCCATATATGATGTAATGGATCTTTAGGATCAGGATAAGATGGATTATCTATAGGAGTCCAATTAAATAAAGTTGTCACAGAATCCTTCAGGTCAACTTGAGCAAAAAGTCTTGATTTACTAGGATCATCCAAATCAGCTGGGGAAACATCAGGACTTTTAACCTGATAAATCATATAGCCTTGAAATTTAAACAAACCAAATGTATCTTTTGATACCGAAACACCCGGACTAAATCCATGATAATTCAAATCATAGTTATTGGAAGTTTCGGGATCATTACTCAAAGCTAAAACCAATTTCTTGTCCAATTCAATGATATCTACATTCGGTGCATCCGGACCGTCAAATATTTTAAAACAATTGTCAAAAAGTCCTTGACATATTTTATCTGCAGCAATCAAGTCCGTTAATGATGGTGCATTATTTGGTCCAGAATAATCTTGATCAGGTACCCATGGAACTCCAACAACAAGATAATTGGTCTTATTGGACTGCAATGTTATCGGTCCTGTGGATTGAGCTGTCCTACGGTCAACACCCGGTAATGATGTAACAGTCTTCATCGACCAACCGTTAACATTGTCGGGCGCATCCGGAAATGGAAATCTAGTTACCGGACCTCCCGACTTATAACCTGAACCACCAAAGGTAAAGGGTGTACCATCCTTCCACTTAGCATCCAAATAATTATACAATTGCTGTAAGTTATCAGGGTCTGTCGTTCCAGGTTCAGCACTTTCTCTATTCCAATAGGTGAAGGAAGTCATACCTATATCATAATTGGTTTCCTTCCCACCTATTATTGTATCAATGGTAGGTCCTTCAAAGTAGTCAATACCCAAAATCGGAACTTTCCTTCCATAGGTATTGACAGAACCTCCACCTGCATTACACAAAGTCATATCAGGTCCAGAATTCCCGTCAGTTCCGTCAACATTGTAATAATACACTAAACTTAATGAGGAATCACATCCAATCAAGTCATCATCTGGACAACCTAAATCAGAGTCAACCCACCATCCAAAAATACACCTATCTGTTACTGTGGGAGAACGATTGACCAATTTATAACGCATAAAGGTCATATCATTAAGTTGGTCATTCGTTTTAAAAGCATAGGCTTGAACTTGTACTTCCATATTCATGGGGTTTCCATGATATTCGGTATGTGCGTTTCCATTGTCATTATATATCCAAAAAAACATTTGATCTGCATACGTTGGAGGAACCGGATTGTCGGCTGTTGGCTCACATGCTCCACCTACACCACGCACTTCAATAATCGGAAAATCTCCTTTAGCGGGATCATACTCTCCGTCGCCATCATAGTCATAAAATGGTGCTAATGCTGCAGTAGTAGTAGGCAAACTCCAATTGTATATAGATTTAAAATAAGGATTACCTCTTGCCGGCCATCCTCTTACATTTAATGGAATTAAACTTTCCGGATAGTCAGTCCCTGCTTCTAGAAATTCATTAAATTGCGCTATATGCTTATCTATTTCCTGCCCTCTTACTTCAAAGAACCTATCCCAGTTAGAACATTCCTGAACAGTAATTTGACCTGTCAGATCATTAAGAGGACCAGGAAACCAGTCATGCTTATTACTCGCACCACCGTACATTCTTCCGGCACCTTTCAATGAACCTCCATTATACCCTACAATCCATACTGCTGCTGCAAATATTGATGAAACAGGCTTCACGGTTACATTAGGTACAATATATCTACCATCACTCCTATCCCACCATACGTCACCACCGTTTAGTAATAAAGCCCTAACATTATTAATAGTAAGTTCTACTTTAGCCGTTGCCGGGGCACAAAGCTCTCTCAACTCAAGTTCTTTTTGAGTAGGTGGATCTTTCTTAAATCCGGGAGGTACGTGAGCACTCACATCATAAGCCACACTTACTATAAAAATAAATACCCAATAAAATAAATAATTTTTCATTTGTAATATTTTAAATATTTATTGACGAAAAATGAAAAGTTAATAAATATCAATTAATTCTGTTATTAAAAATTAAAACTTGCTCCTATATAAATCCTTCGTGGTCCATTAAAAAACCCAGGATTGTACATCAACCAATTGTAAGCATTAATATATTCGGCAGAAGTTCTTCCTAAGCCCGTGGCAACCTGATTCAAATCAATTGCTGAATATAAATTCTGTCCCAGATAAGTCGGTAAAAATCCATCATCAAAGGCTGAACCAGAGGCTTTATACAATCCATATATATTTCGTGTATTTAATAAATTGGTAATCCTTACATATACGTTAAGCGATGCGGCTCTTTTAACATCTGCAGAATTCAATCTAAATGATTTATCTATTCTTAAATCCAGATTAAAGTTCCAAGGATATCGCTGCCCATTATATGTACCAATTGTTCCACTTCCGCCCCGTTCAGTAGGAGTAGCAGCCTTAGTATAAGGACGACCTGATACGGCTGTACCAATGATATTAACACCAGCATTGGCAAATACATCGACACCAAACCATTCGGGTCCATTGTACGCCTTTCCTTCATCAAAACGGTAGTCAGCTGTTAATTTCAAAGCATGTCTTTCATCAAAGTCAAGTGGGCTCAATACTCTCACCTGACCATTTTTGGCAATGCTTGCCTGAGTTTGAGGATCAGAACCCGTACCATCAGCAAACTGTAGGGTATAGTTGGCTTGTAAGGTAAGATTACTTGTTCTTCTCAAATCATACTGTATCTGAATACCTTTTACGGTACTAAAGTCAATATTACGGTATGTCAACAATTTGCCACCGATATTACTTGTATATAATATCAATGAGTTCTGTATCAAATCTCTAATTTCTTTATAATACAAAGACAATTTCAACGCTGAAGTATTTGTCAACTTCTGTTGGAATCCGATTTCATAATCGATATTCTTGGAAGGCTTCAAATCCGGATTATTAAATGAAGATTGGTTCTCCCAATATAAATAATCTAAGCCAGAGGCATAATTGTTGGTTGGTCTTTCAACTAAGATATCGTAGTGTCCAAAGAAGTTGGCGTCATCTGAAATAGGGAATGATATTGCAATCCTTGGTGAAAAACTTACCTGTGGAGTATAATCTTTAAAGGAACGATTAGGATCATAAGATGCCAGCTGGATATCCGGCTTATTTACTTCTCCGGGAAGTAGGTTATAACGTGGATTTACAACACCTTTTTGGAAGATATCATCCGGATTGAGTGTCGCTATACCTTTGGAATTGTACCAAGTATCTCCTACTCTAAATGCTTTTACGCCAGATGCATCATTACCAAGTGTATTTAAATAAACAGCTGCATCAGGATCAATATTTGAAGGCAATTGTTGACCTATCTGTTGGTAATATTCTTTTGCAGTCGAAATTTCATATAAACTATAAGGATCTTTAAGAACCTTCGTATTGGCATCATATCTTTCTATTCTTAATCCCAATCGGAAAATTACGTCTCTAGCCTGGAATTTATCTTGAATATAGAATGATTGATAGATAGGCTTAAATGGCGCCAAAAGCATTGATCGCACACCATTTTCATTTCCTGACGTTTTTGTAAAAAAGTCGTTAAAGCTTGCTTCGTTAATTTTATTTCCTAAATAATCATAACCATAAAATCCAAGAATACCATAAGAAGTCAACTCTCCAGGTGCAAACATATCCAAAGATAGTTGATCAGGACTTAGGTTATTTACAAAGATAGGCTGATCTAACGGAACTCCTAGCTTTTCTCTTACTGCACGATAAAACTGATTGCCCAGCTGTGGGGTAACTTTATAGGGATAAACCGGAATCTGAATACCTTGTATGTCGAGGGTATCAATAGCATTGGCAGAATAATCTAACTCCTTAAGATGTGTATTAGCTAAGTTATTAGCCAATGTCCAAAGGTTTCTTGGAGCAATTGAATAGGAACGTTGTACATTCTGTTCATACAAAAAGCCCAAATTTATAGAATGACGACCTGATTCAGATGATCCGGGTACAATATCAAAGTTGATATCCAATCTACCTGTATATGTATCGCTTTCTGATTTCCTGAAAGTGTTATAAACTTGTCCTACATTGTTATATAGTCCATATAGTTGATTGTATAAATTAGACTGTGCCTGTAGGCCATTATATGTTATAAATTCTTGATTAATAATCTGCTCAGGAGTAAGTGAATTATTATAATTAGCGAGAACAGGGTTGGCTGTTCCGGGTACAAAAGTTCCATCATAGGCTTCAACTAAGCTATATACATTTTTTATCGTATCATTAACCAATTGAATTGCAGGTTCACCCAACTTAGAGTTAAACTTACCGACATAACCGTAATTAAACAAGTTAGCTTTGTGTCTCAAATCCTCCGAATTACTCTTAGATTTCTCATAACCACCTATTAATATATAACCAACATTCTGAATGATACCTTTATTGGTAGTTGAGAGTTTGTGTCTCAATCGGACATTACCTCTATATCGGTTGGAATAATTATAAGGATTATTCTCGTAGTTAGCAAATTCCCATGCGCGAGAAGGAGAAAATCGACCAACTCCATTTGTATAACCAAAGCCTGCTTGGACATCAATGGTTTTTGAAATTCTAAAGTCCAACTTACCGTTGAAATCCAGATTTTTACTTTGGTTATTTATTCCTATTTTTGAAGAATATGTATTCTGTGTCAGGTTGAATTCACCGGCAGAATAAGCTCCTGCTGCTCCAATATTTCTAACCGGATTGGCCTCTAATTCTTTGATTCTATCCGCACTCATATAATGTAAAGGATCATAATTGGGACTAGGATCCTTTGATCCAACATACCTTGCGCCCAATCTGAAGCCAATCAAAGGCTGGTTGTTTTTGTCTTTTAAAATTGGACCTGAAGTAGAAACATTAAATTCAGAACGCTCATAAGGATCGAGAAACTTTGATGTTTCTGCATCTGCATAAACACTATAGTAGCTACTTGGACCTTTGGTTGTCGCTACAATCAATCCACCGGTAACGTCACCATATTGAGCCTCTAATCCACCTGTAATCACTTGGAGTTGCTCAATCTCGTTGGGTGGAAGGTACGCTCCTGCAACGCGGATACCATCAATATAATAATTGGTCGAACCGGTACGGCTACCTCGGATGGAGATGTCTCCTCCATTAGAACTTGAAACACCCCCTGAAGCTGCAGCAAGTGCCTGAATGTTCTTCACCGGTGCCTTAGCAATCTGTTCCTGTGTCATCACAGTACCTTGGGTGGTATTATCCTGCTCTATCAAAGGGTTTTTATATGCCTTTATGACAACATCCTGCAACAAGGTTGTCTCAGTATCTAGCTTAGTAACCGCCATTTTATTGGCTTTACCGTTAAATACTTGAACATCTGTCATTAAAACAGCACCATAACCGGTATATGTTATATTGACATCATACGTCCCGGGTGTAACCGAACTAAAATAAAAGTTTCCATACTCATCCGTGATAGTTCCATCAGTCTGCACACCATTTCTCTTTAAAACTACGGTTGCGCCAATGATTACTTCACCCGATTCATTATCAACAATTTTTCCAGACAAACTCGTCTGAGCTTCACTAAGAATGGAAAAACTAAATAAAAAAGCAAAAAGTAAAAGAATTCTGCTCATATCAAGTTATTTATCAAATTATGTTTTAAGTGTTGCAATAGTAACAAAATTTTAAGATATGAAACCATAAATTCAAAAATTTTAGTTTGTTAATTCTTCCTTTTTACTCTTATTCTCCAACTATCATTTCAGAAGCATTTGATAATCAATTGTTAACAAAACATTATTTAATGTTATAAAATTGAATAATTTTTTCGACTAAAAGTGTTGAAATCTTCTCTTTGGATTCGAAAGTCCATCCTGCCACATGAGGTGTCATGATGACATTATCTTGTTCAGCCAAAAAAGTCATTTGTTGCTGCTCCCTTATACTATATGTTTCCGCCCTTTCATTGGGAAATACATCAAAGCAACAACCGCCAATTTGACCTGAAACAATATTTTCAATTACATCATCCATGATTACTAATTTACCCCGTGCAGCATTAATTATTATAACACCTTTTTTCATTTGCCGAATCAAATCCGCATTTATCATTGATTCTGTTTCATTTGTCAAAGGCAGATTAAAACTAATGACGTCGCTTTCTTTTATAACTTCTTCCATTGTTGAAGGAATAATAACCGCTTTGCCCAACCGTTCTGCGTTAATTTCTTTATATTTATCATAAACAGGTATCCTTACGTCAAATCCTGATAAAACACTTGCAAAAGCCGGACCGGTATGTCCAAAACCTATGATTCCGACAGTTTTCCCGGATAATTGTGTCCCTCGTACTGCTTCCCGATTCCATTTTGCATCCTTTACTTGTTGTGCTCCCAAAGCCAATTTATTGAACAGTGCCAACAAGAGTGCAATAGAATGTTCTGCCACTGCTTGGGCATTGCCTTCGGGAGTACTAATCACCTGAATATCTTTATCTTTCGCATAATTCAAATCAATAATATCTAATCCCGAACCCATTCGACCAATAAACTCTAATTTCGTACCTTTTTGAATTCGGGCTTTATTCATTTTAACACGTGTATTGATGATAATGCCTTCATAATTACACAATATATCGTCAACCTCCTGAAGCGGCATACCCGTATTGTAATCCACTTGGAATCCATTTTGATGCAGTCCGTCAATCAAGTATGGATGACAGTCATCAGTTATTAATATTTTTTTCATAAATGCAAATGTAATTCAAACACTTACAAAATTAAATTCTAATTACATAGTTTTGCGGCAGTTATTGAAATAGAATCTATTTACCCGCTAAGACAATTATATCTATGGACATAGTAAAGTATCGCATTTCAATACTTTTAATTTTATTTATTTCATTTTCTTTCTGCATAGTGAGTTGTAAGAAAGATTATACAGATGATAGCTTCCCACGAAATGTTGATGTGTATTTAAGGTATTTAGCAGAAGGCAACCAATTCAGTGGAATGTGCAAGGTTACATTTGCCGACACTTTGGCTATTGGAGAGCCAGATACAGCTAACTATGCAATAACTATCAACAATAAAGATCTCAAGCAAGTTATTGTAGGCAACGGCATAAAAAACTATACTTTCCAGACAAAAACACCGTTTGCCCATAAGTTTGAAATTAAAATGAAAGAACCCAATGGAGATATATTGTCAAAGTCAACGAAGATGTATTCTATTGACAGCATCTTAGTTAATCCTGTCGTGTCCATGTCAAAGGGAATGGATATTCAATATTTTGGTCAGGAACTCAGTGCCAATGAGTCCATCATACTTATGTTAATTACATCTGACGACAAATCAACGTCCACAACGATTCAAGGACCCGCTTCAAGCAATACAATACATTTAAAAGCAGAAGACCTGCAATTGTTGCCCAAAGGAATGGCTACATTATATTTAATTAGAACATTTAATGATGAAGAAGTAAATGGTAAAATGCACTTTGTCATCCGGAATGAATATTTCAGTCAAAGTAAAAGCATCAACTTAGTTCCATAACCTCACATTTTAGATTTGTAATTATTTATAGCAGATAAAAGACCCGTATTCTGTATCGTAGCAACAAGATTGTAACGATTTGTACATCGAGACGTCCCACATAATCAGCACTATACGGCATTTAGAAACCTTTACTGCTGAATTCAGGTTAAAGAAATACTCTGTCTTTAATAGGGTTCGGGTTAATTTTTTCCAATAAAAAAAGCCCCATCATCACTAACGGGGCTTCGGTGGTACCTCCAGGAATCGAACCAGGGACACAAGGATTTTCAGTCCTTTGCTCTACCAACTGAGCTAAGGTACCAAAGCGGGTGCAAATATAGCACTAAGTTCCAATTCAACAAGTCATATTTAAAAAAAATAAAAAAAAATACATCGGTTGTATTAAAACTATTTGAATTTCAAAGGTGTAGAATAAAAATGAAAAATCATTTAAATTTTATACAAATAATAACAAACCATCATTTCAAACAATTTTACCAATACACGGAACGAAAAAGCATCAATTCTAACCAAACAGTAAATTTTTCAGAGAATAAATATCAAATTCATTTCAATAACGAACAATTGATAAAAAGCATATACCGTTTCTTTGATTACTTTTGTCGTTAAATTCGAAATAAAATGAAGTTATCGGGCTACCTATATATTGTCGCAGTCGTCCTTTTGGGCTCAATTATCTTTTATGAATACGTTTATTCTTCCGGCAACTGGATTAGTCCATACTTAGTCATCCCGGTAGCTTTGGGGATAGGCACGTATGTACTATCGCCACAAATAGACTGGTGGCACAGCAAGCGCTTTCCGCCACAATTGGAAGAAAAGGTTGTTCAGATCTTTGAAAACAATAGCGTTTATTACCAAAACTTGCCAACAGAGAAGAAAAAGTTATTCAATGAGAGAGTATGTCTCTTTATTGAGGCAAAAGGATGGCAATATATTGGGATGCAAGAGGAAATGCCTTATGATCTTAAAGCGATTGTAGCATTTGAGCCGATCCGATTGACTTTAAGTCAAAATAATTTTTTGATGAAACCATTTGACAGGATTGCCGTTTATCAGAATCCGTTTATATCGCCCAATATTCCTGAAAGATATCATTCATCGGAAATTTTTGCGGAAGATGGTATCGTGTTATTTTCATTAAAACACATTTTACCGGCTTTTCGTGAGTCTCATAAATACTTCAATGTTGTCTTATACGAATATGCAAAAATTATGACAATGACCTATCCGGATATCATCTTCCCATCACTGGATGAAGATTTTTGGCCTGATTTGTACAAAGTCGCTAATTACGGTCTAAGAGAAATAATGGGTGCAGTCGGTCTGCCAAATGTAGATCCTCTTCCTGTCGCTATTCATCATTACTTTGTCTATGGCACACATTTTGAGGCTGTATATCCGGAGCTTTACAAAGAGTTACAGGGAATTTTTGAGATATATCATTTGCCGCTGTTATTGCCTTAGAGTGACTAAATCCATTTTTTAAACCTAAAATAAACTAACGTCAAAACAGAAAAGACGACCATAATAATCCATACGAAAGGATAACCATACTGCCACTCTAATTCCGGCATAACCCTGAAATTCATTCCATAGACGCCTACAATAAAGGTTAAAGGGATAAATATGGTAGATATGATAGTCAGCGTCTTGATGATATTGTTGGTTCTATAGTTTATTTCGGCGTGATATAGATCATAAAGCCCATAAATCATTTCATTGTAGGTATCGACCAGGTTGAATAGTTGATTGCTGTGATCTAATAAATCGGCGAGATATATCTTGGTTTCAGCTTGAATAGCCTCATTAAAAGAAGACTTCATTTTGGCTATTGATTCGCGCAGCGCAGGAATTGCCTTCATAAACTCTAAGAAGGAGCGTCTAAAATAAAATATTTCCTGCTTTAACGTATTATCCGGATGATTTTCAATTTTGACCTCAAACTCCTCTATCTTCATATCAATATAATGTGTTGCTTCCAGAAACTTATCTACAATCAGATCCATAACAGCATAGGTAAGATAGTCCGGTTTCCGATTATGAAACCGATTATTCCCATTACTCAACCGTTCATAAATGGGCTTAAATGTCTCACTATCATCTTCGCGGAAGGTTATTAGGATGGTTGAATTAAAGAAAATTGAGATTTGTTCTTTATTGATTTTATTATCGTTTTTGTTGTAAAAAAGAGATTGAAAAGTTAAGAAATTGCTGCTTCCCAAGTCAATATACTTCGGATTTTGGTTTACATTCAGGATGTCTTCCAATATCAGCTTTCCGATACCATACTTCTCCCCTAACGCTTCTATCTTCGCCGGATCATGTATGCCTATCACATCAAGCCATGTCATGCCTTTGCCTTGCTGAATCCGGTCTATATCTCCGCTCTCATTCTTAATGATCTTTATGTCGTCTCCATCTATCAAGGTATTTATAAAAGAAGTATGAGTAACCTTCTGCTTGCCGGTAAAAACCAATGTTCCCGGGGCGGTGCCGGGAGTTTTTATCACTTTCTTATCATTTGTATCAAACAAAGGTTTGCTGATTCTTTTTAAATTTTTCATGTTTCAACAAGTTAAAGAAAACAAAATAATACAACCATTAATGTTCAGTATGGGGCTTAAAATTAGCCGGGGTGATATCACTCATTGAAGCAAACCACGCTCCTACCTGAGGCAATCTGACAATCAATGTTTCCAATAAATCATAGCTGACTCTATTAGCATTTTCAATATTCTTACTGACTATGCTGATTTGAATAAAAACTCCTTTTTCTGTTATATTACTGACATTGATGGGTATATTTTTTTCTAATGACAAGGAATCCTCATTGTTTGAATTCAGGATAATAAGTGGGTGAACAGACAATATATCTCTTATGAGACTTTTTGCAGCGGCAATATTAGAAGAATGGTGAAGTATCAATTCTACGGTTTTATTGATATTTTCTTCATGAAAATCATAGTTTACCACCACTTCGTTATTAATCAAAGTATTTGGTATGATAACTCTTTTGTTCTCACCGTCTCTAATGATAGTATGGCGCAGAGTGATATCCTCAACTACACCGGTTACTGTCTCTTTGAACCGAAGTCTATCATTGATTCCAAACGGCCTGAACAATACAATAAAAAAGCCGCTTATAATATTGCTCAATGCATTCTGGGCAGCAAAGGAAAGAGCCACTGTTACCAGTCCCGCACCAGCCAATAGCGAATTAGAAACAGGCTTCAGCAAATGAACTTGAGAAATGGCAGCCATGCCTCCTACAATATAAATGACCGCGGTAGTCACGTGTGAGAAAAACTTCAGCTTAGTAGGATCTCTAAAGATTGATTTTTTATTGTGAATCTTCCGAAAGGATACAAAATAATGCAACACCTGTGCAGCAATGATGGTGGCAAAAATAATCAGGAAAAAAATGAGTAGCTGTTCCCATTTGATATATTCCAGCATTTTTTCTATCATAATATCAGAATTAAAAGGATATTCAGGATGCCTTAAACAGTCCGTCAAAGAAGGTTTCCACTTTAGATTTTATCTGAACAGAGCTACAAGAATAATTGTTTATTATCAAAGTAAAAACATATTCTTTCCCTGAGGCGCCTGTCAGAAGACCGGAAAAGCTCCGTACTCTACTCATTGAACCGGTTTTCGCACGTATTTTGCCTTTAGCAGGAGAATTCGTCAAATAACTTTTCATTGTTCCGCTGACGCCGGCTATGGGCAAGGATGCTTCCAATATTGAAGATATGGACTTTTCTTGAAATTTCTGTCTTAATATTTTAGCAAAGCCATAACTTGGAATTGAATTCAAAGTAGATAATCCGGAACCATCAGCCAGGAAAAATCCGGTACTATTGTCTGATTCTCGACGGAGAAAAGTTTCAAAGCCTTTAATAGCGCTTTCTATGGTAGAGTTAGGAAGAGACTGCGCACCACAATATCTTAATATTGCTTCTGCATTTAAGTTGATGCTTTTCAAGAGTGTTTGTTGTACGATATTTTCCAATGGCAGCGAATAGTGTGTCATCAAGACAGTCCTTTTACCGTCCGGTAGTGGATCAATTAGGGAGCTTTTAATACCCTTTGAAAAAATCTTCTTTTCTTTTAGTTTCTCATTGAGAAGCCACGTAGCTACTTTCGGAGGATCAGGCATACTTCCCTTAACCTCAAAAGTGCCTTTACCCGAAGGAATTGAGCCTCGCACCTTACAATTAAACTGCATAGGTCCACCATAAATAAAGGCATTATCACCACTCTTAGGCCCCGCTGAAAGGACTTCTGAGGCAAACTTTAATCCAGGAATATTGGGATAAACTGTCGCAATATCCGGTGAGGAACCTTGCACACTTTGCTTAAATTTCAATTTATATAAGTTGTCATAAATATTCAATCCATAAATACCGGCAGCATAATAATTTCCGATATCATTCCATAACCAGCTATCATAGATACCTTCATTTGAAAAATAACTTCCATCACCATAAATATTTCCATCAATCGATCGTATTCCGGCTTTGATGACAGCATCAGCGAATGAATTAAGGACTTGGTCAAGCGTACTGCTTCCTTCTGTCATTTCAGAACCAAGAGTAGGGTCTCCAAAACCATGCAAAATAAGGTCCCCTTTTAAAACTCCATTGGCACCTACCTTTCCTGTTATTTCAAGTTGTGTTTTGAACCTAAAATCACCTTTAAGCATCTCCAACCCATACGAACAAGTTAATAATTTCAGCGAAGAAGCCGGAACAAGTGACATATTGGGATTGTGTGCCGCCACCAACTCTCCCGTTTTCCTATCCAACAGCGTAAAACTAACATTTCCATTCTTTAGGGCAGGATCTCCCGTTAACTTAATAATTGGAGCATTCGCTTTTTGGGCACTAAGGCATTCTGCACTTAAGAAAAAGAACAGAATGAGGAAATAATTACATTTCAAAGTATATATTTTACTAATAATCAAATTCAATTACATCGTAAATATATATATAAATATTAATTCAGTATGAAATGGAAAACCCGTTTCAGATATAAGCGAAAATCATACTAACATTTCTTGCCTCATAGATTCGATTTTTAAAACAGCATCTTGATGTTTAAAGCGGCAAATCAAGTGATTCCAATGTTAAAAAGAGGGTCTCCGGAATACACGACCGGGCGATTATTGACACAAATAAGATATCCATTCGTATTGCTGACAACAGCAGTATTAATATTTTCTGAAAGATCATGAATCCATCCGATGAGCTGTCCACGAGACACCTGTGATCCATTTTGTATAGTCGGATAAAAAAGTCCCTGCGTATTGGCTCTTAGCCATGTCATGCGTTTCAGCAAGATATTTTCTTGGGATGATATTCTGAATAATGCCATATCGAGGTGATTAAGCACCTTTTTGATGCCTTCTATAGCTTGTTGGATTACAAAAGAATCCACCCTAAGTGTTTCACCTCCTTCATAAACCAAAACAGGAATTCCCATGTCAAATGCTGTCTTACGAAGGGATTTTTGTAAAAAGGGTTTTATTAAGCTAAAGGGAGCGTTAAAAGCCTCTGCTAATGCCTTGGCAGAAGAATGGCGACCTGTAAATCTAATTTGGGGAAAATTAAACCTTGACTGGCTCCCTGAATGGAAGTCTATTCCTGCGGTACACCATGGCAAGATTTGTCGTGAAATTATACCGGCAATTTTCGAGGCCATCGACCCGTGGGTTGAGCCGGGGAAGCTTCTATTGATATCCTTGCCATCCGTCGAGTCGCGGGTAAAACTTATAAAACCATAAATATTCACCAATGGTACAACAATCACCGAGCCGCACTTCAACTGATTAAACAGCTGGAGTTCAAGAACTTGTCTCAATATTTCAACTCCATTGATTTCATCACCATGTATCCCACCCGTCAATAAAAGTATAGGTCCGGGATTGGGAGAACGGAACACGTGCACTTTCATATTCAGTTGATTACCTACGGGCAATCGGCCAAGCGGAATCTTTACAACGACGTTTTCACCCGGCAATATTCGAGTACCGCTTATGTTGAAAACATCATCCATTCATTGCGCTTCTTGCCAATTGGTCTCCATAAGAAATAATCGCACCGGCAACATTAACCTTTGTTACACTTTCAATGCCTTCTAATCCAGGACTTGCATTCACTTCTAAAATTAAAGGACCGTCTTTACTACGCATAATATCTACTCCTGATACTTGTAAACCAAGCGTTTCAGACGCTTTTAGAATAACGTGTTGCTCCTCTTCCGTCAATTGAATGGGTGTACCGGAGGAACCTCTATGCATATTACTTCTGTACTCTCCTTCCGGCGCCTTCCTAAGCATAGTAGCCACAATACTTCCATTGACAACAAATGCTCTAATATCTTGACCGGCAGATTCTTTTATAAACTTTTGGATAATGAACTTCTTTTGCAATCTAACAAATGCTTCCGATATGGCGACCCCATTCTGTAGTGAATCTGACAAAATCACACCAAGTCCATGTGTACTATCCAACAACTTGATGATAGCAGGAAATTCAAACTCCCTTCTAATCAGGTTAGGATCACATTCCAATGGACTCAATAAGCCGGACTTTGGAATAGGGAGATTTTCTTTTGCTAACAATTGCAAAGCAACCAATTTATCTCTTGCTTGAAGTAAGGCTTGTGATGATGTAATGACAGGGATATTCTTCAATTCAAACTGCCTTATAATGGCTGCTCCATAACTTGTGGCAGTGGAACCGATACGGGGCAACACCCAATCCGCCTTTATTTCCATGCCCGCATTGTCCAAAATCGTAGGATTATGATTATCGACAATTAGACTACAAGTCAATGGGTCAACAACTTGAACATTATGACCACGCTTTCGGCATTCCAATATCAACCTTTGGGTAGAATAAAGCCCAATATTTCGCGATAAAATCAATACTTTCATCTTCATCAGTTTATCCTGCAAAATGAGGATATTTTATCAAATAATATACTAATGAATTAAAATAGATATTAAAAAATATATAAATCCACTGATACTCTGTATAGTGTATAAAAAATATTTAATCAAAATAACAAAGACGATGGTTAAGTTTTCTAAATCCCGTATTCAGCAGTAAAGATTTTGAAAAAAGTGTATCATGCTGATTACAAGTCGTGTATCGATTCTGAATGTGCCGAAAACAGAAATACATCTATTCGTCACAACAAACTGAATACAAGCTTCATCATGAGAAACAATCACTTCATAGCAATTCTGAATTCAACTAAGCTGAATGCAAGCCTCATATTTCTTAAAGCCAACTTTATTGCTTATAATATGAATTTGGGTTAATAGAGTTTTATTTCTGTGGAAAACATCCTCTTACTCATAACCAACTCTCATTGTAACTTACAAAAGAAAAATTTAAGAATACCAAATCAATACAAAAATATATAATTTATAACCGATTGAGAGAACGCTCGATACGGGCCGTCAATGCTGCAAATATATCATCCACTTCGCCTATGCCATTGATAGATGTGGCCAATCCCATCTCATTGAAATAGTCATAGACAGGCTTTGTTTCATTTTTATACACTAAAAATCGTTTTCTAATTATATTTTCATCATTATCATCAGCTCTGCCAGAGGTCTCACCGCGCATCTTTATCCTTCTTACAATTTCATCTTCATCCACTTCCAAAGCAATCATGGCATTAAGCGAAGTTTTCATTTCTTCCAAAAGTGACATCAAAGCATCTGCTTGTTTAAGTGTCCTTGGAAACCCATCAAAAATAAAACCATTAGCATCCGGATGACGCAACATCTTAGCCTTCAACATATTAACAGTTACTTCATCTGGGACCAACTGACCTTGATCCATATAACTTTTGGCTAATCGCCCTAATTCGGTCAAGTTATTTAGTTCATAGCGAAATAAATCTCCTGTCGAAATATGCACCAAGTTATATTTCTCTGCTAATCTTATAGCTTGTGTACCTTTACCGGATCCTGGCGGTCCAAATAGTATCAAATTTATCATGATAAAAATTAATTAAAAGTCGAAAATATAAAAAATTACCAAGCTTAAACTACTTTTTTTGAATTTTAGTCATCTCTTTTTATCCAATTATGACCTCAATCATACTTTCCGGCAAAAAATAAGGACTAGAACGCTTCCATACTTCTTCGGGTGTGATAGTCGTTACTGTGTCTATCATAGTTTGCAATGAATCAAAAGAAACTCCTTCCACCAGACAAGATCGAAATGTATCAGCACAACTAAAAATGCCATCAAACGATGCTATCAAAACGCCCATCAAATAAGCGCGTGTTCTCTCCATTTCAGCTTTTGAAGCCGGTTTATCTATCATCAAATCCATTTGATGTCGAATAGACTTTCTCAACTGAGGTAAATGCTGCCATGACGCCTCTGAAGAAATATAAAACAAGCCATCATAATAATACGAATCAATCGTACTGTATATATCATAGGTCAATCCTTGTTTCTCTCGAATAACCTGACTCAACCTTGAATTAAAATACCCTCCAAATATAGCATTGGCAATAAAAAAGGGTATATAATCAGGATGATTTCTACGAATGCTTTGATTTCCGATTTTATAAGAACACTGAATCTTCCCCATTGTTCGGTTTTCAAATATAGGCACATTTGATGTCTCAGCATTTGGATAACTTATCGAAGACTTAGTTTTCAACGATATCCCTCCTAATGAAGACTCAATATATGCACGGTTTTCCAAAGAAATATCACCACTAACCATTACAAATCCACCGGTACTCAAATAATGTTCATGATAATGATGTCGAATATCTGTGACATGGATATTTTGTATCATATCCACTGTGGTATTGTACCCATAAGGATGATTTGCTCCATATATCATTTCCGTCACCATTCTATAAGCAACAAAATCGGCATCATCCAGATCCTGATGCAGTTTTGAAATACTATTTTGCTTTAAAATAAGAAGTTCTTCTTCCGGAAATAAAGGATTGACAACTACTTCAATGAATCTATCGAATAATGGTCTGAAATAAGTACCTAAACAAAAGAAAGAAAGAGACGAAAAGTCAACACCTGCATTCTGATTTAGCTCCGAACCGTAAAAATCAAAATATTCTGCAACCTCATAACCGGTGTATTTGTCAGTTCCCTCCTTTATTAAGCTATGGCACATTTTTGACACCAACTTAACTTTTTCAGTTGACCTCCCGGCCTTAAAACACCATTCAAACTTAATCGTATTTTTTATCCCTCCTTCCAAATAGTAAATAGTCAATCCGTTAGGAAGTTCCACAAAATCCACTGTTGGAATCAAAAATGGTCGTGGTGCATATATTCTTAATCCTTTCATGAATTATCCAAAACAAGTCTTAACTCACCGGAATGTTTCACGAGTTTGTATTTTAATTTTTTCATCCCTCCGGTAGGGCAGCAATTAGGATCCATTTCATGATACAGTGGAAATACCCTGATTAAATACTTTCCTTGTAAATCAAAACTATCATGCCCCATATATTGATCCAAATATTTGGTGGGCAGCTCATCCAAAATTATACTATCCATACGATTACCATCCATTTGAAAGGCAAACAATTGTCCATAACTGCCACTCCCGGCAGATTGGTTAAATACATACACTTCTTGTTTCCCGTCTTTATTCAAGTCAGCCATCATCGCATCAACTATAGTTCCATCAATGGTAAGTGTTTTCTTTATGGCAACTTTACCATTAAGGGCTACATCCAAACTAAGATGTTTTAACTCGTCATTCCCGGATGTTTTCACCTCAACATTGAGACCATCAGAAGAAAGCGCTTTATTAAAATATACTCCAGCATTATTTTCTACATGAATGGAATCATCCACCACGCCATCCGTTTCACCTGTGGCAATATAAGGAGGATCTTGCTTACAAGCTACAAAAGTTTGTGTCAATGTGAGTAAAACCAATAACTTTAAAACACTTGACTTAGAGCAAAATATCATTAGTTAGATGTGATATGAGTACGAAAAACATAACCATATAATAAAATAAACGATACATTCATTTCTGATTATGTATTTGAAAAAACTCTCAAATAGCCCGCAAAGTTACGTATAAATTATTATATAACCCAAATTCCGAATTAGACAAATACGGAATCGATTTACAACTCGTAATCAATGGTTTACAGAATCCATTGAAACGATTCGTACATCGGGATTAACCCTCATAATCAGCACTATACGGTTTTACAAAACCTATACTGCTGAATGAGGGCTTAATGATATTGTAAAAAAGTGGGTTTAGTTGGTACCAAATATTTTTAACCCATATTCTTATTAATGGAACGTGGTGTCTTTAATAAACATGATACTTGCTTTAGGGGCAATTGGATAAACCATAATTCGTATTATAGGCAAAAATTTAGCCTTTAAAAGGAATTCGGGCTTCATAAAAAATACTACAATATCTACTTTCCATATCACTTTATTGTGCTACCGTCAAAGGCAAATACTTATCCCTTTCTTTATGGCGGAAAGTCATCAACTTATCAAATATCATTCGTTCTTCACAAAAACAATATTCACAAATATTATCCCAGTAATGATTTTAAATTTCATACTTTTGCGCTTTCTTAAAAGGAATGAGGTTAAAAAAATTTAATTTAGTATTATTTACAGCTTTCTTTTCCTTGTTTTTTACTGCGTGTAAACAAGAAGAAAGCCTACTACCTACTTATCTTAGGCTTCATCCTGCTATTTTTAATACGCAACCCAATACCGGCACAAAGCATCAAAACATTGAAGATTATTGGTTATACGTTGACCACAAGGCAATTGGGGTTATTCCTGCCAATAATGTAATTCCGGTTATAGGGGATGGAATTAAAGATATATCCATTTTACCCGGAATACGTGTCAATGGGCTACGAGACAATGCGTATGTGTATTCATTTTTACAACCATTTAATTCATCTGTGACATTATGTCAATGTGCCGATACAATTGATATATACCCACAATTTGAATACAAGAATGAGGCGTTGTTCAGCTTTGTAGAAGATTTTGAAAATAGCAACCGATTTACGATAGACCTTGATCAATCTTCAGCCACCAATGCCGTTACCCAGACTACTACAGCAGCAGAGGGTTCGTACAGCTTAGCTTTAAAAGTGAGTGCTTCAGCCTCAACCAACACCGTCACCACCTTAGATTTTTACAAGGATTTCTTATCCGATGGAAGAGACGTATTCCTTGAATTTGAATATAAAAGTGATTTTCCTTTTTTAGTAGGTATTCAGACACACCTTACATCAGGTGACTTTTTAGAATATGCTGCCGGCATTTATGCAACACAGGAATGGAAAAAAATGTATATCAATTTTACCGATTTAGTCTTAGCTTCAAAAAGCACAGGTGGTTATCGACCGGTTTTCACCGTCACACACCCCGGTGGAACAATTGATCCGGGGAATTTATATATTGACAACATAAAATTAGTCCATTATTAAAGTCTAATGAATAATAATACGAGAAAAAAGGATTTATTGATATATGGCATATGGGATGGATTGATGTGCATCGCTGCATGGTTAGTCTTTTCATACCAAACTATATGGGATAGAAATTTTGTATTATTAGATAATTTAACTTTACAATCAGTCGGCATTACGGCCATAATAGTTGTCGGATTTATACTTATTTATCAACTATTTGATTTTTACACGGATCTTTATAGACAATCCAGGTTAGCAACATTTACACGCACTTTTTTTATTTCATTGTTGACATGCTTATTGGTCATCCTATTGACCCGTAATTTATTGAGTGGCAACACACTGACATTATGGGGGCATTATTTCCTACTTCATTTTGGACTAACTGCCTTTAGCCGTATGGTTTTACTTACACGCGCTAGCAGAAGATTAAAGGCTGGAGCTGTCACATTCAATACACTTATCATCGGTGGTGACGAAAATGCTCTTGAACTTTATCTTGAAATAAAAAGCAGGGAAAAAGGATTGGGATACAAATTTGTCGGCTTTGTCGATAGCAATGGTAGCTCTAAGAATTTATTACAAAGCCACCTACCCATACTTGGGAAGTTGGATAATTTAGCTTCAATCATTGTGCAATATAAAGTTGAGGAAGTCATCATTGCTATTGAAACCCAGGAACATGACAAACTAAGAGACATTTTAAATATTTTGTTTGACTTTGGGTCTGACATTTTAATTAAAATTATTCCCAGTATGTATGATATCATGTTGGGCACAGTTAAAATGAACCATGTTTATGGCGCTGTTTTAATTGAGATCGAACAGGTAATGATGCCCAAATGGCAGATTTTAGTAAAAAGGTTGTTAGACATCATAATAAGCATCATTGTAATTATTTTACTCAGTCCATTGTATATTTATATTTACATCAGGGTCAGGTTGAGCAGCCCGGGAGATTGTATATATCAACAACATCGGATAGGTCTTTATCATAAGCCTTTTAAAATATACAAGTTTCGATCTATGTATATTAATGCAGAAGAAGACGGACCTCAACTAAGTGATGAAAATGATTCCCGATGTACACCTTGGGGTGCAGTGATGCGTAAATGGAGGCTTGATGAATTACCACAATTTTTCAATGTATTAAAGGGTGAAATGTCCATTGTCGGACCACGTCCTGAAAGAAAGTACTACATCGATCAGATTATGCTCCGAGCTCCACACTATAAGCATCTGCTCAAAGTGAGACCGGGCATTACCAGTTGGGGTCAGGTAAAATACGGGTATGCATCCAATGTTGACCAAATGATTCAAAGACTAAAATTTGATATCCTTTATATCGAAAACATGTCCTTATCCCTTGATTTTAAAATTATGTTTTATACACTTCTTGTACTATTCCAAGGTAAAGGCAAGTAAATTATAACTTCCATGCAAGCATAAAAAAAGGCCGTTGGTGAGTTCAACGACCTTCAAAAGCATGTGCAATATCAATTATTTTCCTTTACGCTTTCCAATAGCTTTAATCAACTCTTTTTTAAAGTCTCTCTCTGCCTTGTCAAGTTTAGCCAATTTAACCGCCGGAATGTACTTTAACAAATCGCGATAATAGCTCTTCTTCATTTCAGCCACTTTCACTTCGGAATCCAGTACCTTATTGATTAAAGCATTGGCTTCTGTTTCAGTCATCTGATCAAAAGGTTGGTCAGGAGCGATTTCCTTACGCATTTGCTTCTCCTTTTGGGTAAATTCCATATAAATTGGCCAAAACTTCTCAGATTCTGTAGAGGTCAATGCCAGAGCATTCGTAATATAAGCAACACGTTGTGACTTGACCCTTTCCATATTTGCCTGTTTCTGCGCCTGAGTCAATGTACTAAAAGCAATCAGACAAATTCCAATAATACTCAATTGTATTCTCATTTTTAAGTGTTTATATTTAGTTTAGTTATTAATTATTTCTTCAAGTGGGATATCATCATATATTGCTTGTGTGTCTAAAGTATCCAATTGTAATCCCATTGCATTGATTTCATCAAACTTATCGGCATCCGTGTTGGCAAATAATTCAAGGTCAATATTATCTACATTCTGGTTTAGATAAGAAACTATTTCCTCATTACTCAAGGTGTTAGAATCCATTCCTTGTTGCCATCTCCCGGGAATTATCATAAAAATCAATATCGCTATCGAAGCTGCAACAAGACCTGATATCCATATCATCTTTATGCGCTTTGCTTTATGAACGACCCTCAGATTAGCCACTACCGGCTTGATGTCATCATCAATTTGATCCTTCATCCGATTTAATATCTGCAAAGTAGATTCTTCAAAATACCCTGTTGGAATTTTTAAATTATCTTTTTTCAGCTTATTTATATTATTATCCATGGTATTATATATTTATATTCTTAATATGTGTTTCAATTTTTTTAACTGCATGAAAATAAGAAGCTTTCAGAGCGCCTTCAGTCAAATCCAACATTTCGCTCATTTCACTATATTTCATATTGTCAAAATACTTTAGTTGAAATACTTCCCTTTGCTTTTCAGGAAGTGCGGCTACCGCTTTCATCAGCTCTAATTGTAGCATATCTCCTTCAAAGTATTGATCGGCAGCTAGGCTTTGTTCAGCCACTTGCATCGGCATACTACCATCAATGCTATTCAATCTTTTATTTGTACGAAGAAAGCTCAACGCTTCATTTGATGCAATTTTATACATCCAAGTAAACAGAGAAGCTTTCTGTTCAAATCGATGAACATTATTGAATATCTTAATCATCGTATTTTGAAATACATCATCCGCATCTCCATGATTCAAGACTATCCGCCTAATCACCATATACAGTCTTTCCTGATATTTGGTTAACAGCAGCCGATAGCCATGCTCTCTTTGACTACTATCCTTCATCATCGAGATCAACTCTGTATCGGTCTTATTCTTACTTTCCAAATTGCTGTTGTTATCTATTGGATGATATAATTTTGAAATAGTTTAATTCATGTTTCAATTATTTTCAATTCCACGTGTAGGTCAAATGACAATTTCAACTTTACTTTATTTTCTTACAACTAAAGGAACAACATTTTTATCTTTTTCCTTTGTAAATATTCTTTGTTCTTTGGTTCTTGATAGCCTTTATCGCAGAATATGCCATCAACCTTAAATTCATTGGGCAATTTTTCCAATAATGGTAATAAGCCTTGACTATCGTGTTCATTAGCGGTGGTTGTGCCAACACAGTGTATCATACCATTTGGATCAACGGCTACTTGTTTTTTTATAGCCAAAGTGCAACTTATCGCTTTTCTTAAGATAGCGAGCCTCACTATCCACTCCTGGCTTTTCTTTGCGGAGTATTATTGATGTGGTCTCTTCCTTTTTTATTTGTTCTGGTTCCCTTTCATCCTTATGTCGGTTTTGAGCTATTTCCTATTCTACTTTTCCTTTCAAACACCATGAACTATCAGTTAGAGAGGCATCGACCTTAACTCCTCCCTTTATGATTAATCCTCTTTTCTTCAATTGAATATTCAGCTTCCTCCTTATCCTCTCATACGCTTTCTTCTCAGTCAATTCCTTGTGAAATTGGCTCAACGTACTATGATCCGGCACGTCATCTTCTATCTCTAAACCACATAACCGCATAGCTGATAAACTGTCATTGAGCAACACCTCAGTACCTTCATCCCTAAAATTATTCCATATTGCCTAAGTATATGCATATTAATTATTATATATCACTTATTTATACATATTTATTGTGCATATTTGTCTGATTTTGCCGTGCAAAGGTCTCATCGTTTATTGTTCTCGTCCTCATAAAAGCGTTAATAAAATGTTCAATTTAGATTCATTGACAAAATTGACAAATTAAATTGTATGTAGGAAGAAAATTGCCTTATATTTGCTATCAGAAAATTAATTGCTCCTATGAAAACTAATATATTTTCCGCAATTGTATTCGTTTTACATTTTATATTCATTTTTCAGCTTCATTCGCAGAATGTACCTTATGTTCCATTGTACACGACATCTACTTTTAGTAAGGCCATAAATGTAAGTTTGCCTGTAGGTGCTATGGCAGGTTCGGCATCAACCAGTAACGATAATGCTATGTATGCTGTTCCTTTAATTGTTCCTCAAGGCACAAATGGAATCACTCCCAACATTTCCCTGGCTTATTCCTCCGGAGGAATGAACGGACCGCTTGGCCAAGGATGGTCTGTGTCAGGACTATCCATGATCATGAGAGTAGGATCTAATCTCTATTTTGACGGAGAAGTGAGTCTGGTTAATTATGACAGCAAAGACCGGTTTGCTATAGATGGAAGCCACCTGATACTAAAATCAGGTTCTTATGGGTCTTCAGGTGCGACTTATGGGCGTGAAACCGAAGATTTTTCCGTGATAACTTCGCAGGGAAGCTTATTTGGCGGACCGGCTTATTTTACTGTAGAGTCTAAAGATGGCACCTGCGAGAGTTCAATCTGGTCAATATGAACGGACGACTCTATGATCCTCTGGTAGCCCGTATGCTCTCACCCGACAATTATGTGCAGGCTCCCGACATGACACAGAACTTTAACAGGTATAGTTATGTTCTAAACAACCCATTAAGATACACTGATCCAACCGGGGATTATATTCAGTATATTTTTATGGCAGGTGCATTTGCAGCAGACTATTTCTCAGGATTGCTCAATGGGCATGGCAATGCTGCCCAATCCTGGAAGAATGTGAATGATGCAATGAATGCCTTATCCAGCTTCACATCAGTAAATTTGATCAATGCAGATTTGGGAGGTGGATTTTCATTCAATCTGGGTGTTGGCGTAAGCTATGGAACCACAGGGTTTGGTATTGGCTTAAGTGCAGGAATTGGCTACAGTTCTGATAATTTTGATATAGGGATTTCAGCTGGGATAGGGTATCAATTTGCAAATTCACTTGGAGAAAATGGTGTATATAGTAATGTTGGCGGAGGTGCTGCAATTGGATTTCCGGGTTTCAAGGCTGGTTTGTCAACAATGCAATTTTCCGGATTGGGTCAAAATCAAAGGACAGGCAGCTTTAATTTCTACGGAGATAATTGGAGCATTTCATATGAAAATGATTGGCAATTCGGTTTAAAAATTGCTGATGGAGGTGACAGATGGCGTACAACCGGATTTCGTGTTACAATAGGAGACTATAGTCTAGGACTGAACATGTTTACAGGTGATCCTGATGGTTTTGACTTAGAAAGTAAAGAGAAGTATCGTCCTGCTGCCTTGATTGATGGCAAAATGACATATATAGAGAAGAATGGTAGCAAGCCCAATCAATACAGGCTTGGTGCGCTTTATATTGGCTATAAAGGTACTCGATTGGGCTATACATCAGAAACCATCAGGCACATTTTTCAGAACAGATTTGCCCATGATTTTATCCAGAAAGGAGCAGCAAAGCATTTTGAAAGACTCTCTGGTCATGAGGGAATCTATTCACAATACTTTGGAATTAAAAATAAGTACACAACATGGTAAATAAATTATCCTATTTGCTTTTAACAATTATAGGCATCTTTATATCCTGTGCGAATCAGAAATTATTATTGAAAAAAAGTGAAATACCTGATGTAATAAAAACAAATGGTTTTTACTATGTAAAAACAAATGAATATTCCAAAACTTTGAAAGATAGTGTAACCAATTATAATTTTACTTTTTATTATATTGATGGAACATTTCTGAAGCACTTTACGTCGCCTTCATTGGAGAAAGAAATATTAGACTTTAATATTAAAAATCAGTATGAGATTCTGAAAAAAGATCAAACTAATTGGGGCTTGTATGAAATATACGGATCTAATATTATTCGTGAAGGCTGGAATACATCTGTCGGTGGTGGATTGCCGCGATCACGAGCTGAAGGATATGTAAAAAATGACAGCACCATAGTTTGGATCAAAAATTACGCATATGATAATAAATGCTGTCCTAAGATTAGATCAGGCTATGAAGTAGAAAATCATTTTTATCCATACAGTCCTAAGCCGGATAGTAGTAATACATTTTTATCTGAGTATTGATGTTTTTTATAAATAAAGAATTATGTTTAAAATAATAAAATTAGGACTTGTTGCAATGTTAATATTGACAATGCTGAACTTGGATGCTCAATGCATCCAATTCTCCTACGATCCAGCCGGCAACAGAATTCAGCGAAGTTATAATCCTACTTGTATCCTATCATTGTCAGATGGAAATAGTACAAGTACTGCTGCTCAAATGAACTCTCTTGCTCTGACTGTGAGTGAAGAAAATGATTTGAAAGGTAAGACAGAATTATTTCCCAATCCTGCTCAATCTTTGATTACTATCCGAACCAATGAATTCAGCAAGAAAGCTCAGATAGCGATGTATAACAGCACGGGGGCTGTTGTACTGACCAGAGGACTTACATCTGACCAAATAGATATATCCCATCTGCCTCCCGGCTTGTATGTATTCCTGCTCACAGAGCAGCGGGGAGAGCAATTAATCAGTTATAAGCAAAAAATTATTAAACAATAAAATATCATGAAAATGCTGACTCAATTATCGATCGTCTTAATGACAACATTACTGTCTTACCTGTCCTGTACACCGGATGATGCTGTAAAGAAAGACCCTGCGCCAAAGGAAGTATATAAAGACTGTTGCGGAGTGCAGCCTGTGGAGTGGACTACGGACAGAGGAGGATATATTTTTATGCCCAATGCTTTTACACCCAATGGTGACGGTGTGAATGACGTTTTTTATCCGATAGTAAATGATGAAGACTTTGTATATTTTAATATGGTGGTTTTTGCGGGAAAATGGGATACATCAGGTATTAAGCTTTTCCATCAGGAAATTATAAATAGAAAAGATTCAGAGCGACGTGGCTGGAATGGTACATTTCCCGACGGAAGACCTTATAAAGGTCTATTTACTTACCTGGTTACTTATTTTAATCATAAAGGTGCTGAATATACGATGGGTGGTCAGGGAGAAGCATGTGCCATTGACTGTTCCGATGCAGGAGAGTTTGCAGAAAGGCAAGGTTGTTTTTATCCTGTTCAGGCAGTCAATGGAAAATTAGATAAGAGTAAAGGGAATCAGGAAGAGGATTGTTTTAATTGAGTTTTTGCTCCTCTTTCTCCAATGAGTTTATCCAGAATTTTGTGGCTGCTATCCAACGGCTAGTCCGTAACTCTGAATATGGATAGACACATCTGCTGATAAGCAGAGTTATGGCAAAGTGTACCCTTTGTTCTTTTCATCTGGAATTGACTAAAAACTCTTTTATTTTTAATTGGTCTATGACTTGAGCTGTAATTCATTCTGTTCCAATCTCCCGCACCTCGTCTGTACCATTGTCCATTCCTTTATTAATCCCAAATTCCGTATTTGTCTAATGCGGAATTGATTTACGACTCGTAATCAATGGTTTACAGAAACCATTGAAACGATTCGTACATCGGGACGTCCCTCATAATCAGCACTATACGGTTTTTCAAAACCCTTACTGCTGAATTCGGGTTTAAGAGGAACACGGGTTTAATAATATTTCAATTTCTCCAATTTTAGACTAAGACCTGTTGCTATCTTGCTTCGCAAATACTTTTTTTAGCAACTCTGTAACCCTTTTCACGGGATTTCTTCTAATTTCTTTCTCCTCATTGGCGACCATCTTGAAAAGCCCGTCTAATGCCTGATTGGTAACATAATCATCTAATCGAGGGTTTACTTGCTTAACCAACGGAATAGAATTGTATGCATTGGTCGCTTTGGCCCAGTATTCTATCGCATTAAATTTATTCAAACTGTTGACGATGACCGGATTAAATTCTGAATACAATGTACTATATGTGGCACTCTTGAGATATTGAGTAGCCGCATCATCCGCTCCCATCAGGATATTAATCACATCACTTATCGTCATGCTTTTTATTGCTTTTATAAAAATAGGCTTGGCTTTGGTTGCAGCATCTTCTGCACCCCTATTGATTTTCTCCAAAATAACATTCTCCACATCGGAAAAGCCAGGCACAGCTTGCAATCTATCTGTAACTTTACGGGCTTCAGGAGGAAGTAATATTTTATATGCACTTTTAAAATACCCATCTTTGGCGGACAAACGGTCAGCGCCGTTAGAAATTCCGATATTAAGCGCCTCTTTCAAACCATCTGAGACTTCGGCATTGGTGGGTTCACTCATAGCTGTATTGACAAATTGTTGGAGCTCTGCACACCCGACAAATAGGAAAGCAGGAATAATGAGCATAAGGATATATTTCATGACTTTATATATGTTTTAGAATAAAAAATTAGTTTTTAAATTAAAATATTATCAAAAGAACGATATTTAGACGAAAATTAGGTCAAATGGATACCTAATATTTTCTTAAAATATAAAAAAGAAACATTTGATAAAAGCTAGATGGTCGCATTGCAATGACATTAAATCTGCTATAGAGGAGATAATGCTGCAAGGCAATAACACGGAAATCACCGTAAAAAAATACACTTCTTCTTCTAAAAAGGGTGCAAAAGATCGTCGATTTATTGCAGATGCTATATACTCCATCATAAAAAATTACCGTTTTTACGAATTTATCAGTCCGACATCAAATCATCCAATCAATGGAATCATTGCAGCTTACTTTTATCAAAACAATATTCTTCCTCCGGAACAGGAAGATTGGAATATTATCGAAGCAACAAAAATTGAAGAGCTCAAAAAATTAGCTTTAACGATGCCCGAAGTTAAGTTTTCAGTTCCTCAATGGCTCCATGACCTTGGAATAAAATCTTTACCGGACAATTGGATTAATATCATCAAGGCATCGATTCTTAAAGCACCTATATTTATTCGTGTCAATAACCTAAAAACAAACTTCCGCAAGCTCAGTAATTACTTCAACAAAAATAATATCCAACACAAAGTTGAAAATGAACATTGTATCCGATTATTAGATAGAATGAATCTTTCTCAAAATAAAGCATTCAGCGATGGTTGGTTTGAGATACAAGATTTAGGTTCTCAACAAATTGCTCATTTCTGCAATCCGCGTCCCGGAGATTTCGTCATAGAAGCATGCTGTGGTGCCGGTGGAAAAACGTTGCATTTAGCAGATTTAATGGAAAATTCGGGCACCATAATGGCACTTGATGTCAACAACAAAGCACAGGAAGCCTTAAAACAAAGGGCGCAAAGAGCCAGCATTTCAATTATAAATATAGCTGATTATTCTGACAAAGATCGACTTAATCTGCTTATCCATACAGCCCAAATTGTTTTGTGTGACGTTCCATGCAGTGCAACCGGTGTTATGCGACGTGAAATCGATCAGAAATGGAAATTGACACCTGACAAATTGCAATCGTTGATAGATCTTCAATATCAAATCCTTGTCCAATCCAGTAAATGGGTAATGGTTGACGGCTTTTTAGTGTATGCTACTTGCAGTGTCTTGCCAGTTGAAAATAAAGATCAAATAACTCGGTTCCTAGAATTAAATCCTAATTTTATTTTTGTTGAAGAAAAAACCTTGTACCCTACTGAAGATGGACACGATGGCTTCTACATGTGTAAAATGAGGCGAATTCAATAAGCAAGGGAAATTTTATTGTCGCATGATAAATCAATATGTAGGGATTAGTTAATAAAAGACTTCGCAGCCATTTAATCAATAATTTTCAGTACTTTTGTGCAAAAAAGAGCAAAGATATGGCAACTCCACGCAGTGTAGCATTTTACACGTTGGGATGTAAACTCAATTATGCTGAAACGTCATCAATATCAAGACTATTTGAAAACAATGGTTATTCCGTTCATGAGTTTCAGGATGGTGCCGACATTTTCGTAATCAATACATGTAGCGTCACAGACTCTGCCGATAAAAAGTGTCGGAATATTGTAAGACAGGCATTGAGAACCTCACCTCAAGCTAAAGTCATTGTTATTGGCTGTTATGCGCAACTAAAGCCGGAGGAAATAACACAAATTGAAGGTGTTGACTTGGTATTGGGGGCTGCCGAGAAGTTTAGAATAGTCGAATTTGTTGAGAGTATTGGCAATGCAACATCCAAGGGCATGATGATGGCTGGAGATGTTAAAGAAGCCAATCAATTTGTTTCTTCCTTTTCTATGGGAGATAGAACCCGTTCATTCTTAAAGGTTCAGGATGGTTGTGATTACAAATGCAGTTTTTGCACAATTCCAATGGCACGAGGAGCAAGTCGCAGTGATACGATCGAACAAGTTATAGACAATGCTCGATATATTACAGCACAAGGCATAAAGGAAATAGTTCTTACAGGTGTAAACTTGGGGGACTTTGGTAATGGTACTGAGGTGATCGAAGGAGTCAAACCTAAGAAAAATAAATTATTTATCGACCTTATCCATCAATTAGATGAAATTGAGGATATAGAAAGATTTAGAATATCTTCCATTGAACCCAACTTACTTACGAATGAAATCATTGAATTCGTTGCACAAAGCAAAAGGTTTGTTCCTCATTTTCATATTCCATTACAATCCGGCAATAATAAAATTTTGTCTGCTATGCGACGCAGATATAAAAGAGAATTATATGCCGATAGAATAAAACAAATTAAACACCTCATGCCACATTGCTGTATTGGAGTAGATGTAATCGTAGGATTCCCCGGCGAAACGCATGAGGATTTCATGGAAACAGTTCATTTCATTGAAAGCCTTGATGTAAGCTATCTCCATGTTTTCACTTATTCGGAAAGGCTCAACACTCCTGCTTCTGAGATGGAACAAGCCGTCCCAATGCACACCCGACGCCTTAGAAATGAGACTTTGACCGAATTGTCCGAAATTAAAAGGAAAAAATTTTATGAAAAACATCAAGGTGAATCTAGGCCTATGCTTGTTGAACATGGGCATTCCAAAGATGAGCTTACCGGCTATACAGACAACTATATCAAGATAGCTATCCCGTATGATAGTTCGCTGATAAATAACGTGATTACTGTTGAGTTGGGAGCCTTTAACCAAGAGGGTAATTTGATGGGACACATCTTGACCAATACTTCCGTAATATAGTGTGTGGGCGTGCAACCTTGACTAAAAATGAGTCTGAACTTGAAGAGAAGTTTGGAGCCACTTTTTATTCAGAAGACATAGAGAGGTATAATCCAATACCTTCTTATAATATAGGGCCGGCTCAACCTTTGGTTTACATTGCCCAAAATGATCAATCTCATTTAAAAATTGGAATATGGGGTTGGAATATTCCTATGGGAGTAAAGACCCAACTTGTTATCAATGCCCGATTAGAAGAGATAGATCAAAAAAAGACATTTATTCCTTATTTAGACTATGGAAAGTGTATCATACTAATTGATGGGTATTATGAATGGATGAGGTTACATAATGAAAAAATACCATTCCGTATAACTTCACCCGATGGCTCAATATTAGCCATTGCTGGTCTATTCAGAGAAGAAATAAACAAAGATGGTAATTCAGTGAATAATGTGATAGTCATGACAAAGCCTGTTCAAGATAGTTTACAACAAATTCATGACAGGATGCCTGTAATATTGACTGAATCAGAGCAGCAAAATTGGTTGAATAATAAAATTGAAAGGAAAATTATTAAAAACCTTGTTAATATCGAAAGAATTACTAATTTGCAGGCGTATAGAGTATCTTCCAAGGTTAATTCTATAAAAAACAATAATGCTGATTTAATTTTACCCAATGAAACACCAATATATTTTCAGGAAAATTTATTTGATTAATATAAAACCTTAAAAATGAAAGTATCACAACTAATTCCAACCTTACTATTTTTATTAATTTCTTACTCATCGGCATTCACTCAAGGCGGCCTCTTTGCCGGTCTCAATGGAAGTTACAATGCCACCATCGTGGCAAACCAAATGAATTATGGTCAAAAAGAATTGGACTATGACGGTATAACTTTTCACCCTTCATTCGGACTCGAAATCGGATATGATATCAATGGTGGAAGCCAATTGTCATTAGGTATCAGTTCTCAACAAACAGGACAAAAATACAAAGATGGCTATGGCAATGGCGATAAACTAAAGAAAGAAATTAAGCTCAACTATTTAGCTATCCCTTTGACATACAAATTTTTGATAGGGGGAAAGAAAACCCCACATCAAGGCACTAAATTCTTTGTTGCTTTGGGAGCTCAATTAGGTCTTTTACAGAAAGCAGAAGTGACCCACAATGTGAATGGGCAAAATACAACTTTGGCAGCATTTGCTAATCACATTGCAGGAGGAGGTAATCCATACAACTTCAACACTAATGCCATTGCCGGTCTGACTTCTAATGGTGAACCAGCCAATGACAAAGATCTATTCCAATCCTCAGATATTCAAGGAATACTTGGAATAGGTATTCAAAGTTATTTTACAGAAAAGCTCTCTATGAGTGTTGAAGCTCGTGCCAATGGATCATTGACCGATATCAATGCGGAAAAATGGAGATTAGACGGCTACAAAGATGGCAAAAGACAAATTTATGGGAAAAGCCAAAATGTGGCTACTGGACTCAGAATAGCTTTTTATTACAAATTCTAATTAAAAAAGAGGAAAGCAAACTGTCGGATGTTTTCCTCTTTTTTTATTCCATAAAACCGCATATTTGACCAAATTAATCTCACATACCATATCTGTTATCACCCACCCACTTTTAATGGTGACATTAGGCTTATTGCTATGTCTCCATCTTGACCCTTATTCCTTCGGTGTATTTGATTGGACATTGAAATGGCCATTGATTATTACGATAGTGATGATGACCTTCTTTTTTCCGGCATTGGTTGTTTTTCTATTGAAACGTTTAGGCTTCATTAAAAGTTTAAATATGGAAACGACAAAGGAGCGCATTATACCTTATATAGCTACTTCTATCTTTTATCTATGGTTATACATTACAACAAAAAGTAATCCGGAGATTTCTGCATTGTTCAAAGCCTATATGCTCGGTACAATAATTACACTTTTTACCGTTTTTTTTATCAATAACTTTTATAAAATAAGTGCGCACATGGCGGGAATGGGTGGATTAATCATGCTTACTCTTTTAATGAGCTACCGCATTGAAGCAAATGATGCTTTGGGAATATTGAGCAGTAGAATGCCGAATCTTCCATCGTTTTTTATCATATTGGGAGGATTGACAGCAGGATCAAGGCTTACTTTACTTGCGCACAAATGGCATGAGTTATTAGCCGGATTTATTGTCGGCCTGATAGGGGTGGCGATTGCTTTAAAAATATACCTACTTTTCTGACACGTCATACTAAATGGGGAGGATATCTACCTAAAAAAATTAATTCGTTACACACGCTATTGTGGAAAGAATTAAAATAAAAGTAACTTTGCAGTCCGATGGCAGAAAAATTTAAAAATATTGAAATAAAAAACAAAAAAGCATCTTTCGAATATTTCTTACTTCAAAAATACGAAGCAGGAATCATTCTAAAGGGCACAGAGATAAAGGCTATACGATTGGGAGCAGCCAACTTAACTGATGCCTTTTGCTATATCAGAAGTGGTGAAGTCTTTGTCAAAAATCTTTTTATATCGGAATACAGTCAGGGATCATATTACAACCATGAAGCCCGAAGAGAACGCAAATTATTACTCAACAAGGGTGAATTAAAAAAAATTGAAAGAAAGCTTTCAGAAAAAGGATTTACATTGGTACCTCTAAGATTATATGTTACAGAAAGAGGCTTTGCCAAATTGGAGATTTCACTGGCTCAAGGTAAAAAGATGTACGATAAACGGGCTAGTATCAAAGAAAAGGATACACAGCGTGACTTAGATCGTTATAAAGTGACTAGATAATGGAATTTAGCCTAATTGTGCCCATCTTCAACGAAGAAGAAAACATCAAAATACTGTATCAAAGATGTAAAGCTATATTGGTGACAACCTTTGCTTCACACGAAATTATCTTTATCAACGACGCCAGTAAAGACAATTCTTTACTTCTTATCAAGCAACTAGCTCAGCAAGACCCAACCATTAAGTACATTGACCTAAGCCGTAATTTTGGACACCAAATAGCCGTTATGGCCGGCTTGGATTGCGCCTCCGGCCAAACTATCGGAATCATTGACGCCGACCTCCAGGATCCACCGGAATTGATCTCCGAAATGTACCAAAAGATGAAGTCCGGATACGAAGTCGTCTATGCCCAACGTCAAAAAAGAGAAGGTGAAACGTGGTTTAAAAAAAAGACCGCCGGGTTATATTATAGATTGCTTTCTTCTCTCACCAATATCAATATTCCGCTGGATACCGGCGACTTTAGACTCATAGACCGTAAGATTCTCAACGTCTTGAAACAAATGCCCGAAAAAAACAAGTTCCTGAGAGGGCAAATTGCTTGGGCAGGGTTTAACCAAACCTTTGTCGAGTATAATAGGTCGGCACGCAATGCCGGGACAACCGGATATAATCTCCGTAAAATGCTTCGCCTTGCAATTGATGGAATCACAGCATTTTCGGGCGTTCCACTCAAAATGGTTACTTACTTTGGCATTATTGTTAGCCTCTTTGCATTTATTACAACGCTCTATGTGTTGTACTCTATCTACATTGAAGAAAACTTTGTGCCCGGATGGGGATCTCTCATGATAAGTGTATTATTTATCGGTGGTATTCAAATGATTGCAATCGGCATTATCGGAGAATATTTAAGCCGTATGAACCAAAATATCCTAAATAGGCCGCTTTATATCATCAAAGAAAGTAATATCGATACATTGTAAAAGTGTATTGAGCTTATATTCACCTGTCATCTAATTTACTTTTAAAGCTCTTTGAGATTCAATATATCCACTTCTCGATTAAGGGCTATCTATGCTATTCTTATTTTTGACGGCTCTTGCTTTGTTCAGCTTTCTTTTTCACCAACTTATCAACTTTCTCTTTCTGCTTTTTAAAGTAATATTCTGCAAGTTGCTCGAATTGAAGGGGCTGATTATTGAGTGATCTATGATAAGTAGCAATTATACAATCAATCATATCATCGGTATTGTATATCTTATTGCTCTGAAACCATAAGGTTAAACGGCTTCCATCTTGAATGTGCCATCTGGCATTGATATATTTGCCAAAAGAAAAGTGCGTTTTACGTCGAGCATTATCCTCTGACATCTCTTTAAACTTCTTTTTAGCTCCATCTTCCATTATTTTATTGAGTTCAGCTATGGCATCATTCAAATCTTTGGGAATATACTTACCTTCTATTCTAGTAAGTTTAACCCTTTTTTCAAACTCCTTAATAACAGATGAATCGACCGGAAAATCCGTAATTACCTGCCCTTGTGCGCTCATACACAAACCTAAAAATGTAATTAACGCTATTATATACCTCATATTACAAAAACATCATACAACATAAACGATGTAAACATATAATTAATTACACAAAGGTAACACGTCCGCAATCTTTTAATAACGCTTTAAATTAAAAATTTTAGATTTGTCAAGATATTTCAATATCCTTAAACCCTAATTCAGCAGTAAAGGCTTTAAAAAGTCGTAGAATGCTGATTATGAGGTACGTACCGATAAACGAATCTTTTCAATGGTTTAAAGGAATCATTCATTTAGGAGTCGTAAACCGATTCCACTCATTTGACAAATGCTGAATTTGGATTAAAATCAAAAACCTTTTTAAAATATAGTATGAGACACATAGGCACATTGTTTACAGGATTAATACTGATTGGGTTTATTTATTTCCTTAATTCAAAATGGGGAGCTACTCCCCCATTAGGTAAATTATTAAGTCCAACACATGGTTATTTGCAGGATCCTGAGATCATCGATGATTATCAGAAATCTGTCTCATTGTCATTACCAGGAATTAAGACTCCGGTTCATGTGTATTTTGATGACAGGATGGTACCACACATCTTTGCTGATAATGATGAGGATGCCTATTTTGTGCAAGGTTACTTACATGCTAAAGACAGGTTATGGCAGATGGAATTTCAAACACATTTTGCTGCAGGTCGTCTGAGCGAAATTGTTGGAGAAAAAGCACTACCCATTGACCGTGCAAACAGAAGACTTGGAATGGTTTATGCGGCAGAATTAAGCTTAGCTGAAATGGAAAAAGATACTTTAACGTATCAGTCATTAAACGCATATACTGCTGGAGTAAATGCTTACATCAGTGGATTGTCCGAAAAAGATTATCCTTTAGAATACAAAATATTAGACTATAGCCCGGAGCCTTGGACTAATCTTAAATCAGCCCTACTTAGCAAGTATATGGCTAAAGATCTTGCTGCTTATGATGACGATTTTGAGAGGACTGCCGTAATTGCAACTCTTGGCAAAGAAGTTTTCGACCTGATGTATCCCAATAGAGAAGATTCCATTGATCCTATTATACCCAAAGAATTTATACCACCGGCCGGGAAAATGATACCAAAGCCCGTAATAGATAGTAATTACTTCCATCCCGAAATGCCTAATCTCATAACACCGGACAAACCTGACAAGGACAACGGGAGCAACAATTGGGCATTAGCAGGCAATTTAACAGCAACCGGCAAGCCTATTTTATGCAATGACCCCCATTTAAAATTAAGACTACCATCTATTTGGTATGAAATACAACTTACCACGCCTGACTATTCGTGCTATGGCGTTTCTATTCCTGGAGCACCGGGCATTTTAATAGGATTTAACCAACACATTGCCTTTGGTACAACCAATGCGATGCGCGATGTATTGGATTATTATGAAATCAAATTTAAGGATAAGTCTAAAAGTCAATATTTGTATAATGGCAAATGGAATAATGCCACCCAACGATTAGAGGAATTTGTCATAAGGGGCGCATCATCGATAACGGATACCGTGATTTACACACATTTCGGACCGGTTGTATATGATGAAAAGTACCAAGGTCTCAAAAATGGAAAACCAAGGTCAGATCGCAATAAATACTATGCTGCCCGATGGAAAGCCCATGATGCAAGCAATGACATAATCACTTTCCTGATGCTTAATAGAGCAAAAAATTATGACGACTATCGCAATGCTATTAAACGATTTTCGTGTCCCGGACAAAACCTGATTTTTGCATCTTCTTCAGGCGACATAGCCATCACCCAACAAGGTGTATTCCCTGCCAAATGGAAATATCAGGGTGAATTTATTATGGAAGGTCAAGATTCTATATTTGAATGGCAAAACATGATTCCCCCCGAGGAAATACTGACCATGAAAAATCCAAAACGTGGCTTTGTCAGTTCCGCCAACCAACTTCCGGTTGACCCTAAAGATTATCCGTATTATTTAGGGGGCGACTACGTCTATGAGCGGGGCTATAGAATCAATCAAGTATTGGCAAAAGCTCACAAAGCAACTGTCCAAGATATGATGAACTTACAAAATGATAATTTCAACACAAGAGCCCACCAAATAAGACCACTGCTGTTAAAAACTTTAAAAATCCAAAACTTTCCGTCCGATGCAAAAGAATATTTTCACATTTTGGAAAATTGGAATCTATTTAATGACAGTAATAGCGAAGGAGCTACCGTATATTCACTATTAATGGATAGCCTAAATCAAAGCATTTGGGGAGATGAATTAAGAAAATCCATAATAGGTAGTTTACCGGAAAGCAATACCCTTGTTCAGAACTTATTGAAAAATAAAGATTTCTTATGTGTAGATAATATTGATACGCCTGAGAAAGAAACCTTTGAACAACAACTTACAAAATCCTTTCTCTCTATTATTCCGGAATTAAATAAAATTAAAAATTCTGGAAAGTTGGCATGGGGAGCGTATAAGCAAACAGGCATTCCTCATTTAATTGATCAAAAACAAAATATGCCGGCTTTAAGTAGGTTAAATTTGAATGTGGGCGGCGGTGAAGGCATTGTAAATGCCACCAAACAAAGCCATGGTCCAAGTTGGAAAATGATTGTATCTATGACTTCGCCGGTCGAAGCTTGGGGCGTATATCCCGGTGGACAATCAGGTCATCCGGGCAATCAATATTATGACACAGGCGTCACGACATGGGCTTCAGGTAGCTATTTCAAGCTTTGGCTCATGAAAGCAACCGAATCCAACAGTGCAAAAGTTAAACAAACCATCGTATTCAACCCTTAATATTATTACCATGAAATTCACTAAATATCTGATATTTTTACTTGGCGCTATCCTCATAGCTTTCTTATGTGCTTATATTGGCCCATGGTGGTTGATTGTTTTAGGCCCTATCATATTTGGATTTATATTAAAACTTTCACATACTGAGTCTTTCATGTTAGGCGCACTTTCTCTCCTTTTATTTTGGGGCGGGCTATTTGCCTATGAAGCAGGAAGTACAGGAAGTTTAATTTTTGAAAAAATTGCCTATCTATTACCTTTAAAAGGTTCAAAGTCTGCACTCATTATCGTTTCCCTTGCCATAATAGGTATTTTAGGTGGCCTTGCCGGGCTCAATGGCAGCTATTGGAAAAGAAGTATGCAGCTTAGTAAATAATGCAACCAAAGCGATTTAAATGCCATTCGCCACTATTACAATTCTTTAATTTTAATATTTCTATATTGAACCATATTGCCGTGATCCTGTAAGCATATTCGCCCTCTTTTAAAGGTACCAAATCCTGGCCATTGATTAAACTTACTTTTAGAAATCATTTCCTTCCAGGATTCGTTCCACATAGTCGTTTCAACCACTTTGACCTTATTCAAAATAAAGGTCAGCTTTCCATCCTTTGAAATAATTTCAGCATGATTCCATTGGCCAAAAGGCTTAGCAGTTTCGACTTTGCATGGAATTAAATCGTACAAATCCCCTGCCCTATGCTTGTGAATCTTTCCATCCGGGTGGCCATCATTATCCAAAATCTGCATTTCTGGTCCAGTTTCATAAGAATTAGGATACTTCGACATGTCTTCATGTACATAAATCATGATGCCGCTATTCCCGCCTTTTGAAATATTCCATTCAAGTGAAAGATGAAAATTTTCATATTCCTTGTCAGTGACAATATCGCCCCCACCCTTAATTTTCCAGCCATCTTTACCTAAAGTATCCAAATAAAGAATGCCATCTTTAACTTTCCAAGCCTCACCAATACCGGCTGCACCATAAGTATGCCATCCCTTGGTCGTTTTTCCATCAAAGAGTGGCGTCCACCTTTTTTTATCTGGGCTTCCCACCTTTATCATGATACCTGACAATATTAAGGTCATCAATAATCCTAACTTCATTGTATGAATATTTTTTAATTTACTTCCATTTCATCTTTCAAACCAAGAATTAACTTGTTGCTTTCACGGGACTTTTGTGTTGCAGCAAAGTCATCAAATGCCTTATCGGTAACCGGAATAATATGATTATTGATAAAGGATACTCCTTCCTTTGCTCCAACTTCCGGATGCTTGATACAACATTCCCATTCAAGGACTGCCCAACCTTCATAACCATACTGAGCTAATTTTGAAAAAATTGATTTAAAATCCACTTGACCATCTCCCGGTGATCGATATCGCCCTGCTCTATTCAACCAGGATTGATACCCACCAAATGTGCCTTGCCGCCCAGTGGGGTTAAACTCAGCATCTTTTACATGAAAAGCCTTTATTTTCTCATGATAAAAGTCAATATATTGCAAATAATCCAATTGCTGTAATACAAAATGGGACGGATCATAGAGAATACAAGCTCTTGGATGGTTATCCACAGCTTCTAAAAACATTTCATAAGTCTCCCCATCAAAAATATCTTCGCCCGGGTGAACTTCATAACATATATCCACTCCTGCCTCATCAAAAACATTTAAAATCGGTGTCCATCGCTTTGCTAATTCTTTAAATCCTTCTTCAACTAATCCGGCAGGTCGCTGCGGCCATGGATGAAAAGTATGCCATAGCAGTGAACCACTAAATGTTGCATGAGCCTCCAAACCCAGATGGCGAGATGCTCTTGCCGCGTATTTCAATTGTTGAATTGCCCACTCTGTTCGCCCTTTTGGGTTATTCTGCAATTCTTTCGGTGCAAAGCCATCAAACAAAGTATCAAAAGCCGGATGTACAGCCACCAATTGTCCTTGAATATGCGTAGAAAGTTCAGAAATAACTAATCCATAACTATTGATTTTCCCATTTAATTCATCCGCATACACCTTACTCTCTGCAGCTAACTTTAAATCAATAAATCGATCATCCAGCGTAGGTAACTGTATTGCTTTATATCCCAAATCACTTGCCCAACGACAAATGCTATCTAAATTATTAAATGGTGCTTTATCACTGATAAATTGTGCTAAAAAAATCCCGGGACCTTTAATTGTTCGCATTTTCACGATTTTTATACTAAACAAAGGTGAAAATACAGAAATACATTAATCACACAAACAATCAATGCCGTTAAAATAAAAAAAGTTGACTATCCACTAAAATGTGTATTTATAAATGCAACTAAATTAATAATCATGTCATTGGTAGAGGCTGTATTCCAATCACCATGACCTCCGGGATAAACATACATTTTATTTGGTACATGTGCAGTATTTAACGTATTCTCTAAAATTGATTTTTGAGAAATAGGTATTAATGGGTCGGTCTCACCAAAAAAACCAATGGTTGGTGGCGACTCAGAATTAACGTATTTCACAGGGCTCACATCATAAAACAATGATTTATTATTCGAATAGTCAATAGTACCTGTATATCCCGCCAAAACTCCTAAATAAAATATATTAGAAGTATAAGCTACATCTGTGAAATCACAAGGACCAACCATATTGCCGATAGCCTTTACTTGATGCAGAGGATCAAAACCATATCCATAAAGCATCGCCAAATGCCCGCCTGCTGAAGTGCCAAACAAAAAATAAGATGACTTTAATTGATACTTATCATCTTGAAGGTGTTTGATAGCCTCCTTAATATCTTCAATTTGTTTTGGATTTCCCGGACTTCCATTAGTAGCTAAACGATAATTCAAGTTTACCACGGCATTGTTAGGGTATAATTGAATTATGCCATTAAAAAAATCTTTCAAATCGTCTTTATCTCCCCCTGTCCAACCGCCGCCATGTATCAAAACGAAAACGCCGGTTTTCTCCTTGCTTCTTCCAGCTGGAAGATACAAATCAAAACGCTGCTGATTATCTATACCGTATTTAATTTGATAAAGAGTATCAGCTTTATTGGCATCTAAAGAATTATCTACCATTTCATCCTTAGTACAAGATGATAATAAAAACAAATTCAATATGATTAGAGAAGAAAACAACAACGGATTTTTCATATCGACCTAATTTAAAAATTCTATATGCACACTTAAACGAACTTTACACTAAAAAATGATATAAAATAAACCGTAGATTCAACCGGAATTTAGCTGTAAAGGTTTTGAAAAACCGTATAGTGCTGATTATGAGGGACGTCCCGATGTACTAATCGTTTCAATGGTTTACAGAAATTATTGATTACGATTCGTAAATCGATTCAGCATTTGTCTAATCCGGAATTTGGGATCAAACCAAAATAATTGAGAACTTCAAAAATTAAGTATTATCTCTATATAGTCGTACCTTAAACCAGAATTCAGCAGTAAAGGTTTTGAAAAACCGTATAGTGCTGATTATGAGGGACGTCCCGATGTACAACTCGTAATCAATGGTTTAATGAAGCCATTGATTACGAGAGTAAATCGATTCCGCAATTGTCTAATGCGGAATTTGGGTTCACATCTATTTGCTACTATTCTTGCTTTTTTTCCATTCTGTCATATTGACAACAAGAGTGCAATTCCTTATATACTGCATCATCTGCTCTTACCAATTCAGTATCATAACCGGCTTCAGCAATCTTCTTATGGATAGCCATTAAATCTGTTTTTTCGTCATTATACTTAACCGTTATCTCCTGAGAATCAGCATTCCACGTTGCTGATTTAACCCCTTTCACCGACTTTGCTGCTGATTCAATTTTCTTTTTGCACATACCACAGTTACCGGCAACCTTAAATACTGAAGTAATATTGCCGTTAGGCACATAGCTTACCCCTTTTGCAGATGCTTTTTTGGCATTGATTTCATCGCCGACTTTAACTTCCTTGGCATCATAACCCGCCTTTTCTATTAAACCAACATACTTCTTTTTATCCACCTTGGATCCTTTCTTGACATTAAAAGTTACCATTCCTTTTTCCAAATCAACCTGTATATTCTCAACCTCCTGGGCTGTCGATAATTTCTTTGTAACACTATTTACACAAGAGTTGCAAGACATTCCTTCTACTTTCATTTGTACCGGAGTCTGACCAATTATTGTCGCAATTGCAATAAAATTGAGGATTAAAATATTTACTAATTTCATTTGTATGGATTATTTATTTTTTGTTAATTATAAAAGCTACCCTATTAGATAAACCGAAATTCAAGTTTAAAAGTTTTATACATTAATTGTTTAATACATATCTATTTTGTAAATGTCAACTTTTAAAATCACTTAGAGGTTTTCTTACAACACTCCGAGGCACTTACTTTTCCGATTTTTATTTGTTTTTATCATCAGGTCAAGAGTAAAAACCCAATGAATTATTCATTAATTACGATAGAAATATACATTTAAACTCTTAGACAACTTTCAATAAATACAACGATACCGTCATACATGAAATATTGTTGTCAACCTCAGTAAATGCATATAATCTATCTAACAAAGTTGCACACACAATTCCGATACGGGATCGCGCGTGCGTGGGCAAAGATACTTTGAGGCATTAATATTATCAACTGAGTACCTACCAGTTACAGCTGATTCATTCCAATTATATATTTCTATATATGATATCGTCCAAATGGGTATATTAGGTGTTTTATCAGATTGAATATTCTCTTTTTTTACCAAAATATACTTAGAATAGTCTTTGCAGCAGTCTTTATTGTGCTTCTTTACCGCAGAAAAATGAGTCTTAAAAGCACAACACACCTTTTCTTCAGTATCGTCATGGTCGCATTTCTGAGCAGTCATATACAAAGTTCCGGATACCTTGTCTCCACCACAAAAATGAGTGTTAAATGTAACGCCCATTGTGGAAAAAAATAGAGAGAAAATATTGACTATATGTATTAGAAGCATCTTCTATTTGATAATTATAAGGCAAAGTTAAACAAGGCATTCTAAATAAAAGTTAATTGCGTCCTTAATTTCTTGTTAAATTTAAGAGATAGTATTTATTAGCCTATTATCTTTCTATCCAATTAATTTCCCACTCTCACTAAAGCATGTTAAACCCTAATTCAGCAGTAAGAGTTTTGAAAAACCGTATAGTGCTGATTATGAGGGTTAATCCCGATGTACGAATCGTTTCAATGGTTTCTGTAAACCATTGATTACGAGTCGTAAATCGATTCCGCATTTGTCTAATGCGGAATTTTAGTTTAAAAAACAAAATTAAATTTTACATGAAATTAAACCTTTGCTTTTGTATCACATCTATTAAAAAAAATATTTATGTTACAGAATGTTCTTTTACTGTCAATCTTGACAATTTTGATGTTTAGCTGCAAAAAAGAAAATCAGGATATACCAAATATTACACCGGAAGGATTGTATGAAACCGCTGTGTATGAGAAAGATGATATCAAATTGATAGAAGTTCCGTATTCAATGAAAGCCAATTTTCAAAATATTCAATATTCTTCCGAAAAAACTAAATCTATTGAAAAAGAGTTGCCAAATTTGACAATAAAAATGGATATCTATTTACCACCCAATGCATTAAATAATCACAAACAACCTTTGTTGGTCATGATTCACGGCGGAGGATATTCCAGTGGAGACAAGCAAGCATGGCAAAATGAAGCGTATTCATACTCGAGAGCGGGATTCGTGTGTGCTTCACTCAATTACCGACTAACACAAAATGGTGGAAACCAATCTCCACAGATGCGTCTCTTTGCAGTGCAATGTGCCTTGGAAGATATCCAAAATGGCATTCGATTTTTAAAGAAAAATGCAGACACATACTTTATTGATACCACGAGAATCGTTGTTTTTGGTGGATCTGCCGGCGGTGGCCTCTCATTAATCAATGCAGTGGAATACGACTCTAATATCTGCACTAATGACTTCTATGGCTTTTCAAGTAAAACCAATGGCTCCATATCTACTGGAGCCACTCTAATTAACGATGATCCGGCAAGTCAAACCGGAACTTTGCACTACGATGCCAATGACTCCCCTGTCCTTCTCTTCCATGCTAAAGAAACTGATTCTTCAACAGGCGCTACATGGACAGCCAATGTCCTTCCGACTCAGAAAGCAATTCAGGAATCCGGCAATAACTGTACTATAGTTGAACAACCCAACTTAACCCATACCGTTATACTGGAACATAGTGGGGATTATTGGAATTATTTGAAACCTTTTTTATGGTCTCAATTAAGAATAGATGGATTATGATTAACCCAAATTGATTTTAAACCAATGTATTTTGAAAATTGAGCTATTACAACCCTAATGTGGCTGTAAAAAATTTATCAGAAATGCTTTATTGTAAGGTTTTACTTGATTGTTATTTGAAGAAAAACATTAATCCTTGGACACAGCAAAAAACAACTGTAATTAAAGAAAACTTTATAAAAACACTGCGTTTTAATATCTGATAAAATTCCTTTAAAAAAAACTCATACACACAGAAAAATAAAAATATTAGTACTAAGATTTTAAAATTTAATATCGTATCCATCTCTTCTGTTTTTATTTAATCCTATGAAAACAACAACTCCATCGAATCAATAGTGAATCAATAAATACACCTCAGAAACACATAGAAAATACTAATATTTTAATTGTATAAAATAGTGGGATCTAATCTACATCATACATACAATACTGAGTCCGTTTTTTAAAAATCAAACTAAAAAATTCGAATTCTTCCCGTTAGAAAGATTTAATACGTTGCTTGTTATTTATTAAAAAATCTAATAAAACGACTATTAACTCCTTCCGTACAGAATTAAAAATGATACTTAATAAATGTGAATTTCAAACTAATATTTATTGTATTTCGGTGTTAATGTGAAAACTTATTTTGAAACTATAATGGGTAAACCAAATAACATCTTAATAAGTTCCGCAACGTAGATTTTTTTTTATTATTTTGGAAATATTTCATCAGCTAAACGCAATGCCTTACCAAATGCCTCCAAATCAATATCGGGCAGCTGACCTTTTTCTATCAAATACTGAATTACGTTCTCTGTAGCCATATTCCCCACCAAATCATCCTTTGCCATTGGACATCCGCCAAAACCTTTAATAGCAGAATCCATCCTTAAACATCCATGGCTAAAACTTGCATCTACCTTCTCATACCACTTATCCGGATGCGTGTGTAAGTGCGCCCCAAACTCAACATCGGGATATTTAGGTATCAATCCCGTAAAAAGATACTCAATGCTCTCTCTACTGCTTACACCGATTGTGTCCGACAATGAAACTATCTCAATACCCATTTTATTTAACCGATCTACCCATTCTTCCACAATATCGAGATTCCATGGGTCGCCATAAGGATTACCAAAACCCATACTTAGGTACAATACTAATTTTTTATTTTTCTTAAGGCATATCTCATGGATGTCCTCTACCCGTATCAATGACTCCATAATGGTAGCATTGGTATTTCGCATTTGAAAAGTTTCGGATATGCTGAAAGGATAACCCAAATAGGTCACCTTCTCTTGCTCAGCCGCTTGCAATGCACCCCTCACATTGGCGATAATTACCAATAATTGGGTATTGGACAGACTCATGTCGATTTGACTCAGTACTTCAGCAGTATCCGCCATTTGGGGTATGGCTTTCGGTGAAACAAAACTTCCACAATCCAAGGTATCATATCCCACACGCATCAACTGATTAATATAGGTAACTTTGGATTCAGTAGGAATAAAAACACTAATTCCCTGCATAGCATCCCGTGGACACTCAATTAATTTTACCTTTGAATTAACTTCTTTCATATTCCCTGTCAACAAATATATAACAAAATAAAATTCTAAAGATTATCTTAATCTACTTTAAGAAAATATTAAATATTGAAACAACATGCCACTGTTCTTAGTTTAATGTTCAATCTTTGTAAAAAATTTAATTAAAAATTTAAACTAAAACGTATTTTATGAAAAAATTGTCTTTTTTCGCACTATTCTTAGTTCTTACGACATGCACATTTGCTCAAAATTGGAATGTGGACAAAAGCCACTCCAGACTTGGCTTTAAAGTAACCAGAATGGGCATTACAGACTTTCAAGGCAACTTTAAAAACTTCACTGTCAGCATCACTCCGGGTAAAAATGGCTTCGAAGGCGCTACAATGGATGTCAATATTGACGCAAACTCAATCAATACAGAAAATGACGCTCGAGACAACCACTTGAGATCATCAGATTTCTTCGATGTAGAAAAGTACCCGGCTATTACCTACAAAAGCGGCCCATGGAAAAAAACAGGCGACAAGACTTATGTATCAGAAGGCGCAATGACTTTTAATGGCGTTACTAAAAATGTTACGATTGACATTAAAGTAAATGGAACATTGACCAATGAAAAAAGCAAAAAAGAAATGGCAGGCATCACGATGAATGCTACTTTTAAAAGAAGTGATTTCAACTTCGTTTCCGGCGCACCGGAAGCCACATTGAGTGACGTTGTGACGCTATTCGCTACCGGCGAATTTTCAAAATAATAGCATTTCAGGGGGAGTGTAAAGGCTCCCTCATTTTTTTTCAATCCATAATCCATACTATATGCGTAAGTTTTTGCCTTTTATCATAGGGATATTCGTGCTCAGCTCTTCCTTCATTTTAATTCCACTGACAAGCTGGAAAATTGAAAAAAATCACCTTATCTCTTTCGATAGCCCTGATGCAAGTGGCATTTTTGGATCCATCACAGGCACGGTTATTTTTGACCCAAATAATCTAAATCAATCAAAATTTGATGTCAAAATCCCGGTTGAATCCATTGATACCGACAACTTTTTAAAAAATCGTCATGCGAAAAGTGCAAAATGGTTTGATGCTGAAAAATATCCGAACATAACCTATAAATCCAGCCAAATTCTGAAAACGCAATCAGGGTATATGGTCAGAGGTACGCTCACCATTAGAAATATATCAAAACCCGTAACAATCCCTTTTAAATTTAACCCAAAAGGAAAAATAGCCACTTTTGATGCCTCATTCGTGGTCAATAGAATGGATTTTCAGATAGGCAAAGCAGGGGATATTGTTGATGACATAACCCTCAAAATCTCTATTCCGGTCAAAAAGTAACAAAACCTATACTTTCTGGCTTCCCCTATGGTTTGTCTGATAAAACAACAATCAATACTTCATTATCATGGTAAAAATCAGTACAAATCCGGCTTTCGAGTTATTACAAAGAAGGAGAATCCGTTGAAACCGAAATATCCTATTCAGTTATAAAATTGTTGAAAAAATGGAAAGAATATTTTGTTTTACATACATTAAGTTGAATAAATAAGAAAAAACGTACTTTTGTCGTTTATTTTGAAAATCAGGTGTGGGAAGATTAACATTTATTCTAATATTTATTGGACTGTGTACGACAACATACAGTCAGCGGGGATTTGAAGTAGGAGGTTTTGCCGGAGCAAGTTGGTATTTCGGCGACATCAACAACGAGTTCAGATTGAATAGTCCGGGAGCTACCATTGGAGCGGCATCTCGATTTAATTTTGATGAAAGGCTTTGTTTCAAGCTGGGTATTAATTACATTTGGCTTAGAGGCTATGACTATAAAAGTCCAAACTTATTTCAGCAGGCAAGAAATATTAGTTTTAACAACCACATGGCAGAGGCTGCCGGTCAATTAGAGTTCAATTTCCTAACATATCGTCACGGCAGTAGGGACAATTGGTACACTCCATATATGTTTATCGGTGGTTCTATTTTTTCACACGCCCCAAGAGCCTATTATCAAGGCAAGTGGGTTAATTTACGTGCAATGGGCACCGAAGGTCAACAAAAAGGAAGTGAATATGCCATCACTTCAGGGGCATGGCTAGTAGGAATTGGCTTTAAATTAGACTTTTCCGATACATGGAGCATAAATGCCGAATTATCATCAAGACAAGCATTTACCGACTATTTGGACGATACCCATGGCAACTATGCCGACAACTTCCAAATTGCCTATGAACGAGGTGCCGACGCAGCCTACCTCGCCGACCCATCCATACTTATCCCGGGATTCAATGACACGAAAATAGGTCAGGAAGGACGACAGAGAGGAGATCGTTATACTTATGACGGATATACAACTTTTACTGTCGGACTGATGTATTACTTTGCCCGCGTCCCATGCCCTGAAATTTTAAAACATTAAAATCAAAAGACACTATTTCACTTTCAATCTAAAGGAAGTCACTAAGATTGTTAAAAAATTAGAATAAAAAGAGAAAAATTCGACCTTTTACCTTACATTTGTCGTTGCGATTAAATTAATCTATTAAGATAACTTAATCAATATCCAATCAGTTTTATATTAGTTTTAAAAAACAATATAAAAAATTAGAATTTGATTAAAGTAATTAACCATTAACCATTACTATCGAAACAATCTTGACACTGTGGTAGGACAAATAGTTGACAAAGCTTTTCGCGTCGCCAATCTGTTAAAGAGGCCTTTAAAAGATCCTTTATTCACCCAGAGGGAAGTACTTTCCCAATTGATGATTAAATCACAACACACAGCATTTGGTATTCATCACCGTTTTTCATCCATTTTATATGGGGATAATCTCATCGAAGATTTTAGGAATTCAGTTCCCATCTTTGATTACGACAAGATTTTTGATGAATGGTGGCATCGGTTATTAGAATGTGAACCCAATGTAACCTGGCCAGGACGTGTTCGTAATTTTGCACTAAGTTCCGGCACATCAGGTTCGGCTTCTAAATACATTCCGGTAACACGCGATATGCAAAGGAGCATGAGAAAAGCGGGATTGAGATTATTTATGAATATGCCCAACTTCAACATCGATTCATCTATGTTTGCAAAGGCGATGTTGATGATTGGTGGTTCCGCAACGCTTACGGAGAAGTACGACTATAAAATGGGTGATTTGAGTGGTATCAATGGCGCTTCTCCCCCATTTTGGATTCGCTCGTATTATAAGCCCGGCACAGAGATCGCAAGAATTAAAGATTGGAATGAACGCACAAAGGTTATTGTAGAAAACGCACCCAAGTGGGACGTTGGCTATTTGACAGGAATACCATCCTGGGTACAAATGACCATAAAGGCGATTATAGAACATTACAAGTTAGATTCCATACACGACTTATGGCCTAATTTAAGTGTCTTTGTGACAGGTGGCGTTAATTACCAACCGTATGACGCGGGTTTTCAGGAACTATATTCAAGGAAAGTCATAACATTAGACAGTTACCTTGCATCAGAAGGATTTATCGGATTTCAGTCCAGGAAAGAGACCTCAGCAATGAGACTTATATTGGACAATGGCATTTTCATGGAATTTGTACCTTTTAATGAAAGTAATTTTGATGATGATGGCAATATACTTCCATCTGCACAAAGTCTCTTGATTCACGAAGTAGATACCAATACAGATTATGCGCTCATCATATCCACCAATAGTGGCGCCTGGCGTTATGTAATTGGAGATTTAATCAGGTTTTCTGATGTCAAACAACAAGAAATACAAATTGTCGGTCGAACGAAACACTTTTTGAGCATTTGTGGAGAGCACCTATCCGTAGATAACATGACTACAGGCGTTCTTCAAGTTCAAAAAGAATTGAATGTCGCTATTAATGAGTTTACAGTCTCTGCCATAGAATTAGGCACTTCATTTGGACACAAATGGTATCTTGCTGCTGATGAAAAGCTCGATAAAGTTAAGACACGCCATATATTAGATGCAAAGTTGGCAGAAATCAATGATGACTATGCCACAGAAAGAAATGCAGGCGTCCTCAAAGAGCCTCTAATAGAATTGATTCCTACACAATGGTTTTATGATTACATGGAAAGACAAGGCAAATTAACCGGCCAAACAAAATTTCCAAGAGTTATCAAAAATCAAGCATGGAACAATTGGGAAGATTATATCCGAGAAAAAATGATGGTATATTCTTCTCAATAATGGATATATTATTTTAATTACTTTTCCAACGTCCTATTTATTACTTCACACAAGAACATTTTTTTTATTTAATACGAACATCATGACCTCTGATTTTGCACTGAATACATTATTGATTATCACCGCTATCTTAGTGGTGGTAGAAGCTGTGTTTTCAGCCCTGCAAGGGAGAAATTTTTACACGGTAAAAGACACATTTTATAATTTTTACCTGATGATTTTGAATACAGGATTAGCATTCTTAATGCTGGGCATTACATTAAAGGCATTGGAGTTCTTTTATTCGTATAGTTTGAACATACCCATGAATTCCATCATATATTGGTTTTTGCTTTTCATAATACTCGACTTTGCATATTATGTCCTACATTTGGTGGATCACTATAGCCGCTTTTTCTGGGCAGTTCATGTGACACATCACAGTTCAGAATTTTTCAACCTAACCACCGGATTCCGATCTTCGGTTCTACAACCTTTATATCGGTTTGTTTATTTCATACCACTGACATTAGTCGGATTTAAACCCATAGATATATTATTTGCCCACGCCATTTGCCAGACGTGGGGTGTTTTTGTACACACACAATACATCGGAAAGTTACCCGGCTGGATTGAATATATCTTTGTAACGCCTACCCACCATCGGATTCATCATGCGTCAAATATTCCATATTTAGACAAAAATATGGGTATGTTACTCATCATCTGGGATAGAATATTTGGAACATTCCAAGAGGAACAAGAAGGTGAAAAAATAAAATATGGCCTTACCCATGACATAGAAAACCTAAATCCGGTCACGGTCATTGACCACGAATGGGTAGCCCTTTGGCAGGACATGAAGAAAACTAAAAGTTGGAAAGAAAAATTGAAATATATTTTTTTCCCTCCAGGTTGGAGCCACGATGGCAGCACTATGACCAGTAATCAACTGAGAAAGAACCAACTTCATAGCGAAGAATAAAAGGAATAAATCAGATCATTCCTATTTAACCCCAATTCATTCTTATGGCATAAATATTGTCTTTAAAAAGAATTTAGGTTTAATATATATTAAATTTGTATATGAAATAGGTACATTTTGAAAACTTATATTATCTTTCCACTTCAAACAAACATTATATCAACATGGAAATAGGATTTCAACATTTACATTCATTATTAGCTTACATTTTATTAGCTATCCTCATCATTGCTGTCGTAGTCAATGGACTTGCATACTTTCAAGGGAAACCCTATGGTGAAACCAATCGAAAATTATCCTTGTACGCCTTGATAGCCACACACCTTCAAGTTGTAATAGGCTTAGTACTTTATTTCTTGTCACCTCTCGGCTTTTCAGCCATGTCGGGTGAAGCTATGAAAGTGAGTGAATCAAGATTTTACTTTTTGGAACATCCACTTATGATGATATTGGCTGTGATATTAATTACAATAGGTTACAGTAAGTCCAAAAAAGCAACTGACAGTAAGAAAAAGTATAAAGTAATGCTTGGTTTTTACAGCATTGCACTGATATTTATACTTTCAAGAATTCCATGGGATAGATGGTTTAGTTGATATATTTCATAAGAATAAACAAATATCCATTTTTGGTATTTATTCAATAATTGTTTTCTTAAATACGTAAAAAATGGCAGAACATACTGCTTTAGAAATACCGGACATTTCTGACATAGCGGAAAATTTAAAAATCGGAATAGTCAGTACTGAATGGAATCCCGATATTATTCACACGATGCTTACAAGTGCTAAATTAACCTTGATTAATTCCGGGCTTCGCGCTGACCAATTGAATCAAATCGTTGTACCGGGAGCATTTGAGTTACCTCTCGGCGCTAAATTACTGTTAGAAAGCGGCAAACATGATGCTATCATCTGCCTTGGGTGCGTCATCAAAGGGGAGACAAGCCATGACCAACACATCAATCGAGCAGTATCAGGAGGTCTGATGCAATTAGGGATAATGAGTGACATTCCGGTAATCTTTGGCGTCCTAACCCCAAACAACATAGAACAAGCGAAAGAACGCTCTAATGGAGTCAAAGAAGATAAAGGGAAAGAAGCAGCCATCACAGCACTTAAAATGATACTTTTGAAACATAAGTTGTCAAAGCAAAAGAAGAAAATCGGCTACGCTTGATAGTACTTTTGTTATTTCGATTTACATAAAAGTCTCAATTTTAATCGTTATACCTTTGCATCCAATCATATCGTAAAGTCTCTTTAAATTATTATTTTTGAACTTAGTATATATAACAAATTAAAATATTATACATATTATGACAATATTTTATAATTATGTAAGTAAATGGTCGAACGTGAAGGCAAATACGGTGTTTAAACCTTTAATATTGTGCCTTATATTCATACAATATCAAACTGTTTCGGCTCAAAATGATTATTGGCAACAACACGCTGAGTACAACATTGCGGTTACGTTGGATGCAGCCAAACACACGCTCTCAGGCAATGAAATCGTGGCATATACCAACAATTCGCCGGATACCTTAAACCAAGTATTTTATCACTTATATTTCAATGCTTTCCAACCCAATAGTGGTATGGATGTCAGAAGTCGAACCATTGCAGATCCTGACAGCAGGGTGCTCGACCGCATCAACAAGCTTAAACCCGATGAAATTGGAAAATACGACATTAAATCTATCACATGCAATGGCGTACCTGTCAAGAATTCTACGATTCAAGGTACGATTTTGTCGGTAGAATTAAACAAAGGTATTTTACCGGGTGAAACAGTCCGTTTCAGCATAGATTATTCATGCCAAATTCCGGTGCAAATACGACGCACAGGTAGATATAACAAGGAAAATGTGGCTTATTCCATGTCACAATGGTATCCTAAAATGGCAGAATATGATCGCAATGGTTGGGCAACCGACCCCTATATAGGAAGAGAGTTTTATGGCGTTTGGGGCAAATTCGATATCTATTTAACACTTCCTGATTCTTTTAAAGTAGCAGGAACAGGCAATATTGTGTCTCAAGAAACTAAAATTCAGAACCAAGGTAAAAAGAAAAAGCCTATTAAAACAACCACCTACCACATGCAGGCCGATAATGTCCATGATTTCATGTGGGCTGCTGACCCCCATTATCAAATAGATACTCTAAAGGCTAAAGATGGCTTGATTCTTATCTTCGCTTATAAAAAGGACTTGAAATCTATCCAAAATTGGAAAGAACTTCAACCCATCATGAAAGAAGCTATTTTATATGCCTCAGAGAGATTTGGCCCTTATCCATACCACCAGTTTTCCTTCATTCAAGGCGGAGATGGTGGCATGGAATACCCAATGTCCACCTTAATAATGGGCGAATTGAGCTTGCCGGGCTTAGTGAGTGTCAGTGTCCATGAAATGATGCATTCATGGTATCAGGGCGTCCTCGGATTCAATGAGTCACTTTATGCCTGGATGGATGAAGGCTTCACATCGTATGCCGAAGAATTAGTAAAAGAACATTTAAGATCCTTGAAAATGTTTCCGGGATCAGTGTCTGAAAACCCTTTTTTAAAGGATGGGCAAGGTTTAATCAACTTCACCAAATCCGGCAAAGCTGAACCACTTTCTATTCATGCCGATCACTTCACCACCAACGCTGCATATTCTGTAGCATCGTATGTCAAAGGAGCATTGTTTTTGTCGCAATTGGGCTACGTCGTTGGGGAAAATGTCCTTCAGTCGGGTTTGTACAAATTTTATCAAGATTGGAAATTTAAACATCCTACCGGTCAAGACTTTATACATATTATGGAACAACAATCGGGAATGACCCTCGATTGGTATTATCAATATATGATCAATACGACGATGCTCCCGGATTACGCAATCGAACAGGTCATGGTCGCCGATCAAGCAACCAAAATAGATTTGAGTAAAAAATCACAAATGCCTATGCCTGTTGATATAGTGGTTACAACAAAGGATAATAATATTCATTATTACTCGATTCCTGTGGATTTAATGCTCAAAGGTAAAAACAAGGATAGCAATATGGGCACTTTAACTATTTTACCTTTCTGGACATGGACTAACCCGACATATAGTTGTACTTTGGATATTCCTTTACAAAATATAAAAAGTATTGAGATCGATCCATCGAAGAGAATGCTTGACAGTGATAGGAATAATAACGTATGGGAAAATAAATAAATCCAAATACAACTCCTTTTTTCAAACTATTTAGAAGATAATCTAAAGGAATGCTTCAGTATATTTTGTGTGCAAATACATTATATTTGCTTAAAATAAAATGGATGATTAAAAAACTCAACTATATAACATGGATGCTGATTGTTTTAGTCGGCATATCTTCATGTAAAACGGGTGCTGTAGCCACAACAAATGGCACTAAATCCGGACAGTTATCGGATGCCACAAGTATTCAAAACAGACATCTCAACGACATTGCTTTAAATGGGAAAGTTTATTCCGCAATATGGCAACAAAACGCAGGTGAATTTCGAGCGCTTTGTTATCAAGCATATAATGTAGCAACCCGTTATTTAGACCTTGAAATGGCAAATAACCATCAGCGCCCGCTTGCTATTATAACAGATGTGGATGAAACCTTTTTAGACAACTCTCCTTATGCTGTTACGCAGGCTCTTGTAGGAAATGAATTTGATAATAAATCATGGATGGAATGGACGGCTAAAGGCGAAGCTATTGCATTTCCCGGTTCCGTGGACTTTTTTAACCACGCCGCTGCCAAAGGTATAGAAGTTTTTTATATCACCAATCGCTCGACGAAAGAATTGGAGGGAACACGTAGAAATCTGAAAAATCTGGGATTTCCGTTTGCAGATGATGTCCACCTTATGATGATGGATGGTACATCCGATAAAGAAACAAGAAGACTCGCAGTCCTTGAAAAATACGAAGTCATCATGTACCTCGGCGACAATCTTAATGACTTTTCTAAAGTCTTTTACAAACTTTCTCAAGCCGATCGCAACCAAAAAACAGACGAATTGGCTGCTGAATTTGGTTCCAAATTTATTGTTTTACCCAATTCAGGATACGGCAATTGGGAATCCGCCATTCCGGGTTATAATTCACACGCTACGCCCGTTCAGAAAGATTCTATTTTCTTAAATTCTCTAAAAAAATATTAAACTCAAACTCCACATTACACAATTCAGTAATCGATATACGACTTGTAATCAATGGTTAAAGTAAAATCATTGAAACGATTTTGGTAAAAGAAATTTGACTTTTCTTGTGACTATAATTTAGTCTGGTTGATAATATTACCTAAATCATTGCGATAATTTTTTCCAATTGGTAAAAGCTTAGATTGACCTTTCTCAATGACTTCCACCATATTGCCTACAATGGCATTGATCTTGTCAATTGAAACGATGAAAGACCGATGAATACGGATAAATTTATCAATAGGAAGTTTTTCTTCAAGGCTTTTCATTGTCTGAAGCGTTATGATGCGCGTCTGTTCCGTCCGGATAATGACATAATCTTTAAGTCCTTCGATGTACAACATATCATCATAGTTGACTTTCAACAACTTTTTGTCCGCTTTAACAAACATATATTCCTGATTAACCGCTGGTTTTACTTCATAGCGTATTTCAGATTTTGAACCGAATTCCTCTCTTGCTTTGGCAATGGTTTTATTGAATCGCTCCAGAGAGACCGGCTTCAAAAGGTAATCCAATACATCCAACTCAAAGCCTTCCACTGCAAAATTAGGATAAGCCGTGCAAAAAACCACAGTAGGTGGCTCTTCGAGGGACTTCAAAAAGTCGATACCCGTCATCTCTGGCATTTGGATATCCAAAAAAAGGAGATCAACCCGTTCATTATTCAAAATTTCTCTTGCGTGAGATACACTCTCACAACGTTCTACTAATCGCAGATCCGGAATCTGTTCGATATAAGTCTCTAGTATGTCAAGCGCTAAAGGCTCATCATCAACAATTAACACATTTATCATAATTAAATATTTTGATTATCTAATAAAAGCGACAAGTCAACACTATAAATGTAGTCATCTTCTCTAATATTTATGGCATAATTATTGGTATAGACCAAATTGAGTCTTTCTTGTACATTTTTCAGCCCAATTCCACCTACAGGCTTCATGGATTGACTATTGGATATCTTCATCCGTTTGCTATTTTCCAAAACAAAATGGATTACTTGATTTTCTACAGTGATATCTAACCGCACATAACCTTTTTCGTTTTTTGCTCCGATTCCGCCGTGTTTAAAGGCGTTTTCAACAAAATTTATAAAAATCAAAGGGGCGATAAATTTATTTTCCAGGTCACCATGGACTTCCAGTTCAATGTCCATTTTATTTCCAATACGCAGTCTTTCCAAGTCGAGATAATTACGAAGATAATTGATTTCTTTATCAAGGGGCACTCTTTTTTCATTGCATTCATATAGCATATAGCGCATCATTTCACTTAACTTAATAACCATAGTTGGCGCCATATCAGACTTTTTAAGTGTTAGAGCGTACAGGCTATTAAGGATATTAAATAAAAAATGAGGATTAATCTGTGATTTTAAAAACTTCAATTCAGTCTGAATCTGCTCCGTTTTTAATTCTTGTTTTTCGCGCTCATTGCGCACCCATTCAATACTGATGACAAAAAGAGTTGAGGCAACAGCAATAAATAAATGTAGGAAAAAGTAAATTATCTGATTTCTATAAATCAAATTACTCTGCATACTGGAAAAATCAGTATAAAGCCAAAATTCAAAAACAACTCTTGAAAAAGTTACTAATAGGACTAATATCAACAAATACACCAAGTAGATAGCTATCCTATTTTTACTGAGATATCGAGGAACCAATACCATTGTATTAATATACACCAATACCATAAAAAATGCAACTTGACCAATTTGGGCAATGATAGTTATGCCAAGGTTAAAACTCCCGTTTTCTAAAAAAATAAGTAAAATAAGAAGTGTCAACCAAAAGGCTGTGTGATAGACTACTTTAGCGGTAAGGAACCGATATAAGGTATTAATTCGTTTTTTTACACTATCCTCCACTAATTCAATGATATGAGACTCAAAGATAGTTCAATCTCATACTTTCTTTGCCTTAAAATAGATAAACATCCACATAAACAAGACAAGAATAATAGATGAGCATACAATCTGCATTTTCAGCCATTTCAATAAATTCTTTATCGCCATGTTGATTTGATGAGAGCGATACCCGACTGCTCATCGTATATGATAAGCATAATAATAGTGTTATACTTATGATTTTCATGATAATATTTTATTGTTTAATATCGAAACGACCATCGGTAAGATGGATTATTTTTCCGGTGATCGGGTCTTGCAGTCGAATTTCAAAAGTACCGGATATGATATGGTCATCCAGACGGAGAATGTTCAATACTCCAGTGATCGTATCATTGGTATAGTATTCACTTCCTCCCAAAGGAGCATCATCAATAAACTCGCCAAAGCCTGTATTTTGGCTTATAAGAGAAATTTCAAATGTGTTTAAAGAAGGTTTATAATAAAAACTTAACCTTAAATATCCATAGGGTTCCCCCCCTCCCCCGACAAATTCGATTTTTCCATCCGCATACTTTCCCCATGATACACTCGATTCTCCGGCTTTTATTGATCCCTTCTTATTGTGCGGCACACCATCCACATAAAAGCCCATGGTATTAGCACCGGTGGTAGTGATGGGCACGAGGTCAGGTTCAGGGTCATCTTTGTGGCAGGAGGAAGCAGAGATGATGAAAGTTGTTAATATTAGTAAAAGTAGTTGCGATAATGTGTTTTTCATATTTTTATTATTTTTTTAATTTCACAAATTTGGTGAACATTTATATTTTATTAACAGTGGATAGTTTACGAAAGTTTGATTTTTTTAATGCCCTATAACAATTGGATATTTGCAAAAGTCCAAATACAATGGTCTAAGCAATTATCATATCGGCATATTGCTATAGCATTAAAACGATACACATTGGGGCATTCCACATAATAAGCAAATATGGTTTCTCAAATCCCTTATTATTGAATTGCATCTTACTAATTCGCAACGAGTTGAATATCAACGTTGTGAAAAGACATAGTTTTGTGACTATTTGAACCTCAATACAGCTAAAAGTTAGCTAAATATTTCTAAAGACAATATTTTGGTTATAATTTTAATTCGGTTTAATTCACAAAAGACAAAATATCTTTATTTTCGACCAAAATCAGCCGGAATCTCGCCCCATTTTTCAGTCTCCCACTTGACAATTGGATTTTGATAGGTGTTTTTCTTGAGCCAATCTTCGGCACGATGAATTAATTCGAAAATCATTTCATTGTGGTGAGTACGTTCTAATTTTGTATTGGCTTTTCCTTTTTTCACCCATGACATAGCTGTTCGGCTATCTGAATATATTGTCACATCATCTTTTCCTAATTTTTTCAATAATGCGAGTGCATGAACCAGTGCTAAGAATTCTCCGATATTATTAGTTCCATCTCGAAATGGACCTTGAATAAAGATCTCTTTCTTAGAATAAGTTTCTACACCCCTATATTCCATCAAACCCGGGTTTCCACTGCATGCAGCATCAACACTTATGCTATTTTTGACAATCAAATTATTATACGCAGATACTGGCAATACAACAGACGATTTAGAGGTAATAGACTGACTATAAGGTCGTTGAAAAGCAAAGAGCGCTTCTTCTTTGGTAGGAAAGCTCTTGTACTGCGCTCCTTCAAAGCCGAATATCTGACTGTTACATTCATCCCATGAATCGAAAATTCCGGTATTCCTTCCCTTCCAAACTACATAAAACTTAACCTTCTTCTTTTTCATACATTGAAATTCAAATACAAAGATATTATAATACTTTACAAAGTGTTATTGCTCTGATCAACTTATCCATAAACAGCCTTCTTTTAAAAAAAACACAAAAATATTTTTCTTTTTTGGTAACGATATAAAACATTTTACTATATTTGACAATAATTTTGTATTTAGAAATATATAATTATCTCTATTTAAAGGTATCACTAAATTAAATCACCTGTTGGATTTCATTGAAAATATCTATTTATTTAACAGATAATACAATTTTAGCAATTTAATAACATTATAAATATAATTACTATGAAAATGAAATTAATCTTATCAATTCTCTTGATCAGCTCATTAGGTCTGTTATCTTCTTGTAAAAAAGACGAAGATTCACCTAAAACAAAGACCGAGATGCTTACCGGGACATCCTGTTGGAAATTAGTTAAATCCGAACTTAAAAATGAAACCGGTGTGTATGTCGATAACACAGCAGATTCTTATGATGCATGTGAGCTGGATGATTGTACAAAATTCACAACAGATGGAAAATTTGTCTCAACGGACAATGGCGTAAAATGCGATGAAGGAGCAACTGTTATTGAAGAAGGAACCTGGAAATTAAAAAACAACGACACAGAGTTGGAATTAACGAGCAGTGGTGGAGATACGGGAACTGTAAAAATTGAAAAACTTGATTCAAAAAATTTGGTTACAGTACTTGAAGTTTTCGGCCTATCAGTGAGGCTCACCTATGTAAATTAATCCCGAATTCAGCAGTAAAGGTTTTGAAAAACCGTATAGTGCTGATTATGAGGGTTAATCCCGATGTACGACTCGTAATCAATGGTTTCTGTAAACCATTGATTACGAGTCGTAAATCGATTCCGCATTTGTCTAATGCGGAATTTGGGTTAATACTATCCAATCAAAAAAACATCCTCCGATACATCGTCGGGGGATTTTTTTTGTCCAACACTCAACTATTTAACATCCCGGATTGTTTTAGTCCAAACTATTGTTAAATGATTGATACACATGCTCACTTGTATGCCGAGGAGTTTAATGAGGATAGAGAAAATATGCTTATACGAGCTAAAAATGCCGGTATCAATAGAATTTTACTGCCCAATATTGACCTTTCAAGTATTGAATCTATGCACTTGCTTGAAAAGGAATCAGAAGGCTATTGCCTTTCCATGATGGGTCTGCACCCTTGTTCAGTCAAATCTAACTTCCATGAAGTTTTAACGCACCTTAAATCATGGCTAGAGGCAAGATCCTACATAGCCATCGGTGAAATTGGCATAGATTTATACTGGGACAAGACCACACTTACTATTCAGAGCGAGGCCTTCGAAGAACAACTATCTTGGGGACACCAATATGGTATTCCCGTCAGCATACACTCGCGGGACAGTACACAAGAAGTTATCGATATTTTAACTTCGCAAAAGAATATGCTTTCAGGAGGTGTGATGCATTGCTTTTCAGGCACGGTCGATCAGATGTTTACTTTGATGGAACTTGGTTTCTATATAGGAATAGGAGGATCTTCAACATATAAGAACACAAATCTCGTTCCGGTTATTGAACAAGCGCCTCTCGACCGAATTTTGCTGGAAACCGATGCACCTTATCTTACGCCCGTCCCCCATCGAGGTAAAAGAAATGAAAGTGCATACATACCAATAATAGCTCAACGTGTAGCATCTATAAAAGGCATAACCATTGATGAAATAGCCACTTCTACCTCTGAGAACGCAACCAGATTATTTTCTTTACAAACTGTACCTTTATTATCATGAAACTAATCAATGCTGATTCGCTTCATTTTCTTTCGAAAGTTAGACCAGGGAAAGTTTTCAATGCAATTAAAGTCGTCTCTTCTTATTATATCACTCGTTGGACCGGCAAGGCTATACAATGGGGTCTGCCAATCACTATAAGTATTGAGCCTACAACTGCTTGCAACCTTAGGTGTCCGGAATGTCCCAGCGGACTAAGGGCTTTTTCACGCCCCACAGGCAATCTGAAGGAGGATTTCTTTAGAAAAATAATTGACGAATTAGGAGACAAGCTTTTTTATTTAATATTCTATTTCCAAGGAGAGCCTTATATCAACCCTAAGTTCTTAGAGATGGTGAACTATGCTTCGCAACGCGGTATTTACACGATTACATCAACCAATGGTCATTTTCTGGATGACAAAAGAGCAAAAGAAACCATTGAATCCGGCCTCAGTCGCATAATTATCTCTGTAGATGGAACAACCCAAGAAACTTATGAAAGTTATAGGCGGGAAGGGACATTAGAAACGGTAATTGAAGGCGCAAAGAACTTAGTAAAATGGAAAAGACAATTAAATTCTAAAACACCACACATTATTTTTCAATTCTTGGTGGTGAAGCCCAACGAGCATCAAATTCATGATATTTACAGACTTGCCGAAGAAATTGGCGTGGACGAAGTTAAATTAAAAACCGCGCAGATATACGATTACGAAGATGGTAATGAGCTAATCCCAACTATTGACAGATATAGCCGTTATAGACAAGGGCCCGACGGAAAATATTCTATAAAAAATGAACTTTTAAACCATTGTTGGAAACTATGGCATAGCTGCGTCATCACATGGAATGGGATGGTTGTCCCTTGTTGCTTTGATAAAGATGCCAAATATCAACTTGGAGATCTTAAAAAAGATTCATTCAAAGAAATATGGCACAATCAAAACTACCAGCAATTTCGAAGCCAAATCCTGAAAGGGCGTGACCAAATCGATATCTGCAAAAATTGTACGGAGGGTTGTAAAGTATGGGAAAAAATCTAATTACATCAACACAATTATTCTCAAATTCTACCCTGCACTAATTCATGTTATAAGTAAAAGTATTGTCTTTATAAGGCATTTGGGTTCAGTTTGCTTACAAATCAAGTATCATTCCCGCCCAAATATTAAATGTCGGATAGGAATTGTATATTCAAACCGTTGATTGTTCTTCTTATCAATACATTCCATCGTAACAGTCGGATTATCGGCATTCCAGTCAAAGGTCAATAAACCAAAATTATTTTCCATCACCGGACCTTCAATTCTATTTATATTAGGAGTGGCGAATTTCCAGGTAGAAGTAATGCCACTCGAAGTAAAATCATATATCGGATACACACCCTCTCTCTTTGCAACACTAATCTCGGAATAATGGACGTCACCGGAGATAAAAATTACACCATTCGCTTTTGTTCTATTCAAGACATCAAAAAACCGCTGCTGCTCATGTGGAAAATTAGCCCATGCTTCATACCCATTATGCTCAGCACCAAACTGAATACTTGAAGCAATAATTCGTACATCGGCAGGTATCTTAAGTTGTTCCTCTAACCATTTCCATTGTTCCTCTCCTAGCAAAGTACTGTCTCTGGAGGTTTGAGGCGAATATTCTAAAGGATAAAAATACCGATCATCGTTCTTTTTTTCCCCATTATAAGGTTTTAAATCATCTCTAAATGTGCGGGTATCCAATATGATTATTTGAACCCTTTGACCTAACCCTCCGTAGGCGTATGAGTTGTAAATACCGGGATAAAAACGCCTATTTGACTGCTCTGAATCACCAAAAAAATCCAGAAAGATGGCTTTACTTTCTGCCTTCATGGGATAATGTCTGCCGGCATCATTTTCGCCATAATCATGGTCATCCCATGTCGCTAAAATCTTGGTTGCAGCCTTGAGTCGTTGATATTCCGGCTTTGCTCCCAACTTATCATACTTCTCTTTCAAGACTTTCATATCGCGTGTATCCCCGTATATATTGTCGCCAAGAAAAATAAAAAACTCCGGGTTGTATCGAGTTACCAAATCTAGGATTGGTTGCTTTTCATCTTGATTTCCACAACTCCCAAAAGCTATCTTATGAATAGTAGTGCGTGTCTGTGCTATACCCGCCAAGCCCAATAGAGTTAGGATACAAATACCTATAATTTTTTTCATATACAAATTTAAAAAAGTATTATGCTTTGAGTGCGTTGATTTTTGTCTTTAAATAATTCTTAACGAAGCAATGTGTCAAGAATCATTGAAAAAAATGTGAAATCATGATACACGGCGCAGAAGGCATGGAAAAAAACTTTACATTCTAATCAGTTATTTATCAAAAAGTTGCAATCATTTTCTATTACTGCAAAAAAGGATTCGTCTTGCGCTCATATCCAATGGTTGTAGATTCACCATGCCCCGGAAATACAATTGTTTCATCGGGTAGCTTCATCAATTTTTGTTCTATGCTATTAATCAGAGTGTCATAATCACCTCCGGGCAGATCTGTCCGTCCTATACTGCCATAAAACAATACATCTCCGGCAATACAGATACCATTTTGAGCAGAATACAAACATAAACTTGCAGGTGAATGGCCGGGCGTCAATATGGTTTCCAGAACTGAGTAACCAAAATGAATAAGCTCACCTTCTTCTATATATCGCAATGCTTCTGGCGATGGAGTCATCGGCACATCATACATCTTCGCTACCCTATCCATCGAATCTAACAATGGCTGCTCGCCCCGATGGAATTCCGGCTTCAAACCATACGTTCTATACACATAATCATTGCCCAATACATGATCAATATGGCAGTGTGTATTAATTAATCTGACAGGTTTTAATCCCATCTCTGTTATATATGACGAAAGCGTTGTATTTTCGTTATAATTATTGCAACCCGGATCGATGATAATACATTCCTTGGTCTGATCATAGAGAATATACGTATTCTCTTGGAAAGGATTAAAAGTAAAAGAGTGAACGTGCAACATGTTATTTTTTAGGCAGTAAAATATTAAACAGATTTGCTTATGTGCAAATATGATAAAAATTTCGTAGCTTTCGCAATAATAAATAATTATTTTTTTTAATGTATTTCTACAAAACATATAATATTTTTATTAATATATTGGCATTCATATTGTTATGCAATATCAACCTATATAGCCAGGTTAATCAAGTAGAATTTGGGAAAAATAGAGTACAATATCACGATGACTTTGACCAATGGTTGATTTATGAAACGGATCTTTTTACTGTAAATTGGTATGGAAAAAGTCGAAATACAGGTCAGAAAATTGTACGCCTTGCAGAGAAAGAATTCAACGACATCATCAAGACAATCGACTTCAAGACCAATGAAAAAACAGAATTTCTGGTCTTTGCAGATATAACCGATCTAAAGCAAAGCAATATTGGTATTTCTGATGCATTTGAATATCAGGAAGATCTGACAAAGACAATAGACAACAAAGTATTTATCACGTTTGACGGGAATCACAATCACCTCAAAAAACAAATAAGGGAAGGTATAGCCGCAGTTTATTTGAACAACCTATTATTTGGCTCTAATCTCCAGGAGATCGTTCAAAATAGTCTTATGCTCAGCCTTCCTCAATGGTTTAAAGATGGACTGATATCCTATTTTGGCGAAGATTGGAATGACAAGCTCGATCTCAGAGTAGCCAACACCTTGTCCAATAAAAAAATCAAAACATTTGAACAATTAGCCAATGCCAATCCACGCCTTGCCGGACACATGTTCTGGAGATATATCGATCTCAATTACGGTAAAAACTCAATAGGAAATTTAGTGTATGCCACTCGTATAAATCACAACTTAGACAAAGGATTTCAATATGTTTTGGGAAGCAGTTACGATAAAATCATCCAAAATGTCTTTAATTATTACAAAAGTGAACTACAAAATAATTCAATTGAAATAACCAACTCCATTCAAGCACTTACCCATTTTACCAAGTTAAAAAACAAGGAAACACCCCTCAGAATAACGCAATCGCCCGATGGACGCAGTCTGCTTTTAGTTAGCACTCAAATGGGAAAAGCCCGGATAAGACTAATTGATTTAACCACCGGTAAGTCAAAAGTGCTTCTGAAATATGGTGTAAAAAATAAAATTCAACCTCCAGACCCCAACTATCCTTGCGTAACATGGGATGATAAGGGCGAAAACATTTTGATATGTTATGAAAAAAGGGATAAAATCTACCTCAGAGAGTACCATGTATCAAGTGGAGAATCTAAAACTCAACTCATCCCGGGCAGATATCAAAGAATTTATCAGATAGCCTATTGGGATAGTCGCAACATCATAATCAATGGAACAACAGATGGATATGGAAATCTCTTTTTATATCGGCTTTCCACGAGACAATCCACTCCTATTACGTCAGACCCATTTGACAAATTGGACATGATGGTGGACAAATCCGGTGACAATCCCACCATTTACTTCGCATCCAATCGAAGGGACACTTCTCTCCTACCCGTAAACGGTGATTCTATTTTACCTATTGGCACTTTTGACATATTTTCTTTAAAACAAGATGTTACTCAGAATGGTACAGAAGGATGGATCATGTCACGCCATACCTCCACCGATAAATACAATGAAACGCAGCCCCAGTTAGACAAAGAAGGAAATTTGTACTTTATTTCAGACGAATTCCGGAACAATGCTATCGTCAAAATCAGCCTAAATAAATTATATGATGGGCAACAAATCAACTGTGAAATTTACAATCTTCCGCTTTCAATCCTGGCCTTTTCTTTACATAACAACAATGAAAATCCACACCTCATTGTCTATGATGGAAAGGAAGTGAGATTGGGCACATCCACGAATGCAGCATGGCAAAACTCCGCCAATAACCTTAATCGTTCTTCTGAAAAATTTGATTTTGAAATAGAACCAAATGAATCGGATAAGTATTCGAAAACAAAAGAGGAAGTAAACAAACCCACAAAACTACCGTTGGATGAAGCTATACCGGAAGGAAAGAAATTTATTACCAAGTATGGAGAAATGCAATTTGCACAAAAACCAACTGAAAAAATTGAACTTAAGCCCAATGAGCCTCGCATCTCCGGATTCAATAAAATGACACCTCTCAATCCGCTTAATATTGTACCTTATCGTCTTAAGTTTAAAATAACTGATGCCGGAGTCAATTTTGACAATTCCATGTTGTTTGAAGGGTTAAATACCTATGTGGGTGAAGGACAAGGTAATCTATTCCCACCTTTTGGATTACTTCTAAAAGCTCAACTGCGGGATATCTTTGAAGATTATCGATTAGAAGGTGGAATTCGAATTCCGATTTCACTCAATGGCAATGAAGCTTATGTCGTATTTGATGACTTAAAATATCGCCTTGATAAAAGAATATCAGTGTACAGAAAAGCAACCAACGATAGGTCAAACAATGGAGGTATTGCTCCCATCATACAAAAGAACATTATTCTGATGGGACAATATGATTTAAAATATGCCATAGATCAATTTAATGCAGTCAAGGTAGGATTTACACTTCGTCAAGACAAAGTTTTTTACAAGGCAACAGAGCCCAATTCTGCTAAACAACCCATTGAGTCAACAGAAAGAATAGGCATCCGTGCGACTTATATTGTGGACAACACTTTAGACAAAGGCCTTAACCTTTATTCAGGTACACGTGCTAAAGCTTTTTTCGAATGGGTAAAAAAGTTTGACCTCAATATTGACCAGGGATTGTCCTTTCAATTCAATAAGGGTCACATGATGGTTGCAGGCATAGATGCACGTAACTATATTGAACTCGATCGTCATACAATCTTTGCTACTCGATTAGCAAGTCAGGTTTCTTTTGGCTCAGAAAAAATACTTTACTACTTAGGAGGGACAGACGGGTGGCTTTTTCCCGGATTTAACAATGAGACACAGACTGCAACAAACGAAAATTATGCCTATCAAGTACCTACACCCAACCTACGTGGATTCCAATACAATATCCGCAATGGAAATAATTTTGCCCTTTTAAATGCGGAGCTACGAGTACCATTTGTAAGATATATGTCTAAAGGAACAATTAGTTCGTCTTTCCTTAATAATCTTCAACTTGTCGGCTTCTTTGATGTCGGTACAGCTTGGAATGGCTGGAATCCTTTTGCCAAATACAATCCACTCAATACCGTCTTTATATCGCAGCCCGGCATAGATATCAAAGTCAATTACTTCCGTAATCCAATCGTATTCGGCTATGGAGGGGGACTTCGTTTTCTTTTGTTTGGATATTTCGTTCGACTTGATTATGCAAAGGGCTGGGATACAGGCAATATAGGTAAGCCTAAAATATATGTAAGCTTAGGTACTGATTTTTAATTTAGAACAAATAATCATTTTTACTTAATAACAAATATTCTATACCTAACCTTTATTCGTTCCTGAGAATCGTTACAATGCATTAACAACAAACCTTTTGGAAACCAAGTTCAGCTATAAAGGTTTTGTAAAACCGTAGTTACAAAAAACAATCCCCTTAAAGAACGGTTCTTTTATAATAAAAAGTTATGATATCAAATTTATTAGGAATAATATTAGGGTAATTGCTATTTTTGACAAACAATAATTAAATAGAAAAGATGCATCGTATAATTACGCTTATTTTACCCATTTTATTTTGGGGAATAAATTCAATATACGCCCAAGATATTCGAAATAACCCCAACTCTAACCATGCCAATAAATTTGAGCAATTAAGCACGATATTACCTACTCCCAATGAATATCGAACTGCAAGTGGCAGTCCCGGCCCCAAATATTGGCAACAAAAAGCAGATTATAATATAAAATGTACTTTAGATGAAAAGAAACAACATCTAACCGGAGTGGAAACCATAACCTATTTTAATCAGTCTCCCGACCCACTTAATTATCTATGGATGCAGCTTGACGAAAATCAACACAGCAACATCAACAATGCAGGCTATGAGTCTGAAAGTACACTACCGAGAACAATGACGGACAATGACCTTCAACGTATGGCGGAAAACAAAGGAGATAATGGATTCGGATTCAATATCACCAAGTTGGTGGATAATACCGGTAAGCCTTTGAATTATACGATTAATAAAACTATGATGCGCATCAACCTAAAGCAACCACTAAAACCCGGAGAAAAAATAGTTTTTACACTTTCTTGGAATTACAATTTAGTCAATAGAATGAAACAAGGAGGTAGAGGTGGTTACGAGCACTTCGAGGATAACGACAATTATATTTTTACGATGACTCAGTGGTATCCGCGAATGTGTGTGTATAGCGACTTTCAGGGTTGGCAGAATCATCAGTTTTCAGGAAGGGCAGAATTTGCATTAACTTTCGGTGACTTTCACGTTGAAATGACAGTACCCTCAGACCATGTAGTTTGTGCAACTGGCGAATGTCAAAACTATGCCTCGCTTCTCACAGCTCCACAATTGAAACGCTGGAAACAAGCACAAACGGCTACGGAGCCGGTGGAAGTAATAACGTTGGAAGAAGCGAAAGCCGCAGAAAACACCAATTCCAAAACCACGAAAACGTATATATTCGAAGCAAAGAATGTCAGAGATTTCGCATGGGGCTCTTCTCCTAAATTCGTGTGGGACGCAATGGCCGTTGACATTGAAGGTAAGAAAGTAATGGCAATGAGTTTTTACGGCAAAGAGGCTTATGGACTTTATCGTCCTTTTTCGACCAAAGTCGTCGCACATACCATAAGAACATACTCTCACTTCACGATACCTTATCCTTATCCTGTCGCACAAAGTATAGAGGCAAGTAATGGAATGGAATATCCTATGATTTGCTTTAATTACGGGCGTACTGAAGCCGATGGCTCTTATTCCGAAGGTATAAAAAACGGAATGATTGGAGTCGTTATACATGAAGTAGGACATAACTTTTTTCCAATGATTATCAATAGTGATGAGCGTCAGTGGACATGGATGGACGAAGGGTTAAATACCTTTGTAGAATATTTGACAGAAGAATTGTGGGACAACAAATTCCCTTCTAAAAGAGGTCCTGCATCCAGTATCGTAAACTACATGAAGCTGCCTAAAGACCAATTGGAACCCATCATGACCAATTCCGACAACATCGTTTCATTCGGGCCTAATGCCTATTCCAAACCAGCTACAGGATTAAATATTTTAAGAGAAACCATCATGGGAAGAGAACTTTTTGATCACGCTTTTCAAGAATATTGTCGCAAATGGGCATTTAAGCACCCCACTCCGGCTGATTTTTTCCGGTCAATGGAAGATGCAAGTGGAGAAGATTTAGATTGGTTCTGGAGAGGTTGGTTTTACAGTACCGACGCATGTGATATATCGCTCGATACAGTAAAATATGCAGTTGCCGATCTTGATGCAGAAATAAAAAACCCTAGATCTGAGAAAGTAAGTGTACCGGGTCCTACCTTAAATGACTATATAGACATTTCAAAAATAAGGAATAGAGAGGATAAAAATATTGTATTTGAAACGGATCGTGACACTACATTAAGAGATTTCTATTGGGAATATGCCAGGAATCCTCTCCTTAAAGATACAACCAAATACGAGGTTGAATGGCCTGCCAGATATGAACCCCTCACAAAGGATCTAAGGAAACAATTTGCTACAAAACATGCCTACGAGCTGACTTTCAGCAATAAAGGCGGCTTGATAATGCCACTTATTATTGAATGGACTTATAAAGATGGTACTAAGGAGATAGATCGCATTCCTGCTCAAATATGGCGTAAAAACGAAAACACCATAACCAAAGCATTTGTCAAAGACAAAGAAGTCGCAAGTATTCAATTGGATCCTTTTAAGGAAACTGCCGACATTGACGAATCCAACAACGGATGGAACACCATACCCGAACCTTCGAAATTTAAGGCATTCAAACAAAAATTAAAGATGGAAGGCGGGAAAGGAATGGATATCAATCCTATGAACCGGAAAAACCGATCTTGATAGAAAAAATTACAAAGGGGGGAAAATATTTCCTCCTTTTTATTTCACGGATATACCAATCGAAGTTCTTTTATATCACCAACCATAGTGTAAGATATATTTATCGAAGTGCGATTAATTGTCAATAAAATTAAACCCATTGATTACGAGTCGTAAATCGATTCCGCATTTGTCTTATGCCAAATATGAGTCGAAAATAATACTTTGCCTTTCAAAGGAATTAGGGTAAAAAGCAAACCTACCATTCTGACTCTGTCAATGATATCTCGTTGATTCTTCATACAACACAATTCTTTATTCTTTTTTACAATATAATATTGAAATTTTAATTATAACAAAAGTTATATTTTTTCAATATAAATACTTGTAGTATATTTGTTTTATAATTCAACATGATTCCAAATTAGATATTTTTTTTTATAACCCATGAATATCTTTACAATTTAATCAATCACCCTTTTAACAACACTTTTTTTAACCTACTAAATTCTTTTTTATGAAACGCTTGTTTTATTATCATTTACCTAACTTTTTGGTTGTATTTTTTATTTTCCTTTCCACAATGGTATATTCCCAAAAAGTCAATGAAAATACATCTTACGAATCGGCTAAACCTACTGCTACAACCACTGTAAAAACCGAAATCTCCCCTTTAATTCTTGTACGACAGAAGCAATCAGATAGGCAAACTTCAGCTTTAAAACAATATACCCAATTTAATATTGATAGAGAAGCGTTGAAGAAAATACATGACACTGAGACAGAAACATTTACGATGGATTATCCCGACAATGAAGGAAGGATTATCCATTTTAAACTCACTAAAAACAACATTCTATCAGATGATTTTATGTTAGGCATCAACAATTCAATTGGCACTACTGAAAATCTCGACATGGGTGTACACTATCAAGGGGAGGCTATTGTAGATGGTCAAAAGATTATCTGTGCATTTAGCTTTTTCAATTCCAAAATTGAAGGATGCATCATAGGTAAAGACAAAATAAATATCACCTCACTTAAAACACCCGCCGGAGAAGATGCCATTGCCTACAATACAGAAGACATGGTAGGCGAAGCTCCTCTTGGCTGTGGCAATTCAGATGAAGGTGTAGATTATACAGAAGCTGATTTACAGCCATCTCTTGAAACAAGAGAAGCAAAATGTGTACGAATATGGTGGGAAAGCAATTACAATGTATTTCAATACCAAGGCTCATTGCAAAATACAGTTGCTTTCAACTTATCCTTATTCAATGCATTTCACACAATTTATATCAATGAAACAATAAAAGTTGTTTTGCACCACTTAGAAGTGTGGACTGCTGTAAGCCCCTATCCGAATCCATCGGATCCACTTGTTGATGACAGAGATGAATACTTAATTGCTTTCCAAACATTCCGTTCCGGATCATTTACGGGAGATTTGGCAGGACTAGTGACACAGAATAACATTGGAGGCGTTGCAGCCGGATTTAGTGGCATTTGCAATATAGATAGAAATGAAAGTATGTGCATATCCGGATTATCAGGAGGTGGTGTCGGAACCTATCCTAACTATGTTTTTAATGTCTTTGTTACCAGTCATGAATTTGGTCATATTTTTGGATCAAGACATACCCACGCTTGCGTATGGAATGGCAATAATACAGCGATTGATGGTTGTTCCGGGTATATAGAAGATGGCCCGTGCCCTCTCCCACCGAGCCCTTCAGGTGGAGGAACCATCATGAGTTATTGTTGGAATAGTGTAGGTGTTGATTTCACACAAGGCTTCGGACCACAGCCTGGAAATGTAATCAGAAATAAAGTTGCAAATGGAGCTTGCCTTGTTGCCTGTTGCAATCCAGCTTATGTCCCAACAATTTCAGCCAATAACCCCGTTTGTATTGGAGGAACATTAAACCTATCTTCTTCTGGTGGCAACTTATACTCATGGACAGGACCATCAGGCTTTAAATCTACAGCTTCTAATCCTTCCATAACCAATATAACAGCAGCTAACGCGGGTATATACTATCTTACCGTAACCAACTCACAAGGATGCATAGCAACAACGTCTATCAATATAACCATAGGTGCAAGCCCAACAGCTACTGCTACAGCCACACCCAATCCAATATGCACGGGAAACACACTACAACTGAACTCAACCGGTGGATCAACTTATTCTTGGTCCGGACCCGGAGGCTTTACTTCCAGCCTTCAAAATCCTACCAGGGCGAATATCCAACCTTCACATGGCGGAACATATTCTGTTACAGTTACCACTAGCTTAGGCTGTACAGCTTCCACCTCAGTAAGTGTAACTGTTAGCCCTGCCCCTACAGCTACCATTGCAGCAACCCCAAATCCAGTGTGCGTCAATGACAATCTGTACCTGACCTCTTCCGGCGGATCGACTTATGCATGGTCAGGACCAAACGGCTATACCTCCACAAAGCAAAATCCGATTAGAAAAGTCACCTCTACAAATTTTGGCGGAACATACACCGTCACAGTAACTAATTCAGCTGGATGCACAGCTACTAAAACAATTAATGTAACCGTCAATCCGGCTCCAACAGGAACTATTTCCGTCAGCACACAAAAAGCGTGTGTAGGCAGCACAATTCAATTTTTTGCCACAGGTGGAACTTCATATAGTTGGACTGGACCACAAGGATTCACTTCTTCAGCCCAGAACCCGACCCTCTCTGTTACCAACTATAATCAACGAGGCTTGTATTCCGTCAAAATAACAAATACTTTCGGTTGTTTTATTACACTAAGTATTAAGATTGATGTAATATTCCCTCCTGTTGCAACAGCGACACATGATATCTCCACAGCTTGTGTTGGGTCAACATTAAAGCTTTTCTCTACGGGTGCTGGTAGTGCATCTTGGAGCGGGCCAAATGGATTTACTTCCAACAACCCCAATCCGACTATAAGCAATGTAAATGCATCGCATTCAGGAACTTATACGGTTACAATCACAAGTTCCAACGGATGTCAGGCGTCTGCAAGCACCACAGTCAATATAGTTAACCCACCTGTTGTAACAGCCGGCGTCTCTGACAATACCGTTTGTGAAGGTAGCAACGTTCAGCTCTCCAGTAGTGGTGGTGTCTCTTATCAGTGGACTGGTCCGTATGGTTATAGCTCAAACCTGCCAAACCCAATGATTCTAAATATTCCTGTTTATATGTCAGGAACCTTCAATGTCACCGGCACAGGACCTACAGGATGTACAAAAACTGTAGGTACATTAGTTCAAGTTTATCCTTACATTGTAGGCTCAGCTTCAGCCAGTCCTAATCCATATTCACAGGGTCAATCAGTACAACTCTCTGCTACAGGAGGCTCTTCGTATCTATGGAGTGGACCAAATGGATTCCATAGCACCGATCAAAATCCTTTGATTTACAATGCTTCATATTTAGCTCAAGGTACTTATGTTGTTTTGGTGAAAAATGACGGCGGGTGTGAATATGCCTTCTTCGTTAACCTTGCCTTACAGAACAGCAACTTTGGAATACTTACTCAATCTGATGCTACGTCAGCTATGCCACAATTATATCCCAATCCGACCAATAATTACATTATGATTAATGACAAATCTTTAGGTGAATTTGAATATCGTATTGTAGATAATTCCGGATTAGTTGTTCTTCATGGAATCAGTTCCGCAGGAAAGGAAATCAATATCCATTCTTTGAGCAATGGAACATATTCAATTATTTATTCTTTTGTAGAGTCTAATGCTAAAAGGCATATTAATACCTTCATTAAAGTTAAATAATTAATTATATATTGATCTTACATTTGATAATTATATACAGGTCCGGCCTAACCGCCGGATCTTTTTTTTTAATAACAATTTAAATGCATTCATAGAAATAACTCTGTAGTCCAATAATCAGCCATCAACTTACCTTTATAAGTAAGTTTGAAACTTTCCTCATTTTGATCAACAATACCTAAATCAATCATGGGCTTAATTTTGCGTTGAAAATAAGGAAGGTATATTGAATTAATATGCCTAATATCATCTAGGCTAACACCCCAAATCGTTCTTAATCGAGTCAACATCAATTCATTGTAGGCTATTTCAGGCGTTATCTCTTCATAAGTAAAGGCGTTCTCATTTGCCTCAACAAATCGTATATATTGCTGATTATTAGCTACATTCCAAAATCGACGATTATTATAATAAGAATGTGCGGCAGGCCCAATACCTATATATGGAATTCCCAACCAATAATTGCTATTGTGGACGGCGTATTTATCAGGCTTTGCATAATTTGAGACTTCATATTGGTCATAACCCTGTTGGACAAGAATGTCATGTGTAAGTTCAAATTGTTTTACATTTTTACCTTCCTCAGGCCTCACATCAATTCCTTTCTTTATGCTTTTAAACAAGGGTGTTTTTTCTTCCACTGTTAAACTATAGGCAGAGATGTGTGGCACCTGCCAATCTATCAATGTATTTAAATTAAAAATATATTTATCATCACTCAAGAGTGGAAATCCAAAAATTAAATCTACCGATAAGGCATCAAATCCTGCATCCATCGCCATTGGAACACACCGCAAAGCTTGGCGACTATCGTGCGCCCTATTCATCCACTTCAAATCTTCATCAAAAAAGGACTGAATCCCAATACTTAGCCTTTGAATCCCCAAGCCCTTTAAGCCTTTCAAATATTCTTCATTTAAGTCATCAGGATTGGCTTCTAAGGTAATCTCTTGAACCTCATCTGTTCTGAAATATTTATGAATTACTTCAAATAAAGAATCAAGATCTTGGATAGTTAAAATAGATGGGCTTCCTCCTCCAAGATAAATTGTTTTTAACACCGGCCTTTCAAACTGGCTTGCCTGCCGCACAATCTCAAGTTTCATGGCATCTAACAAGCGATTCTTATGCGTCAAAGATGTAGCAAAATGAAAATTACAATAATGGCATGCTTGCTTACAAAATGGTACGTGTAAGTATAATCCACCTTCAAAGTTCATTCAACCCTCCTTGTTAAACTTCTGTCTCATCTACTACACCGGCCAAATAGTCCAATTGATCATAGAACTCCTGACCATATCGCCGTATTATTGCATTTTTGACAAATTGATACAACTTAATTTTAGTTCTTCCGGGTACATTGCAAGAATTGTGGCAGATAGACCACCTATCGTAATTAAGAGCATAATCAGCTCCCTTTTTATCAAACACAACCCTGACCGGATAAAGATGACAACTTTCCGGCTTGGGCCAGTCAACCACGCCATCTCGCCATGCTTGTTCAATACCACAACCGGCGATTCCATTTTCGTCACGTGTCATAAAAACACATGCACCATTAGGTAATAACGAAGTCCCATAGGCTTCCATTTCATCAAAATAGGTATAAGCACCCACCTTTTGTAATAAAGCATTTGATTCATTTGATAAATAAGGTGCGACTTTATCTTTTATATCATCTAATATAGGCAACTCCTTCTTATCCAAGGGCGCACCAAAGTCACCCTCCCAGCAACATGCACCTTTACAAGCATTTAAATCACATGCAAAATGCTCTTTCACCACGTCATCGCTGACCAATAGGTCTCCCACCATCAACATAGAATATATCTTTATTTAATACAAAGATACAAGATTAAATGCCATTGTTTTATAAATCCTTAATAGAAACTAATGTGTAAATAAGGTGCTCATTACCCATCTGTCGTACAAATCGTACCAACCCTATCCCCTTGCCATAAAACTCATCCCCGGTCATGTCAAGCCCCAGAATACCCTCTTGATTAACTTCCAGCTTCTCCTTAACACCAAAATGAATGCAATCAACTTGCTTTGCCATGATACTTAGATTCAAGTGCCCTTTGTATATCCGATTTCTAATCAATTCATACTTCGTATCAGGATTTGCCGCATCCATCCAGGAAATAGAATATAAAAAAACACCTCCGGAATCAGCCTTAAATGGATAAATATCATCGTATTTTATAGTACAAGTGGTTGGATTGGAATGATCTAAATACATAGAATATTGATCCATCACGACACCTGACCGGGTAACTTCTTCTCTCCATGAATGTGTCAGCACGCCATCACTCCTATAAATTTTACCATTTAAATACCATTTGTCACCTACTTTTTCAGAACGAAACTGGAATCTTTGATCCTCAATTGAATCTCGTGAATCACATTGATAAATATAATTTTTACCATTTATCAAGTCTTCCAATGGAAAATAATACGTTTTTAATGGAATATCATCTTGCTTTACAGGGTTACACGAAAATAAACAAGAAAGAAAAAAGACAAAAATTCCAAAAATAAAGATTTGTATTTTAGGATAAGACATTTTGACAGACTTATAACAATTATTAACTAAATGGTCACACATTTGTTCTTAGAAATATAAAAATACAAACAAAGGTTTTGTTATTGACATAAAAGAGGGACATTATTTAAAATTCAAACGTGTATTCAGTTTAATCCATGATACAAAGCAGTGTATCATTAGGCATTTTGATATTTTTGTAACAATCCTCTTCATATCGAAAAAAAATATCCGTGTTAATCATTCGATAAATATTGACAATATAAAAATCTGTTTGAGTTAAAAACGTAACTTTGCGCTCTAAAATTAAAAAGAGGATACAACTTATCTCTTTTATAGCGTGAAATTAATCAACATATAGTTATAAATCTTAAAGAATGTTCGATTTTATAAAAAAAATGTTCGGCACCAAGACCGATAGAGAAGTAAAGGCTTATATGCCTATTGTTAATGAAATTAATCAACACTTTGAATCATACAGCACTCTGTCTAATGATGAGTTAAGAAATAAAACGAATGATTTTCGTCAAAGAATAGCCAATCATTTATCAGGAATAGATACGGATATCAAGACTCTTTCAGATTCAGCAAAGGCGACATCTAATATACGTGAAAAGGAGAGCTTTTTCGATCAAATCGATAAATTAAAAAAAGATAGAGATAAACATTTAGAAGATATTCTCCGTCAAATTCTACCAGAAGCATTTGCTGTAGTGAAAGAAACCGCTAATCGTCTCACCCAACATGATGAACTTGAAGTGACAGCCACTCAGTATGATATGGATCTGGCAGCGACTAACGCCTATGTTAGAATTGAAGATGGAAAGGCTTATTGGAAAAACACCTGGTCAGCTGGCGGTAATGAGATAAAATGGAATATGGTACACTATGATGTACAGCTCATTGGTGGTATGGTCTTACATGATGGTAAAATATCTGAGATGGCAACCGGTGAAGGAAAAACCCTTGTCGCTTCTTTACCCGCCTATCTTAATGGACTTTCCGGCCAGGGTGTGCACATTGTTACTGTCAACGATTACCTTGCTAAACGGGACAGCCAATGGAATGGGCCTTTATTTCAATTTCTATTATTGACGGTTGATTGTATTGACAATTATCGCCCTAACTCTCCGGAAAGACGTGCCGCTTATCAGTGCGACATCACTTATGGGACAAACAACGAATTTGGTTTCGACTACCTTAGAGACAACATGGTCACAAGCCCTGACGAATTGGTTCAAGGCAAACATCACTATGCCATGGTTGACGAGGTGGACTCTGTTCTTGTTGATGATGCCCGAACACCACTTATTATTTCAGGCCCTATCCCACAAGGATCTGACGAACAAGAGTACGTTGACCTTAAGCCCCGTGTTGAACGATTGGTAGAAGCTCAAAGAAAACTCGTTACCAACTTTATCGTCGAAGCAAAAAAATTAATTGCTGAAAATATAATTGGCACCGGAGAAGGAGAAGGCGGGTTGGCTCTATTTCGAGCCTATCGTGCATTGCCAAAAAACAGGGCATTGATCAAATACCTCAGTGAAGAAGGAAACAAAGTCATCCTTCAAAAGACGGAGAATCACTACATGCAAGAGCAATCCAAAAATATGCACATTGCCGACGAACCATTACTTTTTACCATCGACGAAAAAAATAGGGACGTTGAGCTCACTGAAAAAGGAGCCGAATATATGGCCATGGGCATGGAAGATAAAGATTTCTTTGTGCTTCCTGACATAGGTACCGAAATCCACAAAATGGAACGGGATGATAGCCTTTCAGTTCAAGAAAAGGCAGAGGCAAAAGAAAAGTTAATACAAGACTATACCGCCAAATCAAAACGCCTCCACTCTATCAACCAGCTTTTGAAAGCATATACACTGTTTGAAAAAGATGTCGATTATATCATCGTGAACGAAGAGGTGAAAATCGTCGACGAGCAGACAGGCCGTATCATGGAAGGAAGACGGTACTCTGATGGTTTACACCAAGCTCTTGAAGCTAAAGAAAGTGTCAAAGTAGGCGAACAGACACAGACGTATGCCACTGTCACCCTCCAAAACTATTTCAGGATGTACCACAAATTAGCCGGGATGACAGGTACAGCTGAAACTGAAGCCGGCGAATTTTGGCAAATTTATAAGCTCGATGTTTCGGTCATTCCAACCAATAGGCCGATTATCAGAAAAGACATGGAAGATTATGTCTTTAAAACAGCCCGTGAGAAATATAATGCTGTCATCGAAGAAATCACACAATTGACACAAGCTGGAAGGCCGGTACTCGTGGGTACCACTTCTGTAGAAATATCAGAAATGCTCAGCAAAATGTTGCGATTGAGGGGTATCGCTCACAACGTCCTTAACGCAAAGCAACATGCTAGAGAAGCAGATGTCGTGGCAGAAGCAGGACACGCAGGCCGTGTTACTATAGCTACCAACATGGCAGGTCGTGGAACAGACATCAAGATTAGTGAGGATGTAAAGATAGCGGGCGGTCTGGCTATAATAGGTACAGAACGACACGAATCAAGACGTGTTGACCGTCAGCTTAGAGGACGTTCCGGACGTCAAGGAGATCCGGGTTCATCCCAGTTTTTCGTATCCCTCGAAGATGATTTGATGCGTCTTTTCCAGTCAGAAAGAATCGCTAAGGCAATGGATAGAATGGGACATAAGGAAGGTGATGTCATTCAACATAGTATGATTACCAAGTCGATAGAAAGGGCTCAAAAAAGAGTCGAAGAAAACAACTTCGGTATCCGTAAAAGATTGTTGGAATATGATGATGTCATGAATATCCAACGTGAAGCTATCTATAAGAAAAGGAATAACGCACTTTTTGGCGACCGATTATCTGTGGATTTAAGCTCCATGTTTAGTTCAGCTACAGAGGTTATCGTATTGCAAGGCCGAGCTATGAAGTCCTTCGATGAATTCAGAACTATGTCCATTGCAGAACTGGGATTTGACCCGGAAAATCTACAGGATAATTTCTTTTCTTTGTCCGAAGATCAAGCCATTGAAGCGTTCCAGGTTGCATTTATGGAATATTACAACAACAAAAATCAGAAAATATCCGATGTCATATTACCCATAATCCGCGACGTTAAAGAAAAACAAGGCAATCGTTTCAAGCGTATTTCACTGCCTTTCACAGATGGAAGCACACATCCATTACCAGTATCGGCTGACATGGACGAGGCAATTGAATCAGAAGGTCGATCGATAGCTCGTGATATAGAAAAGACCATCACATTAGCCCTAATCGATGATAAGTGGAAAGAACATCTGCGTAATATGGATGATTTGAAAGATGCTGTTCAGACTGCTTCCTTTGAACAAAAAGACCCGCTTGTTATCTATAAGATGGAGGCCTATAGCTTGTTTGAAGATTTAGTCAGAAAAATCAATCATGACGTAACTGCTTACCTTGCTAAAGGCAACATGGCAATCGCTATGGAAGCAGAACAAGTAAGAGAAGCCAAAATTCAAAAAACGGACTTCTCTAGAGCACGTATTCATAAAGATGATTCTGATGGCTATGATGACGACCCACACAGAACAGGACCGCCGGCAACAACAGTCGAAAAACCGGTGACTTATGTAAGATCCGAAAAGAAAATCGGCAGAAATGACCCTTGTCCTTGTGGAAGTGGCAAAAAATTCAAAGCCTGCCACGGAGCACACGAATAAATTTCAGAAAATTTAGTATAATTGCAACATCTCTGTGAAGATTCATAGAGATGTTGTGTTTTAATTATTGAGTATTGAACAATTCTGTGCATATTTATCTCAGACTATTATTATTGTGTCTTTGCTTTTCCTTTTCATTTCAAGGCTTAGCTCAGTCCTTGACAACAGAAAGAATATATACCCAAGTGGATTGTATGCCGCAATTAGCTAATTGTGCTGGAAATGCAGACAATATGTATAAATTGGATCGTTGCACTATCGCAGCCCTTAAACAATGGTTTTTGAACAATATGAATTATCCTATCTCTGCTCTTTCGGATAAATTTCAAGAAAAGGTATCTTTTAAAATCCTATTAGATACAACAGGTTCTATTACTGTGATTGAACCCATGCAAGAAATGAATACCCCTTGCTCTGAAGAGGCATTGCGCTTAATTCAGCTATTAAAAACAAGTGGAGAAAAATGGACTCCCGGAAAACAAGGCAAAAAGAAAGTTGCTGTTGCAATGGAAGTAGCCATTGACTTCAACTTGAATGATTGGAATTTAGAAAATGAAAAAAGAACCAAATCTACTGCCATCAAACAAGATAGCTTGTTAAAAAATGGAGTTAAAACAGATTCTATACCCAAGAAAAAGAAATAGTATCTATTCAACATGAAAGCTGGTCTGTCCGGTCTTCGATTTAAAACTCAGTTAACCGAAACCGTTTTTTTTAGAAGGATTAATTGTCCCAAACATTGTAACTTATTTATCTCTATATGTATGTATTAGAAAGGAATTCTCTCCAATACCATTCTTAACGATAAAATCAATGGAATTACGCTTAACAACAAAATCCAATACTTGCGAGGCAACTTTACATTTATTACAAGCAATTGAGCAATAAGTAATATCAACAATATCAGCACAATTTGACCTACTTCCAATCCTATATTAAAGCTTAATAAGGGGATACCAATAGTCTGATCACTGGCTAACATTTGTCGAATACTATTGGCAAAGCCCATCCCGTGCACTAATCCAAATGACAACGCTATGATATAATTAAACTGAATATTTCGACCTTCTATCTTTGATATATTTAAATACCGCAAATCATAAAGAGCGGTTAACAGAATAGTTATCGGAATTAGAAACTCTACCCAAGCAATACTAAAACGAATAACATCATAAACACTCAATGCCAATGTCAACGAATGCCCTAAGGTAAATGCAGTCACTAAAACCAATACTCGCCTCCAGTCTTTCCAAAGAAATAAAGCAGCCAACGAAAGAATGAACAATTGATGATCCAATGCATCACTACTCATTATGTGATTCCAGCCTTCTGTAAAATACATTTTAAAATCCTCCATCGCCTATTTTGTTTGCTTTTTGAAGCATTAAAATAGTAATTTTAAAACGACATTTCAAAATTTTACCGTAAATTTAAAAGCACTGTAGTAAAAAAATTACATTTTGCAAAAAGTGAAAATGCAAATTATTTATTGAGTTCACCCATCAATTATCCTCAATGGCTTTAAGTTTTTCAGTGTTTTCAAATACCCGGAGCGCTTCGATAATATCTCCAATATTGCCTTCCATGACAGAGTCAAGGTTATATAAGGTTAGGTTAATCCTATGATCTGTCAACCGGTTTTGAGGATAATTGTAAGTTCGTATCTTATCACTTCGGTCGCCACTACCTACCATGGATTTCCGTTGCGATGCCATAGTATTCTGCACTGCTGATCTATTTTTTTCCAATATCAACTGATAGAGTCTTTGCAGTGCAATTTCTCGGTTTTTTATCTGTGAGCGAGCTTCTGTACTTTCAGTAATTAAACCGGTAGGCAAGTGTGTAAATCTCACACCTGATTCTGTTTTATTGACATGCTGTCCACCCGCCCCACTGGCACGGAATGTATCTACCTTGAGATCCGATTTTTTTATATCAACATCTTCTTCTTCCAGCTTGGGAATCACAGCGACAGTAGCTGCAGACGTGTGAACTCGACCTTGAGATTCTGTTTTGGGAATCCGTTGCACACGGTGTCCACCGGATTCAAACTTCATCTTTCCATATACATCTTCACCACTTACCTCTAAGATAATCTTACTATAACCGCCCGAATCACCTTCATTTGCTTCAAGGACTTCATGCTTCCACCCCTGACTATCAAAAAAGCGAATATACATCCTGAACAGATCCCCAGCAAAGATTGAAGCTTCGTCACCTCCTGTACCACTTCTGATTTCAAAGAGGACATCCTTTGAATCCTCAGGATCTTTGGGGATCAGAATCACCTTGAGCTGATCTTCCTTATCTTGCTTAGCTGTAAGAAGGGATTCCAACTCAACTTTACCCATTTCCTGCATCTCTGAATCCGGATCTGCAATCATTTCTTGTGCCATCTCTATACCGCTAAGAATTTGCTTATATTCACGGAAAGAAAGAATTATCTCTTGAAGGTCTTTATACTCTTTATTAATCTTTTTAAAGCGGGAAAGATCTGAAATGATTTCAGGGTCAGAAAGTTGTTCTTCTAAAATATGAAACTTATCTTCAATGGCGGTTAGCTTATCCAGCATAATTTATTCAATTCATTCATTAAGTGCGCAAAGGTAAAAAACTGGCAATTAAAATCTATTATCAAGTTTTCAATAAAATAGGGCTGACAATGAAAACCTACATTTTAGCCTTTTAGAAAGGTTTCTACGAGTGGATTACAAGAATTGGAATATTTTGATAAATAGATTCTTGACAACCTATACCAAATACATTATTTTCTTTTGTAAATTAAATAATCTGAAAGAAAAAAAATTAACTTTTAGATACGTGGTTTTTTAATTTTTCGATAAAATCGGGGGAAACATGTGGTCGGTGTACTTTACTTTTCAAAAAATCTTTGAAAGAGTTTTGGGGTATTGGATATCCGATATCTTCTGATTTCAAATGGTTACTAACTTGGTTATTATCGGAATGGTGTTGGTTGGAATTTGATGTAATGCCATGATTGATGTTATGATGGAACTTAGGGTCAATTTTGTGATTCATGACAAAATAAATTTTTAAAACAATTTAGAAATCAAACAATTATTTAGTCGATTTAAAATCCGTATAACCAAGAGTTTGTGCATACTTCATTAATTTTTCGCGGAGCATTTTTCTTCCGCGATGAAGTCTTGAACGCACTGTACCGATAGGAATATCCGTTATTTTTGATATTTCTTCATAGGTAAACTCCTCAATATCACACAATAAAATGACGGTTTTAAAATCCATCGGCAATGAGTTAATGGCTATTGTTACCTCATCACCCATTTGATTTTTAAAAACATCCATTCTGAAATCCTGAGCTCCTTGGTTGGTCAAATCATCCTTTTCCAAATAAGCCAGAAAATCTTCAAAATCAACTTCTGTCGGCCGCTTACTTTTTTTACGATATTCGTTGATGTAAGCATTCTTCAAGATTTTAAACAACCAAGCTTTCGAATTAGTTCCTTCAACATAGCTATCTATCGACTTATAAGCCTTTAAAAATGTATCTTGAACCAAATCACGGGCATCTTCCTCATTATATGTCAAATGGAAGGCAAAGGTCGTCAAGGCGTCCACATGCGGAAGCAATTCGTTATCAAATATTTCGTCTTTTTTCGCCTTGTTTTTATTTGACATATTGTCGTTTAATAACTTGCAAATTTGCACATTTTTTTAGAATTTAAATCACCCTTTTGCTCTAACTTTTGAAAAAAAAGACGTTTCCCTTTTGATTTGCTCAACCTATCACTTCATATTAGCCAATGCTCTTACTCTCGAAACGCATTAATAAAACCTATTTGCCCTGACTTTTATCCTCTTCCACCTCAAGATTTACCTTTTCCGGAAAAGCAAATGATACAATAACGGATAAAATCAAAACACCCACCACAATACCCAATGAAACCGGAGATGGCACGTGTACCCATGGAGATATAATCATCTTTACACCTATAAAACCAAGAATAAACGCCAATCCGTAATGTAATTTACTAAATTTGGATATAAAATTAGCCAATAAGAAATACAAAGACCGAAGACCCATTATGGCAAATATATTAGATGTATATAGAATAAAAGGATCGCTTGATATAGCAAAAATAGCCGGAATAGAATCCACTGCAAATATTAAGTCAGTAAATTCAATCACACTGACAACCACCATCAAAGGCGTCGCTACTCGAATGCCATTTTGAATGGTAAAGAACTTGTCTCCATCGTATCCATCACTGACTTTATACAATTTTTTGACTAATCGCGCTCCAGCCGAATCGCTAAAGTCTTGATTTTCACTTTCATGCTTATTGCCCCAAGACTTTATTCCGGCATACAAAAGGAAAAAACCAAATAATGTCAAGACAACATTGATGCGTACTGTCTCTCCCAACAATTCTAGTGAAGGTAGATACGTCATATTGATTATGCCTATTCCGGTAAAAATGAAAATAGCCCGAAATACCAATGCTCCTATAATACCATAAAACAAAACCTTATGATGAAATTCTCGCGGAACTTTAAAAAATTTGAAAACTAAAATAAATACAAACAAATTATCGACAGATAAAGCCTTTTCAATCCAATATGCAGCTTGATATTCGGTAAACTTATCAATTGCTAGTTTATGCCCGCCTACATCTTGATTAAATATATAATAAATTACACCTGAAAAAATCATCGATAAAGAAATCCAGGCAATCGTCCACCATGTGGCTTCTTTAGATGAAATTATATGGCTTTTCTTGTTAAATATTCCAAGATCCAATAACAACAATATAATTACCGTGACCGCAAATCCAATGAGAATACCCGGGTGTAAGTTTAATATACTTTCGTTCATAGACTATTTTTTCTATTTTTCTAATTAACTCTAATTCTTTTCGTTCTATTTAAAATCAAAAGTTTTGTCCAAATCCTGCTTGCAATTTCCAAAATATTCAAACCACGAAACAATTGACTTCTCAACTAAAAAAAAGAATTAATCAATGCAAGGTCAAAGGTAAAAATTTTCCACTTCTTGCTTCCTATTTCCTTTTTCTTATGCCTATGGATCCTATAATTATTTTTGATACTTTCTGAATTGGCTATTACCTTTATTTACAATTAGTTTTAAAATAATTTTATTAACAATAACTTATTGACTTAATTTTACGTTATACTTCTAAAATTCTTCTCATTTTTTCTAATTCAACAAAAATACTATGAAAGTTATCAGCATTTTCTTAATCGCTATCGTTTCTATGTTCGGAATAAGCTGTAATTCAAGTTTGAAAACAAATGAGAAAGATTCACTCGTTACAGCGCCTACCATTTCAAACATTAGTTCAAACAATCTTGACATGCAAAAGTTATTAACCAATACCAATCCAAAAGAATTCAAAGCAATAGACAGCTTAATTGAGATCAACCAATTAAAAACAGCTGAGGACCAATTAATTAAACTTATTCAAAAGTTTGAATCAAATGGTCAATGGGATGGATATATCCGCGCTATTATGACTATGGCTAATATTAAAGCTCGTCAAGAAAATGGAGATCAGGAAGCCATCCATTATTTAGAATCAACCTTAACTAAAGCGCAATCACCTACAAAGGAGATTCTATTTTGCCTTACTGCCATGACATACAATTCGTATCTTGATTTTAATAGATACAAAATTAATTCCATCACTGATGGAGCAAATGTAAATGAAGATGATTTCACAACTTGGTCTTTGCAAAAATTCAATGACAAAATAAGGCAATATTATTCCAAGTCAATCGAAAATGAAAGAATAAAAGAAATTCCTATTTCTGATATCAACCTTCTAACCACACCTGCAAACACAGATGAATATAGGCCGAGTCTCTTCGATTTCCTTTCACATCAAATGTTAGATTATTTAATTGATGATAGAAATTATGTTACAGAACCTGTTTACAAGTTTGTGGTTAAAGGCGAGCAGTGGTTTGCTCCTATCGAATCCTTTGCCACCATGGAGATTGCTTCAAGAGATTCTACCTCCAATGTATTGAATAGCCTACAGATATACCAGAGGCTTATTCAAAATCACCTCGAGAAAGGCAATCAGCCTGCTCTTCATAGGATTAATTTAGACCGCCTCAATTTTGTTTATTCACATTCTGCTGATCCGTTAAAGGCACGCTATTTCAAAGATGCTTTACATTCCATCATTACATCCGAACCAGACAATGTTTACAAAGCTTCCTATCAACTAAGAGCCATCAATCTGGAACTGGAACTCGACTCATATTCCGTTGACGATCCAGAACAAGGTAATCGCTACCTGTTATCAGATGTTATCCAACAGCTACAAACGCTGATTACACAGTATCCAAATTCTGAAAGTGCCATAAAGGCCAAAAATAAAATTACGGAATTGAATGCTCCTGCCATCTCTATTCAAAGTGAAAGTGTGCAATTACCGGGAGAACCATTCCTTATGTTGGCCAATTACAAGAACTTAAGTGAAGCCAAGATTATAGTTTATAAAATTAGTCCGGAGCAATACATGAAGACATTGAATGAAGGGTATAATAGAACTTTTAAACAATATCTACAAAAAGGTGGAGTTTTTAAAACAATCCCGGTAACATTGCCTAAATTCGATGATTTCAGAACACATAATGTTGAATTTAAAGTGGACGCACTAGAGGAAGGATTGTATATATTTTGTACAGAACCTTTGATAAATGCCGATTCAGACATTCATTTTTCAACGATTCAAGTCAGTAATTTATCTGTATTGGATAACAATCAATATGGCAACATAAACCGTAATATTGCAGTCGTAGATCGAAAAAGCGGGCTACCTTTAGTGAGTGTTCTTACTCAAATTTATTCCTACAACTATAATAATCAACGATTAGAGCAAATTGGTAAGACAAAGTCGAATAATCAAGGCTTTATTGACTTAACCAATGTGTCCAATAACAATTTTATCTGTATGTACTCCAAAGGCAAGGATACCCTTGTGGATACTCGATACAACTATAATTATCCTTATAGGAGAAATTATGAATCTCGTATTCAGGCAAATATATTTACAGATAGAGCCATATATCGTCCCGGCCAAATCGTGTATTTTAAGGCAATTATGTATCAAATGGATGAAAATGCGCTGCCATCTATTGTCCCCAATAAAAAAGTTACGATAACCTTACGGGATGTCAATCAGCAAGAGATCGCAAAAGGTAAATTTACAACCAATGAATTTGGCTCAATTAATGGCAATTTCACAATTCCATCAGGGGTTTTAACCGGAAGTATGAGTCTTCATATTGATGAAAATTACGGAAAAACAATTCAAGTAGAAGAGTACAAAAGACCAAAATTTGAGGTTTTGATGGATACCATTACTCAAGCTTATGTGCTTAAAGATAAAATAAAAATATCCGGCAAAGCTCTTTACTATGCAGGTAATCCGGCAGATGGAGCTCAGGTAACTTATACCGTTTCACGCAAAAGACAACAAAGATACCTTTGGTGGGATTATGGTTATTTTAGACCTAATTTCAACTCCAATGAAATGATTATTTCTAATGGTGAATTAACCACCAAGCCAGATGGCTCTTTTGAAATCAACTTCGACGCCATTCCGGATGAATCCATTGATAAAAAATCAAATCCTCAATTCATTTTTGCTATAAACATTGACGTTACCGACATCAATGGCGAAACACAAAGCAAGTTGGCTTCTCTTATTCTTGGCTATGAACCTTATTCCACCGTCATCAAGCTGCCTATCAACTCTACTGCTGAAGATTTGAAAAAACTTGCAGTAGCGACTTATAATAGTGCAGGAGTGAGTGTAATCACTTCCGGGAAGTTAAAAATCGAACTCCTAACCTCGCCTACCGGCTATTTACGAAATAAAATGTATGCCACTCCGGAAGCTGTAAATATTCCAAAAGAGGAGTATAAAAAATTGTGGCCTTTTGAAAGTTATTTGAACGAAAGCGATAAAAGCATTTGGAAAGTTGAAAAAACTTTATTCGACCAAACGATACAATCCGGAGATAACCCTATTGCTGCACTTAATTCAATACAATTCCCCAAAGGTGAATATCGCATAACCTTTGATATCGCCGGACAAAAACCATTGACATCAAAACAGGCATTTTATACGACCATTAGCAATCCATCAAAAAGCCTTGACTTTAAATTAAATGATTTAATCTTAGCCGAAACAGATAAAAAGGCCTATCAAGTAGGTGACATAAGCCATCAATCATACAAATCAAGGAATCCTTCCGGCAAATTATTATATGAATTTTTTGTGAAAAACAAACTGATCTCAAGAGAATGGTTAGATGCATCATCTGTCATTAAAAAATCCATTGAAATAAATCGACAATATCTCGGTGGAGTCAATACCGTAATCACTGCATACGGTTTCTCACGAGTACAATCGAAATCAGTTGCCATCAATGTACCATGGACAGAAAAAGAATTGAATATCAAACTTAAAACATTCAGGGATAAATTGAATCCCGGGCAAGAGGAAGTCTGGGAATTTATAATATCAGGGCAAGGAAAAGAAAAGGTTGCCGCAGAGGTATTGGCTTCCATGTACGATGCTTCATTGGATGTATTCACCTATGACAGCTATTCTCCTATCCCTTTTCCCAATTACTATACTGCAAGTCGATATGTAGAAAATCACAATCAGATAGTTACAATGTACAAAAATTTCAAGACATCTTTTGTTTCTGAAAAAATCGAAACAGTAAGAACCTTCTTGCCCAATATATTGGTTTACTGGTATCATGGTATATCTTATGAGAATGGTGACATAAACATCAAGCAATATTCACGCAAAATTGATTCAAGAATGGCTGCGATGGAAAGCCTACCAAGCCCTACAACTGATGGAATGGCTGAAAAGGGTGAAGCTGACAAAAGCTCTTCTGAACAGGTAGAAAATACACCGGACGCTTCACAACAAACATCCGAAACACCTCCCATTCGTAAAAATTTAGAAGAAACCGTGTTCTTTTATCCTAATCTCTATACAGATAAAGACGGAAATGTTATCCTGCAATTTAAGATGAAAGAGGCGCTTACAAAATGGAAATTGAGAATCTTTGCGCATACCAAGGATTTACAACAAGGTACTTTGGAGAATACAGTCACCACATCTAAAGACCTCATGGTATTCCCTAATCTACCAAGGTATTTTAGAGAAAATGACGATATCGAACTCACTGCTAAGATTACCAATATGAATGGTTTGAGCGGAATCGTAAAGACCAAACTTGAACTTGTGGATGCTATAACTATGGAGCCGCTAAGTACTCATCTTTTCGTTACATCACCGGAACAATCCGTGCCTCTTTCTGCCGGCCAGTCTTCCGTTGTGTCATGGAAAATACATGCACCTTCTTTGCCTACTGAAGCAGTTACAGTGCGGATTACTGCACAGACAGAACAACATGCCGATGGTGAAGAAAATACACTTCCAGTGCTATCAAATAGAATGTTGGTCACAGAAACCATGCCTATGATGATTCGCAAGGGAACAGAAAAGTCATTTACTTTCAATGCCATGAATAGTTCCTTAAGCTCTGCTACGGCAACTCCTTACAGATATACTTTGGAATATTCGTCTAATCCTGCATGGTACGCAGTCCAAGCTCTGCCTTACATGATGGAATACCCTTATGAATGCACCGAGCAAATCCTCAATCGGTATTACGCCAATACCCTTGCTGCTTATATTGCCAATAGTAATCCTAAAATAAAGGCAGTCTTTGAAAAATGGAAAAATTCTGACGCACTGTTGAGCAATCTTCAAAAAAATGAGGAATTAAAGTCCGCATTATTACAAGAAACACCATGGGTCTTAGAAGCCCAAAACGAAGAACAACAAAAAAAGAATATTGGACTTCTTTTTGATTTCAACAAAATGGCTTCTGAACAAAAAGCAGCGATGAGAAAAATCATCGAAAGGCAATATCAGAATGGAGGTTTACCATGGTTTCCCGGATGCCGTGACAATGAATACGTCACTTCTTATGCCATTGAAAATATAGGTCATTTATACCATTTAGGTGTTGTTAAAAATACAGATACCGATATCGAAAACATGCTTCAAAAAGCACTGGCATATTGCGATTTAGCTTTGACAAAGGCTTATGAAGAAATTAAGAAAAATACTAAAGGCGATAAAAAGTTGATGGAAGCAGACAATTTATATTATTGGCCGATTCAATATCTATATGCAAGATCCTTAGTCCTTAAGGCTGATAAGCATTTTATCCAATCAGAAGCGTATCAATATTTCTTTAACCAATCTAAAAAATATTGGAATAAGAAAAATCAATATGCCCAAGGAATGATAGCACTGTACCTTGCACGCAACGGCGAAAAAATCACCAGCAATCTTATCGTTGAAGGCTTAAAACAAACCGCATTTCGAAATGATAACTTAGGCATGTATTGGAATTCGCCAAGAGGTTATTTCTGGTATATGTTGCCGACAGAGACCCAAGCCATGATGATTGAAGTTTTTGCTGAATTGACCAATGAAACGGATTTGATCGATGAGATGAAGCTGTGGCTCTTGACCAATAAACAGACCAACAACTGGAATACAACCAAGGCGACATCATCCGCTATTTACGCTTTATTAATCAATGGTGGAGTAATGAACCTCGAAACGGAATGGCCTGATATCCATTTAGGCAAAACTAAATTTGATATAGCCTCTACAAACCCAGAAAGCGGTACCGGTTATTTCAAAAAAAGTTATACGACTACTGAAATAAAATCCGACTTCGCAAATATTAAAGTTAAAAATAATGCATCTGTCGTCAATTGGGGTGCCAGCTATTTTCAATATTATGAACAAATGGATAAAATTAAATCATTCCAAGAAACGCCACTAACGATTGATAAGGCATATCACATCGTTCAAAAAACGGATAAAGGTGAAAAATTAATCCCCATAACTCAAGGTCAAAAAATCAAGGTTGGAGACAAAATCAGAGTTCAAACCATCATCCGCGTTGATAGACCTATGGAATTTGTCCACCTCAAAGATATGCGCCCAGCCGGCACTGAGCCTATTCAATCTATCAGTGGATATAGATATAAGGGTGGCTTGGGTTATTATCAATCTATCAAAGATGTCGCAGCCAACTTTTTCATGGATTATCTGCCTAAAGGGATCTTTGTATTTGAGTATGACATCAGGGCTTCTTTGAGAGGAGATTTTTCTACGGGTATTTCAACCATACAATGTATGTATGCTCCTGAATTTTCCAGTCATAGTAAAGGTGAAAGAATGAGGATTGAATAAAAGTGGGGTCAATAAATTTAGCTTCCATCCAATTCATTCGAAAATTCATTTTGTAAAAAATCTATTGTAACTTTACAAAAGAAAATACTAATATGAGAAAGGATAGAAGAAAATTTATGCACAATTTGAGTTTAGCTGCCGGGGGAATGCTGCTTGCGCCTTCAACACAGATTTTAGATCGGTATTTTATTCCTGAAAGGCGAATAAAAAATTTTGGTCTGCAACTATACACATTAAGAGATGATATCATACAGGATGTGAAAGGCGTACTTCAAAAAGTTGCCTCAGCAGGCTACACTCAAATTGAAAGCTATGACGGACCAAATGGCATGTGGTGGGGAATGGGAGCAAAAGAATTTAGAAACTTTGTCGGGGACTTAGGGATGACCATTATTTCTTCGCATTGTGATATATTTAAAGATTTCGAACAGAAAGTTGAAGAAGCCGCATCGATCGGGGTTAAATATCTTATTTGCCCTTGGTTGGGTAAGCAAGATAATTTGGATAAATACAAGACCGCAGCAGAAGATTTTAATAAAAAAGGAGAAATGTGTCATAAAAATGGAATCGGATTTGGATACCACAACCATGCGTATTCCTTTGAAGCCGTCGATGGTATTTATCCGCAAGACATCCTCATGCATGAAACCGACTCTTCACTGGTTACCTTTGAAATGGATATGTATTGGGTACACGCAGCTGGAGAAAAAATTGAAAAATGGCTAAACAAATACAAGAACCGATTCAAATTGTGCCATATCAAAGACTTCAGCCGGCATCCCGTAATCGACAATTCTTTAAATTCCGTAGATTTAGGCAAAGGTGTAATTGACTGGAATTCAGCTTTGAAAACTGCTTTTAAAAATGGGATGGAATACTTTATAGTCGAACAAGAAGCCTATCCGGGCACAACACCAGTAGACGCCATCCGAGCCAATGCCGCTTTTATGAAAAAAATGAAAATCTAATTCCCTTTTAATCATTGTTTGCACACTGTCAAATTTAGAAAGGGCAAAATAAGTCTCATTAAATATTAAACAATTCTATATCTATAAGTAACTAACAATCTTTTTTTAAAACAACATTCGAAATAATTCGTTCATGGGAATTTTACTTATAGTCAACACTCTCCGATTTTGTAAAATCCCATTTGCTGAATTCGGAATATAAGGTTGTAAAAATTATCCTATATTTACCTGTATGATATCAATAAAAAGAGCTGATTCTGCTAACTTGTCGGACATATTCAACCTTGCAAATAAAATTTGGCAAGATACGTATGTCCAAAATATAGGTCAAGATCAAGTAGATTATATGCTTTACTTATTTTATTCTGAAAAGGCTTTAAAGGAAAAATTGGACATGGGTCATGACATATTCACCATTCACTACAATGGCAACTTCTCCGGATATTTCCATTTGGAGCATAGACCTACCGATATTTTTATTCATAAATTATACATCGACACCTCCTTGCAGCATAAAGGTTTAGGAACATGGACTATAAACCATTTAAAGTCAGAGATTAGCTCCACACAAAAGGAGCTCCGACTTCATGTCAATAGAAAAAACTATAAAGCTATTAATTTTTATTTTAAAAATGGCTTTACCATAGAGGGATATGATGATTTTGATATTGGCAACGGTTATTATATGAACGATTTTATTATGTCTTATACAAAAAAATAATTTTGATAATGAAAAAGTATTTATTCATTCTTATTACAATAACATTGACACAGCCCATATTTGCTCAGGGTGTGATGACTCCTGAATTATTGTGGTCTCTGGGTCGGGTTTCCGGCGCATTTTTATACAACAATGGAAATTCTATTTGTTATAATGTTACTACTTACAATGTTAGTTCCGGGAAAAGAGCTAATTTCATCTCGTCCATAGGAATTGACGGCAAAAACATTACTTCCGTAAGTCAAGGAAAGCCGGGTGACAATCCAATATTACTATCAGATAATGGAATCCTATACACTTCTGACGGCAAATTGGCATCAACTACATCTGTTCCTAAAGTACCTGAACAGGCGGAAAACTTGTTGTTCAATGCCAAAACAGGCAATGCTATCTGGTCACAAAGTGTTAAAATCGATGCTACCGCTTCCGATCTTTATCCGGAATATGCAACTACAACAGCACGAATATATGACGACTTGATGTATCGCCATTGGACTCAATGGGCAGATGGCACGTACAATCATGTCTTTGTTGGCATTAAACAAGCTGATGGTACATACAAAGCCACAGATATAATGGCAAAAGAACCGTACGATTCACCTACCAAACCATTTGGTGGAAGTGATGACTATGCTTGGCATCCTGATGGTCAAATGCTGGCTTATGTTGCAACTAAAAAGGTAGGAAAAGACTATGCGACAAGTACCAATTCTGATATATATTTTTACAACATTGCAAATGGTCAAACGACCAATTTTACGGTGGGTATGATGGGCTATGACAAATCTCCTGCCTTTTCTTCGGATGGCAAAAGATTCGCCTGGTCATCAATGCCACGTGACGGCTATGAGGCGGATAAAGTCAGTATTTGGGTAGCTGACCTAAAAAACGGAAAAAAATTTAATCTATTTCAGGATTGGGATGGCACCGTTTCTTCATTTACGTGGGCAAACACAAGTGATAAAATTTATTTCTCTGCACCTTTCAATGGCTTAGTTTCACTTTTTGAAGCGAAGCTAATTACCAACAAAGAAGGGAATATTTCTACTCAAATCAAACAATTAACAAAGGATGAACACGATTATTCAGGAATCATAGGTATTGCATCCAATGGAAATATTATTGCACAAAGAACTGATTTCAATCATGCCGCCGAATTGTATTCAGTCAACCCAAATAATGGCGAAATAATCCAACTTACGCATGTCAATGACGACTTATATAAGACCGTCAAAATGAGCAAGGTGGAGAAAAAAATGATCAAAACAACAGATGGAAAAGACATGGTATCCTGGGTCATCTATCCACCTGACTTTGATCCTGCTAAAAAATATCCCGCACTCTTATATTGTCAAGGCGGTCCACAAAGCGCACTTTCTCAATTTTATTCCTTTAGATGGAATATGCAATTGATGGCAGCCAATGGTTACATTGTCATTGCACCCAATCGCCGCGGAATGCCAGGTTATGGACAGGCTTGGAATGAGGCGATTTCCGGCGATTGGGGCGGCCAGCCCATCAGAGACTATCTGAGCGCTACCGATGCCCTTGCTGCCGAACCTTATGTGGATAAAGATCGAATGGGCGCCGTCGGAGCATCTTATGGCGGATATTCCGTCTATATGTTGGCTGGTAAGCATCAAGGACGATTCAAAACCTTTATTGCACACTGTGGATTATTCAATATGGAAAGTTGGTACGGAGCAACAGAAGAATTGTGGTTTGCTAACTTTGACTTGAAAGGTCCATACTGGCAAAAGCCACAGCCTAACTCATATACTGAATTTAACCCAATCAATTATGTCGCCCAGTGGGACACTCCTATCATGATTATCGAAGGTGAAAAAGACTTCAGAGTGCCTTATGAACAAGGGCTTGAAGCCTTCCAAGCTGCACAGTTAAAAGGATTGAAGTCCAGGTTGTTGATATATCCGGATGAAGGTCACTGGGTCACAAAGCCGTATAATAGCTTAGTGTGGCATCATGAATTTTTCAGGTGGCTGCGTGAAACGCTTTAATTCCTTTTAAAATATTTTAAAAATGTATTAAGGAGTTGTCTCATAGATGACTCCTTTTTTTCCATTTCAATCCGAACTTAGAAATAGGTAATTCATACTTTTCACAAATTATTTTCAGAAAATTCCTTGAAAATTATATTAATAATTATACCTTAGTACCTGTAGTATAATTCAATGAAAAAGAATCACGATTTAATCAAAGGAACTCTAAAAGCTATCTTGTTAGAATTACTTTCCAATCAAAGGAAAATGTATGGTTATCAGATGATGAAAGAGTTAGAAAAGATGACAGATAGCAATCTTGTTATCACTGAAAGTGCATTATATCAAGCCTTATATAAATTGGAAGCCCAAGGAGTCTTAACTTCCACTCTGGAACAAGTTGACAATAGACCACGCAAATATTATTTCTTAACAGAATCGGGTAGGAAAGAACGAAAAAAACAAAAGGAAGAGTTGGAACAATTTGTCAGGCAGCTGCATTCTATTTTTAATTTTAAATTGGCTATACAATGAAATTGACAGACGAACAAACTCGGGAATTATACGAATTTACACTTCGAAAAAGGGTTCGCTATTATGACGTTCAAATCGAAATTGTTGACCATCTCGCCTGTGCCATCGAAGACAGGTTAGATCGTGAGCCGACACTACCCTTTCACGAAGCGCTGAGATTAGAATATAAGAAATTTGGAATCTTTGGGTTTAGTAAGATTGTAACCGAGAAAATGAAGGCCCAAGAAAAAAGAAATCGATTATTAATTTTTTCCGAAATAAAATCCTTATTTCATGGGATCGGGTTATTGATCGTACTTTCCATTATGACTTTATTTTATTTCTTATTTCAGTGGTATGATAAAAGTGACATAATCACCGGTTCATACATTTTAATAGGTATATTTTATATCTCTGAGATAATTCAAGCAGTTACAATTAGAAGATCAAAAAAGCGTCTATTGGTATTGGAAAAGTTCTCATCAGAAAGCTTTGACCCTTTATGGGTTATACTTTGGATTAACGTATTTAAATATTTAGAAAAAATGAATTGGATGGTGCTTTTTCTAATATTATCATTTATTTGTCTATATTTTATAGCAAAAACAAAGTCTCATATAAAGAAAATATATCAAGCGAGAGAACAATATCCTGAAGCTTTTGCATTAAAATAAATTCACTTTATCATATTTTATGAATTCAATTCTTGTATTTTAACCCACATTCCGCATAAGACAATGTGAAATCGATTTACGATTTGTAATCAAAGGTTTAATGAAACCATTGATGTTTTTAAAACCTTTACTTCTGAATTCGGGATTAAGAAGAATACGACATAATAGACGCTGCTTATGTTTTTATGACAATACTATGCAGTAAAATCGGCATTCAACACTTTTAGGTAGATAAAAAGCCGATGTTAATGAAACTATTCATTTCAATTAACATCGGCATCACGATGATTATTTTGTTATTTCACCTTGATTATTTTAAATACGCTGCTTCCACTTGCTTTCTCTCCTACTTTAATGTAATAGATACCATTGGGCAATGATGCCAATGTAATCCGGGTGGACTGTACAAAGCTACCTTGCAGTACCGTTCTATTATATATGTCCCTTATTATATAATCCGTTACCTGATTGAAAGAGGACTGAAGATTGACAAATTCTCCGGTAGGATTGGGATAGATTGAATACACTTCCGGATCAGATTCCGTTTTTGCCTCTCCTTTATTTTCTCTCTGATAGAGAACCATTGCACAGAACTCAATATCCTTATTTCCATCTAATGCCATCTGAGGATCTCTTAGCAGGTCTATATGGTTAGAGCTATTATCCTTGAGGTCTGTCCAATTACAATATCCGAGCGGTGTATTACATACCCATATATTATTCTTTGCTAATAATTCAAAGTCAATTACATTAAACGGACTTACCGTGCCTTGGAAGAATGCTCCGCATGTTGGAAGATAGGGCGCATCTCTTTGGGTATCACCTTCTATACCTCCACCGGTATAATAAGGATTTATCTCCTCAGGCTTGGAAAACCGTTCCGGTACAGGATAGCTTGTTCCATTACAATGAACAAACAAATTGGCATCTATGGTGCTTTGGTTATCTATATTTATATCAAAATTAGTATTATTAACTAATGCACCAATCCTATTTTTTATCAAACCGGATTGTACCATCTTTAATGTTTTTGATGTGTTAAATGCATTAAAATGCTCTATTCCATATATGTTATTAATGCTATATGAGCAGCTTAAGTAAGTTGGGGTGTTGCTTGTTTTTATGCCGTATTGGAGTAGGGCAAAAAAGGATTGGTTAATGTTCAGTTGCGTACCGTTATCAACCTGCAATCCAACTTTCTTAGCATCCCATATATATTGAAAGAACCAACTTCTTCCAATAAATTCGGATTCAGTCACCGACATGTACTTTACATTATTCGCATAGACACCACTTCCTATTAAAAACTTGCTTTTGGAGATGGTTACATTGGCATCCACATCGGGTGCGAGATTTATCCGTGCTCCCATGGACATTCCGGTAAAAGTACTTCTTAGGATATCCAATGAGTCAAGACCGGATGTGATATCTATCCCGGTGCCTCCTTCAAAATCCAAATCTGTCAACTTAACTGATTTAGCTCCATTCTTGAATAAGAAACTTACACTATTCATGCCGCCTGTAATCTTACCTTGGCTTAAAGTCAGGTTGATGCTGTCACAATAAACTGCACTATTGGCTCCTACATTAAATAGAAGCTGTGAGGCGTTGTAGCCGGTATAATTAAAGTCCCCGTGAAGATTTAACCTTCCTCCTGTGGGCAGATGTATCTCTGCATTGACATAATCGCATGTTATTTTTCCAAAGTCTGCCACACCCCGTATGATGATCTTAGAACCTGCCCATAGCTTTAACTTAGGATCATCCTCGATAATCAAATGTCCACCGTCTTCGACGATAATCTGAGCACTATCCATATTTAATAGGGCTCCAGTGCGGATGATGAGTGTGCCACCATTCAAGATCGTAATTTTACTTTCGGGTCGAACATCAAGTGTTCCCGATAAATCCAATGTAGCATTATATCCGATATTTAGTAGCCCTTTATTTGCAACTGTCTCATCGCCTACCTGAATTTTTGAACTATTATCTACTGAAACTATTGTAGGGCTATCTTCACATCCGGCTGCTACAATATTTACCGTAAACTCTGAGGGATGTAAATTATTGGGCAGGTTAGATCCCGGATTCAATCCTAACTGTCCGCCCATATTTATACCAATCGTAGAATTGTTTTTGACCAAAATAGATTGTGAAATATTCCCATTTCTAGGCTGAAACATAGTAAGTTCATAATTTGGCTCAAGTTCTGAACTCAATTTTCCAAAATTAAATGTCTGGTGGTCGAGTTCCGAAAGCGTAAGGCCGGAAAAGGAGAGTAAGTCATAGGCTAAGAATGCTATAGACCTGTATGTAGTGAAAACATGAAGTTGGTTTAATTGAAGTGGAAAAGTTCTATGCCCTCCATCTTCCCTGATGGAAAAACTAACCACAGGTTCTACTGCGCCTGTATAACTCTCCGGTCTTACAAGGTTTTGGTCAATGATATTTTCAACATTGGAAAAATCAAAGTCCAAGAAATCAAGAATATCTCCGCGGACATCCAAAGCACTACCTACGGGGGTAAAAGAATACCCATCTTGTATCCAATTAATTCCATTAATGTCATCTCCCAATACGGTAAAGCCACCGGCACAGTTATCCAAAGCTCCAAAACTTGGAACAAGTATGATTGCTTGTTGAGGTGGAATCATCATACCTAAAATTTTCTTTTGAAGAGATCTGACATATATAGTTGACAATCCATTAGACCGTTGAGATATAACATTGCAAAATAAACTTATCCCGGATCCAAAGTTATATTGAAAATCATTCCAGAAAGTATTCCACCATACGCTACCCCCTAAGTGTTTTAATACATAAGGTGCTCGTGTATCAATAAGAGCTATTGGGTCTCCTGCATTGAATATCTGACCTGTCCCATCCAGAGCACCATTTGAGATAGCTCTATAATGGCAATCCATTATCTCACCGTCATGATTTCTACCTTTAGCCATATATTCATTTTGAAAAGCATTGTATTTCGTTCTTTCAAATATATCGGTTAAATTATATATAAGACTTGACTCGGCAAAATGGGAAGTGAGTACAGAATACGCTTCTACGATTTCAGGTTTTTCATCTCGTACTTTTTTCTTGAGACCATAACCAAAATCCACTTCCAAATTGTACAGATCATGCACCAATGCTTGTAAGCCTGCCGGAATATTCGCACCTCTGTGCGGGCTATCAAAACTCCAGAAGTTTTCTATATTATGATCTATCCCGCGTTCTTCCATGTCGAGTACAGCCCATTTACACACGACACCACCCATACTCATACCCACTAGATTTATTTTAGAGTTAGGGTCATGCGCCTTCATTTCGTCATTGACAAATTTAATCGCTGTCTCTAACATGAGAGCATTGCGCTGTACATAGTCCTGCCCTCCTCGCTGGAGGGTTTTAAATCTCCTGACGCCATTTTCATCAGGTGACCAATAGCCACGATCCGTATAATCCACAAAGATCAGGTCATATCCGGCATCGTATAGGGCTTGATGGGAAGGGATATAAGATATATTTTCAGGTATAGTAGTGAAAATACCCAATTTATTATCATCAAAAATATTTTTAAAAGCATTGGAGTTTTGTAATTCATGTGTCGTCTTATCAAAAACCTTAGCACTGGGTTCGAATCCATCTACGATGATCAGTGGCTTACGAATGATGTCGTCATCGCAGTGTGTAAAGATATATAACTTCGAAGTTGCCTTTTCGCCGAGATACGCATCTTCTGCCTCAATGTCAACAATACGCGGATTAGCTTGATCATAACGTCCCTCAGGTTGTGGCGGATTGCTGTTAGAAAAGTTGTACTGTATATCAACTACAAAGTGGCTGTGCAGCTCTTTGTTGCCTACCTTAATCTTAGTCTTAATGAATTGTAATCCGCCGGATGTAAAGCCCAGAGTTACAGGCTGCGCCGTAGTCATGCTCTGCCACCCATTACCATTATCTATCCAAAGAGTATCGATGGCTGCACTTAGATTTTTTGCGATGGCTGGGAAATAGAGAGTCAGTTTATTTGACCGGACAATATCATGATGTGGTCCGATGGCGAATAGGGTATCCTGACGCAGTATCTGATCGACCGGTACTGTAGGAATCAGGGTGCTGTCACTACTTAGTGTAATAAGCCCGGCAGATAAAGCATCAGGTCGGATATAGTCATATCTGAATGCCATGAGTGCCAGTGGCATCTGATCCGAAGGGTATCTCCAGGAAGCCCGCTCTACATAGATATCTTTGGCGTCAGGCAGTAAGTACTGCTCCGCCACAGGAGTAGTCACCATAGTAAAATAAAGGCCGGAAAATCGACTGGCATCTACGGCATTGTCATTCGTTAGAGAGTCTGCACTAAAGGTTTTGGGGTCGAGGTTCCCCTGACTGCGATCCGCCAATAACCCAGACTGCGCATAAGGCGAGATATAACGCAATCTGTGATGGATTATCGTACCGATGTTCTGTGTAAATGCCTTTCCGGAAAGGCATAGCAATAGCATGGCAGCAAGCAGCCGTGAAAATGTTTTCATGAGATTAAAAATTTATGTGATTAAAAAATAATTTTTACATAGTATGAAATAGGTATTTTGATTTAGAAAGAAACATCAAATCGACCATTGGTAATTCTAATTGTGGAGGTGTCAACACCTCCATTAGCTTCAATTAAATTGCACTCAAATTCACCACTAAGTATACGATTGTCCCAATCGACTTTGGTAATATTGAGGAAGTAGGCTTTAGTCGTGTCGTTTTCATAATGAGTGCTATATTGAGTTGATTGATTTGTCTCAAAACCAAATAAGAAATTCATATTAAAATTTCTTTGATAAATACCAACTTCAGGATTTATGATCCTAATGAAAAAACTCTCATAGGCCGACCTTTCATAATTCCTATTTCCTCGAATATCCATTCTTGTAAAATCACCATAAGGGAGCTGAACCACTACAGTACGGAAATCATTGAGTGAGCCATCGTCAGTTTTGTTACAGTTAGACCATTGCTCGCCATTGATTTTGAAGCTCATGGTATTGGCTCCCTGCTCCGATGCCGGGCGCTCACAACTGCAACAACGCTTCGTGATGGGGTCTTTTTCGCAAGAACTTATTAATGCTACTGTAACAAAAGATAGAACTAAATAAAAAGTAATTGTTTTCATAGGAAATGATTTTAACCCACATTCCGCATAAGACAATTCGGAATCGATTTACGACTCGTAATCAATGGTTTAATGAACCCATTGAAACGATTCGTACATCGGGATTGCCCTCATAATCAGCACTATACGGTTTTTAAAAACCTTTACTGCTGAATTCGGGATTAAAAATGTGAGTAATTTTGTAATACATTTGTATATGCAAATATTGTGCCAAATTACTATTTTATTCAATATTTTTTCATTTTTTCTTATTTCATTTATCGGGCTATGAGCAATAGTGAGTCCAAAGAATTCCAAAACCTTGAGACGACATCTTATTGGTCGAGTCCATTACAGTCTTGCTGAAGTCACGTGGATTAAGTGCACCTAAACTCTTGTCGGTCAGCAGACCGGTCTGTGTGGCTCCATAAAAGGATTGGTAAATGTGGTAAGCACGCTCACCGACGATGTTCTGTGCCGACATGCTCACATAGGAGCATAGTACCAGCAGGGTTGTCACCAACCCAATAAATAAATGTTTCATAAAAATTAAATTATAATTGTGAATAAATAAATTACATAGCTACGCTAAGCCCCCCCTCAATGTGATGATGAGCCGCTGATAGAGTGATCGGTAGTACTTACCGATTCTTCAAAAAATTAGTATCAATACCGGGTGTCAAACTGACCTTCGGTGACGTGGAGGCTGTCCGGAAGAAAAACTTCTCCCCATTGTTTTATCATCCAGCACTCAAATGTCCCACTGATAATCCTTTTTTCCTCATCAAGGAAGTGTACATTGAGCTTGAATGGCTTGGTCGTGTCCATCACATATTCCGCCCACCCATTGTATGTTCCCTGATAATACAAGTTGAATAAAAATTTATCCACTATATCATTATAATCACCCAAAAAAGGACGTCTGACATTGATGTAAAACTTTTCGGCGGCTTCATTCGAGTAGT
>Ga0209572_1000252_pt1 | contig 104676 bp, 105 predicted proteins | sample EBPBio232012_DNA_FD_185867 | JGI IMG/M metagenome (GOLD analysis project Ga0209572, IMG submission 185867) | Wastewater treatment Type I Accumulibacter community from EBPR Bioreactor in Madison, WI, USA - Reactor 1_1/23/2012_ DNA (SPAdes)... | ecosystem: Engineered > Bioreactor > EBPR >...
TTTTGGGGTCTGGAAAGGTATGCTGCACCGTCATAGAGGCTGCTCTAGAAGGCTAAAAACTAAAATGCTACGGAGTTTATTTGCTGGAGAACAGGGGTAGGTACCAACCATTTTTTTGGATTAGGCCCTCATTCCATATACATTCAGATACTTCTATTATACCGTACAGGGTCGCCTATATGCCAGCAACACTAGTGTGCTGGTATGCGTGTGGCTACTTAGCTATATTCCGTAAGTAATCACGCAGCACTACCGCCTGATTAACGGCGGGGTCTTTTGCTGAATATACCAGTGTCAGCGTGGCGTGGCCTTTCGCTCTGCCCAGTAACTCCTGTGCGGCCGTGCTAGCTTCTAGCTCATTTTGGTACTTTACGGTAAACTCCTTAAACTTTGCCGGGTCATGATTAAACCACTTGCGAAGCTCGGTGCTCGGCGCAACGTCCTTGCACCACTCATCTACTGCTAATAGTTCCTTCTTTACACCGCGCGGCCACAGTCTATCTACTAATACGCGGTAACCATCGTCATTATCAGCCTCATCGTAGGCGCGTTTTATCACAATCTTCATACCACTAGTATAGCCCTGCACGGGTGGTAAAGGAAATTTAGCCAGCCCCAACTTCGGCACGGCTATATTTATCAGCGGTGATACGTTTATTTTACTCAAATCCGCAACTATACCTCCAGGCCCATACAGTGTTTTTGCAAACCCACTTACTTGGGCGGTAAGCTCTTTCATCGGCGCCATATTCTCTACTATCGTATTAATAATACGCAGCGTAGGTTGCATAGACTTCTGTAAACTCTCCGTCATGCTCGACATCTGTTTTGTTATTTCTGCGATTGATTTCATAAACTCTTCGTTTATTACCAGTGCCTTGTACAACTTGTCTTCGTCGAGTTTTTTGCGTATTCGCTGTAGCGTTTCTAGCGATTCCCGGAACTTTGCTTCGCTAATATAGCGGCCATGCATTACAGGGTTGCGCACACTATGCATCCGTACCAAAAAATCTTTAAATTCGCTAAAACCGATTTCATCAACAATCGTCAGGTTTCTCACTTCTTCCCGTTGCTCGTCGGTTTCGGCGGCAGCCAGCTTCTTTAGGTAGAACTCTTTACTTGCCGGCTGCATAAATAGTACGCCAAATAGCTCGCTCGTCTCTACGTTGCAGATTAAGTGTTCACCGGTCTTACGGCTTTGTACGCTATCGCCAAGTTCAATGCCCAGTTTCAGCGCCAGCACACGGAACTCCCGCTCGATATCTTTCACAATTGGGTACAGCGCATCGGCCCGGCTATCACTGCATTCGTCGTATACCAAGCGCAGCCTCGCCCTACCTTCGCTCTTTTTCCCTTCGCGCTTCACCCATTCGTAAAATTTATCAGAATATTCAAAATCGTAGTGAAGCTCACTATCTTTACTAATTTCTTTCGCCTCTACCCAAAGCGACAATAGCCACTTATCAGTAAACGCACCTTCATGCTTCAGCTGCACTCCCTCAGCCTTCATGCCCGCAGCCAACTTCAGCTCCACACCATTGCCTTTCGCAGCTGCTAAAAATTCGGCAACCACTTGTCCTCTGTATTCTTTAGCGCTTCTAAACTGCACTTGAAGTAGCTTTCCATCCAAGTCAAGAATTATACCTACACCAGTATCCTCGGAGCTCATAGTAATATTGTACCGGACTCTATAGGGTATGTGCATAGGTAAGAATCGTCACGATAAAAGTTAGTAATGCGAAAAGGGCTGTCACAATATTTGTTACCATCGCTACCTGATTAGACAGAGAGCTCACATAGAAGCGCTCTCGCAATGATTTCCTTCGTCTAGTCCTAGCAGCGGTCTTTTTCATATTGGTCGAATAGGATAACACACTTATACGCATTACCCATACCTTTAGTATGAATAGCCTAAAAGCTACTTGACCAAAAATTATTGCTTGTTTAAGAAAAACGCGTCGGCTCATGCGGATAATCCTCTTAGGGTGATATATCCGCATTTGCCGTATGCGTTGGACGTTAAGTATATTATAACACTAGTGCTTAGAAAAACAAAATGCCGCATCGTAGAGTTATTCCTTTCGTTAGGAACACTCCGGCGACGCGGCGGCGTTCAATATCGTAATTTTACATTACTTATGGTTAATTGTCAAAATAAGTAGTGTTCGTGCAGCATGTGCATAGCAGACTAATGAATTCCACCAGGAAAAATAGGGGTGACACACTTATCTAGAACAAAAAGCGCAATTATCATAGGCATTGCGCATGCATGAACTAAATCGTCCCAGCCGTCCTTAGTAAAAACCTTACCAAATCGAGCAGCATAGTCGCATGTGTCTCGTAGGTCACCACCGCGCACACTATTGACACCCCTTTGCTTCATTAGGGCACGAGTCATTTTGTTCTCGCGCTTTTCAGCTTTACTCCTATTAATATAGCCGAGATTTTCTCGGTATATTATCTCAATCGGTCTATGCTTTGCTGTCCAATATGCAACATGAACACCGTGAACATGCTCCTGCATTCTAATCTCAGGCGTTTTCGATGTAATACCAACATAAAATTTGCCGTCTTCGAGCTGTAATACATATAGCCACCAGTGCTTCATCTTATTTCAACTCTTCAAACTTAGCCGCCATCGTGGGATTGTCTTTTGTTAGCTTTTTAATGCTGATATCTTGCGCTTTGTCGTTTGCGAGCCGCAGGTTATTTTCGCTCGAAAGCAGCGCCTGCTTGGTCTTTTCTAGCTGCTTTATAGTCTTATCTATGCCATCAATCGCCTCGCTAAACCGCCTGCCAGCCAGCTCGTAGTTTCTACCAAACGCCGTTTTAAAATCTTCTATATTTTCTTCAAAATTTGTAATGTCAATATTCTGCGCCTTCACCAACGCCAGCTCTTGCTTATATTTTAGGCTATTGCTAGCGGCGTTGCGCAGTAGCGTGATGATAGGTATAAAAAACTGCGGGCGCACCACATACATCTTTTCGTACTGATGCGACTTATCAACAATACCGTTGTTATACAGGTCGTTATCCGCCTCTAACAGGCTCACCAGCACAGCATACTCACACTTCTTTTCGCGGCGGTCTTTGTCCAGCTCCTTCAAAAAATCATCGTTCTTTTTCTTAGTCGCCGTTTCGTCGCCCTCGTTCTTCATTTCAAACATAATACTGATGATTTCGGTACCATTTTCATCAACCTCGCGGTAAATATAGTCGCCCTTGCTGCCACTACTCGCGTCGTTATCTTTGCTAAACTGGGCATGTTGAAACGCTGTGGCGCGTAGCTTCTCAAATTCAATCTCGCAGTGCTGCTCAAGCGTTTCGCCTACCATTTTAGTACTTAGCTTCGCCTTCATATCTTTGTAGTAGGCAATCATTTCGTCTTTCGACTTCAGCTCGTTCTCATACCGCTCTTTCAGGTTCGATGCCAGCAGCTGCTGCTCGGTCTCTTTCGATTTTAGGCTATTCGCCAGCTCATCGCGCTCTTTCTCAAGATTACGCAGTAGCGCATCACGCTCTCTTTCAAGCTTACTCACCACTTCGGTTACCGCCAGCTGCTTTTCGGTCGCTGTCGCCAGCAACTGAACGCGAAGCTCAGCAATCTCCGCCTCTTTTTTTGCCAAGTCAGCCTGGCCAGCATTCTTCGCGTTCGCCCCAGCCAGCTTGGCGGCAGTGTCTTTTTCTTGCTGCAAAACCTGGATTTTCTGCTGCAATTCTTGCTCTTTCAACTTCGCCTCTAACGCCAGCTTTTGCTCTAGCACCTCACGCTCCTTGCGTAACGCCTCGTTAAAGGCATCTTTCTTGATGGAATTCACCACATTCGTAATAGTCGCCTTATCGATATCGGTTTCGTGTATCGATCCGAGGTCAATCAAATCACCCTTCTCGCCCGCCTCTTGCAGCACGAGAGTTTGTTCGTCTTGTATGGATACTTTGAGTTTTTTCATACAACCTCCTTATTTAGTTGCCCTTCCAGTAACTTTTAAAGTGATCTTCTGCGTTATTCTGTCGAAAAAGTTCGCATAAGATATCTCTAATTTCTTCTTTTGTTTTGCCATTTTGCTCAGCCTCAAAATCATCTATGGCATGCTGATTAACATCAAATAACTTTTTAGCGTTTAGATTATTACCGTAAAACACGGCGCTATCCTTTTTGATGAAGTGTGTATACGTTTCACATATTTTCCGACAAGCACTTAACATCAAGTCTGGTGTGGCATCTGATGCGCTATACAGAAATACTAGCTCTTTCCAAAGAGTTTCATAGCTTGTAGAGAAATCTTCTTTGCCTTTTGTAATAGACTTAATTGCCGTACGTTTCCCACCCGACATTAAGTGGAAAACTCCGTATTTTTCATAGAAGCTTATTTCTTTTTCTTCACCATTTTCCTTGTATCTATGTGGTCTGATAGGGGGCCGAACATTTAAATAAAAATGAGTGTTATGTGTAAACAGTAAGAAATAAGCCTCACCCTTAACATCTCTGTAAAATTTCTGCGTTTCACCTATCATAAGATACTGCATCGTATCATCGTTGCTGGTCATAGGGTCATCGAGAATAATAATCTTTTGCCTATCATCTCCATTGCTCTCTTCGAGGCTAAACAAAAAGTAAAGGAAAGCGATAATATTCTTCTCTCCTCGACTTAAATCCGTGACCGGTCTGGTACGACCGTCGTGTCCCAATATTTGATATTGGCCCTTTTGATCCTCGTCATTATCTGTGATTGGCTTTAGCGAAAACGAAGCAACACCCATGCCGGTCAGTAGTTCATTAATCATTGTTGCAATCTTGGCCTCGTCCTTGGTCTGCAGAGTTAAGGCGACTCTATCCTTTTGCTTTGCCACTAACTCCTCTCTTTTGGCTTTCAGATTTGTTTGCGTCTCCTCGTTGTGTCCGCGCAAAACCTCACGCTTAGCTATCTTATCATCGTACTTCGAGGTATCTAGGTGACCTTTCACCACATGGTATCTCAGTGAATTTCTAGACTTTTCTTGCTCAGCTAGAAGATTGTTTGAAAACTTATTATTTTCGTTAACAAGACTATCATAATCTTCTCGTAGGATACTGAAATCCTCTGGGATATCTATCTCAAGGACGTCACTAGCAGTGAATAGAACAAGCTTCTTCTTATCAAGCGCTGTACGTAGCTTATTCAAAAAGCCTCTATGTTCACTTTTCTTCAATCTCAGCCGAGTGTTGAGTGCTTGCGCCTTGTCACCAAACTTTTCATAGAATAGATTCTTATCGATTTCATTGAGGGCATCAATTGCCTCGATTTCACTCGTTAGCCTTCCTACTCCATTTCTTATTCGATCTTCCAGCAACTTCACTTCATTATTGAAGTAGTTTCCAAGAGCCACCCATCTCGCTTCGTCAATCTCGTGACCGCAGAACGCACACACCTCACCAGCCTCGTGTACGTGTATGTCCATCCCTTGTTTTGCAAATTGTTGCTTTTCCGGACTGTCTTGTAGCTCAGGAATAGACTGTGGACGCGTGACACTAGAAGCTAAGACCTCGTTAGTGGACGACAGAAAGCTACCTAAATCAATAGACGGAAAGGTCGTCGACTTTATGTCATCTTTTTTGTCTGCCTTTATGATGTTCTTATGAGCTGCAATCTCTTCATCGGTCAACTTATTCGCTTTTGATATCTCATCCCTAAAGTGATTGAGGTTGTAACTTGGTACAGCCACCGTTGGGTTATTGATGTTCTTGATTTGCTGGGCGGCATCTCGGTAAAATTTATTAATGGCGGCTTCGTGCTTATTAAAATCTGCTTTCGCCTTCTCTGCTCTTGTAAAAAGATTCTGCGTTGCCTTTTCTACTGGCACTTCGACATCCTTACGGATATTTTTAATGTCACGGTCAATTGCATCAATTTGTTGTTGAATCTTTGCGTTCTCCGTACCTAATGCCACTGCGTTCAGGCGGTTGTTTTCGGCAATTCCATCAAAGTCTTTAAAAACACAGACGTTATATTGATCAGAAAACTGCTCTAATATCTCATCAGTAATAGTCGTCTTGCCAGTTCCATTTTTTCCGAATATAAAGTTAATATTTTTATCAATCAGAAGCTCTCGGCTGCTGTCTATAAATTTATCGGTATGCGCAGAGAGATCAATTCTTAAGCCTGACATGACTTGCGCTCCTCGCAGACCCTATGCCACAACTCATCTTGAGTACTTATCTCTTGCCTCTTCATATCTATACTTAGTATAGCAGGCCTGTGCATCCTGCACTCATCGTATCTCAAGCAATATTTTGCCCGAATCGTCCGTTATCTCTACCTTAAATCCATACTTCTCATACCAGTACCTTAGCTTATCAGAATGGTTTACGCCAGCGAGGCCAAGGTTGCCTCGTATTTTTTTGCAGTCCAGGTCTTAGGCAAGCTTAATGGCAAATTTTAGCACGTCAGAACCATGCCCCTTATTCTCGACTTTCGACACCACATCACCTATAAACAGCTCGTGCTTATCTTTGTGATAAATAATATCCATATGCACAACGTAACTCTTGTAGTGTTCGTGCCACATGAGTATACGAGCAGCTCTTTCATCTTTGAGCTCATCGACAGTCTGTCCTAGGCTAATAAACCAGCTTTTATCTGGCGACAATAGCATGCTGTCACTACGAGTCCTCTCATATTCGAGGCAGCTCAGAAATCGTTTTCTTCGTGGCCATAGAAACATCTCAGAGTTATTGCTCTCGATACAGTTCAAATAAAGCCGCTTGCTAGTCATGGCATTCTACTCTTCAATTATACTGCAAAAACATCCGTATATTGACGTAATCCAATTAGATGATCGTAGTTTGCAGTGACAATTATTTGAGAGTCTTTGGCTTTACTGCAGCCGTGTGCTCGTGAACTACAAGGCTGTGAACAGCGTCCAGTATGTCGTTTTGATCGAAGCTGATACCACTATTCTTTTTCAGCTTTAGTCGAATGGCACGTATAACATCTTCAGAATAAATTGTCTTTATGAGGCTTGCTGGGGTCAATGCGTCAAATCGTTTCCAGTAAACATCCAACTCACCCTTCAGTACAGCTTTCTTCTGTAGGATGACGATATCTTGAGCGGCATTCTTCACAATTGTGAGGTCTGCAAGGTCGTAATCGAACACTTCATGATACGTGATTGGCTTGCCGAAGAGGACGCGATAGAGTTTGATTTGACGCCCATTGAATAGCAGAATCCAGTCAATACCCTCGTTTGCAGCGTAGCTGAGACTCTGGCGAAGGTGGCGATCGTTCAAGTCGAGCTGAATCGACTTTACTTCAATCACGATATGTTTCTTGCGCGCTAGCTGGATGACGTAATCGGCGTATTCCCCTCGGATGCTGTACTCGGTCTTGATATCGTCCAGTTCTATATAGCCAAGTACATCCGTTAGGAAATAGTTGACCATTAGTCGGGTGGCTGACTCGTCAAGTTCGAGATTCTGTTTGCGGGTTAAGTACCGTTTGCGGTATTCGCGTAAAGATTTTTCTAACTGTTTTATCTGATGCTCGGTCGCCATGGCTGCTCCTTTGTAGGGGTTATCTTTATTTGATTGTACTATTTTTTGCCCAGCTTAGCTATTCCTAGGCGACATCAGTTCCTAGAGTGATATTTATGCTGTTGAGGCCGATGTCTTATTGTCGTTGCGGGCGTCTATAATGATAATACTTCGGTCGTATTGAAGCTCAAGATCCCAGATAATTTCTTCAACTCTATCAATCTCTTTTTCCGTATAGCAGACTATCACCACCACCTTCTTGTCTGTATTGTTTGCTTTTTTGTAAACTTCAATCTGCTTTTCCAAGCCATGCTTCAGTTGTTTATTACTACCAAGTTTAAACTCAATAATAGCCTTATCGATTGCCCCAAATGAAACCGTACCATCAACAGGACCCCTTCCATTATTCACTTCACGATTAAAGTCATAAAGTGTACCGTACCACACGAGTGTAAAGAGGAGTTGAACAATTTTTTCGTTGCTAGGCCTCTTGGCAAATGGATCATTAATAATTCTGTATCCGTCATGGTTCTCTATGCAATCTTTCAAGTAATTGGCACGCTTTATTGCTTCCCCGTGACTGCCCGCTGGCTGCTGCGAGAACCTGCTGGACTGTTCTAATAACGAGACAAGCTCCTTAGCTTCTTTGACCTTCGATTCTACCTCCTCGACATGCTCTAGGCTCACCGCCGTGGCCGTTTCACCCTTCTCTTCTTTCAACTTGATGTAGTAATCGATAAGCTCGGGAAACTTCCGCACCGTTGCCATTGCTGCTTCCGTTTGCTCTTTCTTTGTCGGACCCTTCTTCTTTCTTGATGGAGGGGGCAATTGTGATCGGAAATAGTTATTGATTTGTTCTCGCAGCTCCTCGTTCGAAATAGCGGTTGGCAACTCATTGAAATATTCTGCTATGTCCGATCGATTAATCCATGTATCATCTTTGGTGAGTATATTACGTGGTGTAAGAAGTACGTAGTCATCATTAAATATTGGCAGGATGTAAGTCTTATCGGCCCAGGTCTCTGTTTCGTAATTAAACACGGCTCGGCGAATGGTGCGCGTACCAAGGTGGGCACTCGAAATATATGTTTGAGCAAAACTCTGAGTGTATTCCAGGAGAAAACCCTTAATAAGATTAGTGGTAAAATCACTAATATTGTCTTTACCTATATTAGGCTTGATAAGACATAGCTTCTCAAGGTGACTACTAGTGGTGACATCTTCGTCTCCGAACGTGCTGAATATGCTGTGCAAGCTTGAATGAAGACTGCGTGCGAAATCCATCCCTAGCCCACTACCCGAATTGCCTAGTACAGTGAAGCCTAACCAATTTTGTTGCACTTCTTGAAAGCAGTACCAATTTTTAAGCTCACCATTTGTGGGGTTGGGTTTTAAAAGTGCCTTATCTCTGAGAAAGCGTAGGTAGCGAATGATATCCTCATGCAATGCGTTGTAGGTAGAATCATCACTGTTGAATAGAAGGAAGGGATCGACGAATAAAGGTAAATCAGTCATTAATGAGAGATCAATAGTGCCATAGTTATAAAGTTGCTCTTTAGCCACTCCAAAGTAATCTGAAAAATATAGTCCTGTCATTTAACCTCAGACATCTCCCTCGCTACTAGTTGCAATCCAGAATCCCATAATTTGAGTATAACCCTGAAGAAACCGATTTGCAACTTAAGAACAATCATTTTATAAAAATGCTTATGCTTATTGGTCTAATGAGTTACTATTGGCTATGGGCACGATCAGATAGTCTATTCGATATCCTCATTCCATAGTAGTCTTATGAGGAGCTACGTGATGATATCACCCAATTCCTGCCTTAGCTGTTCGATGCTTGCTTGGGCTTGCCATTTGTTCTGCATCACGCTTTCTATCTTTGCACCTAGTTCCTGTGCCTGCACCTTACTGGTACAGAGAGGTAACCTTAATTCGGACCATCTATTTCCTATATTCGGCAGAGTTGTTTCAATCAGCACTTTGCTGAATGCCTGCTCGTATACGAGCCGATGGGATAGTAAATACAAGAGATAGTATGGGGTTATACCATATTTGTTGTTCGGCTCTTTTACTCTCAGCACCAAAATCTCTCGAGTAAGCAGAACTTGACGATCCGCCTCCGACACCATCGCCACGCTACCTATGCGATAACTACCTCGCCGTACATAGAGTATATCCTCCGCTTCAAGATCTTTGCGACGACCCTTTTTGCTGAGGTATATTTCATAAGGAATCTTGGCCGTACTGTCCTTGTAAACTTCCCAGTTGACTATATCTTTAACCCTAACGTATGGAATATCACCCCTTCCCTTGTACTCTGCTGGCGGCGAACCGTGTCCATCAAAAGTGGTTACAATTCCTTCATTTATTAATTGAGATATGGAAATTAAGCTAAATCCATGTCGAGCTGCGTATTGCTCTATCTCCTCCTCCTTTTTCTTCCAGTAGTAGCGAGGTACGTAAATGCCATTCTTCGTGACATCCTCGGCTTTTACTAAAAAGGTATAGTGTTCTGGAGAACCATTCTTAATTTCAGACATTATAACTGGTACGTCATCCCAAAGATTATTTATATCAACCTTGCTAGTGTCTGGATTCCATCTATAAATAGGCTTACCTTGATGGTCGTGACCCATTTCCTCGGCGACAGCCATTAGAATATTTTCTTGCTGCGGTCTATTCTTTTCAAGGATTACTACAACACACTTCGCGTTGTTATGCGGCCTGAAGGTATTATGAGGGAGGTCTATTAGGTGGGTGATGTTGTGCTGAGACATATAGCGCATGACATATTTCATCTTAGGAGCATGAAAGAAAGTCTCTGGAAGAATAATTGCAAGCTTCCCGCCGTCTTTAAGTAACTGCAAGCATCTTTCAACAAACAGAATTTGCGGCTGTTTTTCTTTCAGGAGTTTGTTTGTCCGTCTACTTTCCCCGTCCGATTCTTCCCACTTATGTGCAAGGTCATACTGAGCGAGCTTTGCTTCCCCCACAACCTTCAAGTCTTTCCCAAAAGGAGGGTTTGTCACAACTACATCAAATACGCCCAGGTTCACACCCTGTTGAGTCTTAGACTTCCAGTTTGAGGGAATTTCGAGGCTATCCTCGCAGTAAATTCCGCCTTTACCATCCCCAAGTATCGCCATGTACGCTTTTGCAACTTTGCTTAAGAATTCGTCTTTTTCAATCCCACGAATATTATGAATTGCCGTGGCAATCTTTTCTTCATTAAGTGCGGCCTCACTCCACCCGAGCCTATTGGCTTGCTTCTCCTGCTTAAGCCACATATGTCTCAGACTTTCTACGAGAAAACCACCCGAGCCACTTGCTGGGTCTATAATCAACTGATCGGGCTGAGGGTCAAGTGCTTCAATAATAAGCCGAACGACATTTCTTGGCGTAAAGAACTGCCCCTGGCCACCTTTCAGGGCGTATCCAATAAATGTTTCAAAAGCCTCCGCTACTACATCTCTTTCTGAGTCTGTAATGGAATAGTTTTGCAACTCCCCAACAATATAAAATACTGACGTATCATCCAGGGCAATTGTGTCATTAAAATCGATTACCTCAGGGTACTTTGCCTTCACCTTGGCAAATAGCGATTCAATCCTAGACTTAACCTCTGATGGAGCCTCATTTACACCAGCACGAAAGCTTACAACGTCATCCGGCGCCGTAAAACGTTCGTCATATATTTTACAAAAAATAAGGTTGATTAACTGCTGGGCCAGCTCTTCATCCCTAGTAATACTCACCGCATTCGCTGCTAGATAATTACGAATTGTGCGAAACGTGAGCTGCAGATGTGATGGCTTTCTTAAGTCCTTACGCTTAAACAATCCAATATCTTCATAGCGTTGACCATAGTTGGGTATGTTTGGTATATCCTCAAAAACGATTTTACCGTTCTTGACAGTCTTACGAATATAAAGCCTCTCTTCGCCATTAAACCAGACACCAAATTGAAAATTTGATAGTGTTAAATATATCTTGAGCTGGGCTAGCCCGTCTTTTGCGGTCGGTTTTTTACACTCTATGACTATATGCTCTGAGTCAGATCGCTTCGATGCGTCGTTAAAGACGGCAATATCAACAGGGTACTCCTTCCTCGTGTCGCTGGGCCTAGACTTTACACGATACTGTGGATGCGTAGTAATGAGCTCGCGAGGATATCCATAATCTTCAACTAGCTGCTTAGCAAACACCTGTACGGCTTGAACTTCTTCTGGAGTAGCACGTACTGTTTTACCGCTAATATAATCCGTTATAGAATTTGCGTTTAATTGCTCGTTATTCTCCAGCATCTAGAATCTCCAACTCATGTGTAACATTATGCTTATTCTATCATCCAGGCTAACACAATAAAAGCGCGAGGTTCTCGCAGAAGAAGCTGTGCTGGATGAAATACACTTAATTTGACTTCTCCTGCCCCCTTCATCCACTCGGCGAAATTTGTGTACGCATTGAACACACAGACCCGTTGGTTCAAGCATCAGCCAGATTCTTCCACCATTTTCTTGATCTTCAGCCACAGATGCTGTAACCGAGTATGGGCTATGTGCTTTTAGGGTTCTTGCTGCACTCCCAAAATCTGCGCCTGAATTTCATCCAACCGCTCGTCGCTCATTTGTGGACCTTCAGCGGTGGTGATCCAGCCCTGGTATTCTTCGTTAAATTCTTTGTGCGGTGACCAGACGCCAGTTGCATCGGCCAATTTGCCGTGTAATGGGATTAGTTTGGCGTGTACGTGCGCTACGCCGGTACCTTCGAACACTAGGGCAATGCGCGGTGTATTGAACGCCCTTTCTAGAATATTCGCAACGGTTTTTACTGCCAGCATGTAGCGGCCATACAACTCATCATTCAGCCCAAATACATAATCGCCAGGATTTTCTTTAGGAATAACCACCGTAAAGCCCGGGGTGTTTGGGAATGGGGTAAGAAACGCCAGGAATTCGTCGTCCTCCCAAACTTTCCATGATTTCATTTCGCCAGATACGATATCGCTAAAAATAGTGTGTTGCATATCTATATCATACCACTAGTAACCCTTGGCCGCATTTGAACCAAAAACGGTATGGCGATATAATAGACTTATAAACAAGGAGGTGCATATGAGCTTACTAGATGATCTACAAGCAAAAGCAGACCTAAACGGCGATGGCAAACTGGGGCCCGAAGACCTAGAAAGCCTGAAAGACGGCGCCAATAACGAGCAAATAGAAAAACTAAAAGAAGCCGCCGACCAAAATGGAGACGGCAAGCTGGATATCGAGGACGTAAAGAACATCGACCTTGGCAACCTAGCTAATACGGTAAAAGAGCACTTAGGCGGCCTGTTCGGCGGCAAGTAAGGCTAGCTACTGAGTTCCATTATTACAAGTACTTTCGTAACTGGTTAGTGTGCTCAATAAACTGCTTGTTACCAGATTTTTTGGCATACCCGTGCATGCGTTTTATAACAGGCGCGTACTGCTTTATGGTTTCGCTAGTAAGGTTGTCCCCCAGGTTGTCTTGCTCGGATATAAACAGTGCTTCGTAACACTTTTTTACTAGCCCTTGGTCGCCATAATGATTAAACGCCTTAATGGCATCGTGATAGCGCCCGGCGCTGTAATGGTACACGCCTTCGGCACGGTAACTATCTTTTTGTAGCTCGGCACGTTTGATAGCATATCCTGCATAGCGGCGAGCTGCCGCAAATTCATTACGCTCCATGTGATGCACTGCGCCATTATGGCCCACGATGGCAAGCAGTTCCATATCTTTGCTTTGCTTGGCAAACTTTAGCGCGACCGCATAGTTATTGCGCTCCATAAGCGAATTAATAAGCTTTCCATAAGCCGCTTCAAGATTGTGTGTAACAATATCGCGGTTGTGGCTAAGGATAAAAGCAAACCGCGAACCTTGCAAAAAGTCTTCGGGGCGCACTTCGTGCTGTGCGAAATGTGTATCAGTAGTATCTAGCAAATTAACACTCACTATTTCTTCAATAGGTTGCAATGACTGGCCCTCGGTATCACTATAGTTTTTGAACGTGCCGTTAGTAGCCTCGATATCGACGCCGGCATGATGCAGCGCAACGTGCCCAGGTAGCAGCCGCACTTTTAAATCATGGATACTATGGTAACGGGAATACAGATAGATGTAGAGCGTGACAATTTGGTTGCAATCCCCTACCAATTGCTCGGTATTTGGATCGCGCAGCAATCGGCCAAACGAGCTGGAGTCGTGATACTGGTATACGCCGCGCTCGGGTGAAAAATAGTCAACGAGCGCACGCAATAGTACAGCCTTCTCGTGCGACACCTGGGCTTCGGGCGCTGCGCCACGAATTGCAAGCAACGCTTCTTCTGGACTGATAGCGGCCTGCTCGTAAAACTGGTCAAAATCGCTGGCAATGGCATCAAGGTTAGTATACAGTTCACGCCGCTTTTTCTTTTTAAGATAGATGTAACCCTTATAGCGGTATTCTGTCCATAGGTTTATTACGGCGATGTTGGTTTGCAGTAGCTCATGCAGCCGTGCGCGCACGCTTGGCCCGCTGCTATGTTCGGTAAGCCCAGCAAAGAACTTGCTTACCGCACGCTCGCGCGCATCGGTATACGGCGCAACAAAATAGTAAATTGTGCTTATAAGCCCCATACTGCTAGTGTAGCAGCAAATGCAAAAAGTAGCTAAGGCTATATAATTGCCTAATTGTCGTAACTAGTGTATAAATAAATAGAAATGAGAGAGCTTGCCCCCACCACACCCGCTGCATTTTTTGTCGGTAATATTTGCATAGACAGGTTAACCGACCCTAAAGGTAACGAAACGCAGAGGAGTTTGGGAGGCTCAGCCGCCAACGCATGCGCTCAAGCATCTAAGCTAGGAGTTGCAAGCGAATTATGCGCCGCGATCGGCAACGACCGCGAAGGCCGGTATGTACTAGAGGAGCTTGAGAGACGCGGCCAGACAACCAACGGCATCACTGTACTAGATGGCTACACGACACTCGTATACACCCAGCAAGACACCGGGGGCGAAGATGTGATAATTACCAAGAATCATAACCCAGCAACCGATGCTCATACCCTAGATATGGTGACGGCTATAATGCCTGAAGACCTAACAGGCAAGTTGGTATACACCGCGGGGCTTGCCCGCAAACGGGCCGCAATGACACACTTTGCGCTGGAGAACACTCTAGATGAGCTACGGAAGCGTGGCGCTACCATTGCTATGGATTTAGGCCGTGCGCCGAGCGACTCGCCCGATAGTTTGCACCGCTCGCAAACATTTATGAATTACCCACCTAACCGCGACAGGGTAGATTTTTGGGCATTGAACGAAGGTGAATTTGCCAAGTACTTAGGCTTGTCGGAGGCAGATAAACAACAGTTGCTGCATGCATCTGAGGCGCAAGTCAAACAATTAGTGGACCGTTACATTATGGATGATGCTCAGCCAGCACTGGTGTGTATAACACTTGGAAGGAAAGGCTTATTTTTGCACTCACGCACTGGCGAGACGGCACTTATAGAAGCACCGTCCGCGCGCGACGAAGAGCGCCGTACGAAAGTTGGCTTAGGCGACAGCACCAAAGCTGGCATGATAGCGGCGATATTACACGAAACCAATGGCGCAATGAGCCCAGATATACTCGCCAGCTTATCTGCCGAGCAGTTGCAGCGCATTGCCGCTTTTGGCGCGGCCACCAGCACTCACCGCGTACTCACTGGAACATACGGCAACACTGCGGAGATTGCCGGCACTATAGAGCGCTACGCCGCACACTTTGACCGCTACGATATTACCCCAGACTACCTTTCGTAACCGTCTTAAGCCTAAGACGGTGTGATATGCTAGAAGCATGAACATGTTGCTACTTGGCGGCAATAACCCCAGGCATCACCAATGGCTCCGCGAACTGGGCGCCGTACTAGAATCGGCTGGCCACAAGGTGTTTTTGCACGACTATGCCCACTGGAATACCGGTGCACCGCTTGCCGATATAGACACCGAAGTCGCACGCGTACAGCAAACTATTGGCACCGAAAAAGACTACGTAATTATTGCCAAAAGCATTGGCACAGTTATTGCCACTATAGCTATAAACCATGGTATGCTGCGGCCGCAAAAGTGCCTGCTACTCGGCACACCCATTACCGGCATTGCGGGTGACACGCCAGCCTTTGCCCCTAGCCTAGCCGCCCTGCCGCGCACGGTGTTCGTACAGAATGAGCACGATCCCTACGGCAGCGCCGATACGCTAAACACGTTTTTGCAAACCTACCACCCAGCCGTATACGAGCTTGACGTCGTGTTTAATAACTACACGCACGACTACGTAGATTTTGAACAAATAAGACGTTACTTTAAAAAGTAACCAAAGTAAGCTTTATGTGCGTTCAGCACCCACATCCGCTTTAACGGCAGCCAGTGTGGCATCGACAAGCGGTGTGATATCAGCCTCTTGCAGAGTGCGGCCCGGATGCGTAAAGACTATATGGAATGTGGTTGTTTTAGTATCACTAGTGCTGCCTGCCTGGTAGATAGTAATAGGCGTAACTTCAGTGCGGATATCGCCAGAATGGTGTACGAGCGCAACTTGTAAGCTATCAGCCAGTTGGCCGTAGCTTACCGCGGCCTCATGCTTCAGCGAAATATCTTGGCTAGTACTAGGGAAACGGCTTAAGGGCTGGTAATCGGCACCAGTGCGGCCTAGTGCTTCAAACAACGAAACAAATAGCTCAAACCCAGCAGTGTATTCGGGTAGCTTAAAGCTCTTTTTTACCGAGCGTTTAAACTCACCTACTACGCCGCCCAGCCGCTTGCCAACCCACAACACGCTTGCACGCTCGGGATCAAATGGCGCAGCCAGCTGCCGGAATGCGTCGTGCGGGCCATAATCAAATTCGCTCAGCTTTTGGAAACGAACATTGCCTGTAATGCGCAAATCGGCTAAAAGCTGTTCGATGACCCTTTTGGCTTTATAGTATGGAGCGCCATCAAGCGGAGTTTTACTTGTATATACACCTGCAACACGCCCAAACTCCCGCGGCAGCCCTTCGTCATCGAGCTCGTCTTTGTGGTGTGCTTTACCAATCTCAAAAAGTAAAAACTCATCATAGCCGGCCTTGCTGTTCATATGTACCTTATCGAGCAGGCTTGGCACTACGCTAAGGCGATAGTACTGCAAGTCGGGACTAAGAGCATTACCCAGACGGAACGCTTTTTCGGCATTTTGCTCGGCACGCGACAGAATGTTTTCGTGTACAAAGCTATAGGTAAGTACTTCGTTGGCACCGGCGCGCGACAGCGCCGTACGTACGCGCTGCTTGCTAGCGAATGATACATTGTAGCCAGCAGGCAAGCTAGACCGTGCTGGCAGCTCACGCGGCAACGTATCAAAGCCATGCAGACGGCCCACTTCTTCTACAATATCTTCGGGCAGCTCGATATCGGTACGCCAGTAAGGTGCCGTAATGTTAAGGCTACCGCCTTCTTCGTGCGCAACAAATTCAACGTTACCAAGTAGAGTACTCATTTCGCCAGCACTTAAATTGCTGCCAAGGCGGCTATTAATAAACTCTGGTGCTACTGCCTGCGACTCATGCAATGTTTGAGCGGTATAAGCTGGCGCTACAGATTCCAAAATCGTATCTAGTACAGCGCTTGCCTGCTGACCGCCAGCCATATCAAGAATGCTTTTTAGCAATAAGTTTACTGCACGGTCATTTTGCAACGGCGATTGCCCCTTATTAAACCGCGTTAGTGCGTCGGTAAACAACCCATGGCGCATACTGCTTTTGCGTAGCGCGTACATATCAAAGTTAGCTACTTCGATAACGATATTCTTTGTTTCTAGCGATACTTCGCTTTCGCTGCCACCCATAATGCCGGCAAGGCCGATTACGCCCTCGCCATCAGCAATAACTATATCATCTGGCGTAAGTTTGTAGGTTTTATCATTCAACAGCTTGGCCATCTCGCCGTCATGCGCCATGCGAGCACCCAGCTTATGGCCGCGGAGCTTATCGTAATCGTATGCATGGGTTGGCTGCGCGGTCAAAAACATCACGTAGTTTGTAGCGTCTACAATGTTGTTAATTGGCTTACCACCTAGGCGTATCAGCTCGCACTGCAGCCATAATGGGCTTGGAGCTACCGTAACGTCTTCTACGGCCACTGCCATAAAGCGGGGCACTTTACTACCCGCATCATTAAATAGCTCTAAGTCTAACCCTTCGCCCACGGCAAATTCGGGCAAATCCCAATACCATTCCGGGCTCGTAAATTTATGGCCTAAAATACCGGCGATTTCGCGCGCTACACCGATTTGTCCAAAGCAATCCGGGCGGTGGGTGAACATTTTGTTTTCGATATCGATGATTACATCATCCAACCCATAGGCTACTGCAAAACTAACACCCGGCTTTATTTCAACATTATTCGGGCTCCATTCGTCAGGGTTAACTTCGATAATCCCAGCATGGTCCGCGCCAATTGCTAACTCATCGGCTGCCGCTAGCATACCTTGGCTCAGCACGCCGCGCAGCTCGCGTGCGCTTAGTACAAACGGTTCTATATCATCAAAACTCGCTGGTACCGTGCTTGCTGGGGGCAGCCATACAGCATGCATATCTGCCACTGCATTTGGCGCACCACACACTACTTGCACGTAGCCGTTTTCGTCACGCGGCACATCTTTTACAACTCCGCTATCATCCACCTTACACACACGCAAGCGATCAGCGTTTGGATGCTGCTCGGCCTCGACCACCTTTACAATAACCGGGTCTTTGTACTTTTGGCTAAGATTTATGACTTCTTCCACCTGCCCTAGCTGCTCGTTAATACGCTGCACCAGCTCCGGCACGGGCGGGAGCTCAAAATCAATGTACTGCCGAACTGTATTTAAACTAACCTTCATAGACTATGTGTAATTATACCGCTTTACCCCGCAAAATAGTAGGCCATCTGCACCGATAGTCTATTTACAACACTAGGCTGCTTTGGGTATATCTATGCCGTGCTCTGCTGCCCAAGCCTCGGTTGGCGTAAGCCTACCAGGGAACGATCCACCCCAATACTCTTTGTGCATATCTTCCTCGTACTTGCGGACCAGCAGCTCTACGAGCCAGTGGTCCTCTCCACCATATGGTGGCACAAGGCAACTGTGTGTACCCGCCAGCTGCGCCGCCTTTACATCGGCACGCCACTGGTCGCCAAGCACCAGGACATGCCTTGGGTCTAAATGGTATTTTTCCAATATATAGTTAATCATGGCAGGATTCGGCTTGGCGTTCACGTGGGGTTCGCGCCTTTGCAGGGCAGCCATAAGATACGCCAGAGTGCTCGGGTCATTGCCGCCTTCATGGGCACAAGTAAGTGCACCTAAATCGCGCTCTTCCTCTCCCATGACCGGCAAGTGTACCCGCGGATCTTCAAATAGAGTGTCTGGGGTAACGATTTCGGTAAATAAACGTTCATTACTGTGCTCGCTTAGCGTTATTTTTCCGATCTCATCGATGCGCCTAATGGCTCTTGCACCATAGATATTACTCATCATAAATAGCTTAACGCCTTCACCACCCAGGCTTCGTAACATAGTAGCCATTTCGGGGGTGAATTCCATTGCGTGCTGCGCCAATATCGAGCAGTCACCGTCAAAAATCGCCGCATCAAAACGAGGTATTTCGCGAGTAATATCCCCGTATGTCAGACGATCTGCAGAGTCTATCAAAAAATCTGGCAACTCCTGCTCGGGCCTCGGTCGCCCCAAGACATTGGGAACTCTTCTTAGATTAACTTGCGGCCTGAATCTCATATTTCTTCCTGCTACCATTACCTTTTAATTTATTATACCACTATATGATATAAAATACCAATGCAGCTGCGGTAACAGTCTACTAAAACTGCCTCAAAAATGCCAATTTGCCCGATTCCAGGTGGCGGATGTCTTCGATTTGGTATTTCATCATTACTAGGCGGTCGATGCCACAGCCAAAGGCAAAGCCGGTGTATTCATCGCTATCAATGCCAGCGGCACGCAGTACGTTCGGATGGATCATTCCGCAGCCAAGCAGCTCAATCCACTTACTACCAGAGCAAACATTGCAGCCGCTTTCGCAAAATGGGCACTCCAGCGCAAACTCGAACGATGGTTCGGTAAACGGAAAGTAAAATGGGTTAATACGCACATTCAGCTTGCGATCATAATATTCTTCCAGAAAAGTCTGTAGCGTTGCCACCAAGTTGCCAACATTTACACCTTTAGCAACATAAATACCCTCTACTTGGTAGAATGTATGCTCGTGGCGAGCGTCCAAATCTTCGTTGCGGAATACGCGGTCGGGCACAATTGCTGCAATTGGCTCGCCTGCCGCCAAATTATCGCGGTATTTTACTAGCGTGCGGTTTTGCATGGTGCTGGTGTGTGCCGGGGCAATCAGCGGGTCGCCATCCTTATCGGTCTCTCCTGTCATAAAGGTGTCATAATCATCCCGTGCCGGGTGACCTTTCGGAAAGTTCAGGGTTTCGAACATATGGTACTGATCGTCAATTTCACGTGATTCTTCGGTTATAAACCCCATGCGGGTAAAAATATCTGATACCAAAGCAATTTCCTGCATTAGCGGGTGAGTAGTGCCATGCTCGCCTGGCAACAAACTAGGCCGCTCAGCATTCACATCAAACGGTGCCGTGACATCTATTGGCGCCACATCTACCGCCTCTAGCTCATCTTGCCGCGCAGCAATCGCCGCTTCAATAGCTGCCTTTAGCTGGTTAACGTTACGCCCAAATTCACCACGCTCACTAGAGTTTAGTGTAGGAATTTTGGCGTATAGCTCGCGAAATTCTACCGAGCGCAGCACCTCACTAGGGTTAGTAGAGCCAGCCACACGCTCAAGCAAGATTTTTTGTAGGTCCTGTAGTTCCATCATTGTTCCTTTGCGTTAGCGGCTCATCTGATACACAAAAATACCAAAAATCACTATCACCGCAATCAATATTGCTACCCAAGCCGGTGCCAGTGTCGTCGTTGCCTTAGTGCCCCTTAGGTACTCAGCATCATCAACACCATCGGGTGCTGCGTATGCGCCACCACCTTCGCCGCCCTCGGCCTTGGCTTTTGCCGCCGCTTTGGCGCGCAGTTCAGCATCTAGCCGCTGCTGTAGCTCGCTCCGACTCTCATTTTGTTGTATGTATCGTCCCATATCATCCTGATTATAACAGATATAATGAACCGGCACCGCAAAATAAACGGGCAAAATGTTCCAAATATTCATGCCGGCTATGCTATACTGGGGTCATATTCTAGTTAAAGGAGGGATATACAGATTATGGCTACTAAAAAAGCCGCTTCTACCAAAAAAGCGACCGTCAAAAAGCCGGCCGCAGCCAAAACTACCGTACGTACTGTACGCGCAGACGCTAAGCCTGCCAGCGTAAAACCAGTTACGGCTGGTGCATCAACTTCTGGCAGCAAGGTTCAGCTACCAAGTAACATCATTAACATTGTGCTTGCCGAGCTATTTGGCACGTTCATCCTAACGCTTGTTGCGCTTGCAGCAACCCAGGATGCGAACGCACTTTACGTAGGTATCGCCCTTGCCTTGCTTGTTGTTGCCGTTGGCGCAATTTCAGGTGCACACGTTAACCCTGCCGTTACCTTTGGTTTGTGGACCATGCGAAAGCTCAAGACCGTTCTTGTTCCAATCTACTGGATTGCGCAGTTTATCGGTGCCATGCTTGCCGTTATTGTAAGCAACTGGGTAGCAAACAGTTCTATCAGCCTTAGCTTCTCTGACTTTGCCAAGTTTGACTGGAGCGTATTCGGTGTAGAACTTGTTGCTACTGCCGTGTTCCTATTCGGTCTCGCTGCTGTTATTAGCCGCCGCGAACTTAGCACTGGCGCACGTGCCGCAGGTATTGGTGCATCGCTAGCTATTGGTCTTGTAGTTGGTGGTACATTGCTTACCGCCCTAAAGGCACAAGATGTTGCGACATACCAAAAGCAATACCAGGCAAATCAAAGCAGTGGCGAAAAAGCTACCAACCCAGAGATCCCACATTCAGCATTTGTAAAGGGTGTTACTGCTAACCCAGCCGTTGCGCTTGCCGTTACCGACAATGCCGAGAACACACTTGATTCAAGCTCTTCAAATGACAAAACCAATAGTCGTTTCACACTTGAAGTTATCTTGGGTACACTTGTAGGTGCTGCGCTAGGTGGTAACCTATACCTACTCATCGCAGGTCGCCGCAACAACGACTAACTCCTACTCTAGGATTAGCCGTAAAAACACTCCCTGCCAGGGGGTGTTTTTTATTCTACGTATTCAGCTAAACCGCCTCGCTTGCTTTTTCTATACCGTACGCCTATTATCGTAAATAATTATGAGTGCCGAACATGCCGCAAAAACTAGTGGGCCACCAAGAATTTTGGCTTTGATGTAGCAAACATTAACTTGGAATATAGCGGTGCTGTGCGGCTATTGAACCACCCTATGCAAATATAGTTTTTACGATAAATTGCGTACTTGATGTGCTCGTTCGATAGATCGCTTAACAAGCCCACCCTGCATACTAGAGTCGTTTGCACCGATTAACCGCTCCATTTCTTCCTTGAATGGCTCACTGCCGTCATCTCGAACCAGCCAACCACCATCACTCTTTGGCACATATCCATAGACATCACCTTGTCTCAGCTTAACTTCTCGGCCCGACCGCAAACGTACACGACGCACGCTATTTACCCCGATTTGCTGCACAAAGAGCGTTCCGCTCCCTTCGCATGATTGCACTCTAAATTCCACGCCAGGCTGAACAATCTCTACCGGACTTATATATCCCGTAGAATTCATCTCTAGAAAAACAGACCGCCCCGATTCGCCACTTGGGTCCGTTATCGGAATAATACGGCTCTCTCCTTGATTGAGAGTGTCTACCCCTTCTTCGCTATCCGGCACCGATTCGCCTGCTCGAAGATAAGCCGCATAATCCCTAGTACTATAGTCATCAAGATAACGCATTGTATTTCTATTATAGCATACTATTAGCAACTACGCAAGCTATTCCTGCGATGGTTTGTCTAGCAAAATCGCTTCGACACTCGGGTCGGTACCGGCGATTTTAACCACGTCTTTATCTACTTTTGCGAGCTCTTTATGTGCGGCATTATAGTGGTTTACAGTCGTACCCAGGGCGTTCCCAAGCTTACTCATGTACTCTTCGAACTTGCCAATGTGCTGCCCTAGCTTGCCCACGCGCACCTGGATATCCTTGGCCTGCTCTTCAATTTGCAAGCTGCGCAAGCCCTGTAGCACCGTTTGCAAGTAAGCCATAAAGCTGGTTGGGCTCGTGATAATTACGTGTTTTTCGCGGAAAGCGTATTCTATAAGGTCACGCGAGCTACCGCCAGTACCGACATTATTGATAAGTAAGTCGTAGTACAGTGATTCGCTAGGTATGAACATAAATGCAAAATCCATGGTTTTTTCGCTTGGTCGAATATACTTTGCGGTTTCATCAATCCGCCCCTTCAAATCAACCTTCACTTTTTGCAGATACAGTTCGCGCTCTTTACCGGTTGCTTCAATCATTCGGTTGTAGTTTTCTAGGCTGAATTTACTATCTATCGGCAGTATTTGGCCTTTGTCTAGAAAAATAACCGCATCGACAATTTCGCCATCACTAAATTTATACTGCGTCTGGAACTGGCCAGGAGGCAGTACGTTTTCAAGCACACTAGACAGGTAAAACTCACCAAATACGCCGCGCTGCTTTGGGTTTGAAAGTACATTCTGGAGCGTTTTTAGCTCGTCGGCTACGTCCACCACGCGGCGATTGGTTTCATCCAGCTTTGCCAGCCGCTGAGTTACATCTGCCACCAGCTTTGCGCTCTCGCTTAGCTGCTTTTGCACCGACTGCTGCACGCCAAGGGAGCTTTTTTCTAGCTTGTCGCCCATGGTCTGATTAAGCAATGCAACCGTCCGCGACAGCTCAGTAACGTCTCCTTTTACCAGCTCTACTGCATTCGTATTTTTTAGTTCATTCAGTTTTTGAGTTACTACATACAATACAGCGCCCATCCCAAATGCCACCACTGCTAGTGCTATTGTTAGTATAATTTCCATACCCATCCTTATATGCACAGCTAACCTAGGTAAGAGCGACTTACCTAGGCAGCTAAAATTTATATAAATTAGGAGGTGTAGGTTTTCTGTCACCGAAGGCACCTAAGTACCCGTGGTTCTACATAAGCCGCCTACTTTTCCATTGACCTCACGCCGTTTAGCCCTATGGTCTTGACGAGCATTGATTTCATACAATGCGATGTGCTCGTGCGAATGCACTCGCTCCCGTTCCACTCTTTGGCGATATACTTATTTTACGCTACAAGTATCCAACGAGCAAGTACAACAACTACCACCGTAACTACCAGTGCAAGAATGAAGTTACGCAGCCGCGCAACCCATGTAAACGCTACATACGCTAGCGTAAACAGCACCGCAAAGCCAATGAGCGCCCAATACCAAGCCGCACCCGATAGCACCGTATGAATACCGAACAGCGCTACCGCAGTCGCAATACCAACAAGGAGGGGGCGATACACACGCATACGCGCTAGGTTAGCTACCCCGCCAATTGTGCCGATAATCATGGCAACAATCATAGCGTAATTAGGCGCCTGCGTACAATCGCCAGTAGATTGCGGGCGGCAAAGCACTGCACCAAACACAAATTTGTTCAGTAAGGCGTAAAGGGCAAATACCGCCACACCAACAGCAAGGCCGGTAATAAGCACGCCAATAAATTCACGCTGGGTCATGCCAATATATGGCAGTACTTTAGTATCAGATTCTTCGTATACAACAGGCTCAGGCATTTCTTACTCTCCGCTTTTCTAAGTCTTTAGTAGTATTTTACTACTTTTTTGCGCGGTTGGCTATATGGGTATGTACTGTGTTTTTACCATTAGCGAGATACCATAGAGCACCGACCGCCGCAATAACCAACGATCCAGTAATATCAAGCGGTGTATGCACTAGGGCTAGTACCCGCCCTAGACACATTAAAATGGCCAATACCGCTAACAATATTGTAAGTTTGCGACTACGAGTAGCAAACCACACAGCAAACACTAAAAAGAAGGCTAGCAATGCGTGGTCGCTAGGGAACCCAGGATTATTTAGATACGCCGCACCGGGATCAATCCCTAGCTTTTCAAACGGCCGCAGCTGCTCGGGCTGCCATAGGCTGCCAATAAACTTGGCTAAGACATATGAGGTAATACCCGCCATAAATACTCGCGTAAAGCGATCATACCTAGTTGCTGCCGGCGTTTTAAGCAGTAGCGCCCCCACTGCCACAAGCGCAATTATAATTACTAGTCCATCTGCCATAAATCGTATTAGCATATCCATACCGTAAGTATACCACCGCAATTAAACAAGCCCCTAACATGGGGCTTGTTTATATATCACTCGCCTATAATTATACTGCTGCCATGCGTGGGGCGCGGGTGAGGATGTAAGTATCTATCCGCGCCCGGCTCCAACCGCGCGTTAGCAGCTCGTTACGCAGGCAACCCGCCAGCGCAAGGCGGAAATCACGCTTACTGTATAACCCGCAAGCCCGTATGACTTCCTCAAAGGTCATTTTTTTACTCATTTGTTTGAATTCGTGTGGTGAAATGCCAAGTATCTCGGCACGTAGTTCGCCTTTGCGATCGTGTGCCGCAAGCAGCTTATCAAACTGCGATTCGCGGCGTTTTTTAGGGATGGTGATTTGGCTAAGGCCTGGCACGGCCGCCGCTACTGCTGTTACTACCAGTAGTGATGCGACTGTTTTGGTCGATAGCTTCATATGAACCTCCTTTATTGTTAACCGTAAGTGTTACTTACACTACTATGATACAACGTGAAAATGCGTGAAAAGAAAGTAGTTTTTGCAACGAACATTTTACGAACTATCAAGCAGCTAACGGTCTTTTTATTGGTTGTTTGTGCTTTTTATCATAATAACCAAACCTGAGTGTGGACTGATGATTTTAATGGTTTTAATTATCCGTCAACAATGATACAAGGTCAGCTAGGCTATGCTCAAATGACTCGCCGCTTTCCATGTTTTTAATGGATAGCAACCCAGTAGTCAACTCATTCTCACCAATAATCACGACATGACGACAGCCCATGCGGTCGGCATAACGGAATTTCTTTTTCATTGCACCAGGTTCGGTGTACGTAATAACCGCTATATCCGCAGCTCGCAACTGCGACGCCACTTCTAATGCTTTTGGGATTGCCGTATCATCAAGCGGCATGACAATCACCTCGGCCAAGCTTTGCTGGGCTGGCTTAATAACCCCAGCTTCAAGGAGTTTGTAGAACAATCGTGATAACCCAATCGAAATACCAACACCAGTCAACTTGGTATTCGTGTAATTACTGGCCAGGTCATCGTAGCGGCCACCCGAGCACACGCTACCCACGCCGGGTAAGTCGTTTAGAATCGTCTCATAGACAGTACCAGTGTAGTAATCCAGCCCACGCGCAATTTTCAGGTCGATTTTGAAGCGCTTTTCGGGCACATTCATGGTGCCGAGGGCCGCTACCAACTGGCGTAATTTTGCTACACCATCACGGAATATCTCGCTATCAATACCAAGTGCGTCTAGGCTACCCAGTACTTCGTCGTTTGTGCCGCCGATTTCGGTAAATGCCAGTACTTTTTCGACCTGTTCACTGTTTAAGCCAACTTTTTCTAGCTCGGCGATCAATTCCTCACGAGTGATTTTTTCCATTTTATCAATAGCGCGCAACACTTCAGCCGACACATCCGCAAGGCCAATACCTTCAAAAAAGCCGTTTAGCACCATGCGGTTGTTTATGCGAATTGTAAATTCACCAAAGCCAAACCGTTCGAATATTTCGTTTATAACGGCCGGGAATTCAGCATCTAAACCAGTGCTCTCACTGCCGATCACATCGATATCGCACTGGTAAAATTCGCGGAACCGACCTGCTTGGGCGCGCTCAGCTCGGTGGACTTTACCAATATGGTAGCGGCGGAATGGAAACACCAACTGCCCTTCGTGCTCGGCGACGTAGCGCGCCAATGGCACCGTTAAATCAAAGCGTAGGCTCAAATCATTCTTACCGCGCTCAAACCGATAGATCTGCTGCTCGGTTTCGCCACCACCTTTAGCCAGCAGTACTTCGCTTAGCTCTAGATCGGGCGTATCAATCGGTGAATAGCCATACTTTTCGTAAGTACCGCGAATAATATCGAGTAGGCGATTAAATTCTATCTGCTCTGCTGGCAAGTATTCGTTAAAGCCGCTAGGACGACGTGGTACGGTGATTGTTTTTTTCATTATCTTCTCTTTTTATTTTACCACATGTATGGTGCTTATGTCAATATCTAAACAGTACTCACCTCTTTAGCCTTAGGGTTTGGCGCAGTCGCGTAGTAGTCCGAAAGCTTGCGGTATGATTTGGTGGTAAAGGCCCATAACACAATGATGAGCATGATAATACTGGCACACAGGAACACCAGGGCAATACCGCGAGCCTGGCCGGCACCAAGCAGCCAACCAAACATGTCTTTACCCTCTTGGCTTTTCATAAATGGTATCAGGGCAAACTGTGCAATTGGGCCAATTAGGAATGCACTGATTGGCGAGCTGGCAGATTCTACTGCCTGCGCCAAGCCAAACACGCGGCCCTGGCGCTTCAGGGGCACCACTTTTTGCAATATTGTTTGCTCGGCAGCTTCGGCAATTGGCATTAAGCACATAAATAGCAACATGCCTAGCGCAAATAGCCACCAAAACTCGCGAATAGTAAACAGGCCGCCCAAGCAGGCTACCGCCACGTTAACCAGTAGCATGGTTCGCAAGGGGCTCTTGCCCAAGCCCTTCTTAGCAACAATAATACCACCGATAATAAACCCAGTGCTGGTAACGCCAAGTACGATACCCCACACCTTCACGTCAAACAGCGTCAGGCCATATGGGTCCATCAGCGCCATAAATACGCCACCCACCAAGTTATTAAGCGTGGTAAAGAATATCAGCCATGCCAAGCCAGGCACTGCCTTAATAGCCGCAATACTGCCCTTCAAATCAATCTTTTTACCCTCAAGCTCCGGGTCGTGGAAAATCTTCTTTTCGGGGATCTGTACTACAAATACCAAGTGCACTAATGCCACCGCAGTCAATACCAGCGCAATAGCAAGTGTCCAGCCCATACCTAGTAGTCCGATAGAAAGACCGCTAAATACACTGGTCACCATAAAGGCTACGCCCTGCACCGTACCCACCATACCATTGGCTTTATCGCGCGCGTCATCTGGCACCAGTAATGTAACAGTAGTGCTAAGCGCAATGTTACGCATATTTTCTACCACAGCACCAGCTAATAAGATGCCAGCAAATAGCCAAAATATTGGCCCGCCTAGGTTAGTAATCACATCATTCGGCGCCAGCCAAAATACCAACGAACCGAGAGCAAACGTCACTAGTGTAAACACGCCTGAAAACAGCATCACTGATTTCTTTTTATGGTGATCGACAATCGTACCAAATATGATACTAAACACAGCAACAAGTAGCATGTATGAGCCGCCAATAATAGACGTTGCCAATACTGACTGTGTTTCTAGGTATGCCCAAAAGGTTACCGCAAACCACAGGTAGCTCGTAGTTACGTTAGCAATAAGTGTGTTAAGCAAGACATTTTTAAAATGTTTCATCACCCTAGTGTACTATCAGTTACCAACTTATAGCAATACGGTACTTTACCGCATAAAAACGCTTCACCCCTCCGGAGGAAGGGTGAAGCATGAGGAGATGGAGATGGAGCGTCTTACAGTCTTACATAGAAGAAGACGCCCCCATTCCGCTCATGCCGACGCGGATACTCGCTGCAACCGAGCTATCGCTCGAATCCGCCTCTACCATGACTGTATCGCCAGTAGCAATATCGCCCGCCTTGCCCGTGCTGCCATTTATAGTAATTTTTGTCGCACTCGTAATGGCAAACGTTTTATCTGTTGTTTGCGTGTTTGCGCCACGCCCAAAGCTACGGGCAGCAATCGTAATAGAAGTATCCGATACTGTCGTAACTTTACCAAACGAGCCGCCCTCACCCATACGCATACGGCCCATACCAAAGCCGCCTTCGCGTTGGTTCATAGCCATAGGCCTGCTATTATTCCCTTTCTGGAACTGCATACCACCCACAAACCCTAGTGCGCCAGCGGCTACCGCAACCATGGCGGCAATACCAATCAGGACCCCTCGCGATAACCCGGCTGGTGCCGAGCGCACATTTGCAGGTGGCTGCCGGTGCTCATCGCTCATCAGCTCCTCTTTCTTCTCGTGTCGTACCATAAAATCCTTTTCATTACATTACTTAGGCGTATTATTCGCCACTGTCTTTACGAGTTAATTATTCCCCCGATGGCTGACACATAGCTGAGGATGCTGTAGCTTCGCAGCTAAATTATACTTATACTCGATAATATGATATAATTTGTATATTATGAGTGAACTGGTCTACCATGCTACTACCCCTAGCCGGACCGCGGCATGCCTACATGAAGGCCTGATACCCTACAAGACGACGGAATGCAAGCCTACAACACTGGCACGTGACAGAGATTATGACGATCAGCGACCTGATACAATTAGACAAATTGACTTACGCCGCCTTAACTGCGTATACGCACACCTCGATTTAGCCAACGCTCGAGAAAGAAGGAATGGCGGTTGGCTCAATCGCATTCAAAGTGAAATTGCCGTAATAAGCATTGCGGTTAACCCAGACGAGGTATACGTGGCCGATGGCTTACTTAATGCTCCCCCATACACCCCGGCCGAATACTGGGCTTCGGTTACTACACTAAGGCATTACCAAGAGCAAGACAATCCAATCTATAGAGCTCCATCCTGTTATGCACCGAGCAGACATGATAGGCCAGATTTATGGCGCCGCTATCGATATATGTGGCCCGAGGTGCTGATACCTAACGGTGTTAGCGCTAGTGACCTAGAACTTATGCCAAAAGTAAATATAGACTAGGCGAAGTACGCCAGCTTCACGATAAAACTACTTTTAACCATATAATCTACACCATCTATCCTGCTACAATTTCAGTTTACTGTCAGGCTCAACCGCTATGCTGGCCGAGTAATATCACTGATCCATAATGTAAAAAGGAGCTTTATGAATGGATACACACGCGGGGTAAAAAATGCCTTCCGCAATAAAGTACGCACCGTATCAATCATCCTGATACTTGGCCTTAGCACGGGCCTGGCACTCAGTATGCTCGCGGCAAACCAAGCGGTTACCAGCAAAATAGAAGCAGTTAAGGGTTCGGTCGGCAATACCGTTAGCATCAGCCCGGCCGGCGCACGCGGATTCGAGGGTGGTGGCGACCCGCTAACGGCCGATGACATAGCAAAAGTAAGTAAACTCGCTAACGTAGTAAGTGTAAATAAAACGTTAAGTGACCGCGTAACGAGCGATAATTCTAACCTGCAATCAGCCGTTGATGCCGGCAGCTTAGGCCGCCGCTTTGCGGGCAACAATGGCCAAGGCTTCCAGGCACCAGCCAAACTGCGCGAGCGTGGTGACGGCGGTTCATCGAGCCAAATCACCCGTACGTTTACGCCACCCGTTACCATCATCGGCACCAACACACCAAGCAAATTAGCCACGTCAGAAGGCTCGTCATCAAGCACCCTTACCCTAACATCGGGCAAATTGTTTGACGGCACCAGCACCGAAAACGTCGCGACCGTGGGCAAATCGCTTGCCGAAAAGAACAACCTAAGCGTTGGCTCTACATTTACGCTGTATGGCAAAGACGTTACAGTTGTGGGCATTTTTGACACCGGCACCAGCTTTAGTAACAACCAAGTGATTATGCCAATTGCCGCACTGCAAACGCTTTCCAGCCAAACCGACCAATACACCAGCGTCACGCTAACTGTTAATTCAATTGAAAACGTCGCGACCGTAACGACCGCGGCAAAAAGTGCCTTGGGCGATTCCGCCGATGTCACTAACGGCTCCGAACAGGCCGAATCGACCGTTGCGCCATTAAAGAATATTCAAACCATTTCTACCTACAGCCTTATCGCAGCAGTCGGTGCGGGTGCAGTAATTATGCTACTCACCATGATTATGATTGTGCGCGAGCGCCGCCGCGAAATCGGCGTGCTAAAAGCAATCGGCGCAAGCAATGCTAAAATTGCGACGCAGTTTGCCGCCGAATCCATTACCTTTACATTACTTGCGACCATCATCGGCTTCATAGTTGCCGCGATCGCCGCACAGCCACTCGTTACCGCGCTCGCCTCTTCCAGCAGTTCCAGCACTAATATGGGCGGACCGATGCGTGGAATGCGCGGCGGCTTCAGAGCGCTCGAAAACGTACAAAACATCTCGGCCACGCTTGATTGGAGTATCATCCTGTACGGCCTTGGCGTCGCGATACTTATCGCCATTGTCGGCAGCCTGCTCACCTCGTTCTTCATAGCAAAAGTAAGGCCCGCAGAGGTCATGAGGACAGAATAATATGATTACCGTAAGTAAACTTTCTAAAACATTTAAAAGCCAGGGCGGCGATGTGGCAGCCGTAAAAAACGTCAGTTTTACGGTAGAAGACGGCGAATTCGCCTCAATCATTGGCCGTTCGGGCAGCGGTAAAAGCACACTGCTAGGCCTACTCGGTGCGCTTGATTCACCAACTGACGGCAGTATCGTCGTCGGCGAAAAGGATATCACCAAGTTGCACGACCATGCCCTGATTGACTACCGCTGCCGCAAAATCGGGTTCGTGTTCCAAAATTACAACCTAATACCCAACCTAACAGCACTAGAAAATGTCATGCTACCCATGGAATTCGCCGGCGTACCCAAGAGTGAGCGCCGCCCACGAGCATTCGAACTATTAGAGCAAGTGGGGCTAGACGAAGAACAAGCTAGGCGCAAACCAACCCGCCTTTCCGGCGGCCAGCAGCAACGTGTATCAATCGCCCGCGCACTTGCCAACAATCCATCGCTCATTTTGGCCGACGAACCTACCGGCAACCTAGACAGCCAAACCGGCGAAATGATATTTGACCTGCTGCACAGCCTGGCACGCAGCGAAAACACCACTATCATCGCCGTTACGCACGATCTAGAGATCGCCGGTAAAACCGACCGCACCTTTATGCTGCAAGATGGTGTGATGACGAAGAAGCGGTAGAGCCAGCCTCCACAATTTATGTAGTTGAGTACAATTCGTTCGTTCTCCATGAGGAACGGAGCAAGCCGTATTAAACGATACGGCGAGCACGTACCGCAGTGGAAACGGGCGAAGTGTGCCAACTACGTAAGTTGTGGCTCTTTTCTCAGAATCAATTCAGCCATATACTAGATACTACAGTTATGAATATATTGTTAGTAGAAGATGAGCACAAAATAGCAAACGCCATAAAGCAGGGGTTTAGGCAAGAATCGTATGCCACCGAAATCTGCTACGACGGTGAGTCGGGCCTAGCCGCTGCATTAGGCGGTGAATACGATGTAATTATATTAGATCGCATGCTGCCCGGCCTAGACGGTATTGCCATATGCGAGCAAATCCGTGCCAAAGGCATTCACACTCCCATCCTTATGCTTACCGCCAAAGGGCAAATCCGCGACCGTGTAACGGGGCTGAATGCCGGTGCCGATGACTACCTTACCAAACCGTTCGCCTTTGTGGAGCTACTTGCCCGTGTACGCGCGCTGCTACGCCGCCCCGGCGAAACAATCAGCAATACATTAAAGGTAGAAGACATTACGCTCGACACTCTTACATTCGAAGTAAAACGTGGCGATACGCCGGTTAAACTATCGCAAACCGAATATGCCTTGCTGGAATACTTGATGCGCAACCCCGGTCGTATCGTGTCGAAAGACGCTATTATTAACCACGTGTGGGATTTTGACGCCGACATCCTGCCAAATACCGTAGAAGCGTATATCGGCTATTTGCGCAACAAAATTGACCGACCATTCCCTAAAGCCATAGCCCTCATCCAAACGGTACGTGGGTTCGGCTATAAGCTGGGGTAATTATGGACCATTTTCGCTCGGCAACATTAAAGCTGACTGGGTGGTATCTCGGCATTTTAATGACGGTATGTCTACTATTTAGCGGCATTATTTACGGTATTACCGCCGGGGAGCTTGACCGACCATTCCCGCCAAACAATCAGCTACGAATGCTGGGTAGCTCTTCAGCAGATGTATTCCGCCAGGTACGCGAAACGCGTGCCGCCGAAGCAAAACGCAATGTACTACTAAACCTTGTGGCGCTAAACCTGCTCACTCTTACCATTGGCGCGGCCACCAGTTACTTGTTTGCTAAGCGCACCCTACAGCCAATTGAAGATGCCATGGAGGCCCAGGCTCGCTTTACGTCTGATGCATCCCACGAGCTACGTACGCCGCTCGCCGTCATTCGCACCGAGGCCGAAATTGCTCTACGCGATAAAAAGCCGTCAGTTCGTTCGCTAAAGAATGCTGTTGCGAGCAGCCTAGAAGAGGTTGAGCGGTTACAGCAACTTACTGATCGCTTGCTTGCGCTTAGTAATACGCAGCCACTAGAGCTAGTCGAATTTACGGTTGGCGAAGTACTCCACACTAGTGCGCTCCACTTTACCACTGCAGCCAAGCGAAAAAATATCACCTTACGCATAAAAGCTAAGGATTTACCCGCTTACGGCAACCCTGATACCATCGGTGATATAGTAGCGATTTTAATAGATAACGCCATTAAATATAGCCCGGAGGGCACTACGGTTAGTGTCACCAGCAGGCAGCAAGGCAACCACACACAAATCACCGTTACCGACCAAGGTGTCGGCATCCCTGAAGAAGCATTAGAGCACATATTCGACCGCTTTTATCGCGCCGATCAATCACGCACCAAGCAGTATATTGAGGGTCATGGACTGGGCCTTGCTTTGGCCAAGCGCCTCGCTGAACAGAATGACGCTACCCTTACCGCCACCAATCGTAAATCAGGTGGTGCCGCGTTTACGCTTCAGCTAGCAAAAACGCGCCAGCCTACTCGGTAACAGTCAGCGTACCAGTTTTGCTGTCGTCGATATGATCGTGGAACCCATGCGTCCCTATGGTCTCTACTGTAAATGTTCCACTTTCACCAGGCGCAAGCACACCCATATTTATTTCTGGGTCATCAGTATGTGCAGGATGGTCGTCAGACGAGAACTGCACTGACTTGGTAGATTTGTTTTCTACAGTGACCACAGTACCCTTTTTTACAGTTAGGGTAGATGGCGAAAAACCTTCGTCGGTAAAAGTAATCAAGGCCACACCAGCCACTTTGTCATTACTTGTGTTTTGCGTTGTGCTGTTAGACGTATTGCTTGGGCCAGGGTTGCTCTTTGGCGTTAGCAGCAATATCGCTACAAGTACAGCTACTGCTATCAATACGACCCCAACTACAACGATAATAGCTTTACGACCGTTATTTTCTGGGTTAGTCTCTTCCATTTTCTAAGGCTCCGTTCGTTATATACTTATCATAATACCAATTGTATGCAATCGTTGCCACCAGAATTACACCAAGGGCAATCCACACTATCCTAAACCACCCGGTGATTCCTCCACCAATCAATAGCCCATGCATAAAAATGATTCCCATCGCGGCAATATTCGCCCACTCAATATACCGCCACCAGCCTTTGTGCCGAAACCAACGCCCCAGCTCAAACAGCAAAAACACCATTAGCCCCACACTCCCCAATACCAATCCGACCCGCATGCCGATAGTCTGATACGCCTCAAACGCACTGTAGGGCGGCAACCCAAGCCCATCTCGGAACAATCCTATGTATAACAGCCCCGGATGTAGCAGAATCAAACAAAGCACGATATACCCCGTTACGGCCGCGTAATGCTGCATCACCGACCGGTCGTTAGCCAACCCTAAGTAACGCTTTAAACTTCCACCAACATAATGCGTCCACATTAATAACCATGCCAGAATACCAAGCAATGGAAATAGCTTGTATATACCAATTTCACCGCGTAAGCCCTGTAACCAAGCCACCGCCCCCACGCCTAGAACCATACTAGCAAGCAGACTGATTACAACATAGAAAGCACGCCGATTCGTCACTGAAAGCCTCCTTTGGCACTTAATTTAGTAAAGCCACACCCACAGTTAGGTAGGTAGCGAAACTCACCCACGCCAAGTACGGTACCAGCAGCCACATTGACACTTTTTTAATACGATAGAATTCGCGCATCGTCACAACGATACTGGCAATCAACGCCAATATCACCACCACGCCCACCCACGGAGCATGTAGACCGAAAAATACTACCGACCAAATAGTATTAAGGGCCAACTGCGTACCGTACCAAATATATGCTTGCTTTTTTGAAGCATTTGTAACTTTAATAATCACTAAGGCAAGCGCGACACCCATAAGGATGTACAGCACCGACCACACCGGGCCAAATACACCGTTCGGCGGGTTAAATAGCGGCTTTTCCAACGCCGCGTACCACGTGGGTATATTGGGTGTCGTAGCCAGCGACCCTACCACTCCAGCCGCTAGGGAGCCAAGTATTGATGCGGCAAATACGATACTCTTTTTACCTACACTCATACCACTTAGTATACACCCCCTCCGACCCTTGAGCCAATCTGGTAATAATGGTACAATACTATACGTCTTGGGGATTCGCCAAGTGTGAAAACTGCCAGCGGCAGTTTTCGGGGGCCGGAAGCCGGATGAGGTTTATCCTCACCGACTGAGGCGAGGCTACGAGCGATTGCAAAGCAATCGACGAGTGGCAAGGCACCAAGAAATTATTTCAAGTAGTATTTAAAAATTCGAATATTTCTCCTGGCGATCCATTGGGGATTCGCCAAGTGGTAAGGCACTGGGTTCTGGTCCCAGCATTCGGGGGTTCGAATCCCTCATCCCCAGCCAGGAAATATATTCGAGCATCCTACTTGAGCTGCTGCTCCAGCTCCTCAAACACTCCTACTAGCTGCCGCCGCACCTCCTGGCCATACGGGTTACCTTGCTGGATAGTTCTAAACAGCTCGTCGGAATGCTTGGCGTCGAGCGCCATTAGATCAGTCAGTTCATCAAACGATGGTGTTTTAAACGGCAATTCCGGAATATTCATAGTACGCAAACCACGTGCTACAAAAAAGGTCAGTACGTGCACATACGCCATTACCCTATCGTGCTCTTCGGCAGAAATGCGAGTTACCTTTAAGCCTAAGACCTGCTCACAGAACAATACGCAGCGCTCCGCCAGCTCACCCACCACATCGGTAACAATAATGTCATGGCCCTCTGTACCATTTGCCGCCGACTGCGGGCCAAACAGCGGGTGGGTAATAAAGAAGTTAGAATGGTTAGGCAGCAAACGAAACACTGTATCACGCGACTGAACCTTTACCGAGCACACATCTACAATAAGTGTCTCGGGCCGCAGTATAGGCCGCAGTTTGGCCAATACATCCTCGTAAGCATTGAGCGGGATGGCCAAGATAACAATGTCTACAGATGCAAAAGCTTCTAGCGGCACCGACTGCACATCCATATTTGGCTGCTGATTAGAATGTACTAGCACTTCGGCGTGCGGAGCTAGCACGCGCGCGGCAAATGCCCCGAATGAACCAAAACCAACAATTCCAACACGTTTCATTAGGCGCCTTGCTTACGCAGAGGCAGTTCGCGCACCACAAGTACCGCTGCCCACAACCAAAGGAGCGCGAGAGCAATTTGCCAAAGACCGATTGGCACCACCAGTGTTGCACCAAAGAGCCCCGCATTACCGCCATACCCTACAGCAACATTGCCCCATGTACCAATAGCCAGCCATAATAGTGGCAGCGCTACCACGGCCGTACGTGACGTGGCATGTAGCACCCCAGAAATGCGCATAGATAGCAGTAATGGCAACGATAATAGCGCCAGGCCAGGTAGCAGCCATGATAATAGCGCAACAGTCAGTTCGCTCCCCGGAAAGGCATACCCTGCCAACACACCCTTAAAACGCTCAAACGTAAATAGCTGGGCTACAAGCGTGCCCAAGTACAACACGCCAAGCACCAGTGCCCTAAAATGTTCGGGCCGTTCAAAAAATTCCTTTGGAAATACACTACGGATAAATCGCTTCATGTATTTAGCATAGCATTTTCTGTATTTTTTAAAAAAACCTTGGAAAAGTGCTTGTGTTTGGCACCAAAGTGGTGTAATGTAGTGATAGCGAAGTTACAAAAATAAACATTCCACCTTAAAAATGTAAAATCGCTATACGATATCCACCACAACATGCAGCAAGGGCCCTTTTTGGGCTCTTTTTGCGTTTTTACAGTTATGCATTAGTCAGCTTTTTTACTATGTTCGGCACGCCATTTGGCAATCTCACCGTGATGCCCACTTAGCAAAACATCTGGCACTTTCTTGCCATTCCACTCTTCTGGCCGCGTGTACTGCGGGAACTCTAGGGTTTCACCGTCGCTAAAGCTTTCTATAGCCGCACTCTCGGCGCCGCCTAATACGCCCGGTAGCAACCGAACTATACTGTCTACAATTGTCATAGCTGGCAGCTCGCCACCTGTAAGCACGTAGTCACCTACACTTATTTCTTGGTCCACCAGCTCCATAATACGTTCGTCATAGCCTTCGTAGCGGCCACAGATAAATATGTAGCCATGACTAGCCTCGCTATATCTTAGGGCGAGTGCCTGCTTCCAGCGTACACCGCGCGGCGTCATTAGTAGCACTTTGGCGGTAGGGTCGTTCTCTTTCGCCTTCATTACCGCGTTCCATAGCGGTTCGATCATCAGCAGCATACCATCGCCACCACCATACGGCGTATCGTCTACTTGGCGGCGGGGGCCTAGGCCAAATTGGCGCAGGTCAATAGTGCTTAGCGCCACAATACCGTCTTTTTGCGCCTTCCACATCATGGAATTGCCAAAAACTCCCGTAAACATATCGGGAAATAGCGTGATTACCTGGAATTTTCTCATCTGTTACAGTGTAGCAATCATTGACTTTTTTGTCTAGGTATGATATATATATACTTTCCAGGTTGGAGAGCTATCTCACCCAAGGGGACACACTATGGCAAGGACTAAGATCTACAACATCGCGCCAAGCCAGCTACCGTACAACACGAGAAACCTTAGACCCGGGAGTAAGGTGGTGCTCTACGACAGCAAGCAGGCACTGAGCGCCACAGTCAAAGGTTTTCCCTGGTGCGACCGCCATCCACAGGTGGTCGGCAAGTCCGCTAACAAAGGCGGACGCCCAGTGTCGGTGATTGGGAGTTGCGACTGCGATCGCAGCGTCTCCCCGCCTAACCGGCTAACACTGGTCGTGAAGGGCAAAAGCCTGGAGGTGCGAATCAAAGCTCAGTAATCGCCCCTCCTCTGCCCCACCCGCCCCGAAGAAGCCCCGTAGAGTCGCCCATGGCCGCTCCGGCAGCTCTTCGGGGCTTCTTCGTACCTAGAATCAGTGGTTTCGTGTTATACTATAAGCACTATGGAGTTTGACACTACTGCGCGCGACTCATCGCAAGGCGTTTCTGATGCCGATAGATTAGCCGCCAGCACAAAACGGCTTACTATTGCTCCTATTCATGAGGTCACCACTGAAGAGCCGGTTATTCGCCCGCGCGAAGACATTGATCCATCCATACCTATGACCGAGCCGAATGTGTATATAGCCAGCGAAAGCGAAGACACCTCTACGCTCCAAGCCACCGCCACTAGCGAAGAGACTATCACAAGTGTTGCCGGACTACCCACCCGCCCCCTTAACCGAACCACACTATTTATTGTGGTTGGGCTATTTGTAGCCATTACTGGCGGTATAGTAATTTACTTGCTAGCCTAAGGGCGCCACAGTCCTGCGGCCATGCAACCTTCAGATTTGAGTGCAGTTTGTTCGTTGATGCGAGGAACGGAATGAGACGTATCTATAATACGACGAATGAGTACCGGAGCATAAACGGGCAAAATGGGCCAAATATGGAGGTCGCACATCAAAAACCCACCGGTCACGGTGGGTTTTTGATACAAATAAGTCTCTCAAAAATATTTGTTAGTGGAGCGCTCTATAAATCTCGCTTAGAGCGTACCAATCTCGCAGTCCAAGTGTTCTCGCATTGAACTAGTGTTTATTATATATCCAGATCATCCAGTTCCGCAAGCTCTTGGCGGGACTTTTTTGCGTAATCGCTTTCGCTCTGTGCCTCGTTTTCCACATCATCAGTAGTAGAGTTATCCACAACATCGTCATCATCCGATGAAATAACGGTCGATTCGTCGGGATTATCATTGTTAACGATCTTTAGATTGTAACGTGCCGAGTTTTTAGTGCCAAGCGCGCGCAGCAGTGTACGCAAGCTCTGTGCCGTTACGCCGCGACGACCAATGACTCGGCCCAGGTCTTCTGGGTTAACGGTAAGGGTAAGCAACACACCCTTTTCGTCTACAATGCGATCAACTACTACGTCATCCGCGTTTTCTACTAATGATTTTACGATATATTCTACAAATTGCTGGTCGATGGTTGACATGCCCACTGGTCTCCTTTACTGTCTCTCTAGTTTTATCGTAACCTTATTGTATCACGCATATACATAAAATACCCGCCGCATAGTTACGGCGGGTATTTCTGCAAATTATAAGTCTATTCTGCAGATTCTTCAGCTGCTGGAGCTTCAGCAACTTCTTCTTGCGGCTGGTTTTTGCGAAGTTTTTCGGCGTTACGTACTTGCTTAGCCTTACCGCCATCAAACTCTTTTACCCACTTAGGTAGCTTTACGCCAGCTTCTTTTAGGAGTTTTACCACGCGTGGAGTTGGCTGTGCACCGTTATCGAGGTACTTTTGTGCCTGTTCTACATTAACGTTAGACTCTTTGGTGTGTGGGTTGTAGCTACCAACATAGGCAACCACACGGCCGCTTGATGGATGGCGGTTAGCCTCCTGGACAGCCAGGCGGTAAACTGGGTAAGCCTTACGGCCTAGGCGTTGCAAACGAATTGCGAGCATGTAATTTAACTTCCTTTACTTCACTTTAACACTCGATAATAATACTTCCTATGCATTGTACACTAGTTTACTACAGATGTCAATCAGTTCGCGCTTACCAAAGCATCGTCGTACAGCCTATCCGTTACTCTCTTGGTAATCACTTTACTTGACATATTATGCACATTTATGATATAATTTAATATATGAGAGCATCTTCTGCCGAGCTAACTACCTTTGCCAGCACTATTCAAGGCGCCATTGACCACGCCGGAGGCCCCCATACTAATACGGGCCGAATGTGGGCTCCACCCGGTGCGGACAACTGGCGAACCGTTGCTTTTGAAGCCCCGGCGCCACTCCTCGACCCTGAGCTCCAGCCACATGCGCCATTCGAACCCAACGAGCCTATATCCGTATCGATAGAGCATAGTTTTGGCACAACTCTTGACCGAATAACACTACGGGCTCACCCCAAAGGTGAACTGCAATTTGATGGCGATAGAGGCCGCGAACTCTATACATCATGGTGGCCAAGCCCCAATGGAGATGAGGACTACTTTACCGTTCAGGGCCGCCCAATCAATACCGATATAGACCTGCTAGGCTTCACGCGGTTCGCCGACCAGCTCATCGGCGAAAAAGTCCCCGATCTGCCAGGATTAATCGAGTTCATGGGCGTTCGAGATGCTTTTACGCTTGCCGTCCTAAAATTGCGTGACAGAACCGATCTTACCGAAAAGGCAACAAGAGTTGCGGCCACTAGGTCAGCCCAAAACAGTGCATCAGTAAACGGAATGGAGCTCAACCTAAGCATGCTCACTTGTGAAGAAGGAGCCTCTGTCTATTCAATTGCCACAGCGGCATTACGGCTTGGGTTCCGCGGCGAGGCCTACGGCGGGCTGTATCGAGGCGTTGTGCATAAAGCCGTCAATGTAACATGCGATCGTACTGGAGCACCGCTCGAAGCCGAGCGTTCGTCCAGAATTGCCCTCTTAAATGACCCTTTCCCGCGCGGCCAGACCAATGTCATACTAGGCACCGACCTCGCCAGCAGACAGGTTCCAGAGCCGCTACAACACTTACTTTACCCCAATAACGACGTTACTGCGGCTGACCTTGAGTACTTTACGCGGCTTGCTACCAAGCCCTGGAACGACCAAGACATAGAGATCGAACCACCAGTCATTCAGCAATAAGTTGAAGTCTGCTACTTATTCTTAGTCTGGCGCTTAGCGTACTCTTTTAGGGCTGCACGGGCAGCCATTTGTTGAGCAGCCTGTTTAGATGGGCCAATACCTTTACCCATCAGCTTATCGTTCACATAAGCACCCAGGGTAAATACCTTGTCGTGGTCGGGCCCTTCTTCGCTCATTACCCTATACACAGGCGTTGCGCCGTCTAGTTGCTGGCTCACCTCTTGCAGGTGGCTCTTTGGGTCGCGCCAAGTGCCTTCACTCAAAATAGTTTCTAGCTTGCTTAAAATGTGCTTGGTAATAAATTCCGCAGCCTTATCATACCCTTGGTCAAGGTAGATCGAACCGATAGTCGCCTCGAACGCATTGGCCAAAATTTGTAGCCGTGCCCGCTCGCTGCCTTGCTTTTCGCCCTTGCTCATACGTACAAGTGGCTCGTAGCCCAAGCCCACACCGGCCTCGCCAATGCTTTCAGTGCGCACCAGCGCTGCGCGCCAGCTGGTAAGTATGCCTTCTGGCTCGCTAAAGTTCTTATATAGATAATCAGTCACCACCAGTTCCAGCACCGCGTCACCCAAAAATTCCAGGCGTTCATTGTGCTCGCTTACACTCTTTTTGTGTTCGTTTACATAGCTGCGGTGCGTGAGGGCAGTAATTAGTAGCTGAATATTATTGTATTCAAATCCTAATTTCTCCCTCGCGAAGTCCACATATGGCCCCACGGGCATCCCACTCATGCTACAGTTTCTCCTCGCGAATTCGCGTTTTAGCCTTTAACATTAGTTTGGCGATATCTTCGTACTCAATAAGGTCCAGCGCATCGTTGAACGGGAACCATTTTATGCCGTTCATCCACTCTTCTTTCTGGATTTCGTTGCCGTCGGTACGTACCCGCACCAGGTAAATTTGCGTCGTCATTAGCACCAGGCGGTCAATGCGGCGGTAGCGAAAGTGAATTTTGCCTAGCCAGCCCAGCATATCTACATCAAACAGCCCCGCTTCTTCGCCAATTTCGCGGCGAGCGGTTTGCGATGCAGTCTCACCTTCTTCAATATGCCCCTTAGGGATTGTCCAGCGGTCTTTGGCATCCTGAATCAGCAAGATTTCTATCTCGCTTTCTTTAGCACCATGGCGAAATACAATCCCACCAGCAGTTGGTTCGCGTACAATCTCTTGGATAGACGCTTTGCCCTTAGGCAAGTATTTTTTAAAATGTTCGAAACGATTATTTGGCTTGTTTGGTTTCGGCATCGGCAGTCGGCTCCTCTACAAACGTGCGGTACGCCGTACCTAGTACGCCGTTCACAAATTTGCTTGAGTTATCCGAACCAAATGCTTTGGCAAGTTCTACCGCCTCGTTAATTGCTACCTTAGGCGGTACCTTATCACTGCGATACAGCAGCTCGTACAGGCCCAGCCGCAGGATGGCGCGATCAATACGGGCTATTTGCTCAATTGGCCACTCGGGGGCAATTGGCTGTATTTTACCATCCAGCTCTGCGATTGCTTTTACAACGCCGTTCGCTAAATCTTTTACGAACGCGATGTCGTCGATAGCCGATTCGTACCGTTCGAGGTTACGACCTAAAATCTCGTCTAGAGAGACGCTTGAATCCCCTGCTTGGGTACGAAATTCATATTCGTACAGGCTTTGCAGGGCGACGATGCGGCCAAGGTGACGGTTAGATGCCATTGTCAGTTGGTTCTTTCTTGTTAAAATTTCCCACTCTTGAACTAGAGTAAAAGTTACTTCTTTTTACCAGTTTCGTTCTTGGTTGTCTTGACCTTTACAGGCGAGCTGCCGTTTACGCGGCGGGCTAGGCTAAGGACAAGATGGCTGCGGCGAAGACCGGTTTTACGCGGGCTTGATTGCTTCTTTGGCTGTGCCATTTATAATGTTCTCCTTTATACGGTTTTCAAACTTGAGGTCTATTATAGCGTAACTTTAGTGATTACTCAATAGGAGAATGGGGTAAATCAAGCATAAGAGTATTGACTTTTTTATACATAAGTGCTATAATGATGGTATCCGGTCACAGAACCGGCCACCTTCCCAGTTAGGACTACCATGTTCATGCTTGGCTTCGTACTATTAGTGAACATCATCACCCTGCGGATAATCGCACGCAGACTGAGCGACAACCCGCCCGACAGGTACTACTACCTATCGGGCGTAGCGGCCTGCATGGCCGTTGGTCTGCTTCTCGCAGCAATCGCCTGGCCGCTCTCGGGGCAGATTGCCCCGTTCTGGGGCGGCGGGCTTCTGCTGCTAGCCCTCGCGAACGGCGGCGGCGCTATCCACTGGCGTCGACGCTATGTCAGGACATAGTCTTTTCCGAAGGTTTGCCCTACCAGAAACGCCCCACCGGCGATCTGGTGGGGCGTTTCGCATTTTAGGGGCTTATTACTATCACGCGACGATACTGACTAATTTGCCCTTAACGTAAATCACCTTTTTAGGCTCGCCCGTTACATACTTTGCTACATTCTCGTCTGTAAGGGCAAGAGTTTTTATTTCATCCTCGCTAGCAGTTGCCGCGACTTCCAGCTTAGCGCGCAGCTTGCCATTTACCTGCACAATAATCGTTATAGTATCACCTACAAGGTACTTTTTATCCCAGGCTGGCCAGCTATCGCGCTGCACCGTGCCATCGCAGCCAAGGTCTTGCCACAGCTCATCGGCCATATGCGGCGCAAATGGTGCCACTAATGCCACCAGACTGGTAAGCGTAAACTGCCACGCTGCCGTACCCGTAAAGCCGCTTTTTGCCTTTATGCTGTATAGCGCGTTTGTCGCTTCCATCATGGCGGCAATTGCCGTATTGTACTTTTGCTGCTCTAGGTCATCAGTGGCCTTGTAAATTGCCGGGTGGATAATTCGCAGCACATCAACATTTTCGCTCGTGTCTTTTTTGGCTTCGGTGAATTCCTGCACCAGGTTCCACACACGGTTCAAGAAACGGTACGTACCCGGGACACCCTGCGGATCCCAGCGAGCCCACACCTCAAGCGGTGCGGCAAACATTAGGTACGTACGCAGCGCATCAGCACCATAGCCACTCGAGATAATTTCCAGCGGGTCGATACCATTGCCCTTGCTTTTACTAAACATCGTGCCATCACTCGCCGTCACCTTACCGTTAAATAGGAATTTCTTGAACGGCTCGGGGTTGTCTACCAGCCCTTGGTGCCAGAAGAATCGTGTAATAAAGCGTGCGTAAATCATATGTGCCGTTGCGTGGTCGCCGCCGTTATAAAAGTCGATTGGCATCCACTTATTGGCAATAGCGCTATCAAAAATCTTATCTTCATTAGTACCATCAAAGTAGCGCAGGTAGTACCAGCTACTACAGATATAGGTATCCAGCGTGTCGGTCTCGCGCGTGGCCGGGCCCCCACACTCTGGGCAGGTCGTCTGTAACCAATCAGTGGCACGCGCTAGAGCGCTACGACCATCGCCGCTTGGCGCAAAATCTTCTAGCTCGGGCAACACTACCGGTAGTTGATCATCCGGCACCAGTACTGCACCGTGCTCTGGGCAGTTCACGATAGGGATCGGCGCACCCCAGTAGCGCTGGCGGCTAACGCTCCAGTCGCGAATTTTGTAGGTAGTCTTAGCTTTACCTCGGCCCTCTTGCTCTAGCCACGCCACAATTTGCTCGCGGGCTTCGCTGGTGCTCATACCGTTAAATACACCCGAGTTAAAAAGCACTCCCTCGCCATGATAGAGTGGTGAGCAATATTCACGGCCCTCTTCGTACGCTTCAACCAACGCTGGAACACGCCGCACAGTTTCGATCCAGTGTTCAACACCGCTAGTGTCATTTTCCCAATCGCGCAGGATAGTCTCCAAGTCAGACCAAACAACTTCGTAGTCTTCGTTCTCCACTTGCCGCTGCTCGGTCTGTTGAGCGCCATCTATAATAGCAAGGAACATGTAGCTGAACGATCGGCGATTACTATTTTTGTTGGGGTTAAAATAATACGAGTAGGTCGGATCACCAATCTGAAGCAGAGCTTCAACCTCGACGAATCCGGCCTCCTCCAGAAGCTCACGTCGAGCTGCCTGCTCGTAAGTCTCACCCTCCTCTAAGCCGCCGCCGACAAGCCAACGCTGACCACCAGCGTTACGATTCAGCAAGCTCATAAACTTCTTGGCGTGCGGGTCGTACCCCAATACCACTGGTCCAGTCACTTCTTTAGCATCGGGCAACGGTGTACCAAAATCTGGTGCAACTACAGAGACGATTGGCAGCCCAAACTTTTCGGCAAACTCATGGTCGCGCTCATCGTGCGCCGGTACGCCCATCACGGCACTGGTACCGTAACCACCTAATACGTAATCAGCTATCCATATTTGCACTTTTTCGCCGTTTGCAGGGTTTATGGCGTGACTGCCAGTAAACACCCCTGTCTTTTCCTTACTCTCGCTTTGGCGTTCTACCTCGGACTTTTTAACGGCTGTTTGTATATATGCATTTACAGCCTCGCGCGTATCGTCAGTTGCAAGATCGCGTGCTAGCGGATGCTCTGGGGCTAATACTAGAAAGGTGGCGCCAAATAGCGTGTCAGGCCGGGTAGAAAATACCGTTATCACTTCGTCTCTGGCCTCAATTTGGTACTCAATCTCAGCGCCCACGCTCTTACCTATCCAGTTTTTCTGCGCGCTTTTTACTACTTCGCTCCAGTCTAGAGCATCGGTAGCTTCTAGCATTTCATCAGCATATTCGGTTACCTTAAAGAACCACTGCTTTACTTCTTTTTTAGCAACTTCGGGGTCATCAGCACTATCGTGGCGCCAACATTTGCCATCGACGATTTGTTCGTTAGCCAAAACAGTCTGGCATTTGGTGCACCACCACTGCATACGCGCGTCTTGGTAGGCTAGGCCTGCTCGGTACATTTCACTAAATATCCACTGCGTCCATTTGTAGTACATCGGCAAGTGCGTACTGATTTCCTTGCTCCAGTCGTTACTCCAGCCCATTGCTTTGTACTGAGTGTGGTAGCTAGGAATAATCTTGGCCATACTGGCCTGCGGCGAAACGCCGCTCTTAATCGCAAAGTTTTCGGCAGGCAAGCCAAACGCATCCCAGCCTACCGGGTGGTAGCTCTCGTACCCTTGCTGGCGCTTGTAACGGGCCATCACATCACTAATGGTGTAGTTCATGGCATGCCCAATGTGGATACCGGCTCCACTAGGGTAGTTAAACATACTCATAGCAATGTATTTTTGCCTGTCAGACCGTAAGTCAGCCTTATAAACCTGAGTTTCGTCCCAGATTTGTTGCCATTTTGGCTCGATTTCAGTAGGATTATAGCGCTTCATTACCGTATAGTATAACGCTAGTTGCCTCTATTTTCTAGAGGTAAGGAATTTAGTCAACAAAAGAAGATTTACTTATAGCGATTAAAATAGTTATTTTTTGTTTCCATCCACTGGGCAGATTGGCGCACCAACTTTACATCTTCGGTCATATCACACAAAATCTTGACACATTCTTCTAAGTAAATGGTATTTTGCGAGCCTTTTACCAAAATTACCGCGCCGTCTTCGGTAACGCTACGCACAAATTCGCCGGCAGCAATCGCATCTTTGGCGATATGTACCTGGCAGCCACGTTGACGTGCCACGGGCGCCAAATACTTTTCGCTTTCTGGCCCCACTAGCACCACCCAAGCTAGCAAGTTCGGATCACACATAGCACCAAGTCGCTCATGCTCTTGTTGGCTTGTCGTGCCCAGTTCGCGCATATCGCCAAGCACCGCAATACGCTGCGGCACGTTATCATCGTCAAACGAATATAGAGTTTGGATTGCCGCTGCCGCTGCAGCCGGGCTACTGTTATATGTGTCGTCAATAATAGTCGTACCACCAATACCGCGCAGCAAATTCATACGCCCTGGCACTGGCGCAATCTCATACAGTCCCGCCACAATCTCAGCTGGGGTAATACCAAGCTTTGCCGCCACCGCTACACCGGCAACCACCGGGCGCAAGCTGTGCTCGCCATACACCCGCACCCCTGCCTCAAACGGCTCAGGGAATTCTGGCGCGTATATCGAGCCACTATAACCACTATCCAGCGTAAATGCCTGTTGTTCTATGCGATACTCAGCAGCACCCGTTGTGCCATAGGTACTAAAGTTCGGATTAGTTTCAAAATCGGCAAAGCGCCCCTCTACATCGTCACGGTTAATCAACACGTAGCGAGAATAGTTGCTCACACTCATTTCTTCTTGCGCCACTGCCTCTATGGTGCCAAAAAATTCCATGTGCTCGGGTGTTACGCCAGTCACTACCGCAATATCCGGTACCAAGTAGGTACCAAATGCCGCAATATCGCCCGGACTATCGGTGCCAAGCTCCTGTACAATAACATCTACATCGGTTGGCTGCTTTATACGCTGGCGCGCAGCCATAAACACTCCTAGCCACGTAAACGGATTGCGCAGACTACCAGGAAATTCTATACCCAAAACCGCAAGCGGCACCGAAACTTCGCTATTATGGTTACCCTCGTGCATACGCACACGATAGCGGCGCGACAGTATGGTGGCAATTGCGTGCTTAGTACTCGTTTTGCCTACACTACCGGCCACAGCCACTAGTCTAACTTCGGGGTGCTTGGCAAAATACTGGCCCACATATTTTTGCAACTTTTTTAGGACAAAACGCTTAAACATATCACCATTGTACACCGAAACGGTCGTAAACCGAACTCCGCTACATGATAATTGTGCTGACGGCGCACCGGCCCATGGCTTCATCTACCTGCGGCCGAAAAAGCTCTATTTGCTCACCCAATCTATCGTTCAAGCTGTAGTTTGGTAGCCTTTTTTCTGCTATCTTTAGCACTTCTTCGTACCACCATAGCTGGTCATCGGGTGGCGTGCTGAAATGCTTAAATATATCTGGCCCTCGATTATTAAGGTGGAGCACTAAGTCCGTAATATTGTCTACTTTGTCGGCATCCGCAATTTTTACCGATTCTGGATCAGCCGCGTGACGTAAATGTGCCAAATACGCCTCCATACACTTCTTGCGATCTAAAATAGTAGGGTCTTTGCTAACATCTTGCACCATATTCGCTACAGCAATGCCACACTCGAGTTTCAAATACCCCCAATTCAACTTACCGCATTCTATAGTATCGTGCAGAACACCTCCCTGCTGTGTCGGTATTGCCTCGCCAAGGTCGTACAATAACTTAAGTACACCTGCAGGGTGCACTATAAAAGAATCTCCGGTTAACTTGCGCGTTTGCCCGCGATGGGCGTAATCGGCTAATCGTATCGCCCGTTTAACATTCAGGTCATAGTCGCGCTCACCTAGTATTGATTGGAGTTGGTCATGATTAGCCATGAGGCTTTACCTTTCGTCGTTTGTATCAGTATACGCCTATTTTGGCAAAATAGCAGCCACCATAAAAAACTACTCGAAAGTAAGGTTAGCCAACTCATATACATCAATGGCAGGCTCTTCGTAGGGGTGCACTTCACGAATTATGGCTACGACCGCTTTGACATTATCGCCATCACAGGTGATTTCAATTCGCTCTTCGGCAACTTCTTCAGCTTGGCCAACATGCCCAATCGTAGGGTTAGCACCATCAGTCGGCAAAAATCGCCCAGTGCCTTTTACCGAAAAACTGCAATGAGTATAGTTACCAATTTTGCCGCCGCCAGCATTACCGATAGCTTCACGTAACCTGCCTGCTTCATTTTCCGGAACAGTTACAATAATTTTAAAGCTGCTCATTTACGCCAACTTTCTTTGCTCTAATATTTTTAATAGTTTGGGGAATCGCTTATACTCTTCGCTGCGTTCTAAGTTGAAATGGCCTTGCCCTGGAATCACAATCATCTCACCACCAGCGTTAGCAGCTACGTACTCTGCTTGATTAAGCGGCACGTACGGGTCATTGTCTGAATGTATAAACAGTAGCTTGTTTACTCCTTGCCGTATAACAGGCCAATCAAATTGAACATCAAAAAGTCTATCATTTGGCTGCCATCGAAGCGAGTTATCGTGAAAGACCGATACATCAGCAATCGCACCAATCTTTTCCATATTGTTCTCTGCCATTACTAACGCCAGTATAGCGCCGCTTGAATGCCCAACAATTAGCGTTTCCTCATTTATAGGAAACGGGCACTGCTCTTTTACAAATCGCCACCACTCTCTAAGGCTTGGCTGCTCGGCGTGCGGCAATTGCGGCAACCACACGATCATACCTCTCTCTTCAAGCTCCTTCTTTAGCCATTGAAACCAGTTGCCATCTGGCGAACCAAGCGTACCGTGAAGAATAATCGCTGTTCTCATGTATTCCATCATACCAAAATATATCCAATGGAGTCGGGGCTCAACCCTAACCACGAAAAAATCCCACCAAGAAGTGATATTTTTCGGCAATTAGCTATGAAGGTAAAAGGTACGAATGACTAACCACTGACCAATTCGCCGTTCTCAATAATAATCGGTTCGCTTCCAATCGTATAAATACTCTCACCATCCACGACTACTGCGCTGTCATCACGAAGGGCGTACACCTTACCCTCAAAGCTTCCTACAGCCTCCAGTAGGCTTTCTTTGCGATTTGGAAAGTTTGGCGAATCCAGATGCGGCATAACCGAAAGGTCAACAAGTCCCACATATTCTTCTATGCCATATCTGCCATCTTCGCCATAGATGAGTTTATAAGCAGCCGCCGAAATACGTTTACCAATAACCATTGAGCCAGCACTACTACCAATATATACTTTTGTGGCTAGAAGCTTTGGGAGCAGCTTATCAAAGCCGGTCTTTCGGTAAACAGCCATCAGATAATCCGTATCACCACCTACTGCAAAGATTACATCCTTATCGGCTAGTCGTTTTTCTACCTCTTCTGTTGAAAGTGCCAAGAGGTTAACGATATCTATTTCGCCACTAAAGTTACTAGCCACAGAGTTTAAGTTATCCAATACCCAGCGTTTGTCACCTTCTTCAACAGCATAGGCTTCGTTGATGATGCCGATAGATATTTGGTCTTGCGGCTTGCCAACTAACTTCACACATGCGTCTATAGTGTTTTGCGTATGGAATCCCTCGGAGCATAGAACAAGTTTCATAACTATATGATAACAAAGTTTGGACTTAGAACACTCATGTTCCGCAACACAAAACCTCTTATATCTTAAAGACCGTCTTGACAGGATAATGATCAGTGAGAGCGGCTGTATCTACTGATGTGTGTATTGGGGTCGCATGAAGACTTGCTATATGATCGATTGTTTTACCTGCAGGGATGGTCGGGGCAGTCTGGAGAAGGCCTGCATATCCATCAAGGTCAGCTATGCCTCCCAGAAAACGATCTATCGAAGGGCTGTTAATATTAAAGTCGCCTTGTAGTATCCACGGTGAAGGTAGTGTGCGCAGTTGAGCTTCAAGACTGTTGCGCAATTCTTTCGCAGCGTCGCCATAAGGATCGATTGCAAACAGTCCAAACGGTTGCATATGAAGAGTGGCAATGGCAACAAGACTACCATTGATATCGATAGTAGCTGCCGTTAGCCCTGTATCTTTTGCAAGGTACTCTCCGTCAAGATCTTGCAAGTTTACTGGCGTATACGGCGCAAACTGCAGCGGAAGATAGCGATGTTCAATAATAGGATACTGTGATATCACAGACTGACAAATATCGAACTCGGGGTTCATAAATGATGTACCGTAGCTATCGGTGACGGCATGCACATCTCCTAGCTGACGAGCAATCTCATCGGCCTGATTGCGCTCGCTATTCGCATGCACCTCTTGTAGTGTCACGAAGTCAAATGCCGTACTTGCAAGACATGCACTGATGTAATCAGGATGATCCCCGGTATAGCTTTCGAGTGCAACCGGGTCATCATCTGGACTGCGCGTACGAGCTGCTTGTATGTTCCATTGTATTCCTACGAGTTCCATGGTCTAAGTGTAGCATGGAATCAATGGCTTAATCCGAAATTATCCATTCGTGGTGCAGAGCAAACCGCCAAGGGCGGAATCAAGAGTTTGCTCCTGGCTATTTTTCGGATCTTCCAGGAGCTAGAGTCAGCTAACTACTATACCACGAAAAAATCCCACCATAGGGTGAGATTTTTACGTGGTGCACTACGTGGGCGAAAAGATACACATTATTAGAGAAGAAATGGAGGCATGGAGGGATATACTGTCTGTACCTTATCAGGAGTACAAGCAGTTAATGACGAGGAATATAAGAGGTGAGACTTTCACCTCGTAATCCTCAAGAGTGAGGACAGATTGCAGCCACTAGGCTGCAGTCAAGGAGCTGACCCTTTATATATTAAGATTAGTAGAAAGTATTGTAGATACTCGATGAAGAAGACCTACAGTTTCATTGTAGATATATCGTAGCACTACGGCATTCATTCAAATATTTTTGTAAATTATCACAAAGTGTTAATGAGCATTCATATGATAGGTTTTGATAGGGTTTTAAACAAGAAGAATTAATTAACCTACGATAACAAAAGATAACATGTTGGCATTATTGTTGATGACAAATGATGACACCCCCGGATACCCCCTCTTTTAAATAAGTACCTAAAGGACTATATACATATTCATAGATAAAAGTATCTTTACGAAACAGTCACACCTACTCTTACGAGAGATTCGATCTGACTAGTCAACAGCATTTCTTGCTTTAATTTACCGCTGGCCGACATATCTTCAATAGTCAATGCAATTGCATACGGTTGCTCGACATCTTCCATTTTATTGGCATGCTTCTGTTCGTATTCATCAAATAAATACATTTGAACAAGTACCTCTACTTCATCATTCTTCAATCCACGCCGTTGACGTTTGGAGAAATGGTAAAGGCCTGATCCGAGCGTTGTAAAGTTCCTCTTACTTTTTGAATTGATAGGCTGGTACAGAGGCTTTAGAGGGTCTTCAGGATTATCATAAGGAACCCTCACACTTCCTGATACGTCAATCATTGAGTACTTTGCATAGTTCTGTGTGACTGGCGGGTTATAGGCGAGCGTGAAAGTAAATTTAACATCTCCGTTTACAACAAAATCGGGGAGATTAAAACTTAGTTTATGTTTTTTTACTTATTCCATCGAGTTTATCGCAGTAAAGGATCGTGACTTTGTCGTCCGAATCTGTGAGCAGCAAATCAGTAGCTGGTACTCCAAATCCTAGTGCACTTTTGACCGTGCTATCTTTGATACGTGGTTCTTCAGATAGACTTGTTGAGTGTACAACTAAAGCTTTGACCATGTTCGCGATATTACCCTCACATGGAAGTTTTTGAAGAATATCAGTCTTCTTGATTGCGTCTAAAACTTTAACTGCTTTGTTTGTGACAAGAGGAGCACTTAAGCTGGTACCGTTAGCCCTTTGTAAACCATCAGGGCCAAGTACGATTACTCCGTACTTATCTCAGGACACCTCATTAACTCGTTTTGGCTCGCCACCGAGTTTAGTAATGGCACCCATATTCAAATAATTGCCGCCGCTATCCACGACATCCGGCTTTCGAACGCGATCTCTGAGTAGGCCACGCATAGTAAAAGGAGAGGGCCAGTCTTTAGCCGCAGCAGCTTCATCATCCGATAGCTCTGCATATGAGCCTACTGTGAGATTCGACATTGTGTCGCCCGGAGGAAGCAAGAGACTACCTGACTTGTGCTGCGTGAAAATATCGTTATATTCAACCATTCCCGCTAAACTATTGTTGCCAGTTACACAAATAAACAAAACATCCTTTTCGCGAGCGATTGTATCAAGCTTTGTAGTCAGCTCATTTGGGAATCTTTCATCCAAGCCCCTATTGTCTGAGATCGATAGATTGAAGATCTTAACATCCGGATAGCGATCTGTAATTTCCTCGACTGCTTTGAGGAGTTCATCATCGTCACAAGTTGTAGTGTCATCAGTATTACTTTTTGCAAACATCACTTGTACGTCTAAAAATTTGCCAACAGGGTTTAGAGTAGGATTACCGCCCTCTACAATAGCCCTTACGTCGTCACCAAACAGTGCACGCGACGCTACTGTTGTTCCATGCTCTTTACTAGAAATAGTGTACTTACCAGCATAGCTTTCTGTGTTGAATCGCAAAGAATTAAAGAGCGGAGAAGTAATACCACTATCAATAATTCCGACTACTTCGTCAGTAATCGGCCTACCCAGCACCCATGACGATGAGTCGATATTCGTAACAGATCGTGAGGCGGTATATTCAGGCGAGCGTCGTATGAGCCTAATGAAGTTATATTCGTCTGCTTGCAGTAGATACTTAATGTCTTCAACGGTCAATTCAGCGAAGTATGAAAGATTATTACCTTCAATCGCTTTAAGGTCGCGTTTTCGGAGCTTGTCCTCACTAATCGATCCATTGAGTTTTTGGTAAAGCTTATCGTATTCATTTAACCTACGGTCTTGGTAAAGCTCGATCACACAATCCAACTCACCGATGGCACCTAAATTAACACTTTCCATCAAGGATTTATCGAGGCGGTTTCTTAAACCACTATTCTTGTCTCTAATTGCAGATACTGCATATACTTCTCGATTTAAGTTTTTTGGCTTAGTTTTTACTTTCTCGCCACCGATAGGATCGCCTTTTGCTATCTTGAAGTCAGCCGAGGCTATAATCGACTCTAACTTAGTGTAGTCTTCCTTTTTACCCATAACTGTAAAAGTTTTATTATCTACCGACTGTATAACTTCAAGGTTTGATTCTTGCCAAATTGTAGATGGCCTGTTTGATTTACTGGAAGAAATGTCCGTGTAGGTTACCTCTGCGTAAAGATTTGCGTCGGCCGGTAACTTACTCTTTACGAGCTTATCAACGCCAGTTACTAATTTTTGCTTCCGCTTGTCGTACTCTGACTCAGAATTAAACTGTGTCCACAAATCATCTTGAAAAGGTGATCCTCCTCCTTTTCTGATTTCCTTACGCACTTCCTTTGATGGTATGAAAATTGATCCGTCCATTACTTTACATGCTCCCTTAGGGTTGTGTACGGTACGCCACTCATATTTTCAACCTGGCGTAGGTTAAAGCCGCTATCTTTGAGTATTTGTGCGGCTTCATAAACCTCATCATCCCAATGTTTTTTAGCGTAGTTATTTTTCGTTTCAGTTGTCAGAAGAAACACTAGCCTAATAAGCTCAACTGTCGAAATCTTTGTGTCTTCGAGCACTGCATTTTTTAAAGCTTGTTTTGCAATTTCTTCGATGGCCGATCCAGTCAATCCTGAAGAGATAGAACCTAGCAATTTTGTGTCTATATCTTTCCTGGCTTCACCTAGGAATAAGTCAAATAGATCTTGTCGAGCCTTGTTGTCGGGAGTATTAAGATTTAAGCGTACAGGGAATCGTCGCCATATTGCACGGTCAAGTATCTCTTCATGATTAGTTGCTCCGATCACTATGGTTTCGGGAGATAACTTATCAATATTTTGTAGAAATACTGTAACAACTCTCTTCAGCTCTCCAATATCTTGAACGTCATCCCGCTGTTTTGCGACAGCGTCGATCTCATCTAGAAATAAAACTATTTTGCCTTTATTCGCAACATCGAATATTTCACGGATGTTTTTCCCAGTCTTGCCAAGATAAGAAGACATGAGTTCATCAAGATATACGGACATTACAGGATAGCCCAAGCTTGTGGCTAGAGCGTTCGCGAGCTTTGTTTTGCCCGTGCCGGGTAGGCCATACATGATAATTCTATTACTTGGTGTGAGACCTTTACTAAATAGAGAGTCTTTATGGTTCCATTCATTAAGTACTTCTAATACTTTTTCGCTATTTGTCTTACTTAAAATAACACTATCAAGTGGTACGTTAGGATTCTCCAGAGTGTAAAGATTGCTGCTTATTTTGAATGTAGGAGTTGTAGTATTTCTATAGCTAGATGTACTGTAACCAGAACTATGATCGCTATCTGCAATAGCTCTTAACAAACTTCGTAGCCTTGTGACTTGTTTGTGCTGGCCTTTGTTTTTTGAAGCGTCGATAGCCTCTTCAACCAAAAGCAAAGCCCTTGCTCTATCATTGGAAAGCAATGCCTTTGTAACGTCTTCAAGTGTATCAACTGAGATCATTCGTAACCCTCGGTACTTATGTTTATCTGATGTATTTATTGTATATGTTACGAAAATTTTATGCAACTAAAAATTCGTAACATTAAGTAATAGCACTAGGCTTTAAGCAGCTATAATAAGACGTATGATGAAGCTGCTCTTATTCCATAACTCTGATCTTAAACGTCATCGCTTCACGCCTAACGATCAGACGCGTCCTATATTCTATTGGTACTCAGATCGTTTCGCTTCTCACGATGGCACTACGGAGTATCTACATCTATTCCTAGTGGATCCAATAACTAACAACATCCAGTTACGGTCGCGAAGCTCCACGCAAGACTTCGACGGACTACATAAACAGTACCTACACTACAAAGACTTCAAAGAAGGTCGATATCCAGAACTAATGTACGACGAGCCGGGAATTGTAATGTCCTTTTCTACATTGGAACCGGATCTGATTCTACAAACACATTCACGCGACGATCAGAAACCAAGCTTTCTACAGCAAACGTATGAAATTATATATCCTACTAAACACGCTACAAAAAACGCATACATTAAACTTTTCTATCAAGCCTACGACGAGCTTTACAGTGATAAACCGATACCATTCAATGAAATACCGGAGATCGTAGCGGCGTTACCGGATATAAAGAATTCATTACCTCTTCAAGGTATTCGATCTGATAGCGATGGTAATTATCAGTATGATCGATGGCTGCCAATGACATCACATAAACCCGGTACATGGTTGTAGATAAGATCACATTTTGAATGCTTTAGGATATAATGTAAGAGTCTAGTCAATACAAAAGAGTCCGGCATTATATTTTGCCGTCGGACGGTGCATAAAATGGGCACCCGTTCGAAGCAGTTGAGCACCGTCTCTTCTGTATTGGCTAGACACCTATAAACGGGTGTCCTTTTTTATTGGGATACCTCTAAGGAGTAACCCATGTCTGATAAAAAGACAAAAATCTATCATTGGACATTCATTGATTATTTTGTAACCGTCGCTATTGCGATCATGCCGTTTTTTGCTTTTCTACTACTGTTTTTAAAGAGACCGAAAGATCACAAGATACACATGCTTGTCGCTGGGCTAGTAGGCTTTGCCTCACTTTATATACTGATTAAAGTTTTTTAACATGAACGATAAAATTAAAGAGTTTACATCATTAATAGCATTCTGGGTAATCGGATTAATTACCTTAATTCTTATCGGCTATGTAATTGCTAATATAAACTCGATAACCACCATAAGTGCAGATGAAATAACGACTGAAAACGAGTGCCGTAAAGCTGGTTATGCGTGGCATGCAGTAAATGGATGTACTACACAAGAAAATTTTGTTGATAGTTACGTAGACAGGAATTAGTTTGGATGAAAAGGCTTCTGAAAAAACTGTTCCTGATTGTAACTCCTTTTCTTTTAATCTATGTTGGTTACGTTGTTGGCTACAATGTGGAGCATTCAAGGCAGAGTATTGTAGCAACAGAAAGTCAATCGTCATTACTCACGCAAGTTAACGACCTACGAAAGTCAAAGAATTTGAGTCAACTTGTTGAAGATCCTACATTAAATAATACTGCTTTGATCAAAGCCTACGATATGACCGAAAAGAATTACTTCGAACACAACTCTCCGGATGGTACAAAATGGTCGGAGTTTATACAGAAAAATCGACCAAACAGTGAACGCATTGGTGAGAACCTTTCCGAGTGTGCACCTGATAATAATTCAACGATTAAGGCATGGATCGCGTCACCCACGCATTATGAAAATATGATTATGCCAGACTGGACAAAGTTTGGTACGGCAACTCTATGGGATGTAGATAAAGGCTGCTATATAACCGTAAATCACTTCTCTCGTTAGTTCTTTCCAAGAAAATTTTGCTATACAACCACTCTATGGTTTGGTAGAGTAAATTTATAACGCATTGGAGCAAGTTCTGACCTGCCGCTCCGCATAATTATCAATTAATTTTGTGTGAGTAATGCGTAAATCTCTTAAGCAACAACATCGATCAGCTAAAAGCATTTTGGCATATAGAAAAGCAAAACGCGAAGAAGACGCGATTGCTCTCGCTGAGTTAATTTATGATGTATTTATAGAGAAGAAACAGGGTAAAAATGTTATAATAGTAAAGGATCAAAACATTGCAAAACGAACTTCAAAACACTAGTTTATTGATACTAGTGGGGATTTCTTTAGGCTATGCAATGGCCTTGATCCAAGAAGTCCCCTCTTGTATTTATAAGGTGGTCAAAGATGACTAATCAAATTCTTGCAATTGCAAGCTGTCGTGTTTCAAGCGACGAGCAGTTAAAAAATAACAGCTTAAATAGACAACGCGACAATGTCATAGCAGCGGCCGGTAGGTTGGGTGCAGTCTTCGCTGAGGGCGGCTGGTGGTCTGGAAGTGTATCAAGCAAACGCGGTAATAATATAAACAGAAAAGATATACGCGAAATGCTTGAGTTCTGTAGCAAGAATAAAGCAGTTAAATACCTAATCATTGATGAGCCGGATCGTTTTATGCGTTCAATTGAAGAAGCAATGTACTATGAAATGCAATTTAAGTTGCTCGGAGTTAAAATTTGGTATGCATGTGATGATGACTTGAATAGTGATAACCTGACAGCTAAATTGATGAAATTCATGAAGTATTTTGTGGCTGAGGGGAGTAATGAAGAGCGTCAACGAAAATCTATTTCGGGACAGACAAAAGCACTCATGGACGGCCGCTATACTTTTGTACCTAAGCCGGGATACAAAAAAGGGCTTGAAGCTGGTATCCATATTGTTGACCCTGTTAAAGGCCCTGCACTACAAAAAGTTTTACGTGATGTAGCGTATCGAAGAGTAACACCCACGCAAGGTCTAATAGAATTAAACAAAAGTGATTTCATGCGTGACGGTCACTCACTTTATAAGATGGATAAATTTCGTAAAATTGCGACAGACGCCTACTATGCTGGTGTTATCGAAATTAATAAGCAAGTACAAGTACGCAACGAAAAGGGTCTACACGAGCCTCTAATCAGCCTAAACGAGCACTTAATGATCGTGGACATTTTTATGAATAAACGGAAGAATCAAAAAGGTCCTCGTAAAAATGGCAATCCGCTATTTCCAGTGTCAAACAAGGTGGTTTGCAAACTTTGTGCCGACGTTAAGAACGGACGATACGTAGGCTTAGAGCTACATAATGGCAAAAACACAGGCAAAATATATGAAAAATATCGTTGTCGCAGCTGTAAGCGTTACATATCAAAAGAGGAGCTTCATCAATCAATTGAAGAGCAGTTTTCTACCAATCCTATTTCAGAGAAAGGGCGGGATGAAGTTTTAAATGCCCTCGAAGTAGTATGGAAGCGAGAGGCTAAACAATTACTACAGAATAAAGCTCGAATCGAACACTCAATAAAAGCGATCAAAACAACAATAAGCAACCGAGCTTTAGCTGCAATTGATCCAGCAAACTCTATGATAAAAGATGAAATCTTGAGTGAAATAGAAAAGAATAAACAAGAATTAGTTGACTATGAGAAAAGTCTTCGTGACCTAAGTGTTACCGAGGCTAGCGATAAGCGAGAGTTCATGGAGTTTGCTTATGACTTTATTGAGAATATGGGCTCAAACTTCCTCGATCCAACCATTGTGTCCTCAGAAAATCGCGAAAGGTGTAAACAAATCGTTTTTCCAGCTGGATTTTGGGTGAATGAAGATAATAAAGTTTACACCCCCGAAATTAGTGAACTTTACAGATTGGCTACAATAGAAAAAGACGCCGAAGCGTCTGATAATTCCCTTATGGTGCGGGTAAGGAGACTCTAACTCCTGGCCTCATCCTTGGCAAGGATGCGCTCTAACAACTGAGCTATACCCGCATAGTACGGGCGCAGGCCACGTATACTGATAAATATAGCATAGATACTCTGCGCTTTCAAGGGGTAAGGCTTATTCTTGCTGGCTTCTTTATAAAAAACTTAGCTGCTGTGGTGCGCGCTCGATTAAACGCACTTCATTACCAAAAGAAACCGAGTAGCCGTATAGATTAGTGAGCCAGTAACCATAAAGGTGCCCGTTATTCTCAAGAATCAAATACCTGCCTACCACACCTTTGATATACCCAGATATAGTAGATTCGGTTAATGGCTCTATGGGCAAACCGGGGTATTCGCCAAAGAAAAACACGTCAAGGTTACTGCTAATCTCATTAGTCCCATACCCCATTTTGGCCAACAACTCTCCAAACCGCTGCTGTTCTTGCTCTATATTAATTACCTTAGTAAATACATCGCTTTTTTGCTTTTTAGTAACGCTATTCCTTACCCCTTTTTGGATCAGCTGGCTTTCGATATTATGTGCAGCTGTGGCGTTTGGGCAATTGGCAATGATGGTATAGAGCAACGCTCCTTGCTCGTATAGCCGCTCATAGCCACGCGAGTCGGACATAATACCCGCTTTTGCCAAGCCGTTGCCGAAATAAGCTACATACACTGAGTGCGGTGCATCGTTATACTTGGCCTGCTTGGCCGATATATCCTGCGTGTTATAGAACGCCGGGTTAAAATCGGTCTTTTTACGACACGCAAAGCATGATTCGTACTTGGCATCCACCGTTGCATGCGATTCGCATACATGGTTAGTGTGTGAATCGATATCGTACCAGCCCGCACAATATTTTGTACTTTTATCAATTGACAGTACAAATGGCTGATCTTTTTTAAGGAAAAGCTTATCCACCCCATCATTACTGCTAACTGACAAGTAGGGATCTGTTTGCGGTGAGGGTGGGCGTGCGGCAATAACAAAGCTATTCATACTAGTACTCACTATTGTACTACGATACGAGAGACGCACGGAAAGCAACAAAAGTATTGCAAGTTGACTCTCGATATGATACTGTTATTTAAATTATATTTACTATATGTCAAATTTATACCATAAATAGTATAGTCGGAGAGAATCATGGACCCTAGCACGCTCGACCACAAAAACTTTACTCCTTACCAGTCAGCCTCGGCTTGGCGACGCATTGTATACGTTGCATTAGCGGTAACTATGGCCCTAACGGCCATCACCCCGGCAATTCCGGCCTATGCCCATAATGGCGAGGAGCACGACGATGCCGCACATGCCGAAGAGGATATGGCGGACACATCAGTAGAAACTATAGAAAAAATGACTAACGAAAACAAACAAAAAATCCTAAAGGCCACCGGGGTAGAGCCCGGCTCCGCTAAAGCAATTAACAACGGTAAACGTATTTCAGGCCAGGCTGTTAGCACTGACCCTGGCATATCGGGCAAGTGGAGCCCAGCTATCGAAACTCAGGTTGTGCCGGTATTTCAAGCCGTGCTGCCCAATGGCAAGATACTTATATGGGATTCCGTGGGCGACAACGCGACCGAAACATACCCTACCCATAAGTTTACTCGCGCACTTGTATGGAACCCCGCAAACGATACCTTTAAGCGCGTCGACGTGCAGGGATACAACATTTTTTGTGCCGGATTTGCCCATCTGCAGAACGGTAACATCCTTGTAGCTGGCGGCAACAAAGACGCCAAGCTTGCAGGCATCGTACAAACACATGTCTTTAACTGGCGCACCGAAACCTGGACGCGCGGCAAAGATATGAAAGCAGGCCGCTGGTATCCATCGCTCGCTACGATGGCAAACGGCGAAGTCGCAATTGTTGGTGGCGGACCAGCCGGAACAGAAGTGTATCAGACAAACGGTGCCATCCGCCAAGTCACCGGATTTACAAACACTACTTACGCCAAGCGCCTCTATCCATTCATGACTTCACGCCCCGACACCCAGCTACAGCTTATGGGGCCATACAACACTATGTATACAGTTAATACAGCTGGCACCGGTGCTGTCACAGGTAGTATTAATCGCGATGGCCGCGACCGTCAGTATGGTAGCTTCGCCACATATGGCGTTGGCAAAGTGATGATTGTTGGCGGCGGTAGCTTTACAGAAAACAATATCGCGAAAGTACCCACCAGAACAAGCGTACTAGTAAATACAAACACCGGCCTGAGGCCTACCACAACAGCACTCGCTAGCATGCCCGGCGAAGGACGCCGCCAGCACAATGCAACCATGCTGGCTGATGGATCGGTACTGGTAACAGGTGGCTTGTCTAGTACGGCCCAGTCGAGCTTGGTAGATATGAACCATGCCACAACCGCCGCACTACGCTGGAATCCAGACAACAACACATGGACAACGCTCGCCAGTGCCAGCCGTGTTCGGCAGTATCATTCGACTGCAGCGCTACTTCCTGACGGCCGCGTTATCACTGGTGGCGGTGGCATTTGTGGCGACTGCATGAAGTACGGCTACCTAGAAAAGAATATTGAGTACTTCACCCCACCATACCTGTACAAAAAAGACGGCAGCGGCGAACTGGCCGCACGCCCGGCCATTGCGTCGGCCCCTGCTGCGGTGACTATCAACACCAACTTTACCGTCACCTCAGCCCAAGCAGCTTCTATCAAAAAAGTTGCGCTGGTCGGCCTTGCCGATGTAACGCACTCAATTGATCAAGGACAGCGCTATATTCCACTCAAATTCACTCGTAGTGGCAACGCGTTAACGGCTACCAGCCCAGCCACTGGTGGCATTGCGCCTCCGGGCTACTACATGCTGTTCATTACGGATACTAACGGCGTACCTTCGGTTGCAAAGATTGTGCAAGTCGCTAAATCACCTAATCCGCTAATGAGCCCCGTGAAGAATAAAAAGGCCGGACGCTGCCTCGATGTACCTGGGTCATCTCTCAAAAACAAAACCTACCTCCAGTCATACGCATGCAATAGCGGCCGTGCCCAAGCGGCAACCCGACTTATAAACGATGGCAGCATACGCATACTCGGTAACTGCCTTGAAGTACCATCTGGCAAATATGCATCGGGCAAAAAAATATGGATGAACGCTTGCAACGGTGGCAAAGCACAAAAGTGGGAGTTCCGGGCCGATAAAACAATCCGCCCAACTGGCAAAACCAGCCTATGTCTTGCCGCATCAAGCACTAAGAGCAAAGCTACGATAGTGCTAAAGAAATGCAGCAGCAGTACGTTGCAGCGCTGGGCTTGGTAACGGATTTACGTTCGCTTATGCTACGCTAGTAGTATGAAATTGCAAAAATCCGAACTTATTCAAGCCCAAATCGCCCTCGTTGTCGCCATCGCTTTGCAAGTAGTGGTGTGGCGCATTAATCACCAGGTGTTTTCAGATTTTCAGTACGTCGTTATTATTACCGAAATTGCCCTAGCACTCCTGCTTGGGCTTACCGCAAACGTACGAAGTCTGCATGGGCGGGCGTTGCAGCACACTACGGCCACTATTTTAATTGGGCTAGTCACGTTAGCTAACTTTGCGTCGCTTGCCGTAGTCATTTATGCATTGATACAAGGTCAAATCACCGGTGGCACGGCACTGCTCGGTTCGGCTATCGCTATATTCTTTACTAATATCATTGTGTACGCCCTATGGTATTGGGAGATTGATAGCCCAGGTCTTACTAACCGCCGGTGGACTAAATCCGATAAAGACTTTCAGTTTACCCAGCAGAATCACCCGGCAGAATTTGCCGAGTGGAAGCCAAAGTTCGTGGACTATCTGTACATATCGGTCATTAATTCGCTCAACGGTGCCACCGGCAGCGCCAGCCCGCTCACTGGCCATGCCAAAATGCTGATGGCCACGCAGGCACTCATCAGCATCCTTACTCTCGCACTCGTTGTTGCGCGGTCGGTCGGGATTTTAGGGTAAGGCACTCTATCATCACAAAGCTGATAACCATTAAAAGTAGCCACGAGCCCAGCTTGCCAATACTCACCAGTTGCCAGCCATCCGCTTGATCCGGATAGAGCCATGCACCCGTAAATGTGCCAACATTTTCGGCAATCCATATAAATACCGCTATTAGTACAAATGCCAAAAGAAGCGGCATTTTATGATACGTATCTACCAATTTGAATGTTACAACCGTGCGGCCGTACAGTACTATCAGCGCCACAAAAAGTACTATACGAAAGTCCCAAATGTAATGGTGTGTAAAGAAATTAATGTAAATAAGTGCGGCAAGAATAATTGTTAGCGCGCGATTAGGATAGTTCGTAAACGAAAGTTCCATCACTCGCCACGAGCGTGCGATATAGCTACCAACCGCAGCATACATAAAGCCCGAGAACAGCGGTACCGTAAGCAAGTGAAAAAACGCATCGCCATTGTACGACCACGAACCAATTGCACCGGATGTTTTAAATAATTCCATGCCTAGGCCCACCAGATGGAATAGCACAATCGTAATTACTTCCCGCGGTTTTTCTAGCCTAGTTGCCAGCATAAACACCTGGATAGCAATTGCCCAAAGGAATAACCAGTCAAACCGTGCCAGCCATGGTAGCTGCACATAATGGGTAAGTACGATACCAAAAAGCATTAAGCCACCAAACAATGCAGCCCAGGCTTGCTTTATGCCAAACACCCACAGCGCACCGAGCGGCCAACGCCGTATTCGCGTAAGTATAGCTTGCTTACGCGTCATTAGCGCCCTATCCACCGCCATGATTACGCTCAATCACATGTATGCGGTCGTGGCCAAGACCATAGTGGTGAGCAATTTCATGCCATACCGTACGCTTAATCTGTTCAAAGAATGATGCGTCATCGTGCGTTACATAGCGGATTGGATTTTTAAATATTGTAATTCTATCAGGTAGCACACCGCTGTAGCTCGAAGCGTATCGCGAGGTCTGCGGCGTTCCTTCGTATAAACCCAGTAGCAACTGGTGATGGCCTACATGGTTGCGAACCAGCTGCTCCAAGGTAGGATCATCAGCATAGGTAATAGCCACATTATCAAGGTTCTTCACGTATTCTGTAGGCAGCTCATCAAGTGCGCGCTGGATCAGCCGGTCAAATTCTTCATCAGTCACATCGCGCATTATCATTGTATTTATCATAGCAAAAAACGACCATCGTGCGCTGGCCGTTTTTTTGTAGTCTTAACCTAGTAGCGTATTAGTAGGCGGCACAGCTTCTGCGCCATCTGATCGGCCCACAAATCCCCTTAGGTCTGTCCATACACCATACAAGCCTGCTGGGTAGTGGGGCTCAGCCAACATCTCTAGCGGTATCGGGCCAGGGTTGTCGCCGCGCATAGCCAACACGGCCTCAATTATGCCAGGTATTTTACCTAGCAACTCTGCAAGTTCGATAGAATTAGGGTCAAAGTCTGCCCTATATCCCTTTGCCTCGGATACGGCCACTCCGTCACCCCGATACATACCCATACTATTATTGGTTGTGAGTCTGTATCGGTCTACCCCATCATTCGTGATATCCATAGTCCATTCTGTATCTGCCCACCGCCTAGGACTAGCCTGTCCGGCTTCATCTGGTAAATATTGCGAAAATCCGGTGGCACTTATCTGAAGGTCTTTGTCAAACGTGCATCCGTCAGCTTCGTCGCAACCTTCGGCATGTAGCGGCATCCTTGCTGATACATTAGGCATCATAGCAAACCACCTGCCACCCGCAAGATTTCGCTCGCTTAAGGCTTGGCGCAATGCCTCCATACCACCACTATAGTAGTCCCAGCTATCACTAACGGATAGCTCGGCACATCTCCCCATAGCTAGCCTGCGCCTAATCAACCCCACATCGGGTAGTTGCTCGTTTTGCAGTATCGTGTTCTGGATTTCGCCTAGGGCATCTGGTCGTCTCATACTACCATTATATCATATGTTTGTATAAAATACAATAGTATCGTGTCAAACGCTTATTAATACTGATGGCGGTCTTGCCTAAAGAAGGAGTGTTTGTTAAGATAAGGTATACTAAAGTTTAAGTCTGGCACTATAGCTCACTGCGTGAAACGCAAATATTCGTAGAGCAGAGGCCGGCCGCTGGTATACGCGGATAACATAAGGTATGCTAAAGTTTAAATATGGCGCTATAGCTCAGCCCGGTAGAGCAGAGGCCTGAAGAGCCTTGTGTCCCTAGTTCAAATCTAGGTGGCGCCACCACGTAAAACCCCCACCTATGCGTGGGGTTTTTACGTGGTGGTACTTTGCTTGATTGAACTAGGGACTTTTTGCTTTAGCAAAAATAGTCCCTAGTTCGTGAAGCAAGTGAAATGAAAAAGTGTTTACATTTTTTCATGAGCGAGCGGAAGAGGCTTTAGCCGATAATCTAGGTGAACTATCCCACTTCGCTGAGGTATATTCCTTTATGCTACACTAAGAGCATCATGGCTACAAAACATCTTGAATCACCAAAACTATGGGGAGCAACACTCCTGGTTGCACTGGGCGTTGGCGCATTATTCCTGCTGCCGCAACTATCAGTAATCATACTAGCGTGCCTTATGGCATTTATATTTCGCCCGCTATTCCTTAAACTCCGCCGCAAAAGCGGCTGGAGTGCCGCTACGGCAACCTTACTAATATCACTACTGATTGTGGTTATTCCAATTATTATTGTGCTGATTATTACCGCAACACAACTACTGGCATTCAGTGAATCGCTAGCTAATAGTGATGTACGCGAGGGAGTGCTGGGACTCATCACCGATACATCCACCAATCTTAATCACCTGCTTGCGCCGCTCGCAAACATCAATATCGCTATTGATCACCAGGGTATTACCGATTTTCTCCGCAATAGCGTGCCCGCATTTGCGAGGGGTCTCGGCAACTTTGCATTTGGACTGGTTGGCAGCGTACCCGGCTTGGCTATTGCCTTTATTATCTACGCGTTTGTGTTTGTAGAGCTACTAGTACGCGGTGACCGCTACATAAACGGTATTTATGCAATTAGCCCTTTTAGCCGCAAGATTACTGCCTATTACCTAGAGCGTGTCGGTCTAATGGCAAACGCCATGGTAAAGGGCCAACTGTTCATATCTATGATTATCTCTGCCATTGCAGCTGTATTGCTAATCCCTCTCGGCTTTGGGCAATATGTATTTTTATTCTTTATTCTGTTCACTATCCTTAACTTTATACCGCTTGGGTGCGGCATCGTGTTTATTCCTATTACTATTTATTCGGCACTCACGAATCAGTTTTGGCCTGCGGTTATCGTACTTATCCTCTACTGTATTGCCGCCAACATAGATAGTGTACTGCGCCCGATTTTCATTCCGAAAAAAATCCAGCTATCAACCGCGCTCACGATGGTAAGCACTTTTTGCGGTATTGCCTACTTTGGCATTTTGGGCGTGGTATACGGGCCTATTATCATGATACTTATTACCACTGCGTTATCGCTATATGCCGAGCACAAGCCAAAAACCAGCTAATTGCTAGGTGTTTTGCGGGCCCGGTGCTACAATATAGCCATAAAACTAAGGAGGTTTTTTATGGAACTATTCGTCGCCATATGCCTAATTGTCGTAGGACTTGCGACCGGGCTACTTGGCTTAAAGCTGTTTAGGGTGCTGCTGCCAATCGCAGGGCTAATTATCGGCGCTACGATAGGGTTTACGGGCATTCAAGGGATATTCGGTACGGGAGTTACTAGCACCACAATCGCCGTACTTGTGGCTGTTTTGTTTGGGCTCATACTCGCCGTGCTATCATATGCGTTCTTTGACATCGCAGTGGTAGTGCTTATGGGTGCGGCCGTTTCGTCGCTCTTTACGCTCATCGGCCTGGCTTTTGGACTATCGGCAAATGGGTTTGTTATCGGCCTGTTGTCACTCAGCGGTTTCATCATCGGGCTTATCGTAGCGGCACGCTCGACACTACTTGCCGAAAGCTTGGTAACGCTTGTTACGGCATTCATTGGCGCCGGCTTGGTGCTTGGCGGCGTGTTCGTGCTATCAAGCGGCGTACCCTTGGCTGACATGCAGGCAAACGGTGTCATTTCGTCGGTTGCTGCACATATTAGTAGCTCGGCATGGTGGGTATTGGTATGGATTGCGGGCGCAGTGATTATGCGCTTCGTACAGCTCCGCACACTGTTCCTCGAGCTCTTTCCGGAAGCATTTAGCTACACCGGTCAATCAACTAAGTAATTGTATAAAGGATTATTATGGCTTCAACATCAGATAAGAACGAACTTACTATCAGTGGCGTACGCGCTAGCACCATTGCACTTTTTGAGGCTACTTTTGCGGCGGCCGTTGGCCTTGCAGTAGCTATCCTATTCGGACTCAGCGCTACTTTCCACCTCACACAAGAAACAAACAGCATCTTAGCCGGCCTAACCCTTGGCATTGGTGCAGGGGTTGCTGCAATCATTTTGATTCCGCTTATCTACTTTGGTATCGGCTATGTTATCGGCTACATCCACGGCTGGGTGTTTAATGTTGTCGTTGGCGCTAGCCGCGGCATTACCGTATATACAAACAAAAAGTAATAGTACTACATAAAGATAGCCCGCATGAATATACGGGCTATCTTTTATTTTTACCCCTGTTGGTGCTACAATGTACGTAGCGCGGGTGTCGTATAACGGCTATTATGTAACCTTCCCAAGGTTGAGACCAGGGTTCGACTCCCTGTACCCGCACCAAGATGGAACTAGAGCCCCTTTCTGGGGCTTCTTGTATCCGTTAGGATGAGTTCTAACTTTGCCTTTTTTATTTTATTTACAAAAACTATACACTCAGTGTATAGTAGAGAGTATGAATGCACAATACGCACTATTAGGTATCTTGAACGAACAGCCGAACTATGGGTATGAACTCAAGAAAGTGTATGACAAATTATTTGGTCAGGACAAGGCTATCCTAGCTGGGCAAGTGTACTCGACACTATCGCGGCTGAAGCGCGACCAGAAGATAGAGGAAGTCGCTAGCAGTGAAGAAAGCGGTGGCCCCGAGCGCGTAAAATATGCCATTACCTCACAGGGTGAGCAAGCCTTACGCACTTGGCTTGAAAAACCAGAAGCACCCTCACCGCAACTGCAAGCAACGCTGTATATGAAAACAGTGCTTGCCCTTATGGAAAATGGCGACGGAGCTGCCTATCTTGATAACCAGCGCCACGCGCACATCGAACGTATGCGTGATTTGACTCGCCAACGCCGCGAAGCACCGCTTGCAAACAAACTGCTTATTGATCACGCCATCTTTCACATTGAGGCCGACTTACGTTGGATTGACCTGACTAGCTCACGACTTACAAAACTAAAGGAGGAACTATGCCTGTAACACCAATCATCAGCGCCAAGAATATCAAAAAATCATACGGTCAAACAGCAGTACTGCATGGCGTATCGCTCGATGTCAAACCAGGCGAGGTGCTGGCGATTATGGGGCCGAGCGGCTCGGGCAAATCCACTCTACTACACAGTCTCGCGGCTATCATTTCAGTCGATAGCGGTGAGATAACTTTCGGCGGCCGAAATATCGGAAAGTTTAGCGATAACAAGCGTAGCATCTTGCGCCGCACAGCCTTTGGGTTCGTGTTTCAGTTTAGTCAACTTGTACCGGAGCTAAGTGTGATCGACAATGTAGCGCTGCCACTACTCCTCAATGGTGTCAGTCGCACCAAAGCCTACACCGAAGCGAAGAAATGGCTCGAAGCTGTCGGTTTGTCTGATAAGTCAGACAACACTCCTGGCGAAATCTCGGGCGGCCAAGCGCAACGCGTGGCTATTGCTCGCGCCATGGTCGTACAACCAAAGATTTTGTTTGCGGACGAGCCAACTGGTTCGCTTGATAGCCTAAACTCTGAGCACATTATGGAGCTGTTTATCAAAACAGCCAAAGATAACGGCACGACCGTCATCATGGTGACGCACGAACCAACGATCGCGGCCTATGCCGACCGCGAAATCGTGGTACGCGATGGTCTTATCGTGGGAGCAAACTAACATGCGCATTGCTTGGACTTTACTTACGCGATCTGGGCGTAGTAGCTGGAACAGGCTCGGCTTGACGGCCGCCGCAGTAGCACTTGGCATGCTTATGCTGCTTATCTTTACCGCCGGTATTAACGCTTTGAACGCGCGTTCGTCGCACAGCTCATGGCGCTTTGACATCTTTGCCGCCGAAAGCAATCAGAAACCAGTCGACAATATTGCACCTCTCAAAGCAAAAGTTGCCACAGACGGTAACCTTAATAAATGGCAAAACGAGACTATTACTACAGTATCTTTGCGGGCCACTGGTAATAACTCACCGCAAATCCCTGGGCTACCGACGCCAAAAGAGGGCGAATACTATATAGCAAAAGGTTTGAGCGACGCCATGCGCTCCGACCCGCAGGCAGACATAGGCGCACGGTTCGGCAAAAAGCAAATCGGCATTATTCCCGGCAGTCTTTCCGCTTCACCCGACTCACTTGAAGTTATACGTGGCATGAGCGAACAAGAAGCCAGCGGCGAACGCGTTACCGAATTGTATCAATTTAGAGAAAGCGGCCAGACGGTCTCAGCGTACAGCGGCCTTGGGTATGTGCTGTTCGGTATCGGCGCAACAATCTTGCTATTCCCGATCGTCGTATTTATTTCGATTGCTACTCAGCTCGGCAGTGCCCAGCGTGAAAAACGCTATGCAGCACTGCGACTTATCGGTGCAACTCGGCGGCAAGTATCGCATATTATGGCAGTCGAGTCGCTCAGCGCAGCAACAGTCGGTATCGTCATCGGCTCGCTGGCCTATTTGGCCATCTTGCCGCTAATGAGCCAGTATTATTTCGACAGCATGCGTTTTTATGCAAGCGACCTTGCGGTGCCAATCACGCAATATGTATTCATCATTGTACTCACCCTCCTGTTTTGTCTGATTGCGAACTGGTGGGGTATGCGCCATGTTCATGTGTCACCGCTTGGCGTGGCTCGTTCGGGGAGACTCAGCAAGCGTCCACGTGCCTGGCGCTCGTTACTACTCCTACCCGGCATTTTGCTCTTTGTGTGGTTCTCGCTACCCAGCGGCGCAGAGTGGCTACAAGCAAATGGCAGCGGCGACAATGCGAGCCTCGTTCTACTTCTGCTCATGGCGGGCATTATGAGCATTATGTTTGGGCTGCTCCTTGCCGGCGCATGGCTCACCACTAGCGTTTCGCAGCTACTATCCAGCCGCACCCGGAGCGTGACAACACTACTGGCCGGCAAACGTATCGCCTCGCAGTCTCGCCGCGTGTTTCGAAGTGTCAGCGGTGTCGTGCTGGCACTGTTCGCCGGGAGTTTTTACCTAACGAGCGTCGGTGGCCTTGCCGAATACAGCGCAAATGCAGTGACTAACAATGGCTACTCGCAGCTAAAGGACAATACGGCAATCGTCATGAGTGATGCGCTGCCTGCCGGATTTGAAGCGCAGTTACGCCAACAGCCGTATGTGCAATCAGCTACCTCAATCGGTTCGCTCGGCGACAAAGGCGACCTGGTAAACTGCCAAGATGTCACTACATATATGCGGCATGCCTGTCCGACCAATTCGGGACCAAACGATACGGCACTGATAAACTTTAATGCACCGGTAACTGACGACATAAAAGTCATTGAAAGCGTACCAGCTACTGTGAGTACAAGTTACCTGGTGAAGCTTGACTCAAACAAGCATCTCGACCAGCTGCGTAGTCTTATCGCTAGCAAAACCGGCCTCGACACTCCTACCTATGTCGTCAGCGGCACCTACGCACAAATTCCTATTATCAACCCTGTCATTACGGAACTTGCTAACCTCGCGTATGCAGGTATGGGCGTCACGCTCTTTGTGGCAATCGCCAGCCTAATCGTCTCCACTATCGGTGGCCTACTGGAACGCAAGCGCTCGTTTGCCACCTTGCGGCTGGGCGGTATGACTGTCGCGCAGATGAAGCGCACCATCATGGTAGAGTCGTTGATACCTCTGATCAGCGTATCTGTTGTCGCCTGCGGCCTTGGCATATGGGTCGGCATGGTGTTTATCTCGGCACTGTCCGATAGTGTGAAGCCAATGATTACACCACTCTACGCCGTCATAGTCGTTGGCTCACTCATACTAGCTATAGTAGCTATTTGGTCAGTAGTGCCGATGATCGATAAAATCACGCGACCAGAAGAAAATCAAACAGAGTAACGCAGTCACGCTATATCTGGTGTGCCTACACCAGATATAGCGAGCATTTCATGCTTTCACTCTACTTACAAACTCTTTGCTAATTAAGTTGATATTGCACCAAGCTTGCTACTGCAGTACCGCCCATAATAGTCGGCATACTAAGGCCAGACCTATCAAGCACCACCGAAACCCCAACAACTTCGATACCATGCTGGCGAGCAGCCTTGGCGACTTTTGTAGTGTTGGTACCTTTTGTAAACACGTCATCGATAGCTATGACCCGGTTGGCGCCCTTAACGGGGAGAACAGAAAACCGCTTCTCTCCATTACCATCAATCGTATACGCAGTGGCCACATGTTTCACACCAAGCAACTCGCTTAAAGGCTCGCCAAGACGGGTTGCACCATTAGCAATCGTTACTATACCGTTGAAATCTTGGTAATTATCACGAACACAGGCCCCCAATCCTGTAACAATACTGCGAAAAAGATCCGTATTGGTATCAATTAGATCAAAGTCAAACTTTTGCGCTACCCGCTGGCCCGAGGCAAGTACAAAATCCCCGGTAATTATCGCTTTATCCAACAGCTCCTTCTTTTCGGCAGGCCCTAAATATTTTTTACGCATAATGACTTATGCCACCAGATGAGCATTCAATTGCTCTATATGGCCGGCCACTTCGTTATTTGCTACTGCAATATCAATCATCATTGGTAAATGATCCGATACCTCTACGTTTGGCACTTTAAAGCTTGTTACCGCTAAGCCTGGCGAAATAAACGTATAATCGGCGAATAGCTGCACGTTATCAGGATACCTCTCCCATACTAGGCGATTGCGCGTGGTAGGAATAGCATAGCTTTTAATAAGGTTTTGGTAGCCTGCAGCAGCAAAATCCTGTACACTTTTAGTTTCAGGCTCCAAATTAAAATCACCGCATACTACCGCTGGGGTTTCTTGTGTATCTAGCCATTCTAGTATCTGTTTAGTCTGCCGTAAGCGCCCTTCACTATCTAACTTATCGCCTGGATATGGTATACCATGAACATTCACAACTATAAGACGTTCGCCATCTACTTCTAGCTCTGTTGCCAGTGCCTGTCCTGTCTCGGAATCTTCTCGGCCCAGCAGTGATGACTGCCGTACTAATGTGATAGGCTCTTTAATAATCGTGTACAAATAGTAACCACCCGACGTCCCCGCCATTTTTACGGAGCGCGCAACCTGGAGCTGTGAATTATACGCGGACAACTCCGTTATAATTTCCTTTGCGCTCTCTTCATTCGCCTCTTGGAAGCAAAATACGTCTGTATTTTCCAGCTGGGACAATAAGAATGCCCGTAATTCGGACTTGCGCGTGCCATACCAGACATTTAACGACAGAACCCTCATGTGCTTATAAAATTATAACATAGCCACCTCCCAAAAAGCCACCTACAGCAAGTTGGTAGGTGGCTTAGAAATGAGGCTAAGGCTACTTTTTACCGGCTGCTTCGCTAAACGCAATCGCTTGGGCGGCGGTACTGCCGGCTAGGTCGCTTGGTAGTACTACAAGTGTCTTTTGGCTTGGCTCGCTGGCCACCTTTTCAAGCGTTTGCAGGGTACGAATGTTCATACCACCGGCAGATTTTGCCAAAATGTGCGCCGCATCAGCAATACCCTGTGCCGCAGCTTTTTCACCTTCAGCAGTAATAATAACTGCACGGCGCTCACGCTCGGCCTCAGCCTGCTTGGCCATAGCACGCTTCATGTCTTGTGGCAGTTCAATATTCTGCACCTTCACGCTTTCTACATTAATACCCCAGTTTTCAGTTTGCTTGTCTACGATGTCTTTGATTTGCGCACTCACTTCTTCGCGCTTTGATAGCAGCGAGTCTAGATCGACGTTACCCGACACGTCGCGTAATGCAGCCTGAGCAAACTGGCTGGTTGCATACACATAGCTTGCCACCGAGAGCGTTGCCTTAGCAGGCTCGGTAACATTAAAGTACACTACGGCATCCACATTTACTGTTACGTTATCCTGCGTAATAACCTCTTGCTTTGGGATATCGATAGTGTTGGTACGGATATCCACTCGCATCAGCTTTTGAAATATCGGGATAACATACTTTAGCCCCGGGTCTTTAATGCCAGAAAACTTACCAAGTGTTAATACCACACCACGCTCGTACTGATTTACCACTTTGATGCCGCTTAGCAAGAAAATAACGATAATTATAAATACCGGGAACGAAATACCTAGTAAACCTAATATCACTTCCATATACACCTCCTAACTTATTTACTTATATTGTAGCGCATTTGTGATAAGTGTGTCGATAAGCACCGGATAGTGCACGCCTGCTGCGCGCCACAACTTTGGGTACATACTAATATTCGTGAAGCCAGGTAGCGTATTGATTTCTAACACGTACGGCGTGGTGCCCTTTAGCAAGTAGTCTACCCGCGCCAAGCCCTTGCACCCCAACAGCTCGTATACTTTGCTAGATGTTTCACGAATAGTTGACTCTACCGATTCCGGTAAATCAACGTTCGTTAATACCTGCGCACTACTGTCTTCGGCATATTTATCGTCAAAATCATAGAACTCTGCCCCGGTAATAATTTCGCCAACGCCACTTACTTTATGCTTTGGCGGGCTGCCAAGCACCGCCGTTTCAAGCTCGCGACCATCAATTGCCTCTTCTATCAGTATCGTATCGTCATGCTCTAGCGCGGTACTCACCGCCTTTTTATATTCTTGCTCGGTACGAACTTTCGATACGCCCATAGAGCTACCTGCTCGCGACGGCTTTACAAAAACACTAGGGCCAAACGCAGCAACCACATCGGCATAATCTGGTAATAAATTACCTTTACGGTAAATTAAAAACTTAGCGGTTTTAATATTGTTCGCCACTAGTATTTGCTTGCAAAGCGCCTTATCCATGCACACTGCGCTTGCCGTAACATCGCAACCAACTATTGGCACGTGCACTAATTCTGCCAAGCCTTGCACAGTACCGTCTTCGCCATGCCGGCCATGTAGCACCGGCAATATAACATCAGGGCAAACCACACCGTTACCTGGGATTGTCATAAAACTACCCGTACCCGGCGCTGCCAGCAGCTGCACGCCGCCATGCCGGCTTACATTGTCGACCCATTCATCAAGCAGCCACCATTTGCCACCACGATCTATATAGCAGAGCTTTGTATCGTACTTTTCGCCGTCCATTGCCGCGTACACATTACGGGCACTCATAATAGATACATCGTGCTCAGACGATTCCCCGCCGAATAGTAGTAGGACGGTGACTCGTGTCATACTATTAGTGTACCATACGCTGTATACTATAGATATGACACGTGTGCCGTTAGCAGAGAAGATGAGGCCGACGTCGCTTGATGAAGTTATCGGGCAGACGCACCTTTTGGGTGATGCCGAAATTTTGCGCCGAATTGTAAAGCAGAAAGAGCCGGTAAGTTTGATTTTGTGGGGGCCGCCCGGCACCGGTAAGACCACGCTGGCGCGGATTATTGCCAAAGAGGTAAATGCAGAGTTTATAGAGCTTTCGGCCGTAACCAGCGGCAAAAAAGATGTCGAAAAGGTGATTGAGCATGCCAGGCAAAACTGGAACTTGCAACTACGTACCATTTTATTCGTAGACGAAATCCACCGCTTTAACAAAACCCAGCAAGACGCCTTCTTGCCGCATGTTGAAAGCGGCCTAATTACTTTGATTGGAGCGACTACCGAAAACCCCAGCTTCGAGGTGATCACCCCACTGCTTAGCCGAACCCGTGTGCTGGTGCTGCAGCCACTTAGCAAAGATGAAATCATCGGTATAGTAAAGCGTGCACTAAAAGAACTAAAGCAAACTAAAAATGTTACCCCAAAAGCCCTTGATTATTTAGCGGAGCTTTCGGGTGGTGACGCCCGCGTGGCCCTCGGCAACCTAGAACTCGCCCTTAGTTTTGGCGAAAAAGTCACGCCCGAAATAGTCAAAGCCGCCGCACAGAAAAAGGTACCCGGCTACGATAAAAAGGGTGATATGCACTACGACGTAATCAGCGCGTTTATAAAAAGCATGCGCGGCAATGACGTACAAGCGACACTCTACTACCTATCCCGCATGATTGACGCCGGTGAGGACCCTAAATTCATCGCCCGGCGCATGGTGATATTTGCCAGCGAAGATATCGGCCTGGCCGGTAACGGCGCGCTCTCGCTTGCTGTTGCAACCTTCCAAGCCGTTGAACGTGTTGGCCTGCCCGAAGCAAACTACAACTTATACCACTGCGCCACCGCTCTCGCGCGTGCCGAAAAATCCCGCGAAATACCAGAACTGATGTACGCTGCCAAAGACTTAGCCAAAAAGTACCCTGACTCACCCGTCCCGCTCCACATCCGCAACGCCCCAACCAAGCTCATGAAGGACCTTGGCTATGGCAAAGATTATAAATGGCAAGCTAATTTCAAGCACGCCAATGGCTTTTTGCCTGACGAATTGCAATAGTCAATTTTACCCAACAACACATCATCTCTGTAAGAAGATGACTGGTGGTGGTGCCTAGGCTAGATTATGCCCATACCCCAGCCTCACGGTACAGTAGCACCACTGGTGCGGTTTCGCCGGTAGAGGTGTCGGCCGGATTGACTGTAAAATCATTCGTGTATTGATTACCGTCAACAGTAATCGTTACTCGCCATACCGCCGCACTACCTACGGGGATCGGGACCGACCATACACCGGACGAGAGTTCGGTAGCTGTACCCGATGGGCCGGACTGCTGGCTAATAGCCCAGTTTGTTATGGTGCCAGTAGAGCTGGTGGCATCGATTACTGCCTGAGTTGTCACCGTGCCATTCACGGCAGCCGCTACTTCACCGATGTAGCCAGTGGCCGCGGTCTCAACAGCAAAATCATCAATCCAGAAAGCTTGCGTTAACGTGCCAGTGTAGTACTTACCCACCGCAAGCGCATCAATTATCCCGGTACGGTCGGATGTAGTAGTAGAAAATTGGTCAATCAGGGTCGTGCCATTATAAAAAGCAATCTTTGTTAACGAGGTGCCGGCCCCTTGATTGCGTGTAAAGACCCGAAACCGCACCCACGTATTCAGTGGCACCGTAGAGCCAGAAGTCCATAGCCATGTAGCACCCTCTGTGCGCAACCGCACCCTACCGTCTGTCTGAAAGTTCAGCTGAAGCCGCCTTGTGCCACCATTGTCACTTGCAAACAATAGTGGGTTCTCCTCGGTTAGATTCGCCGTAAGATACAACCAAAACTCTGCTGCCGTGTTATTCGAGGCTAGAGTGCCACTAGTACCTCCATAGCTTATATAGGCTGTCTGCCCAGTTGCCGGGACGATTTTTGCGGCTAATGTGCCCGAATGTGCATGTTCGTTGCCATAAGTAACTGCCGCACCGGTACCAATATTGACATAGTTAAGCGTCGACTGGCCACCGTCACTAGAGTTTTCGATAGTAATAGTTGTGCCATTAGTGCCACCATCGAAATTATTTGATCTTAGAGCCATATATGGTTACCTCATACTTTAGTTTATATAGTTTCATACGCCCCCACATGCTGATCGCCAGTTGGTACGCCTATCAAAGCCGCAACATCGGCTGGAAGCGCCACGGCTGGGCACTGTGCGCCACCCTTGCCGTACAACGCTTTGTTCGGCGCGGTCAGCCAACCGTCTCCGCCGCAGACCGATGGGCCGACGACTTCGATGCTACTGGCATCTTGACCAGTGGTTGAGCGCCACTGCGCGACTGCGTTTGCACCCTGCAAGATTGTCTGCGCTGACCCCACTCCAGGCAACAGGAAGGCCCACGCAGGGTTTGATGTTGATAGCCGATTGAACAGATTTCCGTTACTGACGATACCGTACTCGGTCCAGTTGCGCGAATTCGGTTTTTGCAAATCTTCCACCGGAAGATACGAAAACTGCAGGTCACCGGGCGCAAATATACAGTTTCGCGCCGTGAATGACTCGATTAGCCAGTTGTTCATGGTTGGGTCGGGTATCGGTTGGCGGGCATCACGTCCGTATCCAGGATAGGTGCCAGTACCTGGTGAATACGGCGGCGAGTCCATGACGCGCCGGTCATCGCAATATACCTTAATGTTGCGCGGCTGATTGCCATCAAAGACCTTCCCTCGTTTGGCACCGTTCCCCGCAAACGTACAGTTCCAGATGTTGGCATCGTTGTGACTCAATACAACAACTCCATGGACGCCATTGCCAGTGATTGTACAGTTCGCCATCAATACCTTGGCGCCGATTTCAAATACCGCACCATGCTCAGTATTATTATCGAGAGCACAGTTGACAACCTTGACGTCGTAGCAGGATATATCACACCACACACCCATTGTGTAGTTATTTGAAAAATCACAATCCTTGGCTAAAACATTACGGCAGCGGCCTATCCTCAAGGAGCCGGTCGCTGGGCTGCTATTGTAACGACGATAATTAGCACCCTGAATCTTACATCGATCGTACACTAAATTGTAGGAGAAACTAGGACGAAAAGCGATGCACCCAGCCCGTATCGCCTCGCACCTTGTGTAGGTGGAGTTGTCGGCCTGATACAAATCGTAAGCCACAGATGAAGCGTCTTCGACAACAATATCCTCGAATGTTGAGTTGGCCGTTGTCCCCTTAACGGTGCCGCCCATGTGGCTAGAGCCACAGAATCGACGGAATTTAAGGCCCCGGAGTGTCGAGCCAGCCACACCGAGACGTAAGCTGGTACACAGCTCGCCAACACGGACTGATTTGCCGGTTGGGTTGGTGCCTAGATAATAAGTGCTTGAGGTAAATAGCACTCCGTTCGTACCACCGGTCGAACCAGCCACGTAAAATTTGCCCGGGCCAACCTCTGCCAGTGTGGCAACTTGCTGTTGCTGCACATCATCGATCCACACTTGTTCGTTCCAGCTGGCCAGCGGAAACATCTCCAGCGCTTCTGGGTTGGCATAGCCCGCGTTAGTCATTAGTGTTCGCCAAGCAGAGTCACGCACCCATTTCCAGCCAAATGTATTGTTATTATCCAGCTGGCCGTACGAATCAGTAGGCCCGCGGTCAATCGTAATAGAAATTGCCTTTGACCAATACCCAGAACCGGACGTCCATCCACCCGATTCATCACGCGTACCATCGAGTATCACTTGTTCGCCCGGGTATGGTTGGATGGTACACTGTTTTGAAACATTAATGCCACCGTACCCGAGGTTGGCATTATAGCCCGCAGCCGATGCAATGCGATAGCCAACCTCTGTGCCCGAATGCACACCGCCACGCACCACAACCGTGCCACCAGCCGTGATTTTGGACAGCGCCGAAGGCAGTGTTTTTACAGGTGCACCGACCGTGCCAGCATTGCTGTCGTTACCATTGGTCGGATCCCAAACAGCGAAGTTACTTGCAGGCAACGGCCATGATGCAGCCGAGTTTGCCCCGGCTTTTGCACCCGGCTTACCGGAAGTTGTCGCGGGTATACTTTCGATATTAGCGCCATACTGGCGCAACGACCAATTATCCGCCAGCCGCTCAAATTCAACAATCGGCATTTACACAACTCTCCGTAGCCACCGGTCGCCATCGAGTGCTCCGCTTGGTGCTGGTGCGCTCTCATCGTCGGCAGAATCCCACGTTGCTGCACCGCTATAACCACTTGGCAGCGTGCGACTAGGCCAGGTTGTACCATTCCAACGAAGTGACGGGATAACACCCCAAGCGCCAGATAAATCACTATTACCAACCGCTCCGATAACTGTCCGTGCCGCCATACTATCAGCTCCAGCAGCAATCACGGCCGGTTTGCCAGTGATGCCTGCCCAGGCAGTCGTACCAGCAGGGCCGCTTGCTCCTGTTGCACCTATGGCTCCTGGAGTGCCTTGAATTCCTTGGGGTCCAGTAGATCCGGTTGGTCCTTGTGGACCTGTTACTCCACTTGGGCCGGTGGCACCCGTAGGACCCGGAATGGTTGAGGGAGTACCAGAGGGTCCTGTTGGACCAGTAGCTCCGGTAGCTCCTTGGGCACCAGGTGTGCCAGAAGGTCCTGGGGTACCACTTAGGCCTGTTGCTCCGGTAGCGCCTGCTGGGCCGGGAGTACCAGGTGTACCGGTAGCTCCAGCTGGGCCTTGGAGGCCTTGAGGACCAGTTGCTCCGGTTGGGCCTGTGGGGCCTTGTTGGCTAGCGATAGTGTTTAGCTTGTCTTTTACTTCTTGGGTTAGGTTAGATTCGGTGATGGTGTTGTTAGCTATGGTGGAGGAGGTAATGGCTCCTGGTTTGAGGGTACCGTTGGGGTTGTGGGCAGCGGAGAGGTAGTCGTTGAGGATGGCTCCCCAAGAGCCTTCGTCTCCTCCGGGTTGTGGTAAGCGTGGCATGGTTAGTTTTGTTTCACCTCCATAGATAGTTGTTATCTTAACGGTACTATGGGAAGGGGCTACCGCCCCTAGCTATAGTACTTGTGGTTTGTTTACTTCTATGGTACCCCCCCCCCCGTTAACTTTTGTCAAGGAAAAACCTCCCTAACGGGAGGTTTTTTCGACTTAGCGGCCTATTAGTCCTCAACTGTCACTGGTGCATCTGGGTCTACCGGATCACTTGGATCGGCAGGATCTACTGGGTCGGTAGGGGTTGGTGGGTCAACTGGTGCGGGCGCTGGTGATGGAGTAGGAACTGGGGCTGGCGCTGGGGTTGGGATAGGTTGCAACTTATCGCACCACCTCTTAAAGTCACCAGCGTAATCCGTGAGGACACCGTTAACATCTTTCTCAATCAGCCTGTTCCAGTCTGATGTGCTATTAGCCGTGTAAGCATATACCCGTAGCCCAGCACTATGCGCCGAAGCTACCGACACTTTACCGTTATAAATCAAATCTTTACGGACAATCAGCGAATGGGCAAACTTACGAATAGTCTTTGGCGAGTACTTTACCTTATTTTCGATAAAGGCAAGGCGATAGCCCTTATTGTACTTGCTCCAATTTTGCAATACGCTACGATGGAACGATTGAATTTCGGTGCGGCCCTTCATGTTGTAATCGTTAATCACTCGAGCAATATACTTTAAGCTACCCTTTTTTACTTTGCTTGGCTTAATTTCGGGCATAGCTTTTACACCTGGTTGTGTAGAAATAAACTGCATCACCTGACGATAGGTTGCTAGCTGGCTATTATACTTCTTTAGCTGCTTATAGGTAGTTTTGCTAATCTTGTGGCCTTTGATGGTAGCATCGTGATTAACTACCCATTGACCATCCTTAGTTCGGTGAATATCAAATTCAAGCGTCTTGATACCCTGCGCAGCAGCAAGACGGAATGCTGCCAGCGAGTTTTCCTTTACCCCGCGTGCCGATGTGCCACGATGACCCATTACGGTAGTGTTTTGGCAACGCTGCGCTTTAACCGACTGCGAAATAACAGCCGCATTTGCTGGTGTACTTTGGGGTAATGAGCCCAATGCTACCCCTATACCAATTGCTAGTACTGGTATAGTTCGAGTGATGATTTTACGAAAATTATGTCGTTTCATATTTCCATTATAGCATAAACTATATAAAAATGCAACACCCTTCCACACATTTGCCTATTTGCCAAGTATTTGCTATAATTTCAACTATATGCGTGTAGCCATGATGGTGCGCGGGTTTATTACCACCCCACCACAAAATGATATCGCTTACTCACCGGCAGGCGTGGCCAAAGCTATTGCCGAGGGGCTTGCTCGCAAGGGCCATACAATTACCTTCTTTGGGCCAGAAGGCACGATACTCAACCATGGCGTTATCGTAGAAACCTGCGGCGCTCGCCCCACTGCCACTACCTCGCTTGACCTAGAAAAGCAAGTATCCACTGCTGACTTATTTAGCAATTACCGCTTTGGCCTGCACGATGCCATCATGGCTCGAGCCATGCTAGAGCGTGCTAATGCGGGTGAGTTTGACTGCGTTGTATTCAACCATTTCGAGTCTGTACTACCATTGGCACCACTATTCCCCAAGGTACCAATTGTCCATATCCTACACGACAATATGAACGAGGCTCGCCGCGAAGCGATAGAAGCACACAGCTCGCCCAACCAGTTTTTCATATCTATTTCTGACAGTCAGCGGCGCAACATTCCCGACCTTAACTATGCCGCCACTGTATATAATGGCGTGGATACGGAGCATTTTGCCTTCAGTGACGAACACGAAGACTACTTATTTATCGCCGGGCGCGTGACACCCGAGAAAGGCGTGAAAGAAGCGGTGCAAATCGCCCAGCAAACCAAGCGCCGCTTACTGATCGCCGGTAGTCTGACGCCGCAAAACTATTGGTATTTCGACGAGCATATTAAGCCCTATCTAGACGACAAAATCCTGTTCTTAGGCATGCTTGACCGCGAGCAGCTGGTAAAGTATTTTCAAAAAGCCGCCGCAGTGCTGGCACCCATTCAGTGGGATGAGCCATTTGGACTGTCCATGGCCGAGGCAAATTCATGTGGTACGCCGGTCGTAGCGTTTCGCCGCGGTGCCGTAGCTGAGGTGGTAGAAGACGGTAAATCTGGCTACGTGGTAGATAATTCGGCCGAGATGATAATGGCCATAGAAAAGCTGAACAAGATCCACCCTAAAGACTGCGCTGCCCGTGCCCGCAAGCACTTTTCTGAAGAAATAATGGTGAATAATTATGAACGCGTGCTGCAAGAAATCATTGATAGCTGGAAGAAGCCGAACAACAAGTCAACCAAGAAACGTAAGCCTCTGTCTGGCAAATTCACCCGCGGCGTCAGTGGCATATCACGACTCATTACTGGCAAACAAAGCCTAGACGACTAGTCTTGGTGAAGGGGATGTTCATTACACTCTATGAGTACGCCTTCGTAAGGACGTAGGGTCACAATGCCATCTTGGTCGATATCGGGGTAGTCTACAGGGTGGGTACAGCAAAGGACACGGCCTTTATGCGGCATGTGTACGCTATTTTCGGTACGGCCAAAGTTTAGCGCCACAAACACATGTTGATCGCCAAGCCAGCGCGAGTACATAAATACATCAGCTTCTAGCTCGCCAAAGGCTTCAAACGTGCCGTTACGTAGAATTTCGTGCTTGGCACGTAGGCGCAGCAAGCGGCGATAAAGCGATAGCACCGAATCCGGCTCGTGCAGCCCGGTTTCGACATTGTGTTTAGCAAGCGTTAGCCCAACCGGTAGCCACGGCTTTACTTCGCTAAAGCCGGCATAGCCACCCTTATGCCACTGCATCGGCGTACGCTCCGGGTCTCTGGAGACACTATCGTCACCAGAGCTAAAGGCAGATAAATCTTGAATTTCCTCATGCTTGATTGGCGTGTTGGGCATGCCCAATTCGTCGCCGTAATACACGGTGGGTAGGCCCGGGAGCGTCAGCTGCATTAGCGCCACCAACCGTGCTTGCTCTTCGCCACCGTAGCGCGATACCATGCGCCACTGATCATGATTGCCAAAACAATACACTGGCCGGTGCTTTTCGGGGTCGAGCATACCCTGGAACTCGGTCACAAAAGTACGGAAGGCGTCGGCATAAAATTCTGTCCATAGGCCTTCAAAATTAAACGGCATCCCTACTTTAGGGTTGATATTATAAAAACCTAGGTATTGTTCTTTAGTAGAATAGCTGCCGTCGGGGTAATCTTCAAAAATCATAATGCGGTTGTCGTATTCGGCAAGCACATCGGTCATTTCACGTAGGTACGGGAAGAGGTTTTTCCAAAAACGACTGTATTTGTGTAGCAAGGATTCAAACGGCCCTTGAGTCACCTCTTGCCAACCAGGGTTAACCGGGTCATCACGTAATTCTGGGTCTTTACTAATCCAGCGCACCGCATCAGCGCGAATACCATCGACCCCCAAATCCATCCAAAAACGCACTACGCGCTTCATTTCATCACGCACTAATGGGTTGTCCCAGTTCAGGTCGGGCTGCTCTTTTAGAAATGTATGCAGGTAATATTGGCCGCGACCTTCATCCCACTCCCACGCCGAGCCGCCAAAAATACTTAGCCAGTTATTGGGCGGGCCGCCATCCGGCTTAGCGTCACGCCACGTGTAATAATCTTTTTTATCGTTGGTACGTGAGGTACGCGATTCGACAAACCACGGGTGTTGGTCGCTGGTGTGGTTCGGCACAAAATCAATCATTACGTTGATATTGTTTTGATGCGCTTTTTCTATCAGCTCTTTAAAATCTTCTAGCGTACCGAAAAGCGGGTCAATGTCGCAGTAATCACTCACGTCATACCCCATATCGGCCATGGGTGAAGTAAAAATCGGGCTAAACCAAATGGCATCGATACCCAGGCTGTCTTTGTGGCCGTGAATATATTCTAGGCGGTTAATAACACCGCGAATATCACCTACGCCATCGCCGTTGCTATCTTGGAAGCTGCGCGGGTAGATTTGGTAAATCGCGTTAACGTCACGCCAATTCTTACTTGCCACTTGAGCGTTCTCTTTCGTCATACAATGCCGCATATACGCCATTCGTCCAGCCAAAACCGTCTTGCAATGGGTATTCACCACCACCGCCAATATCGGCTGATTCTACATCGTACTTTTCTACCATTTTGCGCTTAGCGGCAAATACTTTGTCATTTAGGCTTAGCCAACGGTCGCGGATTTCGTTTGCGAGGCCGCTATAGCCGTATTCGCGCAGGCCCATAATAGCGATGTATTGTAACGGTGCCCAGCCGTTTGGTGCATCCCACTGCTGGCCGTTATGTTCTAGTGTAGTAATCAATCCACCCTTCTTTAAGAAATCTTGCTCAATCCGTTTTGCCACAGCAGCCGCCTGCTCGCTGGTTGCGATTTTAGCAAATAATGGGAACACAGTAGCGAGTGTTACGCGGCCCGTGGTGTGGCCTTCGCGGAAGTTGTAATCCTCGAACACTTGGCTTTCTGGGTTCCAGCAATAGCGCCGGATCGCTTCAGCTCTGGCGTAGGCAGCGGCCCGGTAGCGGCGTGCCAATAGTGGCTGCCTTAACATTTGGCATGATTCGGCAATCGTAATTTCAAGTTGGTACAGCAAGCAGTTCAAATCCACCGCCACAATATCGGTAGTATGAATGCTCTGGATATCATTCGCTGCACGGAACCAGCGGCTACTAAAATCCCAGCCGCTTTCAGCACCAGCGCGCAGGTCCAAAAATATCTTATCTTTATCGTGGCTCTTGGCGTGCTCAGCGGTTTCTACGTCTTCGCGGCGCGATTCGGGTCGCGGCGTAGTTTTGTTATCAAAATAACGATTTAGGATTGCGCCATTTGGCATTTGCACTACGCGTGCCATCGCCAAATGGTCGGCGTGTTGATTGACCGAATTACGGCCCTTCATCCAAAAACGGTATTCCGCTACAAGGCTCGGTAAGTACTCGGCATAGGTACGTGTGCGGCCGTAATGCCGCGCCAATAGCTTGACCATATGCGGGAAGAACGGTGGCTGCGAACGGCTTAAAAAGTACGTGCGATTGGCGGTTGGTATCATGCCGAATTTACGTAGCATATAGGCGTAGTTACGCATCATGCCTTCAATCATTTTCCACTCGCCGTCAGCCGCTAGGCCTAGCATTATAAAATACGTATCCCAGTAAAATTGCTCGCTAAAGCGCCCACCAGGCACCGTGTACTCATATGGTAATGATACTAGCGAACCACGCGGTTTACGGTTGCGGCGTTTCAGTACTGGCCATAATTTTGTTATATGTTCACGCGTAGTTGTGGCATCATCAGGTGTATATACGTAACTTGATTCCGGCTTAAACTCATAAAAATGGCGGTTTACAAATTCGCTCAAATCAAAATCAGGATCCTGCCGCGCCAGTAAATATTCTTTTAAAATTGCTTTGGCACGTGCTTTTGGCACTAGGTCAACAAACGTCTTGCCATCAGGAAATACCTGCGTTTGCTGCACTGCCGCAAACAGCTCATGTAGCTGCTCATCAGGGCTTTTTGCCACACGCGAAACCGGCCCCGTAGCATGCACCACGGCAGTCTTTATTTTATTACTGCTTTTTTGTACGATTTTTGGTTTTTGCAGTCGCCCTAGCATAAGCTAAATTATAGCATAAAAGGGCTAGACTACTCCTAACTTCTTGGCTATAGCCAACATATCTGCAACATCTTTATTTTCAAGTGCATCGCCAACATTTTCCCAAAGCCGCAAGTTAATTTCAGCCCACCCAAGGTATTTTGCCTTTGCGCCTCGGGTGTAAAAATATATGCCTTGTTCCATAAGGGGTTTCTGCTCGCCCACAACTTTATTTGCAAGGCGCGTAATATCAATGTTATTTTCCCGAATAAACTGCCCCGCCAGCAAAATTGGCGTAACAGGCAGCGCCTTGAACAGCGTATCAGCATCACTTAATGCTTTTGCGGCGTCAGAGATACCGGCTGTACGCGTTGCCGTGTGCCCCTCCATAACCAGCTGCTCAATAGCAACGATTTCATCGGCCGAAAAGCCAGCAGTAGCCAGGTATTGTGCTCTTAGCTCTTTGCCAACCTCCGGCTCGGTATTGACCTCAACGATATAGTTCAAATCATGCGTTAGCGCTGCAGCCTCCACCAGCTCCACATCCACATCAAGTTCCCTGGCAAACTCGACTGCCTTTTTAGTAACAAACCAAATGTGGTGCCAGCCGTGAAATAGCATGTCAGCACTGTGCTCTTCATAGAGCTTCTCTAAATTTTGTGCAAGCCAAGTGGTTCGTTCGGTAATCATAATGCTATTATCGATACTACCCCCCCCCCGTCGGCTTTTGTCAAGGACCGTTAGAGTGGATGCGCATTAAAATACATGCACCAACCCGTGATGCATGTATTTTATACTGTCTATCGAGCGTTTTACACTACGTCTTTTTGGTGGCGCTTGCGCTCATTGGCATCAAGATATTTTTTGCGAAGGCGAAGGCTCTTTGGCGTTACTTCCAATAATTCGTCATCTTCAATAAAGTCAATGCATTGCTCGAGCGAAAGGTCGGTAAATGGTGTTAGCTGCACCACACCGTCGCTGCTGCTTGAACGCATGTTGGTAAGGTGCTTTGCCTTACACACGTTGATTTCCATATCTTCACCGCGGCGGTTTAAGCCGATAATCATACCGGCGTACACGGTAGTACCAGCGCCGACATATAGTTCACCGCGTGCTTCGGCAGTTTGCAGCGCATACGGGGTAGTTGTGCCCGCTTCAAAGGCAATCAGCACACCGTTGCGGTTTTGCGCTAGCTTAGGCCCAAGCGGCTGGTAGCCGTGTGGCAAGCTGTTCATAATCACCGTACCCTTGGTAGCGGTAAGCAGGGTGTTGCGCAGGCCAATGAGTGCACGGGTTGGCAACAGATAGTCTAGGCGGGTCGTACCACTGCCGGTTTGCTCTTGCCCGCGCATTTCGGCGCGGCGCGTGCCGAGCTCTTGGCTAACGGCACCTACAAACTCTGGGCCGACTTCAATATATAGTTCCTCTACCGGCTCTTTTACCACGCCGTCTTCAGTAATCGTTACAACCTGTGGGCGACCGACTTCAAACTCGTAGCCTTCGCGGCGCATCGCCTCAATTAGCACGCTAAGGTGCAGTTCGCCGCGGCCACTGACGGTAAAGCCGATGCCGTTTTCTTCTACACGCAAGCTCACATTGGTTTCCAACTCTTTCTTTAGGCGGTCACCAATTTGGCGGCTAGTGTTAAATTCACCCTCTTTGCCCTTCATTGGGCTGGTGTTTGGGCCTAAGTACATACTTAGGGTTGGGGCTTCAATCTCAATAGTTGGCAGCGCTTCAGGGTTATCTTTATCAGCAATTGTGTCACCAATGTGCGCATCGCTCACGCCAACTAGTGCGACGATATCACCGGCTTGGCCGACTTCGATTTCTTCACGCGACAAGCCGCGGTAGCCAAACACTTTTTCAATCTTGCCAGATTGCACCGTACCGTCACGCTTGATGAGCGCAATCGGCCCACGCTTTGCCTGACCACGTGCCACGCGGCCAATGGCGTATTTACCAAGGAACGAATCATACTGCAAAGCCGTAACAAGCAGCTGTAAGCCACCAACTGCTGGCACGGTTGGGGCAGGAATGTCGTTAATAATTGCATCAAAAATCGGCGTAAGGTCGGCATGCTCGCCCGGGTTGTCCGGCACGCGTGTCCAGGCCTTGCCTTCACGACCAATCGCATAATATACAGGGTAGTGCAGCTGTGAATCATCGGTCGCAAGCTCTAGGAACAGGTCACCCAGCTCGTCTTCTACCTCCGCAATGCGGCGGGCAGGCTTGTCAATTTTGTTGATAATCACCACTGGCTTCAAGCCCACTTCAAGCGCCTTGCCGAGCACAAACTTCGTCTGCGGCATCGGACCTTCCTGGGCATCAACGATCAGCAGTACACCATCTGCCATATTCAGCGTGCGCTCCACCTCGCCACTAAAGTCGGCGTGGCCTGGGGTATCGATGATATTGATTTTGTAATCACCGTGGTAAATGCTGGTTTGCTTGGCAGTAATAGTAATGCCACGTTCGTGCTCTTGGTCGCCACTGTCCATAATCAGGCTTTGGTCCATTTCGGCCTGGTTGTCACGGAATGTTTTTGATTGTTTAAGCAGCCCATCTACCAAGGTTGTTTTACCATGGTCAACGTGCGCGATGATTGCGATATTGCGAATCGTAGAACTATCTTTCATATACTTTCTCCTACTAAAGTTGTGCTCTTTTGCGCCAAAAATTCTGTTTCGTTCGTCAATGTAGACTCTACTACCTTTCCTCTCGATAACAGAATTTTTGCCAGCAAAATAGCATCAACTCGCAATCGATAAAGTATATGAAAGATAGTTCTTGCGTCGTTCATTAAAATAAGCTCCGTAGTTACTACTGGAGCACCTCTATACATTCATTATAGCAAATTATGGCGCTTATGTCAATGACGTGCAAGATTACAGCTGGCTACGATACTGCTCTAAATCTTCATCACCCAGCCGTGGTACTTCGAACTCCACCTTATCGGTACTGACACGGCGGTAGGTGATAGGCGCTTTATCAGAATAGTGCCGAAAATACTTCACTTCGCCGCCCTGCTCTTTTTTGTGCATGACCTCCGCCAGCACGCCATTGCTCACTTCATCAAACACCCACACCTCGTCGGCCAACCGCACCAGGTTGTTGTTACCCTCATAAATCGTCTCTCGCGGTACACTGTCACCGATGAAATAGCGGAACAACAGAAACGGGTTGAGTGGCACGACATGATGCTCCAGGCAATACTGGCTGATGTGCATCTGCAAGTAGAAGTTCCGTTTAGAATACGCCGGGTACACAAGCGGATATTCCTTGTAAAAGCGCAACCTTGGATGCCAGCGAGCAATGTCTTTACCGGCCAGCATGTATTCCCACAGCCAGGACGACACGTCTTCTAGCACCACTTCGTTTTCTGGTATTTCATCAAAGGCACCATCGTGTAGCCGGCGGAAATATTTCACCGGAATTTTGCGACGCTTGGCCAAGTACACCTCGGCCAGCACTCCGTCACTGACCTCACCAAATACCCACAGCTCATCCGCATGAGCAATCAGAGAGTTATTTGCTACTCGTACGAGTGATTTATCGACCACACCAGATAGATTGTAGTCGAAATTCATGTATGGGTTGATTGGCGTTTGCCCTAGGCCAAGCACGAATTGCGACACCTCTGCCCTATAGTAGAAATTCCGCTTGGAATAGGAGGTAAATATGATACCGTTTTTGCGCCTATGTTGTACCGATTCACTGATTTTGGTCGTCATATGTTTATGATATCACAGTTTTTGGTCCAAAAATAACAATATCGGTAGACTTGGTCCAAAAAGTAAAGACCGACTATCACAGTCGGTCTTTACCATGGTGGAGCATAGGAGATTCGAACTCCTCACCTCTTCCATGCCATGGAAGCGCTCTACCAAATGAGCTAATGCCCCAAGCATTTTTTAATATATCAAAAACTCACCTCTATTTCTAGTGGTGAGTTTTTGCTGCTGTTACGCGCCCACCCGGGGCACTGGATTCGTTTTTTGTTTTTGTCTATAACGCATTAGGTGCCCCTAATGCGTACCAGCATACCTTTATTATGCGCTTATGTTATAAATAATGCAACTTATGCTAGCGTTTCTCTAGGATTTATGCTATGTTAAGAATGTTCAGAACAAGTGCGCTAATCGAAAATGAAAAAGAGTTATTGCTATTCTTTCTTCAGTGAAAATTCGTGGCCCATATGGTCGATCTGACGAATATAAGTAACAAAGAAAGAATAGAACCAATTTATGGCAAATCTATTTGTAGGTAGCCTAGCTTACGCTACTACCGACGACAGCCTGCAAGCATTCTTTGCAACCATTGCTCCAGTTAAGAGCGCTCGTGTTATTACCGATCGCGACACTGGCCGTAGCAAGGGTTTTGGTTTTGTTGAGTTTGAAGATGATTCAAACAACGACAAAGCTGTTGCAGAACTTGACGGCAAAGAGCTTGACGGCCGCGCAATCAACGTGACCGTTGCTCGCCCACGCGAAGACCGCCCACAGGGTGGCGATCGTGGCGGCTTCCGTGGCGGCAACGACCGCGGTGGCAACGGCGGCAATAGCTTCCGTCAACGAAGCTGGTAATTCCAGCGATACTATAAAACCCGTGGAAATCCACGGGTTTTTAGTTTATCTGGCTTTCAAACATTCGGTAGAATTCGCCCTGCTTCTCGATAAGCTCTTTCGCTGTGCCCTGCTCGACCAACTTGCCGTCTTTCATCATAAACACCACATCAGCCTTTTGGATAGTCGTTAAGCGGTGGCTAATGGTAATAATGGTTTTATCTTTTTCGTTAAACAAATGCTTAAATATGCGCGCTTCGGCTAGGGCATCGATCGCGCTGGTTGGTTCGTCTAGTATAATGACTGGACTATCACGATAAAAATTGCGTGCTAGGGCCAGCCGCTGCCATTGCCCACCTGATAAATCGGTACCGGCAACACCCTCGTTATCTTCCATCCATGGGTTGACGTACGAGTCCACACCTTTTGGCAGCTTCTGCAAGAAGCTCGCGGCCTCAGCTTTATCCAGTGCCGTGTCGAAGCGTTGTTGATTAAACTTCTGGCTGGTATCACCAAAATACACGTTATCTTTCGCCGTAGCAAACCCATACGATATATAGTCCTGTTGCAGGACGCCAAGCTGCTTGTGCCACGAGGCAACATCGATATCACCAAGGCGCGCCGCGCCCAGCGATACCTTACCAGATGTTGGCGCGTACAGCCCGGTAATAATCTTTATTAACGTAGACTTACCGGCACCATTCTCCCCAACAATTGCCACATGCTGGCCACGCTTAATTTCAAACGATACGTTACGTAATACCATTTTATCGTTCGCTGGGTAGTGGAACGATACGTTATAAATCGTAATCATCTCTGGCACACCACGCAACTTTGGCTTGCCCGCCGATTGTGCCGGCAAAGCCATAAATTCGTTGTAATCAAACAAATTCGCAATGTCTTCGTCGATTGAGCTAAGCGTGTTTACCAAGCCATTCACCCCGCCAAGTGTGCGCGACACAATTTGCTGAACATATAGGAACTGGCCAATCGGCTGCAAATGCTGGGCAATTTGTATCGCCGTCCAAAACAGCGCCGTTACTTCGGCTGCCGCCTCTAGCACATCGGCACCAAGTTTTTTGCCGATATATTTGCGCTCAAATTCGATACGCGTTTTTTCATCTTTATCGCGCAGGCGAATCCGCATATCTAGCAAGTAACGCACGATGCCATATAGCCGCAGCTCGGCCATAAAACGCGGCTGCAAAATCTGCCACTCGATCATACCTTGGCTGCGGCGCGTTTCTACATTTTCCTTCCAGTGCCGGGTACTAGCGCGCGACAAACGGAACTGAATCACTATCCCGGGAATCACTGCAGCAAGCACAATCAATCCCAACCACCAGCTCACCCATATAAGCGCTACCAACCCCGCAACCATCGTAATAAACTGTGTTAGTATCTGGGCCAGTCGATCAAATACATAGGGGAAGAACCGCGCAAACTGCTGTGCCTTGTCGTACATATCGGCCGTCTTTTTGTCATCATAGCGCCAAAAATCGATTGCGTGAAAATGCTCGTACATACGGTCGCTCATGGCGGCCTCTACGCGGTAGCGCATCAGTTGCGTGACGTAATTTTCTAGGCTTTGCCAGCCGGTCATTACTACACCCAAGATTGCCGTTACTGCAACATAAGCAAGCGCCCGTTCACCGGCAGTTTCATCACCCGCATACGCCTCAGCCAACGCAGTTGTGGTGAGGGCGGCAAAATAAGTAGTAACGATTGGCAGCACTGCCGTAATAATCGAGCCAAGCACCTGCACAATGATGGCAAGCGGTGCGGCTTTGTAGGTAGTCTGGGCAACACGCAACATGGCCACAACATACTCGCGCGTGGTCAATTTACGCTCTTGTTTTCTCCTTGGCATGTCCTTATTCTAGCGCATGAACGGTGACTTTAGCCAGTCTTGCCCCAACTGCAGCCATGTATTCGCCCAGCCATAGGCATTCACCAGCCATAGCAGCACCACAACCGCAATGCCAGTGCTAATAAGTGTAAGTGACTGGACAAACCAATTTTGCCGGCGAAGCCACACTACCCATTTATCATACTGCTGCCTGCCATACGAAAGCGCACGATTTGCCCACGGGAACTCTTGCGCCAAAATGGCAAAACCCAAAAACACTACTAGCCACCCCGGCCCAGGCAACGGAATCAGAGGGATACCAACCAATACCACCACACCTCCGGCCACAGCAATAACCAAACGCCGAGTACGCGGCGGGAGATTACGCAATACTTTATCTATCTTTCCCATACTGTTTCTATTCTAGTCCTATAGGAAATATATTCAAAAGATCATTAAATATTGGTGGCTTCGGCCGCTTCACGCATTTCTAGCTCAGCTAGAGTGAGTACTTCACGTTTAGTGCCATCGCGATCGTGCCAATACTGCAGCGCCTTACCTGGGAAATACACCGAAAGATACAGAATAATCGGCACTTTTACCCAAAATCGCCGCACTTTATGCGCACTGTAGGTACGGTCAAATCGCATAACATAGTAATGAAAATCTTTTGTTGAATCGCGCAAGCGCCTGGCCGACATACCGGCTATCATTTCGGGCACGTACTTAGTACGGTAGCCAGCTTCGGTTACATGAATGGATAAATCGATATCTTCAAACAGCTCGTCGTCGACATCCTTATACTTGCTACTGTGGGGTTTACGACAGGTGGTGTCGCGGATTGCTCGCCACACCGTACGGCGAATCGCCATATTGCTTCCCATCAAAAATTGATACTCGCCCTGGAAGGTTGATAGCACTTTACGCAACTTGTTATCGCCCCTCATACCAAACTTTCGTAGCGGCATATCGTAGTACGACATGGCACCAGTAACTGCAGCTATGTTTTTATCGCGGAAGGCAACCTGTACCGCCTCCACCCAATCGGGCTCCAGTATCGAATCGGCATCAATACGGCCAATCACCTCACCCCGCGCCTGATTGTAGCCATGATTGCGAGCGGGCGTAATGCCTTGCTGACTATTTTTATGTAGTAAACGGATATTTGCTTTAGGGTTTTCACGCTGCAAACGGCGAACAATTTGACAAGTAGCATCGTTAGAGCGGTTATCAACCACAATTATTTCGTAAGCTTTTTTAGTTTGGCGTAGTATCGAATCAATGCACGTCTTAATAACGCTCTCTTCGTTATAGGCTGGAATCACGATGGACACGGTCGGGTGTTTGGCCGTCATATGTACCTACTATCGTACCATACTTAGCTACGATTTTTGGCCTTTTACTACTTTTTCAGCCACCTTTAGGGCATCTTCTAGAGTATATGCGGAAGGCTGATCGCCCTTTCCATAAGTAATAAGTATCCATGACTTATCGTAAAGAATATTCAGTTGGCCATTCGCCGGAATAAAGAAGGCTTCATCGCCAACATCCTGTACCGGCTGGGTAGTGTTTGCACGTTTTTGAGCGGCAAAATCGGCTTTGTTTTCGCGCACGCCTTCATCGTTTATACCAGAACGTACCGCGACGGCAGCGACAGCCATGTTATTTAGGCTAGAATCGGTGTAGCTACAGTTACTCGTGGCACGATTACCTTCTACGGTCGTCTTGTCACCATCTTTGTTTTGGTTAATTACTTTTTCGCCCAAAAGCTCTTTGGCCTCTTGCTCGGTAAATAACTCGCAAGCAAGCAGTGGCCTATACACAATATCAGGGCGCTTGCTTTGGATATTGTACATATATAAAGCAACAAATAGCACTACCAGCGCAACACCACCAACGGCAATACTGGCCTTTTTTATTGTCTGCTTATGCTCTTGAAGATACGCTTTAATACGCGGTACATAGTCGTGAAATTTCATATGACCTTAGTATACCATTTGGTGGGCAAGCTTTAGGCAAAACACTCTGGCGGGTGCAGACGAAAACCAGTTTGGGTATCGTTTATTTGCTGCACCGGCAGTGTACGCCCACCTCGCTGCAGTATAGAAGCAAGCCCACGTGCTGCCGTCATTTCAGGTTTATTACTCCACTCCCTCATTATGAGTGCATCCAAATTCAGATTATCTGGCAATTCGGCGCGAATATTATACGCCCCAGCGCCGCGGCCACCCGCCCATGATACAAGCACCGGTGTTTCGAACGGTAATACTAGTTCAGTACTAGGAGATTGTATTGCTCGGGTAGTATAAAATAAATTTGGCCTAGCCGGCCCAGGGTATAGTAGTGTCTCCTCACTGGCAAGCAGCAACCTAGCAATCCGCCCTGCCTCTTCGGTATACACAGGCCATGGCCACAGCCTATTAAGCCGGTTTGGCCGCCTGAGTGACGGGTCTTGCAAAGATGGGTCCCTAGTAATCATAGAGTATATACTACCACTACTTCTATCCGCAGGCAAAACAAGGGCAACAAAAAAACTTGCCAAGATTAGGCAAGCGTACAGGGAAAGTGTGTTCAACCGAACACTAGAAGAAGCCGTGGGGGGCTGGAGAGCTGTTCTCGCTGCTCTGGTGCCGGACGGTCCGGCTGTGCGAGTCGCTCTCCAGCCCCAGCCCTCGTCGGGCTGCAGCCTAGGATTAGGCTGCGGGGGGTCCTCTGATGCCAGACATCAGACTATCCCCTCCTTTCCTTCTCTCGGCCATCCGTCGTCCGACTGCGCGTAGCGAATGGGCGTCGGTAGCCCATTGCGTTCCGCTACGCGGTGATGCGAGACCAACCGGCCCGCACCTTAGTGTCTCAGGCGAGCCTGACAGTGGGCAGCGCCCCTCACCGTTGACACTAGCTTACCACCCGCTCATACATGAACGGAAAGTAAGCTAGCGTCAACAATGACAGGGAGTCTGTTGTTCTTCTAGTGTTCGGCTGTTAATGTATTCGCCGGAGCAACCTGCTCTAACGGCGACCTGTGTAACATATTAGCATACTATGTATACTTTGTCAATAACTTTTTGTGCAATTTTATTTTGTAATATATAAAAAGACTATTCTTTCACTTTTTCACTATTTAGGATCTTATCCGTACCTATAGTAACTCCAAAAACTGCTTTTCATTAATAACCATTGTGCCGTATTGCTCGGCCTTTTTTAATTTACTTGCGCCCACTTTGCCGCCAGCTATTAAATAGTCGGTGTCCTTAGCTACGGCCGATTGGAACGTACCGCCCTGGAGCCGGATTTTATCGGCAGCTTCGTCGCGACCCATACTCTGCAGTGTGCCAGTAACAACAAAATTCTTGCCTGCCAGCTTGCCAGACTTCTTTTTGTACTGTGGAGCTACGCCAAACTCGGTAAACTTTTCTAGTAAACTAATGTTGTCTTCGTCGGCAAACCATGCGGCCACGCTCTCAGCTACTACTTCGCCCACGCCATCAACCGCTTTTAGCGCATCAATCGTAGCGTGCACTAGCGCATTAAGGCTTTCAAACTTATTTACTAGGTCAATGGCGGTTTGAATACCCACGTGCCGGATACCAAGCCCAAACACAAAGCGCTCTAGCAGTGGCTGCTTTTTGTCGGCAATAGCGTCTACTAATTTATTTGCGGAAATTTTAGCAAACCGGTCGAGCGCCAGTAGATCATCAACGGAGAGTGTATAAATATCCGCCAGATCTTTTACCAAGCCAGCATCCACTAGCGCCACCACATTTTTCTCGCCGAGTGTATCAATATCAAGTGCACCCTTGCTGGCAAAATGCTGCAAGGCGCGTTTTAATATAATATCGCTCGTAAGCCCTTTTACACGATACACTACTTCACCTTCCGGCCGTACAAACTCCAGTTCCGGGTATTGGCGCGCTAGCTCTTCTTCATAATTAATCGGTACCGAATCTTTTGGCCGCAACTCCACTAGTACGCTTTGCACCTGTGGAATGATATCGCCGGCTTTAAAAATGACAACCGTATCACCGCGCCGCACATCTAGCCGGGCAATCTCGTCGGCATTATGAAGGCTGGCATGTTGCACTGTGGTACCTGCCACCGGAACCGGGTCGAATACCGCTACGGGCGTAGCGGCGCCCGTTCGGCCGATTGATATCACAATATCTTTCACGATAGTTGTGGCTTCTTCGGCAGCAAATTTGTACGCAACGGCGGCACGCGGAGTTTTACCCACCGTACCAAGCGCAGCAAACTGCGCGCGGTCGTTTAATTTGATCACTGCACCATCGGTATTGAACGGCAAATCGGCACGAATCGCATCGAGGTGTTCCACGTACTCTATAATTTCATCAATACCTTTTACTACCTGTGTTTGGCGGCTAGTAGTGATACCGAGCTCTAACATTATACTGTAGCCTAGTGCGATAGTAGGCGTGTCTTCCAAGTTGTCACGGATAATATCGTACCCAACAAAATTCAGCGGGCGGCTCGCAACGAGGCTAGGGTCCAGCTGGCGAATAGTACCGGCAGCAAGGTTGCGTGGGTTTTTGAATAGCGGCTCCCCCGCCTTTTCTCGCTGCTGGTTTAGCTTAGCAAAATCATCTTTAAACATGACTATTTCGCCACGAATTTCGGTACGACCACGCAGGAAATGCGCGAATTTTTGGTTCTCGCGTAGGCGCAATGGCACATTGGCGATAGTACGCACATTCGTGGTTACGTCTTCGCCCACCCGACTGTCGCCCCGTGTCACTGCCTGCACCAATATGCCGTCTTCGTATACAAGCGAACATGCTAAGCCATCCATTTTTATATCACATAAGTATTCGTCGCTCACGCTTGTCAGCACTTTACGCATACGCGCGCACCATGCTGCCGTTTCTTCGCGGTTAAAGACATCTGCCAGACTAATCATTGGGGTACGGTGTGTTACTTTTGTAAATTTATCAAGCGCCACACCAGCAACGCGCTGCGTAGGACTATCGGACGTCACAAGCTCTGGGTAGGTAGCCTCAATCTCACTGAGTTCGTGTTTTAGGCTATCGGCCGCGGCCTCGCTCATCGTAGACTCATCAAGTACATGATAGTGATAGCGATAATCGTTTATCAGCTCGCGTAGCTTTGCTGCCCTTGTAGTAGCCTCTTTAAAGCTAAGCTGGTTTGGCATCGTCGTCGACTACCTTTCTGTAAAACAAATACACATAGGCGGCAAACCACACAATAGCAACTGAGCTGACAATTGCACCGACATACGGCACAATTGAAAAACCAGCAGTATCAGGGAACGACATCTTTAGTAAGTTGTCGAGTAGTACCGAGAGCACCAATACAATTGCCCAGGCAATAAGTGTTACGACCACACCCCATAACAGGCGTAGTAAAATGCGTAGCCGCCTACCCATTACCAGGTCGCCCGCTAAGCGTACAGCTCGGAGCGGGTACATACCGGGTATAGTAACCACCACCAGCGCGATAATAGTACTCGTAATCCAATACAATACCAGTGCCGCAACAACTGCGGCAAACACCCAAAACAGCATAGCACCAAAGCCGCCACCAACAACCCCGATTGCCGATAATCCTGCATATAAAAGCATAACAATGCCAATTGGCATCAACTGAATAGCCACAATTAACAGTACGGCAACGGTAGAAAGAATCGGCGCACCAGAATTATATATCCCATCACGCAACTTCGGCTTGCGACCAACTAAAATTTCACGCAGCAACCATACCGTCGCTAGCCAAACAAATAATAGGCTTAGTGTCAAATAAATCGTCTGATCTGCCGACAAATCACTACCGGTTGAAGCAAAGGTAGATAAGGCGATTAATCCGGCCTGAGCAAGCTGCGATAAACCGCCATCAAATAACTCTTTACCGGCGCTCCCCAGCAAGTCATTCATTGTCGAATACGTGTCTTGGTTCGTGATGGCACCTAGTACAATCATAATAAGCGCATAGATGAGCGCCAAAGACAAAAATAGCTTCCAATGAGTACGCACTGTGCGGTTAACATGCACCGTAAAGGCAATGTAGCCCGGGATAGCAAGACTACGCGCGTAGTCACGGCGGCGAGTTAGCCGAAAACTGCGGTGTGGACGACGCGCTAAAAAGTTTTTATGGCGAGTCCGAATACGCTTCCAGCCACTATGTACCCGCTCCCTTATTTTTTCGGACAGCGTTAATTGCCTTTTACGTTTAGAACGTTTAACTGTTTTTTTAGCCTGTGCCACGTACTCCCCTATTCCCTGTAAATAAATTCTGGTGCAATTTTACTTGCAAGCTCGAACCTATTTTAGCACAAAAATGTAACTCTGAGCCGCGCCGCCTGTGCGGGCAAGCCCGCACGCGCCCCACCAGCCGCCCCCTTTGCCTTTTTCTGAGATTTCTCCCCGCCGAATTTCTTTTTTAGTTGAAAAGGGGGTGGCTGGTGGTTCGCCTGCCATACATGGCAGAGGCGGCGCGGCTCTGGTCGGCATAGCCGACGCGCTTGCGCGCCTTTGTCCTGAAAGTTTGTTACCGATGCCCAAGCTATAGTATCTCTTTTTACTCTGTTATTTTGTTTTTTCTTTTCTCCTCTTTTTATATATAAATATAAAGAAGAAAATAATGATAAGACAGGACAGAATCAACTATTGAATTAAGAATATACGGACGGCTAACGCCGCCTCGTATTAGAGAAGCACTCGTTTGCATATTAAAATGTTATAGTGTAACATCTTAATATGACCAAGTTCCAAAATACACACACTGCCATAATCGAAAGTGCGATGAAATTGTTTCGTCAGCACGGCTATTCTAGCACCAGTGTCGGCAGTATTGCCAAGGCGACAGGTATCACCGAAATGACATTTTATCGGCACTTTCCGAATAAAGAAGCTATCTTGCTTGATGATCCATTTGACCCGATAATCGCCGATTATATTTTGCACCAGCCACCCGAAAAAAGAGCCTTGAGCGCGACAGTAGCAGGTTTTCGCGCCGCGTGGCGCGAAGCCGAATCGTCCGTAGAAGATAGCTTAAAAACACGCCTTGGTATTATTGCCGCAACACCAGAACTAAAAAGAGCCAGTCTTGATAGCACTGGCGAAACTGTCGAAGCGATAAAAACCGCACTGGTCGCACGCGGCTCGTCCGAAATCGAAGCAACGACGGTTGCCTCGGCTATTCTATCGGCATTATCCTCGGCGCTGCTTTTATGGGCGGCGTCGGACACACTCGAAATAAACGCCGTTATCAACGATACGCTCGACGCACTGGAGGTAAGCAATGAGTAAAACAGTCCTCACTCTCAAAAATGCTACCCGTCTTTTTAGTGGTGGCGCAGGTGTGAATAAGGCAAATCTAACTATTAAACAAGGCGAAATAGTCGCGCTTGTTGGTCTTAACGGCGCAGGTAAAACCACGCTAATGAAACTTGCGCTTGGTATGCTCCGCCCGACGAGTGGAATAATACAAATTGTCGGGCAACCAGTAAATCCGCGCACCTCGAGCAGCGTATGGGCGCAAGTCGGGTATTTCGTTGACGCTCCGTTCGTGTACCCAGAGTTAACGGTAACGCAAAACCTCGACACTATGCGCTCGCTACAAGGTGTCGCCGATACTGACAGTATCGAGCGCGCGATTACCGAGTTTAATTTACGCCAGTATGCTGACCAAAAGGCACGCACGTTGTCGCTTGGCAACCGCCAGCGCGTCGGGCTTGCGATGTCATTTTTGCACGCGCCACGCCTTATTATTTTGGACGAACCGACAAATAGCCTTGACCCATCGGGTGTCATAGCACTGCGCCAGTTGCTACGCCAACGAGCCTACGAGGGCGCGGCTATTTTGGTGAGCAGCCACCACCTTGACGAAGTGGCGCGAATTGCCGACCGTATCGTGATGATGAATAGAGGCGAAATTATTGGTGAGCTACGATCGCATGGCGATGATTTGGAGCGGGTCTTTTTTGAGCGCATCCATGCCGACGATACAAGGAGGGGTGTATGAAACAAGCAGTCTTGATTGAGAGCAAAAAGCTCATTCGATCGCGCGTCGGCATGGTCGCAAGCATACTATTAAGCATCGGTGTTGGGTCAATATGCGCGCTGCTGATGTTGGGCATAAGGGCTAATAATCCTGACATTATCGCACAGGCAGGAGCGGACGCGGCGTTTGACTGGCAGACATTACTTGGCATGGCGACCCAAATTACCGCGACGGCAGGTTTGCTTGGCTTCGGCGTGGTGCTGGCGTGGCATTTTGCACGCGAGTTTTCCGACAGAACGATTTACGGCATGTTTTCGTTACCTGTAAGCCGAGGCAAAATTGCTATCGCAAAAATTATTGCCTTTTTGCTCTGGTGTGTGGTGATGAGTATTGCACTACCTGTCATTATTGGTATTGTCGGCTTGCTTGTCGGGCTGCCAAGCTCGATTGCTCCGCCTGTCATAGAGGCATTTGGGCGGCTTTGCCTGTTGCTGCTGATGACTGGCGTAGTCGCGTTGCCTGTTGGTATCGTCGCCGCTAAAACGCGCTCGCTGCTTGGTGGTGTTGGTGCGGCAATCTGCCTTGTTGTGTTGGCATCGGTCATGGTGTTGACTGGTGTCGCTGGCTGGTTTACACCCTCTGCACCTGCGCTATGGGCAATGAATTATGCGCAGTCGCAGTCTGTGAGTAGCTTGCAGCTTTGGCTTGTCTTGCCGTATGGGGTGATTTCGGTGGTCTTGCTGGTTGCTTTGTGGAAATATATGGAGCTTGATTGATTGCACGCCTACGCTACATCTGGTGTACCTACACTATATCTAGCGTAGGTACACGCCGACACCGCCAATGTCGCTAAAGCGACAGCGCACCCACCAGCCACCCCCTTTTCAACTAAAAAAGAAATTCGGCGGGGAGAAATCTCAGAAAAAGGCAAAGGGGGCGGCTGGTGGGGCGCGTGCGGGCTTGCCCGCACAGGCGGCGCGGCTCAGAGTTACATTTTTGTGCTAAAATAGGTTCGAGCTTGCAAGTAAAATTGCACCAGAACAGAACTTGGATCGGAATTAGCGGCGCGTTGCGCCGTTTTTTCTCTGGCGGCGCGCAGCGCCTGCCAGTGCGATTTCAGGGGGGAGATAAGAAATTGCCATGCCTGCGGCATGGTTCTTTTTGTTTTGGTCGGCAGTTGCCGACACGCTCCGCGTCCTCGCATCGTGGCATATCGTGTATAATAGTAAGTGCAACACAATTCAATCGGAAGAGGCTATATTTTTTGGCTCAAATAGCCGTCTTGGAACAGTTTGGTCTTTTCCGAATTGTGTTGCACCAAGGCGGCTTTTTGAGTTAAGGAGGGCAACTATGAAAGGACTACTGGCAAATATACCGCTGGTATATTTCTTGTACGTTCGTAAGTCTACGGACGTAGAGGACAAACAAGTATTATCTATCGCGGCGCAAATCGCAGAACTCAAAGAGTTTGCGGCGCGTATGGGCATATACATTGTTGATGTCATCATAGAAAAGCAGACAGCGAAAAAGCCAGGGCGCAAAGAGTTTAACAAAATGCTGGCGCGTATTGAGGCTGGCGAGGCTAACGGCATACTTGCATGGTTGCCTGACAGATTGTCGCGCAATTCGGTAGACAGCGGCAAGATTATTTACATGCTCGATGAGCATGTATTGCTTGACCTAAAGTTTCCGCACTTTTGGTTCGAGAACACACCGCAAGGCAAATACATGCTTGCCAATGAGTTTAACAGTTCTAAACAATATGTAGATAATCTATCACTTAATACCAAGCGAGGGTTGCGCGAGAAAGTACGGCGCGGCGAAATGCCGGGCGTTGTGCCTGTCGGCTATATCAACGATGTGCGCACTAAAACGGCAAAGGTGGACAAACGGCTTGCGCCGATTGTCTGCGAGGCGTTCGAGCTATACGCTCGCGGCGATAAACGATTAGACGAAATCGCCGACTTTTTGTATACCAAAGGCATAAAAACAAAAAGCCGCAAGGTTGGCGGCGAGCGCAAAGCTGGCGGTAAGCCGTATTCAAGAAATCGGGTTACTCGTATACTGAATAATCCATTTTACTATGGACATTTTCGCTATGTGGGCGAGGTGTACGAGGGCAGCCACAAAGGTATTGTGTCAAAACGACTATTTGACCAAGTGCAAACAGTGCTAGAGCGTCGCGGCAAGCCTAGGCGCAAAGCGAAAAATGAGCCAAAACCGCTATGCGGTCTTGTCTATTGCTCGTGCGGCATGATGTATACGGCAGAAACGCACACAAAGCGGCAGAAAAACGGCAATGTGCATACGTACGTGTATTATCGTTGCACGCGCAAGAGCAAGACGGTGGTGTGTCGTGAGCCGCATATTCGCGCCGAGGAATTGGACAAGCAATTGTCGGCGTTGTTGCTTTGTTATGCCATGCCTGCGGCATGGGCAGACAAGCTGCGCGAACTTATGCACAAGGACGAGGCGAGCGAAAGAGCCGACTTTACGCACAGCGTGGAGGACGACAAGGAAGTTATCGCGCTGCTAGGCGAGAAAATGCAGCGGTTGCTTGACGGCTATTTGGACGGCGACATCGAGCGCAGTATGTACCAAGACAAACGCGCGGAATTACTCGGACAGAAGAAACGGCTGGAAGAAAAAATCGAGCAAGCGACGGTGGGCGTTTTAACGTGGGTCGAACCTATGAGCGCGTGGCTTGAGCGAGCCGTTTCTATCTGTAACATCGCAAAAAGTAATGACTTACTGGCGAAAAAGTCGCTGTGCCTCGAAATCTTCGGGTCGAACCTAAAAATGCGACAAAAAGAAGTCGCCGTAAACGACGACCAATTTCTTATCTCCCCCCTGAAATCGCACTGGCAGGCGCTGCGCGCCGCCAGAGAAAAAACGGCGCAACGCGCCGCTAATTCCGATCCAAGTTCTGTTCTGGTGCGCAGAGCGGGAATCGAACCCGCACGTCTTCTGGACAAGGGATTTTAAGTCCCTCGCGTCTACCAATTCCGCCATCCGCGCATACCTCCTATATTATATCAAAAAATGACCTCATAAAAGAGATCATCTTTTGGAGGCACGTACGGGTAACGCTCCCGTCTAGCAGGTTTTGCAGACCTGTGCCTAACTTCTCGGCCAACGCGCCATTAGTGTTCATTATACCAGATGCAGAAGTTCCGGCCAAAGTAAAAACCCGGGGCTTAACCCCAGGTTTTTATTTTGGTGCACTGAAGAGGACTTGGTCACGTTCCGCAACCCCGAAAGTCAGACAGATGAGCACAGCTCATCTGTGACATTTCCTTGCGAAGCGCCCCAGGCGCTTCTCACCTCCACGATTCGTGAAGGTTCAGTACTTTTAGTAGGCAAATTTAATACCGGCCATAAAGGCCGGCATTAAATTTGGTGCAATTTTACACTTTTGCGCGAACCGAATTCCAGCGTAGCTGCGAGTGAGTAAGCCGCGCCGCCTGTGCGGGCAAGCCCGCACGCGCCCCACCGGCCGCCCCCTTTGCCTTTTTCTGAGATTTCCCCCGCCGAATTTCTTTTTTAGCTGAAAAGGGGTTGGCTGGTGGTTCGCTGTCGCTTTAGCGACTTGGCGGCATTACAGTTGTTTGCTAATTTCCGCTGGAAACTCACGCCTAATGAACGGCTTACCAATCATTTCTTCTGCAAGGTTCTTGGCGAGCTTTCTGAGTTCTTTGCAACCGTCATCAATCTCTTGCTGGCCGATAACAATTTTATGCGGGATAAAGTCTTGGTGCGCTCGTTTGAGTTTTGACGACACGCTTATGCTCCTATCATCAATCTCAATGCGTAACGGTAAATCTGACAGCTCTTTGACAAGTTTTTGACAACTTTCAACAAACTCACCGCCGACTGGAATGAGGCGAATTTGTGCAGGGTTTAACCAAAGCGGTAAACCTTGCTCAAAGTTGTCAAACATAATGTACAGATAACGCTCAATGCCGCCTGGAATTGCCGAGTGAATAATGACGGGGTGTTTTGCGCTGCCGTCCTCGTCAATATAGTGAATGTTTAGGCGTGGCGCGTTGCCAATGTCCACCTGAATACAGCCAATCTCTCGCGACTGTCCGAGCTTGTCAATTATCTTGTAATCAACATTGACCGCCCAATAGCGATCTTGTCCGTCCTCGAGAATGTTTACTAGAACATCTGCGCCTAATGATACGGGGATTTGCTCAATGTAGTGCCTATATTCTTGCCAGACTTTTTCAGACGGCACTTCTATCACTACCTGATATTCTCGCTTTGCTTCTGCGCCAGCTTCCAAGATTTTGGCTTGTAGTTTAGGAAACCACGCAAAGGCTTCGGCTGCGTCCTTAAAGTATGGGTGTATGTCGGGCATATAGAAGCGTCTTTGGCGCATCAACAACATCATTTCGCCGCTCTGCTCGTGGCGGTAACAGTCGGATAGCGAAAAATGCGCAAATGGCAATTGTTTATGGCTTAAAGGTGATTTTGAAGCAATATTGAATTGTGGGTAACTTGCGTCATAGCTCATGACAACATCTGATTTGCCAGACTTAAACTGATACAATCTATCGCCAAATAGTGAAGCATATGCCTTGACAACAGGGTGTTGCAAGCTAAATATATTTGCGCCGTTTACCTCGTAAACAGGCAAATCTAGCTCGTGTACAAGTTGTCTTGCATAATCTTGCACAAGTCGTCTCATCAGATTTGCCTTGTAGTTGTACTGGACATGCCCGATATCGGCGTTCGGCTCCCAATTAAAGCCCATTTTATTGGCGTATGCCAGATATTCTGGCTTGTCGTTTGACTGCTCAATTAGCACTTCGCCAAGCGCCTCGCGGCGTATAAAGTCAGCGATTTGTTTACTAATTTTGGGCATTTTTAAGTAGTCATTGAGTTCAATGACTCGTTTTTCTTGATTTAGTACAAAGTATTTCATAGATAACTCCATTGAAGATTAGGTTTAAACCCTTACTTTTCGTCCTAAATGAAGTTTTGTTCCGAGATAAACAAAAACTCCCGCCGTCGGGAGTTTTTCAATCAATAGCAAGCCCGACGGTCTAGGACGATACCGTCGTCGTTATCTGGTTTGACTTGATTGATTTAATCATAATTCTATTATAGCACAGTTTTATTATTAACGCAAGCGTTTTGTGTAAAATCCGTGCGCGTAGCGCGTCGGCTCTGCCTACTAAAGCCGCGCCGCCTCTACCACTTGTGGTAGGCGAACCACCAGCCAACCCCTTTTCAGCTAAAAAAGAAATTCGGCGGGGGAAATCTCAGAAAAAGGCAAAGGGGGCGGCCGGTGGGGCGCGTGCGGGCTTGCCC
>Ga0209572_1000253_pt1 | contig 104628 bp, 88 predicted proteins | sample EBPBio232012_DNA_FD_185867 | JGI IMG/M metagenome (GOLD analysis project Ga0209572, IMG submission 185867) | Wastewater treatment Type I Accumulibacter community from EBPR Bioreactor in Madison, WI, USA - Reactor 1_1/23/2012_ DNA (SPAdes)... | ecosystem: Engineered > Bioreactor > EBPR >...
GAGGCGGGTCATGAACCGCAACTGCACATGCACCCCGAATGGGTGGATGAAGCCCGCACCCCGCTGCTGGAGGGTATGCAAGGCAAGCGACCCAACATGCGCGACTACACCGTGGCCGAGCAAACGTCGCTGATTGCAAGCGGATTGCAAATGCTGGAGCGAGCCGGCGCACAGAATATCAATGCATTTCGGGCCGGTAGTTTTGGTTTCAATCGCGATACGCTTGAAGCATTGGCAGCCAATGGCATCGCATACGACTGCAGTTACAACACCACCCTGTTCGGGCAGAGCAGCGGTGTCAGGCCAGGAGAAACCGTCTGGTGGCCTTTTGAATGCGCCGGAGTTTATGAATACCCGATGACTGTTTTTGACGATGGCACGGGCAAATTGCGCCACGTTCAGCTGACCGCCTGTTCTTTCGCTGAGATTGAGAAACTGCTGTGGACGGCACTGGAGGCAGGACACCAGTCTTTCGTGATGCTGTCACACAGTTTTGAACTACTCAATGGCGGGAGCAGAGACCGCTCCGATCCTGTGACCATCAACCGGTTCAGGAAGTTTTGCGCCTTCATGGAAAAAAACCGGGATTCATTTCGCGTGCGTGGATTTCAGGGTATGCAACCTGAAGTGGCGGTTCAGCCCCCACCTTTGTTGCGATCTCCCATCTGGCGCACCGGCATGCGTATGGCGGAACAGGTCTACCGCCGAAGATATCGGTAAAAACACAGGCCTGTAATAACTACCGTCTTCGTGCTGTGAAGTGCTTGTTGGGTGGGTTATTCAGTGCGTCTTAAATTCTTTCGTCGAAACACGGCAAACCCGGCGATTGATGAAATGTGCTCAAGCGAGGGGCTGTGCTTGAATAAAGCGGCTTCGGTCGGGTTTCCATACACAATCCAGACATCGTGAACACGTGTTGACATGGACTCCTCCCAAGTCTTTAAGACCGGAGACATAATTTGTGCATCAAATGGATTGTAAAGATAGAGGACGGTTGCAGCATCAGGAGGTGCATAATCTCTTGCATCACCATGAATAACTTCCATGCGGTCTGTATTCGGCCATGAATTCGCTGCCGCCTCAATGTTTTTCTTGGCCAGCAAGTGAAGATTTTCTGAAAACTCCACCCCTATCACCTTGTTAAAACCTATTTTTGCGGCTAGAAAAAGAGCTCGCCCCTTTCCGGAGCCCAAGTCTACGAAGCAAAATGTTGACGGATCAATTGGAAGACTGCGTATGACCGTGATGAACTTTTCCTCATCAATAGGCTCATAAGCATTTCCCCCTGCGCCATATTCATGTGTATATCCGAGTGCGCTCAAATAAACCGACTTGTTTGTTTCAACGCCGGGAATATTGTCAACGGAACTTTTTGCATCAAATTTTCCGGGTGATAGAAGTATCTTAAAGCGGTGTTTTATGTTTAGGAGTGCTACAGGGCCAAACATCTTCCATCCATGCCTGGACCAAGCATTTTTTATGCGTTCCATTCAAAGTCGTCCTTTATTTCACGATTTGCATGGAGTGGGTATGAGCTCGTGATTTCTGCCGCTGATGTGATTGTGACGGATCCTGTCCAGATGTCGCATCCCTAATGATCGCGGTACCAGTATGTAACTCAACGGTTTTGTGCGCAATCTATGATGCCGGCGGGACCATAATGACTGGAGCGAAACTTCCCACTGCGCCCCAGCCTGTCGGTCGCGTCGGTCGATTCGTTGTGCGCGCCGATCGTTGCCGGCGACAACTCTACACCCTTTCAACCGGCCTGCTGTCTCTTTATCGCACGGGGTAAAAAAGTTTCAGAAAAGCGGGCCCCCTTCTTCTTTGAGGCCAGGAGCGCGCCCGTGTCTGGATTGAAATCGTCGATAGAAAACCCGTGGGTCTGTGACATCGTCACTGACGAGGTGCTGGCGAGGGAAACGGGAGTCCCGCTGCCCAGCCATGCGCAAAGTGACCAGGCGTTCTGCACCCCCCATGCGCTGCGATCCTGGGCGCGTGCCTTTTTGCCCGCGGGTGGCTGGAGTGGCCCCCTGCGCCATGTGCGCGTGCGGCAGAACGGACAGTTGCAGGCGCTGATTCCCTTCGCCAGGCAGCAGGTCGCTCGCTTCAGCATCAATTCGCTGGCGGGCTATTACTGGCCTTTCCGCAGTCTTTGCCTTTTAGCGCAACCTGGTGCGGGCATGGGCCTGGCGGACGCCGTGGGCCGTGCGCTAGCCAACACACCGCCAGGGGCGGTGCTGCGCTTTGGGCCCATTTCCGGGCGCGACGAGGTCATGCTCGCCATGTTGCGCCAACTAATGGCCGCTGGTTGGCGCCATCGAGCCAAGGCGACTGGAGCGGTGTTCCAGCTGGATCTGTCCTTGGGGTTGGACGCACTCAAGCAACGGTTCAGTGGTTCCTTGCTCAGGCACATCGAATATTCGCGCCGACGCCTGGGCAAGACGGTGGGCGAGGTGCACTGCGAGCGCCACGTGCTGAGCGGTGAGGATCAGCCGCTGCTCGACATCCTGGCGGGCATCGAGTCGCGCTCCTGGTTGGCCAGGGACGGTGGCGATCTTAAGTTTGTCGGTCCGGCCAATCAGCTTTTTTGGACCCAGATGGGTCGCGAGCCCGACCCCCATGCACAGGCCGTGTGCTGGGTGCTGCACTGTGGCGACCAGCCGGTGGCGTTTTCGGCCCATCTGGAAACCGACACGGCACTCTACGTCCTGGCCAATTCCTACGACGAGCAATGGAAGAGCCACAGCCCCGGCTCTATCCTTACCTACGAGGTATTGCGCGATGCGATAGCCCGTCACAAGCGCTTGTTCGATTGGGGGCAGGGGGACTCTGGCTACAAGCAGCGCTGGGGTGCGCAGGAAGGGGCATTGCTGTACGACGTGATGATGTTCCGGCCTGGCCTGTTGGGTGGCTTGCTGGCCTTGGCGGCCGACAAGGCCCTGCGCGACTGGGACGTGAGGCTGGACGCGCTGCCCTGAGTGGCTTGCGTCGACAGGATCTTGCTGGCTCTCCTTCGCTCGACTTGAACGCATGAATCAGAAACTGTCTTTTTTTCTCGGGCCGGGGGGTTTCACTGCCGCCTTGTTCTTCGGCGTCAAGTCCTTGACGGGGGCTGAGGTATTCCGCTTCGCCGCCAAGCCTTTGCAGTTGGGCCCCGTGCCCGCCTTGCCTGCCGACTGGCGCTATGTGCAGCTGCGTACTTCAGCCGATCTTGCTGCGTTGGGGCCGGGTTTTCGGGCGCAGCTGGGGAGGCAGTCGGGCGCCGGACCGGAACGGTTGTTTCAGCGCGGTGCCAGCCTGCATGCCCTGCTGTATGGCGAGGCGGTGGTGGCTCAGCTCAATATCGAGAGCAGCCCGGTTTGCGAGGTGGACGACCCCAAGCTGGCTTTGCAACTGGCCGAAGGCGACGGCTTCCTCGGTTTTCTCTACACTTACCCGGAGTTCCGCCGCCGCCGCGCGGCGCAGCAGCTGATTGCTGCCACCGAGCAGAGCCTGCGTGAGCGGGGGCTGAAACGCCTGGTGACCCATGTGCGCGCCACCAATGTGCCGTCCATCGCAGCGTTCAAAAATCAGGACTTTCATTTCAACGCCATGGTGTTCAGCAAGACTTCAGGCGCCTTGCTGGGTGCGCTGGGCATGCGGCGCCTGGGTTTGCAGGCCTTGCCGGCGCGCCAAGGCGTGCATTGATCCTGCTGCCAGTCGCCCGTTTCACGTTTTCCAAGGGTGGGCGGAGTGATCCGTCCGGTATTCATGGGGTGGCGCTTGGCTCAATCGCTGATCGATGCGTCGTCGGCTGACCTGGTGGTGCACCGGCGCATCCTTGCTGTGCAGCGTGCGCTGACTGATCATGGGCAGCAGGTTGACTGGCTTGTGCAGCCGCGTGATGGAGCCAAAAGTCGGCATCGTTTTATATGTTTCATATATCAGTCCATGCAGGCGCCAGTTGCCGATGGATATTTTGAGGTAATCAGGCGTCAAAGCGAGTTATAAAGAATATGTGGGTGAGCGGGCTTTATGTTGAGAATTGCCCATTGTTATGGCTACTGCCGAGCTAAATATCGAAGGAGCGGATGGATGGGTTCTCGACGTTTTGGTGGCGTATGTTGCCGCAATCAGACGGGTACTGCAGGCGGGCAGAATGGAGAGTAGCTTGATTAATGATGTTGGCGGCCCTGGTGCCGCCCCGCTGCGTGTGCGCTTCAAGTTCATGCTCGGGGAGTGGGTGTTCAGTGAATGGCGACAGGCCTTTTTGCCGCTGCAGCAACAGATGCCGACAGCTCAGCCTGGCTGGCCGGAGATTGAAAGCCTGTTGCCTGCGCACTTGCCGGCCGATGTGGCTGGGTACCAGCTCAGGCGCACGGCGGTGGACAGGTTTCCGCGCGGGGTCTCACGGCAGGGCGGTTGGCTTTGTTACAGCCCGCGCCAGGAATGCCTGTACTTCGTGAATCTGGCGGGTGATTTTGAGGCCTACCTTCAGCGTCGTTCACCCAAGAGCCGTCAGAACTTGAAACGCTCGGTGAAGCGTTTCATGGACAGTAATCCTGATGGTTTCGAGGTATTCACCACGCCGCAATCGATGATTGAGTTCCACCGCGAGGCCGTTTCCATATCGAAGAGGACTTACCAGTCATTCATGCTGAATGCCGGTCTGCCGGATGGCGCGGAGTATCTGCGCCAGATGCAGGACAGGGCAGCGCGCGGCGAGGCAAGAGGGTACCTGCTTCGCGAGCAGGGAACCCCCGTCGCCTTCGCATGGTGCACCGCCAAGGGTGATGAAATCACGTATCAGATCATTGGGTACTTGTCTGAATATGCCGACAAATCACCGGGTACCGTGCTGCTGTACCAAATAATCCAGGATTTGTTTGCGCTGGGGCAGTATCGTTTGTTCGATTTTGGAACCGGCAGCGCTTTTTACAAGGAATCGTTCGCTACCGACAAGATCGATTTTGCCGACAGCTATCTTTTTCGCCCAGGCATCAAAAATAGCTGGAAGTTATGGTGGCTCTGGAAGACCGAGTGTTTTTCAAACCTGGTGGGCGAGGCGCTGAACCGGATGGGCCTGAAGAAAAAAATCCGTCTGTTGATGCGAAGAGGCGCCAGCAGGACGCATGGGTAGTTGGATGCAGTGCGGGTCTTTGGCCGCTGCGCCGTACAGCACGGCCGGGGATGCCCGTTTGCGCCAGCAAGAATCGCAGGCCCTGCCGTGTGACAACTGCACCAGAATCCGAGTTCACTATAAAAATAGAAGCTTCTGGCGCTTTGTGGATAAGTGCTATCGACCTGTTTGACCATTGTTTTTGAGGCTTACACCAGCTTGCAAGCCGCACTGGTCATAATGCGCGCCATGCCAAACCGCTGGAAACCCAACGTCACCGTCGCGGCCGTCGTCGAGCGCGAGGGGCGTTTTCTGTTCGTCGAGGAAGACACGGCCGATGGCCTGCGGCTGAACAACCCCGCGGGCCATCTGGATCCGGGCGAATCGCCGATTGAGGCCTGCGTGCGCGAGGTGCTCGAGGAAACCGCCTACGACTTCGAGCCCCAGGCCCTGGTGGGCGTGTACCTGAACCGCTTCACGCGCACGCGCACGGGCGATGACATCACCTATTTGCGCTTTGCCTTCGCCGGCAACGTGGGCGCGCACCACCCCTGGCGCGCGCTCGACGACGGCATCCTGCGTGCCGTGTGGCTCACGCCCGACGAGCTGCGCAGCTGCCGCGCGCGCCACCGCAGCCCGCTGGTGCTGCAGTCCCTGGAGGACTACTTGGCCGGCCGGCGCGCGCCGCTGGAGCTCATCCACACGGATGCCAGCGTGCTGCAGCCGCCGCGCTGATGGCGTCTGGCGGCGCTTCAATGAGCGGGATCAGCCCAGCGCCACCAGCTTGAACACCGCGCGCGCCGTGCAGACCACATTGCCGGCGGTGTCGATGACGTTGCCCTCGCAGAACACGGTGCGCGCGCCGCCGCGCAGGATGCGGGCCTCGATCAGCAGGTCGGTCGTGGCCGTGGCGAGAAAGTGGGTGTTCATCTCGATAGTGATGACGCCCAGTCCCAGCGGGTCGTGTGAGCGCGCGGCGGCACTCAGCGTGAAGTCCAGCGCGCTCATCATCGCGCCGCCATGGCCATGGCCGCGGCTGTTGGCCAGTTCCGGCCGCAGCGGCAGGCGCGTGCGCGCCAGGCCGGGTGCCAGGCTCACAGGCGTGAGGCCGATGTGGCGCATGAACGGCACGTCGATGCCGAAGTAGCCGCGCGCCAGCGCGGCGGCCTGCAGCTCGTCAGGCGGTGCGGTGGCGCTCATTCGATCTCCGCAACGGCCTGGCCTTCGGCGATCTGCTCGCCTACGGCGACGAGCAGCTTGCGCACGGTGCCGGCGGCCTCGGCCTCGACGGGGATTTCCATCTTCATCGACTCGACGATGATGAGGGTGGCACCGGCGTCGATGGCGGCGCCTTCGGCGGCTTCGATGGCGGCGACCAGGCCGGCGATGGGGCTTGCAATGGTGGTCATGGCGGGTTCCTTCAAGGTTGGGGGCTCAGCACGCGCTGGGCGATGCCGGTGTCGATGCGGCCAGCCACGAAGTCGGCGTGGGCCAGGATGCGCTGGATGAACGGGATGTTCGTCTTCACGCCCTCGATGCGGGTCTGTGCCAGCGCCGCCTGCAGGCGCGCGATGGCGTCCCTGCGATCGTGGCCATGGGCCACGAGCTTGGCGATCATGGGGTCGTAGAACGGCGTGACGGACGCGCCCTGGGCATAGCCGGTCTCCACGCGGATACCGTCGCCCGTGGGCAGTTCGAAGCGTCCCAGCGGCCCCGGCGAGGGCAGGAAGCGCACCGGGTCTTCGGCATAGATGCGCGCCTCGATGGCATGGCCGCTGGCCTGCATCGGGCCGGGCAGCACCTGGCGCATGTGCATGCCGGCAGCCAGGCGGATCTGGGCTTCGACGATGTCGATGCCGGTGATCTCCTCGGTCACTGCATGCTCGACCTGCAGGCGTGTGTTCATTTCGAGAAACACAAAGCCGTCCTGCGGCGTGTACAGCATTTCCACCGTGCCGATCACGTCGTAGCCGATACGCGACAGCAGCCCAGACAGCAGCTGCCGCATGTCGGCCAGCTGCGCTTCGGGAATGCCCGCGGGGCGTGCTTCCTCCACCACCTTCTGGTGACGGCGCTGCACCGAGCAATCGCGCTCGAACAGGATGCGCACATCGCCATGGCGGTCGGCCAGCACCTGGAATTCGATGTGGCGCGGCGCCTCGATCAGTCTTTCCAGGTACAGCTCGGCTGTGCCGAAAAACTTGGCTGCGATGCCGCTGGCCTTGGCCCAGGCGGCGGCCAGCGCCTGCGCATCGCGCGCGGGCAGCATGCCGATGCCGCCTCCACCGCCGGCGGGCTTGATCAGCACCGGGTAGCCGATACGCGCGGCCGCGGCCAGCGCCTCATCGCTGCTCGCCAGCACCGGCGAGCTGGCGGCCTGGGGCATGCCTTGCCCGGCCATGAAGGCGCGCGCCTGCGTCTTGTGGCCCAGTTCGCGTATCCAGCGCGGCGATGGGCCGATGAAGCGCAGGCCCTGCCGCTGCACGGCCTCGGCGAAGCCGGCGTTCTCGGACAGAAAACCGTAGCCCGGATGCACCGCGTCGGCGCCGCTCTCGCGCGCCACTTCGAGCAGGCGCGCCTGGTTCAGATAGCTCTGCTGGGCGGGCGCGGGGCCGATGGCCACGGCCCGGTCGGCGGCGCCCACATAAGGCAGGCCGGCATCGGCCTCGGAATACACGGCCACCGATTCGATACCCATGTGGCGCAGCGTGCGGATCACGCGCGCGGCCACGGCGCCCCGGTTGGCGACGAGCACGCGGCGGGGCAGGCGAGCCTCGGTCATACGGCACCCTCCCGCGCCATGGCGACGACGGCATCGACGATCACGGGCGCCTGCGCGCCGCGCGCCACCAGCACCGGGTTGGCATCGACCGACTGCACCTGGCCGGCCTGGGACAGCACCCAGTCGCCCAGGCGCACCATCATGTCGGCCAGCGGCTCCAATGCCACCGCGGGCATGCCGCGCACGGCGGCGAACGCGGGCGCGATGGCTAGGCGCTCGATGGCGGCCAGCGCCTGCGCGCGGCCGAAGGGCGCGACCAGGAATTGCACGTCCCTGAGCGTCTCGACCAACACGCCGCCCTGGCCGATCATCACGGCCACACCGAATTCGGCATCGACATGCGCGCCCAGCGCCAGCTCGAAATCCGCCTTGTGCTGCGCGCCCAGCAGCAGGCCGCCGTCCTGCGCGCCCAGGCCGCGCAGCGTGGCCGCGAAGTCGTGCAAGGCCTGCACGGCCTGGTCCGCCTCGCGCAGGTTCAGCCGTACCAGGCCATGCTCGGACTTGTGCGCCAGGTCGGCCGACACGCCCTTGGCCACCAGCGGCGCGGACAGCGTGCCGAAGGCGGCGCGCACCTGCTCCTCGCTGGTGGCGACCGTATGGCGCATCACCGGCAGGCCGGCGGCTTGCAGCCGGGCCAGGCTGGAAGGTTCGTCCAGCGTGGTGGATGCGGCTGCCTTGGGTGCGGAAATGGCCGGGGGCTGGGCGGCAGCGCCCGCCTGCTCGGCCAGCAGCGCCAGGCCGCGCATGGCGGCGCGCTCGCTCCAGAAGGTAGGCACGCCCTGGGCCTGGAAGGCCTGGGCCACCCAGTCCTGGTTCACGCTGACGGCGATCGGCATGCCGCTGTCCTGTGCGAAGCGGCTGGCCTGGGCGGCGAAATCGGCAAAGTCGTAGCCCTCGCCGCCGATCGGAAAACCCACATGCACCAGGTCGGCCGCGCCGCTGCCGGACAGCGCCCGCAGCGTGTTGCCGAAGGTCTCGGGCTTGCCCAGCAGGGCCGTGGTCATGTCGATGGGGTTACGCGCCGTCACGTAGGACGGCAGGGCCTGCTGGAGCCCTGCGAGCGTGGCGGCGTCGAACTGCTCCACGGCCAGGCCGAACTCTTCGGCCGCATCCGCCGCGAGCACGCAGGTGGCGCCGGAATTGCTGATGCTGACCACCCGGGGGCCGCGCGCGGCGGGTTGCGAGAGAAACAGCGGCGCGTAGTCGATCAGCTCGCGGAAGTCCGCCAGGCGCGGTATGCCGTGCTGGCGCAAGAAGGCATCGGCCAGCGCGTCCTCGGCCGCCAGCGCGCCGGTGTGCGAGCTGGCCGTGGCCTGGCCGGCGCTGGTGCGCCCGGCCTTGACGGCCAGGATGGTGACGCCGCGCTCGCGCGCCAGCCGCGCGGCCTCGGCCAGGTAGGCACTTTGGCGCAAGGTCTCGACGTAGAGCACGACGAGGCGGATACGCTCGTCCTGCACCATGGCGCGCACGGCCTCGGCGGCGCAGATGTCGGCCTCGTTGCCGGTGGAGACCATGTAGCGCACGCCTATGCCCGCACGGCGCAGCCCGCCGTAGAGAATGGCCGCGCCCGCGCCGCTCTGGCTGACGATGGCCACGGGGCCGTCGCCCGGCGGGCTCTCGTTGATCATGGTCGAGAAGTTGAGGATGGCGCCGCTGGCGAAGTTGGCCACGCCCTGGCAATTGGGGCCGAACAGGCGCAGCCCGCCACGCCGGGCGCGGGCTAGCAGATCGGCCTGTTGCGCGCGGCCCGCATCGCCCAGTTCGGCAAAGCCGGACGAGTAGATCACCGCCGCCTTGGCGCCCACGGCCACGCAGTCGTCGATGGCGGCGGCCACGTCTTCGCTGGGCAGGCTGATGACCACGGCGTCGGGCGCCTCGGGCAGCGCCCGCAGCGATGCATAGGCGGGCAGGCCCTGCACCTCGCTGCGGTTCGGGTTGATCGGGAAGATGCGGCCCGCGTAGCCGTGGCGGCGCATGTAATCGATGGGCCGGCCACCGGCCTTGATGGGGTTGTCCGACGCGCCGAGGATGGCCACGGCGCGGGGGCTCAGTGCGTGCAGCACAGACATGCCTGGCTCCTTTTCAATCCAGCGCGATGGCTTCGCGCTGGATCACCTGCTTCCAGTCCGCCACCTCCTTGGCGATGCGCTGGCCGAAGGGCTCGGGCGCCAGCATCACCATGTCGCCCTGTTTGCTGAGCACGTTGCGCGCATGCTCGTTCTGGAGCATGCTTTTCGTTGCCTCGTAGAGCTTGTCCACGATGGCCGGCGGCGTGCCGGCCGGCGCGAACAGCCCGGCCCAGAAGGTGACGTTGAAGTCGGCGTAGCCGGCCTCGGCCATGGTGGGCACGTTGGGCAGCTGCTTCATGCGCTGGGGCGCGGTGACGGCCAGCGGCAGCAGCTTGCTGGCGGCGATTTGCGGCAGCGCGCTCCAGGTGTCGAACTGGGTGTCCAGCTCGCCGCTGAGCACCGCCAGCTGCGCCTGCGAGGCGCTCTTGTACGGCACATGCGTGGTCTTGACGCCGGTACGGTTGCTCCACTGTGCAAACGCCAGATGGGCGATGTTGCCGGGGCCGGCCGAGCCGTAGCTGATCTTGTCGGGGTTGCGCTTGGCGTAGGCGATCACGTCCTGCGCGCTGCGGATCTGGTGCTTGCTGGCCCAGTCCGGGTTGGCGGTGAGGATGAAGGGCGCGTCCAGCAGCATGGTGACGGGCGCGAAGTCCTTGGGCTGGTAGGTGATCTTCTTGTAGATCTGCGGGTTGATGGTGATGCTGCTGGAGTTGGTGACCAGCAGCGTGTAGCCATCGGGCGCGGAGCGGGCCACCTCGCCCACGCCGATGGCGCCGTTGGCGCCGGGCTTGTTGTCCACGATCACTGGCTGGCCGAGCTGCTTGCTGAGCTGATCCGACACGGCGCGGGCAATGGTGTCGGTGAACGAGCCTGCCGGAAAGCCCACCACGATGCGGATGGGCTTGGCGGGCCAGTTGTCAGCCTGGGCCTGTGCGGGCGCGGCGGCCAGCCACGATGCGACCAGGCACAGCGCCAGGGTGGCGCGGCGTGTCGGTTGCCAGTGTTTTGCGGTCATTGTGTCTCCTTGGGGTTTTAGTGGAATCGGCCTCCAACGCTTGCATATCAAGCGCTGACAGCTATGGTTTTTGGTATGGATCAGGGGCGCAGGCCAAAGCGCGGCGCCCCGGCCTCGCGCAGCGGCGCGGCCAGGTTGGCGAACTCGCACAGCAGCCGGCGCGTGTCGCGCGGGTCGATCACCTCGTCGATGCCGAAGGCCTCGGCCGTGCGGAACGGCGAGGTCAGGCTGCGCACGCGCTGCTCGATCTCGGCGCGCTTTTGCATCGGGTCGTCGGCGCCTTCGATCTCGGCCTTGTAGGCCACCTCGAGCCCGCCCTCTATGGGCAGCGAGCCCCAGTTGGCCGAGGGCCAGGCATAGCGGAAATTGAAGCGCCCCATGTGCTGGTGGCCGGCGGCGGCCACCCCATAGGCGCGGCGCACGATGATGCTGCACCAGGGCACCGTGGCCTGGTAGACGGCGGCCAGCGCGCGCGCGCCGTAGCGCATGATGCCGGCCCGCTCGGCCTCGACGCCGATCTGGAAGCCGGCGATGTCCACCAGGTTCAGCACCGGCAGGTGGAAGGTCTGGGCCAGGTCGACGAAGCGCGTGAACTTCTCGGCCGAGGGGCCGTCCCAGCCGCCGCCGTAGAAATACGGGTCGCTGGCCACCACGGCCACGGGCCAGCCGTCGATGCGTGCCAGGCCCGTGACGATGGCGCGGCCCCACTGGCGGCCCATCTCCAGAAAAGAGCCCTGGTCCACCAGGCATTCGACGATGGGCCGGATCTTGTAGACCTTGCGGCCGTCGCGCGGAATGGCCGAGAGCAGCCATTCGTCGCGGCGCGCGGCATCGTCCCGCACCTCGCCGCGCGCGGGCAGCTCGTGCACCGACGGCGGCAGGTAGGACAGGAAACGGCGCACGCGCTCGAAGGCCTCCTCCTCGCTGGCCACCTCGTCGTCCACCACGCCGTTGCGCGTGTGGATCTGGCTGCCGCCCAGCTCCTCCTTGGTCACGTTCTGGCCGATGCGCGCCACCACCGGCGGCCCGGCGTTGAACAGCTGGGCCGTGCCCTTGACCATCAGCGAATAGTGGCTGGACGCCACGCGCGCCGCGCCCATGCCGGCCACCGAGCCCAGCGCCAGCGACACCACGGGCACGGTGGAGAGGTTTTCGACCACCTGGCTCCAGACCTTCATGGTCGGCACGCTGGTATAGCCCTTGGTCTCGATGTTGCGCACCGAGCCGCCGCCGCCCGTGCCGTCCACCAGACGCACCATGGGCAGGCGCAGGTCGTGCGCCATCTTTTCGGCAAAGATCAGCTTGTCGCCCACGGCGCCGTCGTTGGCGCCGCCGCGTACGGTGAAGTCGTCGCCCACCACCACCACGGGGCGCCCACCGATGCGTGCGCGTCCCATCACCAGGTTGGACGGGGTGAACTCCACCAAGCGGCCCAGGCTGTCGTACTGGCCCGAGCCGGTGAGCGAGCCCACTTCCGTGAAGGAATCCGGGTCCGTGCAGGCGCTGATGCGCTCGCGCACCGTCAGCTTGCCCGCGGCCTTGTGGCGCGCCACCTTGTCGTCTCCGCCCATCTTCGCCGCCAGCGCATGGCGGTATGCGATCTCATCCACTTCGGGTTGCCAACTCATGTCATTGCCTCCTGTGCACAAGACAAAGCACAACCCATGCCAGTTCGCAAATGATTGATTTTTATTGGTTTTTTTTGATGGCCAGAATAAGTGTCCTTTTTGTGGACACAAACAGTGGACGCCGAGGACAATGTGTCCGCCAAAAACACACTACCGATACCGATACCGATACCGATACCGATACCAATGCAGACAGTCTTTCTTTCCGAGCAGCGGCTTGGCGTCCTCGTCTGGCAGCGCGGTGAGCCCGCACCCGTGGCGCGGCTTGGGCTGGCGCGCGATCCGCTGCTGTGCGCCGCCGTGACTGAGAAGCGGGCCGCGCGCGAGCCGGGGCCGGGCACACTGTTCCATGTCGATGTGCCCGGTGGGCGCGGCGCCAGCGCACGCTACGCGGTGGTGGCGCTGGGCGACGAGGCCGTGGAAGTCGCCCTGGTGCGCCCGGCCGACGCATCGGCCGCGCTGCTCGACTTCGTGGCGTCCGTGCCGTTTGCATTCGCCATCCTGAACATGTTCCTCACCAACCCGTACCAGGCCATCACCGTGGCCGACCACGAGGGCCTGATGCGCTACATCAGCCCGGTGCACGAGAAGTTCCTCGGGCTGGCGCCGGGCGCGGCCATGGGCCGCAGGGCCGAGGAGGTGATCCCCAACTCGCGCCTGCCGCAGGTGGCCCGCAGCGGCAAGGCCGAGATCGGCGAAATGCTGCAGCTCGGCCCCGGCGTGACGCGCATCGTCAACCGCATGCCGGTCTTCGAGGGCGGCGCGCTGGTGGGCGCGGTGGGCCAGGTCAGCTTCAGCGGCATGCCGGCGCTCAACCGCATGCAGCAGCGCCTGAACCAGCTGCACGATGAGGTGCAGCATTACAAGCGCGAACTGCACCAGCTCAAGCGCACGCCCTCCCCTGGTGCCATGGTGGGCAGCAGCGCGCCCATGCAGCGCCTGGCGCGCGAGATCGACGCCGTGGCGCCGCTGGACGTGCCCGTGCTGATCCTCGGCGAAAGCGGCAGCGGCAAGGAGCTGGTGGCCCAGGCCCTGCATGCGCGCGGGCGCGATGCCCAGGCGCCGCTGGTGAGCCTGAACCTGGCCGCGCTGCCTGCGACGCTGATCGAGGCCGAGCTCTTCGGCTACGAGGCCGGCGCCTTCACCGGCGCCAAGAGGCAGGGCCAGCCCGGCAAGCTGGAGCAGGCCGAGGGCGGCACGCTGTTCCTCGACGAGGTCGCCGACATACCGATGGAGATCCAGGTCAAGCTGCTGCGCGTGCTGGAGGACCGGCAGGTGCAGCGCCTGGGCGCAAGCGAAGGGCGGCGCGTGAACTTCCGCATCGTCGCCGCCACGCACCGCGACCTGCGCGCACTGATCGACAGCGGGCGCTTCCGGCTGGATCTGTACTACCGCTTGAGCGGCGTCGTGCTGCAGGTGCCGGCGCTGCGCCAGCGCGTGGAGGATATTCCGGCCCTGATGCAGCGCTTCGCCGAGTCGTTCTGCGAGCGCAATGGCCTCGCCCTGCCGCGCATAGCGCCGGGCGTCATCAGCTACCTGGCGCAGCAGAGCTGGCCGGGCAATGTGCGCCAGCTGCGCCAGCGCGTCGAGGAGGCGCTGGTGTTCTGCGACGGCCAGCTGCTGAGCGTCGAGAACTTTGCCCGCCACCAGGATCTGCCGGCCCGGCCGGCGCAGCCGCCCATGGCGCCGCCTGCGCCTGCGGAGATGCCTTTGAGGAGCCTGGAGCACGCGGCCATCCTCGACGCCATTGCGCGCCATGGCGGCAACAAGAAGCGTGCGGCACAGGCGCTGGGCATCTCGCGCTCCTACCTCTACAAGGTATTGGCGGGCGGCTGAGTCCAGAAGCCGTCAGTGCGTGGCAGCGGCCTCACTGCCCCGTGATCTTGCGCTCGCGCACGATGGCGCCCCACTGGTCGTATTCCTTCTTCATGAAGCTGGCGAACTCGGCGCGCGTGGTCGGGTGGGGCGACAGGCCGTGCTTGTTCAGCGCGTCCTTCACGCCGGGGTCGTTGAGCACCTTGACGATCTCCTGGTTCCAGCGTTCGAGCAGCGGCGCGGGCGTCTTGCCCGAGGCCATGAACGAATACCAGTTCAGCGCCTGAAAGCCGGGGTAGCCCGACTCGGCCACGGTGGGTATGTTGGGCAGGTAGGCCGGCCGCGTCAGCCCCGTGGTGGCCAGCGGGATCAGTTTGCCGGTCTCGACATGCGGCATGGCCGTGGGCGGGGCGGCAAAGTAGCTGGTCACGCGCTCGCCCAGCAGGTCTTGCAGCGCGGGCGCGCCGCCTTTGTAGGGAACATGCACCATGTCGATGCCGGCGCGCTGGTTGAACAGTTCGCCCGCCAGGTGCGATGCCGAGCCCGCGCCGGTAGAGGCAAAGTCCACGCTGCCGGGCTTCTTTTTGGACAGCTGCACGAACTCGGCCAGCGTCTTCGCGCCGGCGGCCTTGTGCACCACCAGCACGTTGGGGAAATACACGCCACCGGTGATGGGCGCCAGGTCCTTGAACGGGTCGTAGGGCAGCTTCATGAGGTGCGGCGCAATCGTCAGCGGCCCTACCGAGCCCAGCAGCAGCACGGTGCCGTCGGCAGCGCCCGCCGCCACCTGCTGGTGGGCGATGTTGCCCCCGGCGCCGCCCTTGTTGTCCACCACCACGCTCTGGCCGATGTTCTCGCCCAGCTTCTTGGCGATGAGCCGCGCCGCCGCATCGGCCGCGCCGCCGGCGGCAAAGCCCACCACCAGCGTCACTGGCTTGGCCGGCGGAAAGTCCTGCGCCAGCGCAGGGCTGGAAAAGGCCAGCGAGGCGGCCGCTGCGGCGGCGGCCTGGATCAGGGTGCGTTTTTTCATCGTGAGGCTCCTTGGCGGACGTTTTAAGTGAAATAGGGCTGCAGCCCTTGTGGGGCAAGCGCTGACAGCTATTGTTTTTGTGGTGTTTCAGTCGCTGCCCGGGCCTATGGGGTTGGGCCGGCGCTTTTCGGTGTTGTGGCGCAGCAGCGCCGCGGTGCGGAAGATGCCGTGGGCAAACTTGCCGTAGGGCATGGTGGCAAACAGCGCCATCACCGCGCCGAGGTGCAGGCACAGCAGCAGGGCCAGGGCGGGCGTGGCCGCCGGGGTGATGCGCACCAGCCACAGCGCCAGGCCGCTGGCGGCCACCAGGAACAGCAGGGCGATGAAGCCCAGGTCCATGGGTTTCTGGGCGGCGTCGCCCTGCAGCGGGTGGCGGCGCAGGTTCAGGCGCCACAGGCCGGCCGTGCCCAGCATCAGGCAGGCGCCGCCCACCGCACCCAGGATCTTGGGGAGGCTGGGCAGGTCATACGGCGCCACCCAGCCAAAGGCATAGTGGTACACCGTGGCCAGCGAGGTGGCGGCAAAGCACAGCAGGAAGCCGTAGAAGGTCAGGTGGTGGCAGCGCCGGCGCGTCAGGCTGAAGGCGTCGTCCTCGTTGTTGCAACCGTCGCCATGGCCGCCGTCCAGGTATTTCAGGCGCAGCACGTCGTGCGCGGCCTCGCTGGCGGCGGCGTCACTCACGTCGGCGCCGCTGGTGGCGGGCTTGACGTCGCGCCAGAAACCGCGCACGCCCATGGCCAGCGCCAGCACCGCAAACAGGAAGATGGGCGCAAACAGGCCCACCATCAGGTTGTGCGGGAACAGGTGGTAAAAGTTGGCGCCCAGGTCCACGCCCCACAGCGCACCCCAGCCGCCCTTGAGCGCGGCGGCCAGCGCCAGGAACAGCGTCAGCGCGGCCACCAGGGCCAGCGACAGCGTCAGGCCATTGCGCTTGTAGAGTTGTCCGAGCGCGAGCGGCCAGGCGTAGTCGTGGTAGGTCTGGCCGCGCACCCGGGCCATGGCCTGCGGCACGTTGACGGCAAACTCGTGCGGCGGCGCGTACTGGCAGGCGTGCAGGCAGGCGCCGCAGTTGTGGCACAGGTTGGCCAGGTAGTGCACGTCGGCCTTGAGGAATTCGAGCCGGCGCGTCATGGCCGGGAACACGGCGCAAAAGCCCTCGCAGTAGCGGCAGGCGTTGCAGATCTGCATGACGCGTGCCACCTCGGATTCGGCGGCCGAGGGGGGTATGACCTCGCCCAGCGCCAGGGCGCGGGCGTCGCGGGTGAGTTCTTGCAAGGCCTCAAGCGATGACATGGTTTGCTTTCATTTCAGTAGCTGTCAGCGCTTGCAGGGATTGCGCTTTCTGCTGTTTTGCTGCTAATGCGGCATTGGCGCCCGCGATGCGGCCGAAGGCGGTGCCAATGCTCATGCCCACGCCGGCGGTGTAGCCCTTGCCCAGCACGTTGCCGGCCATCATCTCGCCGGCCACGAACAGGTTGCGGCTGGGCCGGCCGGCAAAGCGCACGGCGGCGGTGTCGTCGGTCTGAAGGCCCAGGTAGGTGAAGGTCACGCCCGGCTTGAGTGCGTAGCCGTAGAAGGGGGCCGTGTCTATGGGGCGCGCCCAATGGGTCTTGGGCGGCGCCAGGTTCTCGGTGTGGCAGTCGTCGAGCACGGTGTGGTCGAACCGGCCCACGCGGCAGGCGCGGTTGTAGTCGGTCAGCGTCTGCATGAAGGTGGTTTCGTCCAGGCCCAGCTTCTGCGCCAGCTCGGGCAGGCTGTCCGCACGCACGCCGGGGAATACCGGCGGCATGAAGCGGCCTATGGCCTTGCTGTCGATGATGGAGTAGCCGATCTGCCCCGGCTGCTGCGCCACCAGGCGGCCCCAGACGGCGTAGCGCTTGGGCCAGAAGTCCTCGCCCTCGTCGTAGAAGCGGCGCGCCTCGCGGTTGACCACCACGCCCAGCGATACGCAGTCGATGCGCGTGCAGATGCCGCCGTCGAACAAAGGCGCGCGTGCGTCGATGGCCACCATGTGCGCCTGCGTGGGGTCGCCGATGCGGTCGGCGCCGTGGTCATCGAGCAGGTGTTTGAGCAGCACGCCGCGGTTGAAGGCCGTGCCGCGGATCAGAAAATTGTCGGCCGGCCATTCGCCGCGCGCATTCTGGCCCCAGGCCTCGCGCAGCCATTCGCGGTTGGACTCAAAGCCGCCGGCCGCCAGCACGCAGGTCTTGGCCGTGATGCGCTGGCCCTGGACCCAGGCGGCCTGGAACTGCCCGTCCTCGATGTCCAGCCGATCGACGGGCGAGTCGTAGCGCACCTGCACGCCCAGCGCCTGGGCGCTGCGGTAGTAGGCGTTGACCAGCGCCTTGCCGCCGCCCATGAAGAAGGCATTGGTGCGCGCCACATGCAGCGTGCCGGCCAGCGCGGGCTGAAAACGCACGCCGTGGCGGCGCATCCAGGGGCGGCAGGCCGACGAGTGGCGGATCACCAGGCGTGCCAGGTGCTCGTCGGTAATGCCGCCGGTCACTTTCAGCAAGTCCTGCCAATACTCTTCTTCGGGGTAGGCATCGACCAGCACGTCCTGCGGTGCGTCGTGCATGCAGCGCAGGTTGCGCGTGTGCGCGGAGTTGCCGCCGCGCCAGTCGCGCGGGGCCGATTCGAGCAGCAGCACGCGCGCACCCGCCTCGCGCGCCATCAGCGCGGCGCACAGCGCGGCGTTGCCGCCGCCGATGACCAGGACATCGGCGTCCATCGTGGGAGATTGCATGGTGATGTTCTGGCGCACGTCGAGGCGCGCCGCTTCTATCGAATGGGATGCGCCGACTGTAGGCCGCATCCCGCGCGGCGCACAGGCCGGCGGGGGCATGGGGCCATCACGATCACTGATGACCGGCGCGTGCCGATCAGGCGGCCGGCGTGGCCGGGGGCTCGGCCATCAGGCGGGTGCCGGACCAGCGCCCCTCGGCCACCAGGGCGCGCACGCAGTCCAGCAGCACCACCCGCGCGGCCAGTGCCGCGGGTGACAGCTCTTCGTCGGGCAGGTTGCACAGCAGATTCACCCGCCGCACCGGCGCGCCGGTCAGCAGCGCGCATTGAAAGCGCGTGTCCGCATCCGGGTAGCGGCCCAGGGCGGCCCAGGGCTGCACCGTGGCGCCCAGGCCGGCATCGACGGCGGCCATCACCATGGCCAGCGAATCCACCTCCAGCACCACGCGCGGTGCAATGCCGGCGCTGGCAAAGGCCGTGTCCAGCGTGCTGCGCAGGCCGTGCGGGCCGGTGGGCAGGATCAGGGGCTCGTCCTGCAGGTCGGCCAGGGTCACCTGCGCCGGCAGGCGGGCGGCGGCCGCGCCGCGCATCAGAAACAGGTCTTCCTCCAGCAATGCCTGCACCTGCCAGCGCGGGCCGCGCCCGGCCTGCGCGGCCTGGTGCAGGCGCGAGTCGAACAGCACCGCCAGATCCAGATCGCGCGCGTGCAGCATGGCCGAGAGGTGGCCCGACATGCCCTCCACCATGTGCAGCCGCACATCGGGGTAGCGTGCGCGCATGGCCTGCATCAGCGGCAGGCCCAGCACGGCCGAGGTGGTGGGCGCCAGGCCCATGGTGACCGTGCCCGACAGCCGCGCCTGCTGCGCCGCGCGCGCGGCCTGCTCGGCATGGCGCAGGGTCAGCCGGGCCTCGCGAAAGAAGGCCGCCCCGGCCTCGGTGGGCGCCACGCCGCGCGGCGTGCGGTGCAGCAGGCGCGTGGCCAGCTCGCCCTCCAGGCGCGCGATCTGCTGGCTCAGGGCCGACTGCACCAGGTTCAGGTCGATCGCGGCGCGGCCCATGGAGCCCAGCTCCACCACACGCACGAAATATCGCAGTTGCCGCAGTTCCATCGTCCGGCGCCTCATGTTGACCCCATGGGCCGCCCGGCCGGGGTAGAGCGGGATAATCGCACACCTATGACGAAACAACGGGTGGTGGTGGGCCTCTCCGGCGGGGTGGATTCCGCCGTCACGGCCTATCTATTGAAACAACAGGGCCACGAGGTGGTCGGCATCTTCATGAAGAACTGGGAGGATGACGACGACAGCGAGTACTGCTCGTCCAACATCGACTTCGTGGACGCAGCCGCCGTGGCCGATGTGATCGGCATAGAGATCGAGCATGTGAACTTTGCGGCCGAGTACAAGGATCGCGTGTTCGCCGAGTTCCTGCGCGAGTACCAGGCCGGGCGCACGCCCAACCCCGATGTGCTGTGCAACGCCGAGATCAAGTTCAAGGCATTCTTGGACCATGCTTTTGCGCTGGGCGCCGAAAGCATCGCCACCGGCCATTACGCCCGCGTGCGCCGCAATCCGGCCACGGGACTGTTCGAGCTGCTCAAGGGGCTGGATCCGTCCAAGGACCAGAGCTACTTTCTGCACCGTTTGACGCAGGCGCAGCTGTCGCGCACGCTGTTCCCCGTGGGCGAGCTGCACAAAAGCGAGGTGCGCCGCATCGCCGCCGAGATCGGCCTGCCGAATGCGAAGAAGAAGGATTCGACCGGCATCTGCTTCATCGGCGAGCGGCCATTTCGCGAATTTTTAAACCGCTACATCAGCCATGCGCCCGGCCCCATCGTCGATGACCGGGGTCGCAAGCTGGGAAAGCATGTGGGTCTGTCTTTCTACACCCTGGGCCAGCGCCAGGGGCTGGGCATAGGTGGCGTGAAAGAAAAAGGCGCGCAGCGCGGCGCCGGCGAGCATGCCCCCTGGTTCGTCGCGCGCAAGGAGCTTGCGACCAACACCCTGCGCGTGGTGCAGGGGCACGACCACCCCTGGCTGCTGTCGCACGGCCTGAGCGCGCAGGACGCGAGCTGGATCGCCGGCCACCCGCCCGCCCTGGGCAGCTGCGCCGCCAAGACGCGCTACCGCCAGCAGGACGCGGCCTGCAGCGTGCTGGCGGCCGACGGCGCCGCCTTCAGCCTGCGCTTTGCCGACGCCCAATGGGCCGTGACGCCGGGGCAGTCGGCGGTGCTGTATGACGGCGAGGTCTGCCTGGGCGGGGGTGTGATTGCCGTGGTCGAGGATTGATGCGGAGACTGTTTGGTTTCAGCATGATTTTTGGCTGCAACGCCCGCTGAATAAGCGCAAGAAGCTACCAATAAAATAGCAACGAGCGCCCGAGGCGCCCGTGCTTATTGGCAGCTGACGGGTATCAGAACGGGATGTCGTCGTCCATGTCGTCAAAGCCCGAGGCCGCGCGCGGGGCCTGGGCCACGGGGGCGGGCGCCGGGGCCGGGCGGGCTGCGGGGGCAGCCGCGGGGCGTTGCTGCGGGGGCGCGGCGCGGCGCGGGGCCTCGTAGCCGCCGCCGGCGTCGCCGTAGCCACCGTCGTCATAGCCACCGGCGCCGCCGCCCTGGCCGCCGCCCATGCCTTGGCGGCTACCCAGCATTTGCATGGTGTCGGCGCGGATTTCGGTGGTGTAGCGCTCCTGGCCGCTCTGGTCGGTCCACTTGCGCGTGCGCAGGCTGCCTTCCACATAGACCTGGCTGCCCTTCCTCAGGTACTGGCCGACGATCTCGGCCAGGCGGCCGTTGAAGACCACGCTGTGCCACTCGGTGGCTTCCTTGTTCTCGCCGGTGTTCTTGTCGCGCCAGCGATCGGTGGTGGCGATGCGCACGTTGGCGACCTGGTCGCCGCTGGGGAAGGTGCGCATCTCGGGGTCGCGCCCCAGGTTGCCGACGATGATGACTTTGTTCACGGATGCCATGGAATTCCTTTGCGGTAGCCCGGACGGCAGGGGGGAGGATTCCGGGCCAGATGAGCTTGAATGCGCGGCCTCCTCCGAGGCCGCAGGTGCGCAGCATAGCGCACAGCGGCGCGGTTGGTGATGCCCGCATATCGGCAATTGCGCACCGTGGCTATCATGCCTCTCGCCCCACCGCCATCACCCCTGCCATGACCGCCTTGCAACTGCAATTTCCGCCCGATCTGCATTACCTGCTGGAGCACCAGGTCTGGGCGCGGCTGGACGGCGACGGCCTGGCCACGGTGGGCATCACGGCACTGGGCATTGCCCTGTCGGGCGAGATCTACATGTGCCGCCCCAAGCGCCTGGGCACGGCCCTGGCGCAGGGGGCGACGCTGGCGGTGGTGGAGCTGGCCAAGTCCATCGTCGCGGTGAAGACCCCGGTGTCGGGCAGCATCGTCGCCATCAACCCAGCCCTGGAGCAGCGCCCCGGCTTGGTGCATACCGACCCCTATGGCGCGGGCTGGATCGCGCAACTGGCGCTGACCGACTGGGCCGCCGACCTGGGCGCGCTGGTGCATGGCGACGCGGTCGGCCCTGCCATGGCCGCGCATGCCCGTGCCTACGGCCATGAGCTGGCAGCGGGCGGCGCCGGGGCGGCGCCATGAGCTTTACCGAGCACGATGCGGCCGGCATCGCCATCCTGCTGTGGTCGGCCGACCCTGGCTGCCCCGAGCGGCTGGCGACGCCGTTCTTTCACGCGGCGGCGGCGGCGGCCATGGACATGCCGGTGGAGATCTACTTCAGCGCCGCCAGCGTGCGCCTGCTGGTGCCGGCGGTGGCGGCCGGCCTGCGCGCCAGCAGCCGGGTGGAGAAGACGATTGCCGACAACCTGGGCGAGGCGGTGCAGCTGGGGGCGCGGCTGTTTGCCTGCTCCGACGCGCTGGCGGCCCAAGGCCTGGCCGCGCCAGACCTGATGCCGGGCTGCGAGCGCGGCGGTGCGGTGCAGTTCATGGCGCGGGCCATGGATCTGCGCTGGCGCGCCCTGGTTTTTTGATGGCGGAAAGGCATGGGAGTCGAACCCACCCGGCGGCGCTTGGCGCCACCCACCGGGTTTGAAGCCCGGCCCACCCACCAGGGTGGTTGCCCTTCCGTTGTCATTGCTCCGCCCCAATCAGGTCAATATTCATCTAGGCCCTTTGAAGCGTGCACCGGCCGTGGGAGCGGCTTCAGCCGCGAACGGCGCCATTCGCGGCTGAAGCCGCTCCTACGAGTTCAAACTTCGAACAAAGCGCAGTCGCCGCGCAGCCGGTGCATGTCCGCGACGCGGCGCGTGAAGCCGATGCGGTCGAAGTATTCCAGAATTTGTATCGCCCGCTTGCGCCCCAGGCCCGTCATGTCGCGAAACTGTGCCGCCAATACCACGCCGTGGTGCGCCTGGCCCACCTGGCGCGCCAGGGCTGCCAGTTGCGCCATGGCGGGCAGCGGGTAGAACAGGTCCTTGACCACCTGGTGCAGCTCGCCGCGGCGCGCCAGGCGCGACAGCGTGGTGCGCACCAGGGGTTCGGGCTCGCCGGCATCGCGCGCCAGGTCGCGCGCCCAGGCACCCTCGAAGCCGGCGCTGGCCAGCGCGGGCGCGACCTTTTGCGCGATGCGCTCCTCGGTGGCCGACAGCTGCGCGCCGTGGCTGGGCAGATGCACCACCGCGCCGCGCAGCACCACCTGGCCGGCAGCGGCCAGCCGCGCCAGCAGCGCCAGCCACAGCGCGGGCGCCAGGCGCGGCGCGGCCAGGCGGCGCCAGCGCGCGCTGTCGGGGCCGAGCTCGTCGGGGTGGCGTTCGTGAAAGCCCTGCAGCACGGCCAGCGCGGCGCTGGCCAGGGCCTCGGCCTGGGCCGCGCCCAGGGCCCAGCCGTCGTGGGCCAGCGTGCCCTCTGGTAGCGCGGGCGCCAGCAGCAGCCCCTGGGCGGCGGCAAAGCGCGCCAGATCCACGCCCTGCGGGGCCACGGCCAACAAGGCCCCCAGCCGCTCTGGCACGCCTGGTTGCTGCAGCGCCGCCAGCTCGGCCAGGCGCTGCGGCGTGCGCCGGTAGCGCGTGGGGGCCTGTGGGTCCAGCACCCGGGCGCCGGCGATGGTGCGGCTGGCGGATGCATCGCGCAGCAGCACGCGCTCGCCATGCCAGGCGCCCAGGGGCGCCTGCAGCACCAGCTGCGCCAGGGCCGTGGCGCCAGGGGCGAGCTGGGCGGCGTCGAGCAGCGCGACGGTGGCATTGCAGTGCGCCGCGCCGATATGCGCCTGCACCTGGGCGCCCGAGCGTAGCGCCCGCGCCTCGCCCGGCCAGAGCGTGAGCAGCATGTCCAGGCGCGTGCTGGCCTGGGCCACGGCGGGCGTGGTCAGCCACTGGCCGCGCGCCACGGCCTCGCGCGCCAGGCCGGCCAGGGCCACGGCGCAGCGCTGGCCGGCATGGGCCTGCTGCACGCCCTGGTTTTGCGCGTGCAGGCTGCGCACGCGCGCGCGCAGTGGCGCGCCGCCGCCGCTGGTGCTGATGGCCAGCTCGTCGCCCACACGCACGCTGCCGGCGTGGATGGTGCCGGTGACCACGGTTCCCTTGCCATCCAGTGTGAAGGCGCGGTCTATGGCCAGGCGCAGGCCCTGCGCGGCGCCGGCCGCCGCTGCCTGTGGCTGCCCCTGGGCGGCGTCGAACAGCAGCTGGCGCAACGGCGCAATGCCGCTGCCGGTCTGCGCCGATACGTTGACAACGGGTGCGCTGGCCAGCGATGTGCCCTGCAGCAGCCGCGCCATCTCGGCGTGCAGGGCCTGCAGCCGGTCCGGGCTGGCGCGGTCGGTCTTGGTGATGACCACGGCGCCGCGCGCTATGCCCAGCAGCGACAGCACGGCCAGGTGCTCGTGGGTCTGCGGCATGGGGCCGTCATCGGCGGCCACCAGCAGCAGCGCGTAATCGATGCCGCTGGCGCCGGCGACCATGGTGTGCACCAGGCGTTCGTGGCCGGGCACGTCGATGAAGCCGATGCGCCCGCCCGCGGGCGTGTCCAGGTAGGCGTAGCCCAGCTCTATGCTGATGCCGCGCTTTTTCTCCTCGGGCAGGCGGTCGGTGTCCACGCCGGTGAGGGCGCGCACCAGCGTGGTCTTGCCGTGGTCGATATGGCCTGCGGTGCCTACAATCATTTTGATAGCTGTCAGCGCTTGTCAGATAAGCGCAAAAGGCCAATTTGACCTATGAATACTTGGGCGTCTTCCAGGCAGCGCATGTCCAGCAGCAGGCGGTCGTCCTGCACCCGGCCTATGACGGGCAGCGGCAGAGCGCGCAGCGCCTCGGCCAGCTGCGCCAGGGCCCGGCCCACGCCCTTGGCGTCAACGGGGGCGATCGCCAGGCCGCTGGACGCCAGGCGCTCCACGGGCAGCGAGCCGGAGCCGATCTGGCCCTGCAACGCCACCGGCTGCACCTGGTAGCGCGGCGCCAGGGCGGCCTGCAGCGCGGGCAGCACGGCTTGCGCCGTGGCCGTTATGTCGGCCAGCGGGCGCGTGAGCAGGCGCAGCGTGGGCAGGTCCTGCGCCAGGCGCTCGGGGCGCAGGTACAGGCGCAGCGTGGCCTCCAGCGCGGCCAGGGGCAGCTTGCTCATGCGCAGCGCGCGCTTCATGGGGTGCTTGCGGATGCGCGTGAGCAAGTCCTTGCGCCCGACGATCAGCCCGGCCTGCGGGCCGCCCAGCAGCTTGTCGCCGCTGAAGGTGACAAGGTCACAGCCGGAGGCCAGCATCTGCTGCGGCGTGGGTTCGGGCGGCAGGCCGTAGGCGCTCATGTCGATCAGCGCACCGCTGCCCAGGTCGGTGGCCAGGGGCAGGCCGCGGGCGTGGGCGATGGGCGCCAGCCGTGCCTCGTCCACGGCACTGGTGAAGCCCTGCACGGCGTAGTTGCTGGTGTGCACCTTCATCAGCAGCGCGGTGTGCTCGCCGATGGCGCGCTCGTAGTCCTGTGCGTGCGTGCGATTGGTGGTGCCCACCTCGACCAGCCGGGCGCCGGCGCTGGCCATCACATCGGGCATGCGGAAGGCGCCGCCAATCTCCACCAGCTCGCCGCGCGAGACGATGACCTCCTTGCCCGGCGCCAGCGCCGCCAGCGTCAGCAGCACGGCGGCGGCGTTGTTGTTCACCACGGTGGCGGCCTCGGCGCCGGTCAGCTCACACAGCAGGCCCTCGACGATGCTGTCGCGGTCGCCGCGGCTGCCGCTGGCCAGGTCGTACTCCAGGTTGTTCGGGCTGGCCATCATGGCCTGGATATGCGCCAGCGCCGCCTGCGGCAGCAGGGCGCGCCCCAGGTTGGTGTGGATCACCGTGCCGGTGAGGTTGAGCACGGCGCGCATCGCCGGCTGCAGGCGCCGCTGCAGGCGCTCGGCCAGGGCGCCGGCCAGGGCATCGGTGCCGATCTGGCCGAGCGCCAGGTCACCGGCCAGGGCCTGCGCGCGCAGGGTGGCCAGCAGCGCGCGCGCCTCGTTGGCGACCAGGGTGTGGCCATGGGCATCGAGCAGCGCCGCGCAGGCGGGCAGGCGCAGCAGCCTGTCGAGCGCGGGCAGGTTCTGTGGTTGTGCGGCGGGTGGGGGGCTGGCGGGGGCCGGGGAACCGTGAACCACGGATTCTTCGGGCAGTTTCATCAGTCGCCCCCGGCCTGCGCGTCGCCGTCGCCAAAGAGCAGCAGGAGGTTGACGCCGTGGCGCTCGAAGCCGGCCTCGGACACCAGCAGATCCAGCGTCAGCGTGGCCAGGTCGTCGGCCAGCGGCTCCACATGCAGGTCTCGCGCCACATGCAGGGTCTTGAGGTAGTGGTGGCAGCCATCGCAGGTCTCGGCCTCGACGGCGGCGCGCTGGGCCGATGGCTTGTCATCGGCCAGCGCCTGCAGCGACTGGTAGTGAATGCCCTGCGTGGCCAGGCAATGCGTGCACTGGATGCGGTTCATGTGCCACTGGGCGCTGCACAGCGCGCAGTGCAGGTAGCGCTGGCCGTCCTGCTGGCCGCCCACGCGCGTGATGCTGGCCGTGGCCAGGCTGGCGCAGCAGGGGCAGCGGGTGGCGTCCGGCGGCACCTGGAAGGCCTGGGGCCGGGCGGCCCCGGTGGCGGCCACCAGGTGCGTGAAGTACAGCTGCAGGCCGGCGGCGACGAGCGGCGCGGCGGCCAGATCCAGCCCCAGCGTGATGCCGGCGAGCAGGCGATCGGCCTGCTGCTCCAGCGCCGCGTCGGGCAGGGCCATGACGGCCTGCACGCCGGCGCGCGCCGGGCTGTCACCGGGCAGCTTGTCCAGCACCTGCCGCAGCAGGGCGCGCAGCTCGGTGCGCCACTGCGCGGCGCGCGGCCAGTGTTCGGCGGCCAGCAGGGGCTCGCCGGACTCGCCGGCGGCGGCGGCCTGCGCGGCATCGGGCAGGGTTACCTCCGGGTACTGCTGCAGGCGCGCGTGCTGGGCCTCGCAGACCACGGCCATGAGCATCAGGTAGTCGCGCATGGCGTGGCCGGCGGCCAGCTGGCGCAGGCGCAGCGCGCGCTCGGCAAACAGCTTGCCGGGGTCGGGCAGCAGCAGCGGGGGGACTTCCAGGCCCGAGCGCTGCTTTATGTCCTCGGGGCTGTTGATCTGGCGATGGGTGGCGCTGGAGTTCAAGGCTGCAACAGGATCAGGGTCAGAAAAAAGGCTGCTGGCAGTGTGCACCACTGCGCAGCAGCCCGGGGCGGGCCCACGATGGGGGAATACGCCTACTTGTGCGCCTTGGGCGTTTGCTGCTGCACCTGCTCGCGGTACCACAGCGGGTGGTGGTGCTTGGCCCAGCCCACGCTGACGCGGCCGCGCACCATGGCACCCAGCGTGCCCTTGACCCACAGGGCCGCGTAGGCATGCACGATCACGGCCAGTATCAGCACGAAGGCCGACACGGCGTGCGCCAGCACGGCGATGCGCTGCAGCCAGATCGGCACGCTGGAGGCAAACCAGGCCTGCCAGAACAGCAGGCCGCTGGCCAGCAGCACCAGCAGACAGAGCGTGAACACCCAGAAGATCAGCTTTTGCCCGCCGTTGTACTTGCCCACCGGCGGCATCACCGCCTGGTTGCCTTCGGAGACCATCTTGCCGGCGGACTCCAGCCAGGCCGAGTCTTCATCGCGCCACAGGTTGGCGCCCACAAACATGAAGAACATGCCCAGGAACAGCACAAACATGGCCAGGCCCAGATAGGGGTGCAGAATGCGCGCCCACTGTGGCCCGCCGACCAGCGCCGTGAGCCAGAACAGCGCCGGGTGAAACAGCGCGAAGCCGGATACGGCGGCCAGCACGAAGCAGGTCACCGTCGCCCAGTGGTTGGAGCGCTGGCCGGCGTTGTAGCGTTGCAGCTGAAGCTTTTTCATGACTGCTCTCCTTGCGTCCTGGAGTCAGGAGAGTCGGCATACTCCTCGTCCTCCTCGGGTACTTCCATCGGGCCCTTGCGCAGGTAGTGGAACCAGCCGGTGAAGGCCGCGCCGGCCATCACGGCCAGCGCCGCCGGCTTGGTCCAGCCCTTCCAGACCGACACCCAGGGGCTGATGCTGGGATCCTTGGGCAGCTGCGTCAGCTCGGGCTTGTCGGCATGCTTGAGCACATACATGACATGCGTGCCGCCCACGCCGGCCGGGTTGTACAGCCCGGCCTGGCTCCAGCCGCGCTCCTTGAGCTCGGCGGCGCGCTCCTGGCCGCTGGCCACCATGTCCTCTTTGGTGCCGAAGGTGATGGCGCCCGTGGGGCAGGTCTTCACGCAGGCCGGTTCCAGGCCCACGCCCACGCGGTCCGAGCACAGGGTGCACTTGTAGGCTTTGTTGTCCTGCTGGCTGATGCGCGGCACGTTGAACGGGCAGCCCTTGATGCAGTAGCCGCAGCCAATGCAATGCTCGCTGATGAAGTCCACGATGCCGTTGGCGTACTTGACGATGGCGCCGGGCGCGGGGCAGGCCTTGAGGCAGCCCGGGTCTTCGCAGTGCATGCAGCCGTCCTTGCGGATCAGCCATTCGAGCTTGTCCTTCTCGGGCTCGACCTCGAAGAAGCGCATCACCGTCCAGGACTGGGGCGTGAGGTCGCTGGGGTTGTCGTAGACGCCGATGTTGCTGCCGACCTCGTCGCGCAGGTCGTTCCACTCCATGCACGCCACCTGGCAGGCCTTGCAGCCTATGCACTTGGAGACGTCGATGAGCTTGGCGACCTCGGGCACATGGGCGCGTGCCTGTGGCGGCGGGGTGGTGGTGGCCGAGCGGGCGACCACGTCTTGTGATTGCAGACTCGACATGGCTACACCTTTTCAATGTTGACGAGAAAGGCCTTGGACTCCGGCGTCTGCGAGTTGGCGTCGCCGACGAAGGGGGTCAGGGTATTGGCGATGTAGCCGTTCTTGGTCTGGCCCTTGAAGCCCCAGTGGAACGGAATGCCCACCAGATGCACCTGCTGGCCGTTGACCGCGAACGGTTTGATGCGCTTGGTGACCACCGCCTTGGTGATGATGTGGCCACGGTTGCTGCTCACCTTGACCCGGTCGCCGTGCTTGAGCCCCTTCTCCTTGGCCAGCTCCTCGCTGATCTCCACGAAGGCCTCGGGCTGCGTGATGGCGTTGAGCCGCGCATGCTTGGTCCAGGTGTGGAAATGCTCGGTCAGGCGGTAGGTGGTGGCCGAATACGGGAATTCCTCCTTCTTGCCAAAGGCCTCCAGGTCGCCCTTGAACACCCGGGCCGCGGGGTTGCTGATGGCCAGGGGGTTGTCCGGGTGCAGGGGGTTGACGCCAATCGGCGTCTCGAACGGCTCGTAATGCTCGGGGAAGGGACCTTCGGCCATGCCGATGGCGTGCAGTCGCGCCACGCCCTCGGGGTTCATGATGAAGGAGCCCACGTTCTCTTCGGGCGCCGCATTGGGCCGCATGTCGGGCACGTCTGGGCCGGTCCAGGCCTTGCCGTTCCAGTACTCGTACTTCTTGTTCGGCGCCCAGGGCTTGCCGTCCTTGTCCGCGCTGGCGCGGTTGTAGAGGATGCGGCGGTTGGCCGGCCAGGCGAAGCCGAAATGCTGGAACACGCCCAGGCCCGAGGGGTCGTCCAGGCCGCGGCGCGCGGTCAGGTTGCCCGCCTCGCTCCAGCAGCCCGAGTAGAGCCAGTTGCCGCAGGCGGTGGAGCCATCGTCGCGCAGCATGGCAAAGCCCGGCACCTGCTGCCCGGCCTTGACCAGCACCGCGCGCGGCGCGCCCGGGTTGGCCGGGTCGGCGGGCGCCAGCACGTCGGCCAGGGCCTTGCCGTTGATCTCGCGCAGCAGCTCGCTGGCCGAGGGCTCCAGAGGCTGGGCGTAGTCCCACGCCAGGTTCAGAACCGCGTCGGGGAAGGCGCCTCCGTCCTTGGCGTACATGGCGCGCAGCTTCATGAACAGCAGCGCCATGATTTCCGAGTCGGTCTTGGCCTCGCCCGGGGGATCGACCGCACGCTCCTTCCAGATCGCCACGCGGCTGGAGTTGGTCAGACTGCCCTCTTCCTCGGCAAAGCAGGTGCTGGGCAGGCGGAAGACCTCGGTCTGGATGGCCTCGGGCTTGACGTCGTTGAACTCGCCGTAGTTCTGCCAGAAGTCGCCCGTCTCCGACTCCAGCGGGTCGATGATCACCAGGTACTTCAGCTTGGACAGCGCCGCCGAGAGCTTGTTCTTGTTCGGCACCGTGGCCAGCGGGTTGAATCCCTGCGCCAGAAAACCGTTCATCTTGCCCTGGTGCATCAGCTCGAACATGTGCAGCACGTCGAAGCCGCCGGCCAGCTTGGGCACCCAGTCGTAGCAGAAGTTGCTCTCCGGCGTGGCGGCCTTGCCGTAGTAGGACTTCATCAGGCTGTTGAAGAACCTGGGGAAGTTGCTCCAGTAGTTGAACTGGTTGGGCCGCATGGGCTTGGGCGTGCAGCGCTTCAGGTACTTTTCGTACGTGTCGTCGTTGTCGGTGGGCGCGCTCAGGTAGCCCGAGAACACCTCGGCGTAGGCGTTCATGTCGGTCACGCCCTGCACGTTGGAGTGGCCGCGCAGCGCGTTCACGCCGCCGCCCGGGCGCCCCATGTTGCCCAGCAGCAGCTGGATCATCGCCATGGTGCGGATGTTCTGACTGCCCACGGTGTGCTGCGTCCAGCCCAGGGCGTAGCAGATGGTGCTGGTCTTGTCGGGCGCCGACATCTCGCCGAGCATCTCGCAGATCTTCAGGAACTTGTCCTGCGGCGTGCCGCAGATCTTGCTGACCATCTCGGGCGTGTAGCGGCTGTAGTGCTTCTTCAGCTGCTGGTAGACGCACAGCGGATCCTGCAGCGTCTCGTCGACCTTGACATAGCCGTCCTCGCCCATCTGGTAGCCCCAGGTGGACTTGTCGTACTTGCGCTTGGCCGCGTCGTAGCCGCTGAAAATGCCGTCCTTCAGGTCAAAGCCGGGCTTGGTCAGGAAGGTGGCGTCGGTGTTGAACTTGACGTAGTCGTGGTGGATCTTGTCGTTGCTCAAGAGCCAGTTGATGACGCCGCCAAGGAAGGCGATGTCGGTGCCGTTTCTGATCGGCGCGTACAGGTCGGCCAGCGCCGACGTGCGGTTGAAGCGCGGATCGACCGAGATCAGCCTGGCCTTGCGCTTTTGCATGGCCTCGACCACCCACTTGAAGCCCACGGGGTGCGCTTCGGCGGCGTTGCCGCCCATCACTATGATCAGATCGGCATTTTTAATGTCGGTCCATGAATTGGTCATCGCTCCGCGACCGAAAGTCGGGCCCAGACTGGACACCGTCGGTGCGTGTCAGACGCGTGCTTGTGTATCGATTCCAACCATGCCAAGGCCGCGCGCGACCTTGACGGTGAGGTAACTCGATTCATTGGAGGACGAGCTGCACATCAGGAAACCGGTGGTCGTCCAGCGGTTCACCGTGGTGCCGGCATCGTTCTTGGTCTGGAAGTTGGCGTCGCGATCGGCCTTCATGTGCTTGGCCACGCGCGTCAGGGCCTCGTCCCAGCTGATGCGCTTCCACTCCTTGCTGCCCGCTTCGCGCACCGATGGGTACTTGACGCGGCCGGGGGAGTTGATCATGTCCATCACGCCCGCGCCCTTGGGGCACAGCGAGCCACGGCTGACCGGGTTGTCCGGATCGCCCTCGACGTGGATCACATGGTTCTTGGCGTTTTTCGCCCCATCGCCCAGCTTGTAGATCAGCATGCCGCAGCTGACCGAGCAGTAGGGGCAGATGCTGCGCGTGACGGTGGCGCTGGCGAGCTTGAAGGCCCGGGTCTCGGCGAGTGCGGCGGCGGGTGAGAACCCCATGGCCACAAGACTCGACCCGACCAGCCCCGCCGCGCTGACGCGGAAGAACTGTCTGCGGTGCATGTCCATGACTTGTCTCCTGAATGGTTGAGCGCCCTGGTGGGGATCGCGCGCTGCCCCGGCGGCAGGGGGCTGATTCAGTGTAGGCAAGCCGAATGTTGCGCCGGAACCACGTTAACCCTTAAGGGTCGCGTGCGGCGGCTGGCTCCCGGCCGTCAGGTGGAGGGCCGCAAATGGGCATCGCCCGCGCCGGCCCGTCCCACCGGCTGCAGGGGCCAGGTGATGACCAGCCAGGCCAGGGCCAGCAACGCCGTGGCGGCAAACAGCCCACCCGTACCGGCCCATTTGGCCAGGGCGCCGCCCAGGGCGCCGCCGGCAAACAGGCCCAGGGACTGCAGCGTGTTGTACGCGCCCAGGGCCGCGCCGCGCAGATTGGCCGGCGCCATGCGCGAGACCAGGCTGGGCTGCGTGGCCTCCAGCATGTTGAAGCCGCAGAAGAACACGAACAGCAGGCCGCCCAGCAGCATCACCCCGGGTGCCACGCCGCCGGCCACCAGGCCGCCCAGGGCCGCCTGCACCAGGGCAATCAGGCCAATCGACAGCAGCAGGGCCGCACGCAGGCGCCCGCGCCGCTCCATGGAGAACAGCCCGCCCATGGCCACGACCGACAGCACCAGCGCCGGCAGGTAGACATGCCAGTGCAAGTCCTTCGGCAACCCCGCCTGCACCAGCAGGGCGGGCACGGCCACCCACATGGCCATTTGAATGGTGTGCAACGCAAACACGCCCAGGTTCAGGCGCCGCAGGTCGGCATGGCGCCAGACATCGGCCAGCCGGCCCTGCGGCAGGTCGGCGTGGTGGCGCGTCTCGGGCGGCACCACCCAGACGATCAGTGCCACGCCGGCCAGGGCCAGGGCAAAGGTCAGCGTGAACAGGCCGGACAGGCCGATATGGGCCGTCAGCAGCGGCGCCAGCACCAGGGCGATGGCGAACATCAAGCCTATGCTGATGCCCACCAGGGCCATGGCCTTGGTGCGCACGGCGTCGCGCGTCTGATCCGCCAGCAGGGCCGTGACGGCGGCCGACACCGCGCCCGCGCCCTGCAGCGCCCGGCCCACGAGCAGGCCCATGACCGAATCGGCCAGCGCCGCCACCAGGCTGCCGGCGGCGAATACCGCCAGGCCCAGGACGATGACGCGCTTGCGGCCGAAGCGGTCGGACGCCATGCCCAGAGGCAGCTGGAAGAAGGCCTGGGTCAGGCCATACATGCCCATGGCCAGGCCGACCAGGGCCGGATCGTCGCCGCCGGGGTATTTGCGCGCCTCCAGCATGAACACCGGCAGCACCAGGAACAGGCCCAGCATGCGCATGGCAAAGATGGCCGCCAGCCCCATGCTGGAGCGGCGCTCGGGGCCGGTCATGCGTGTGGCAGGGGCAGCGGGGGCGGAGGTGGAAGGCAAGATGGTTTCTGACACGGCGGGTGTTCGGTGGTCAGGCAAAACCCGTATTCTCGCCCAGGGTGGTTTTGCCGTGCCGCGGGTGGGGGCGGCGCGGTGCGCGTGGCTATCATGGCGGGTTCCCCAGCGCCGCCCCAATCGTGACCTACCCTGCACCCTCCTCCGATGATTCCGACGGCCGCCCGCTGGCCCAGGTGCTGCGCGCGCCCTGCATCAGCATCCGCGGCGCACGCACGCACAACCTGAAGAACATCGACCTGGACATACCGCGCAACCGGCTGGTCGTCATCACCGGGCTGTCGGGCTCGGGCAAGTCCAGCCTGGCGTTTGACACCCTTTATGCCGAGGGCCAGCGGCGCTATGTGGAAAGCCTCTCGGCCTATGCGCGCCAGTTTCTCGGACGGCTGGACAAGCCCGATGTCGATCTGATCGAGGGCCTGTCGCCGGCGATCAGCATCGAGCAGAAGGCCACCAGCCACAACCCGCGCTCCACCGTGGGCACGGTGACCGAGATCCACGACTACCTGCGCCTGCTCTACGCGCGCGCTGGCACGCCGCACTGCCCGGATCACGGCCTGCCCCTGGCGGCCCAGACCGTCAGCCAGATGGTGGACGCCGTGCTGCAGCTGCCCGAGGACACCAAGTTGATGCTGCTGGCCCCGGTGGCGCGGCAGAAAAAGGGCGAATTCGTCGAACTGTTCGAGCAGATGCAGGCACAGGGCTATGTGCGCTTTCGCGTCGATGGCCGGATTTACGAGGTCGATGACCTGCCCGAGTTGAAGAAAACCGAGAAGCACGACATCGACGTGGTGGTCGATCGCCTGAAGGTGCGCGCAGACGCACAGCAGCGCCTGGCCGAGAGCGTGGAGGCCGTGCTGCGCATCGGCGGGGCCGAAGGAGCGGGCCGGGTGCTGGCGCTGGAGATGGACAGCGGGCGCGAGCATTTGTTTTCAGCCAAATTCGCCTGCCCGGTGTGCAGCTACTCCTTGAGCGAGCTGGAGCCGCGCCTGTTTTCCTTCAACTCGCCCAGCGGCGCCTGCCCGGCCTGCGACGGCCTGGGCCAGCAGGAGCTGTTCGACCCGGCGCGCGTGGTGGCCTTTCCGTCGCTCAGCCTGGCCAGTGGCGCCATCAAGGGCTGGGACAGGCGTAACGGCTACTACTTCGCCATGCTGGAGAGCCTGGCGGCGCACTACGGCTTTGACGTGGACACGCCGTTCGAGCAGCTGCCCGAGCAGGTGCGCCAGGTGGTGCTGCACGGCTCGGGCGAAGAGGACATCGCCTTCAGCTATCTGCTGGACAGCGGGCCAAAGAAGGGGCAGCCCATCGTCAAGAAGCACCCCTTCGAGGGCATCCTGCCGAACATGGCGCGGCGCTGGCGCGAGACGGACTCCAGCGTGGTGCGCGAAGACCTGGCGCGCTACCGCCAGACCCAGCCCTGCGCCGAATGCGGCGGCGCGCGATTGAGGCGCGAGGCGCGCCATGTGCTGGTCGGCGAGGCCGAGGCCGCGCGCGCCATCTACGCCGTGAGCGACATGACGCTGGCTGACGCTCAGGCCTGGTTCGGCGCGCTGCGCCTCTCGGGCGCCAAGGCCGAGATTGCCGACAAGATCGTGCGCGAGATAGGCGCGCGCCTGGGGTTTTTGAACGACGTGGGCCTGTCCTACCTCAGCCTCTCGCGCAGCGCCGAGACGCTCTCCGGCGGCGAGGCCCAGCGCATCCGCCTGGCCTCGCAGATTGGCTCCGGCCTGACCGGCGTGATGTATGTGCTGGACGAGCCCAGCATAGGCCTGCACCAGCGCGACAACGACCGGCTGATCGCCACCCTCACGCGCCTGCGCGACCTGGGCAACAGCGTCATCGTGGTGGAGCACGACGAGGACATGATCCGCGCCGCCGACCACTGCGTGGACATGGGGCCGGGCGCGGGCGTGCACGGCGGGCGTGTCATGGCCCAGGGCAGTTATGCCGAGCTGTGCGCGAATCCCGCTTCGCTCACCGGCCAGTACCTGAGCGGCGCGCGCACCTTGCCCGTGCCCGCGCGGCGCACGCCCTGGCTGCCGGTGCTGCAGCAGGGCGCCGCGCCCGAGGACGAAAACAAGCCGAAGTCGCGCTTTCCCGAGACGGCCGCCAGCCAGCGCAAGAGGGCTCGCCTGGCCGAGCACCGCGCCACCCAAGGGCAGTTGCAGGCCGTGCGCGTGCTGGGCGCCACGGGCAACAACCTCAAGGGCGTGAACGCCGAATTCCCTGTGGGGCTGCTCACCTGCGTGACGGGCGTGTCCGGCTCGGGCAAGAGCACCCTGGTCAACGACACGCTGCACCGCGCCGCCGCGCGCCTGATCCACCGCGCGCACGAGGAGGCCGCGCCGCACGATGCCATCGAAGGGCTGGAATACTTCGACAAGGTCATCAACGTCGATCAAAGCCCCATAGGCCGCACGCCGCGCAGCAACCCGGCCACCTACACGGGGTTGTTCACGCCGATCCGCGAGCTGATGGCCGAGACGAATACCGCCAAAGAGCGCGGCTACGGCCCCGGGCGTTTCTCCTTCAACGTCTCGCAATCGGCCGGGGGCGGGCGCTGCGAGGCCTGCCAGGGTGACGGCGTGGTCAAGGTGGAAATGCATTTTCTGCCCGACGTCTACGTGCCCTGCGACATCTGCCACGGCCAGCGCTACAACCGCGAGACGCTGGAGGTGCAGTGGAAGGGCAAGAACATCGCCCAAGTCCTGGAACTGACGGTGGAGGACGCCTACGCCTTCTTCAAGGATGTGCCGACGATTGCGCGCAAGCTGCAGACACTGCTCGACGTAGGCCTGTCCTACATCCGCCTGGGCCAGAGCGCCACCACCCTGTCGGGTGGAGAGGCCCAGCGCGTGAAGCTGGCCCAGGAGCTGTCACGGCGCGACACCGGCCGCACCCTCTACATCCTGGACGAGCCCACCACCGGCCTGCACTTTGCCGACATAGACCTGCTGCTCAGGGTGCTGCTGCAGCTGCGCGACGCCGGCAACACCATCGTCGTCATCGAGCACAACCTGGACGTGATCAAGACGGCCGACTGGCTCATAGACATGGGCCCCGAGGGCGGCGCGGGCGGCGGCAGCGTGGTGGCCGTGGGCATGCCCGAAGAAGTGGCTGCCCAGGAGGGCAGCCATACGGGGCGCTACCTGCGGCGATATTTGAGTTAAAAGTGGCCGCAACGCTTATGCAACAAGCGCAAAGAGCTATAAAAATAATAGTTTTCCTCCCGTCTTAGCCTTCCCCCAGAGGCAAGAAAAGAGTCTGAGACTGAGGTTGCCCATTGGCTTTTGGCTGGACCTCTGGGAGCATCAGGCGCAACCGGGTCAGGCCGCCGCCGGAAGCCGCAGCACCAGGCGTGCGCCGCCCAACGGCGATGCAAGTGCCTGCACGCTGCCGCCATAGCTGTCGGCCAGGGCGCGCACGATGTCCAAGCCCAGGCCGCTGCCGGTGCGGCGCTCGTCGAGCTGCACGCCGCGCTCGAACATGCGCTGGCGCTGCTCCTCGGGAATGCCGGGGCCGTCGTCGTCCACGGTGAAGCACAGCTGCTGGCCCTCGCGCCGCACATCGACCACGACACGCGTGCGCGCCCATTTGCCGGCGTTGTCCATCAGGTTGCCGAGCATTTCGTACAGGTCTTGCGTCTCCCCACGAAAGGCCAGGTCTTGAGCGCCATCGGCCAGCTCAAAGGACAGGCCGCGCGCGCCGTGCAGCCGCGCCATGGTGCGCAAGAGCGCTCGCAGGGGTTCGAGCACGGGCGTCGCCAGTCCGGTGGCGCGCACGGCGGCGGCGGCACGGGCGCGCGCCAGGTGGTAATCGACCTGGCGGCGGGCGCTGGCGACCTGCTCTTGCACCAGGCGCGCCAGGGGTGTGGCCTGGCCGTCGGCGGCGTTGGCCAGGATGGTCAGCGGCGTGTGCACGGCATGCGCCAGGTTGCCGGCCTGGGTGCGGGCGCGCTGCACCATGTCGGCGTTCTCGGCCAGCACATGGTTGAACTCGGCGACCAGGGGTTCAAGCTCCTGGGCAAAGCGCCCCTCCAGCCGCGCAGCCTGCCCGGCGCGCACGGCCGCCAGGCGTTCTCGCAAAAGCCTTAACGGGCGCAGCGCCAGCTGCAGCTGCAGCACCACGGCCAACGCCAGCGCCAGCGCCAGCGCGCCGAGGGCGATGAGCAACAGGCGGGTAAAGCGTGCCATCGGCTCGGCAATCAGGGCCTCGTCGGCAGCCACCGCCAGGCGCAGCGGCGGCGCGCCCTCGTCGGGCAGCTGCACGGTGCGCGCCACGACCAGCAGTGCGCGGCCCCGTGCGTCCGCCATTCGCAGCAGGCTGTGACCCTGCGCCGGATAGGCGCTGGGGGCGGCGGGCAGGCGCAAAGTCTGGTCCCACAGCGAGCGCGAGCGCGCCAGCGCCACCTGCGGCTGGGCGCCCAGCCGGTCGATCTGCCAGTACAGGCCCGACAGCGGCTGCGCCAGGCGCGCGTCGGGCTGGTTTTCCACGTCCAGGCGCCCGTCCGGCGCCCAGTCGATGCTGCCGCTCAGGTGATCCAGGTCCATCACCAGCTGCACCGCCAGCTGCTGCTCGACATGCCCCTGCAGCAGCGCGCGCAGGCCCCAGCCGGCGGCGGCGATGGTCAGCAGCATCCACACCAGCATGCCGGCCAGCAGGCGCAGGCGCAGCGAGTGTTTCATGGCGCGGCGGCGTCGCCATCGGTCAGCCGGTAGCCCAGGCCGCGCACGGTCTCTATGCTGCCCTCGGGCAGTTTCTTGCGCAGCCGGCCGACGAAGACCTCGATGGTGTTGGAGTCGCGCTCGCTGTCCTGCGGGTACAGGTGCTCGGCCAGTTCGGTGCGCGAGAGCACCTCGCCCTTCCTCTGCATCAGCTGCGCCAGCAGCTTGAACTCGTGGCTGGTGAGTGTCAGCGGCTGGCCGGCGACGAGCACGCGCGCGGCGCGCGTGTCCAGGCTGATGGCGCCGCACTGCCATTCGGCGCTGGCGTGCTCGCCCAGGCGGCGCAGCAGGGCGCGCAGGCGCGCCAGCAGCTCTTCCATATGAAACGGCTTGGCCAGGTAATCGTCGGCGCCGGCGTCCATGCCGGCCACCTTCTCCTGCCAGCTGCTGCGCGCGGTGAGGATCAGCACCGGCATCCTGCGACCGGCCGCGCGCCAGTGGCGCAGCACCGACAGGCCATCAAGCAGCGGCAGACCCAGATCCAGCACCACGGCGTCGAAGTCCTCGACCTCGCCCAGGTACTGCGCCTCGCGCCCGTCGGCCGCAGACTCCACGGTGTGGCCGGCGCCGGCAATGGCCTGCACCAGCTGCGCCTGCAGCGTGGGCTCGTCCTCGATCACCAGTATGCGCATGGCGCGTCCTATTCCTTGCGTTCTTTGCGTTTGATCTTCAACACCCGGCCATCGACGGCATCCACCTTGAGCTTGGCCATGCGGCCGTCGCGTTGCAGCAGGCGGATTTCGTAGATGTAGCGGCCGTCGTCCTCCTCGAACTCTATCTTGACGACCTGACCCGGGTGCTCGCGCTCCACCTTGGCGATGACGCTGGTCAGCGGCAGCACCCGGCCCTGCTCCAGCGCCTGGCGCGCGCGCTCGTGTTCATCATGGTCATGGGCGGCGGCGGGCAGCGACAGCGCGCAGGCCGTCAGGAGCAGGGCGAGAAGGCGGGTGAGGGCAGGCATGGCACGGTTGTAGCGCGGCGCCGATGAATGGCAGATGAACGGCGCCTTCAGCTTGGGTTCAGCGATGGTTTTGAAGAATGCAATCCAAGCCCGAAGCATGTCGTTTCTGGCGGTCTTCAACCTCAAGGAGTTCACCATGCACAGCACCACCACCCGCCGCTGCCTCATCGCCACCGTGCTTGCCGCCTCGGCCATAGGCCTGGGCCTGGCGCAGGCACAGACCAGCCCCCCTGCCGCCACGGCCAGCCCCGCGGCCGCCAGCGCGCCGGCGCAAAAGCTCTCCATCCGCGACATCGCCGAGCGCCTGGAGGCCGCCGGCTACCGCGACATCCTGGAGATCGACTACGAGCATGGCCGCTACGAGGCCAAGGCGCTGAACGCCCAGGGCGCGCCGGTAAAGCTCTACGTCAACGCCCAGACCGGCGCCGTGGAGCGCACGCGCACGCGCAAGCAGCACGACTGACGCACGCCCCATCTCTCCTTCACTCAACCAGGCAAGTCCATCATGCGCCGTACCCTCTCCCCCGCGACCGCCCTGGCCTTGTGGCTGGCGCTCATCACCCTGGCCTGGTGGGCCGTGGCTCCCGCCCAGCTGGGCATTGACCCCCTGGTCAATGCCCAGGGCGAGGCCACGGGCTGGTGGCAGCTGCGCCGGCACGCCATCTATCTGACGGGCCTGTGGTGCATGGGGTTGATGGGCCTGATCATGGTGCTGGCATTGCGCCTGCCCCTGATCGAGCGACCGCTGGGCGGCATGGATCAGGTGTACCGCCTGCACAAATGGGCCGGCATGGGCGCGGGCATCACCGCCCTGCTGCACTGGGGCGTGAAGGAGGGGGGCGGCCTCATCAAGGCCACCTGGGGCCGCGAAGGCAAGCCGGCGCACGACGCCGTGCTGCCCTGGTTCACCGACGCGCGCGACCTGGCCAAGGATCTGGGCGAATGGGCCTTCTACGCCCTGCTCGTCCTGATTGCCCTGACCCTGCTGCAGCGCCTGCTGGCCTACAGGCCCTGGCGCCTGACGCACCGCGCCATGCCGCTGCTCTACCTGGGCTTTGTGTTCCACGCCCTGGCGCTCACGCCGCTGGCCTACTGGGCGCTGCCGCTGGGCCTGCTGCAGGCCGGCCTGCTGACCCTGGGCAGCGCCGCCGCGCTGTGGTCGCTGGCGGGCGGGATAGGGCTGCGCCGGCGCCACGGCGCGCATATCCACAGCGTGCAGCTGTTGGGCCAGGGGCCGGACGCACCACTGGAGGTGGTCTGCGCCCTGCCCGATAGCTGGCCAGGCCACTGCCCCGGACAGTTCGCCTTCGTTCGCTTTGACCGCGCCGAGGGCGCCCACCCCTTCACCATCGCCAGCGCACCCGGCGCCCTGGGCGAGAACGCACGCGGCGAGGCCCTGCTGCGCCTGGTCATCAAGCCCCTGGGCGACTACACCCGCACCCTGGCCCGGCGCCTTCAGGCCGGCCAGGGCGTGGACATAGAAGGCCCCTACGGCCGCTTTGACGGGCGCGGCAGCCGCGCACGCCAGCAGGTCTGGGTGGCTGGGGGCGTGGGCGTGACACCCTTCATCGCCCTGCTGGAGGCGCGCCAGCCGGGCCTGGCCACCGCCGACGCCAGACTGCAACCGGTGCAGATGCACTACTGCACCCGCGACGCGGCGCGCGACGCGCTGCTGGGGCGCCTGCAAACCCTGTGTGCCCAGGCCGAGCCCGCGGTCACGCTCACGGTGCACGACGACGCCCGGGGCCAGCGCCTGACGCCACGCACGCTGGAAGCCCTGGGCGGCCCGCTGGACATCTGGTTCTGCGGCCCGCAGGGCCTGGGCGACACGCTTGGCGCCCACGCCAGCAACGCGCCCTGGCGTCTGTACCGCGAGTCGTTTGCGATGCGCTGAACAGCGCCTGCCCCACAGATCAAGGAGAAGCACCATGCCGCGCCCCCGCACCCTTGTACGCCACGGCCTGCTCACGCTGTGCCTGGCGTTAGCCAGCCTGTCCGCCGCGGCCGACGACGACTGCGACGCCCCCAGCCAGCGCTGGCAGTCACGCGAGGCGGTGCGCCAGATGGCCGCCCAGCGCGGCTGGCAGCTGCAGCGCATCAAGATCGACGATGGCTGTTACGAGGTGCGCGGAGAGGATGCCAGCGGCCGCCGTTTCAAGGCCAAGATCGACCCCGAGACCCTGGCCGTGCTGAAGTTCAAGCACCGTGACGGCCATCGCGACCAAGAGCGCCGCCGCGCACAGGAGCATGACAAGCCCACGTCCCAGGGCTCCACGGCTCCGGCTTTCACACCGGGCGGTTCGCCACGCGGCCAGATCGATTAGGGTCTGTTACCACTATTTCCGCCAGATGCGTTGCGATCAGAAAGGGCCAGGCGCAAGGCGCCAAACGAAGCTGGGGTGCGGCCCCAGCGAGGCTTGGCAACGCCGCGAATGGCCCTTTCTGGTCGCAACCCGAAGGGAACATGGATAAAACCGCGCCACTCGGCGTTGCGCTCCTAGCCAAGGCCCCGGCCTTGGCGTCGTCACGCGCCTTGATTGGCGCGATTTTCTCCACGTTCGCACTGGCAGAAATAGTGGTAACAGACCCTAACCCCCAGGAGCACACCATGTCCAAACCCCTGCTCGGCACCCTGGCCGCGGCCTGCGCGCTGGCCCTGCCCACCCTGGCGCACAGCCGCCCGGTGACCATCAGCGCTCAGCTGAAAAACTACGGCGGCGATGGCGCCTACCTGGCCATCTATCTGACGGACGCCAAGGGGGCCTACGCCGGCACGCTGTGGGTGGCCGGTGGCAAGGCCAAGTACTACAAGCACCTGGCAAGCTGGAACCGCCTGTCGGCCGGCGATGCCAGGCGCCTGAACGGCGTGACCGGCGCCAGCGTGGGCGCAGGCCGCACGCTCAAGGTAACGGCCGACCTGGCCGACGCGCTGATCGACGCCGGTTACGAGATCCACGTCGATGTCGCCGTGGAAAACATGCGCGACAGTCCGTCCGAGCTGCGCGTGCCGCTGAGCACGCAAAACGCCGGCAAGCCCCAGGCCGGCAAGCAGTACATCCAGTCGCTGAGCTTTCAGCTGCAGTAAGGAGCCACCATGGGCTGGAGAACCATCCACCGCTGGCTCGGCCTGACGCTGGGCGCGCTGGCACTGGTGCTCGGCCTGTCGGGCGCGCTGCTGGCCATCGACCCCGTGCATCAGGCCTGGCAGGCCCCGGCCGCCGCACCCGATCTGCCCGTGGCCACGCTGGCCGAGCGCGTGCAGGCCCATATGCCCGGCGTCGAGGAAATCCGCCACCTGCCCACCGGCCGTATCGCCGCCTTGGGTTTTGACGGCGAGCAGCCGCGGGCGCTGTACGTCGATCCCGCCAGCGGCGCGCTGCTGGGCCCCTACCAGCCCTCGGCGCTGCCGCGCTGGGTGAAAAACCTGCACCGCGCCCTGCTGCTGGGCGACGCCGGGCGCTGGGGGGCGGCGGCGGCGGCGCTGGCCCTGGCGCTGCTGTCGATCTCGGGCGCCGTGCTGCTGCTGCGCCGCATGGGTGGCTGGCGCCAGTTGACGGGCCGGGTGCGCGGCACACTGGCGCAGCGCCTGCATGTGCTGAGCGGCCGGGTGCTGCTGGCATTCCTGGCGTTGACCTCGGTGACGGCACTGACCATGAGCACGAGCACGCTGGGCCTGGTGCAGCTGGAGGCCGGGCCCGAGCCCGAGGTGAGCTCGGGGGCAGGCGCCGCCGACCTGCCAGCTGGCCGCATTCCCCTGCTACAGGAGCCGCGCACGTCGCAGCTGCGCAGGCTCAACCTGCCCGATGCCGCCGATACCAGCGATACCTGGCGCGTCACCACATCCAGCGGCCAGGGCTGGCTGGATCGCCACAGCGGCGCGCTGCTCGCCTGGCAGGACGCGACGGGCGCGCAGTGGCTCTACGACTGGGCCGTGCTGCTGCACACGGGCGAGAGCGCCTGGCCCTGGGCTGTGGTGCTGGGCGTCTCGGGCGCCAGCGTGCTGCTGTTCTGGGCCACGGGCCTGCTCATCTGGAGGCAGGGGCACCGCGGCGCGGTGCACATCGCGCACAACAGCCCGCTGGCGCAAGCCGATGCGCTGATCTTTGTCGCCAGCGAGGGCGGCAGCACCTGGGGCTTTGCCCAGGCGCTGCATGCCGCACTGCTGCAGGCGGGCCGGCGCGTACACACCACGGGGCTGGAGAATTTCCAGACCACGGCGGCGACACAGCAGGTGTTCATCCTGGCCGCCACCTATGGCGACGGGCAGGCGCCGGCACATGCCGCCCAGGCGCAGGCACGCATCGCGGCGCAGCCGGTGCGCCCGCTGCCGGTGACGGTGCTGGGCTTTGGCGACCGGCAGTACCCGGCCTTTTGCTCCTTCGCAAAGGCTCTGGACGCACAGCTGCGCACACGCGGTTGGCCGACCCTGCTGCCACTCGAATGCATACACCAGCAGTCGGGCCAGGAATTTGCCCGCTGGGGCAAGACGCTGGCCCAGGCCCTGGGTCAGGTGCTGGTGCTGGACTACGTGCCGCAGCTGCCTCCGACCACGGCACTCACGCTACGCTCGCGCCAGGATTACCCCGGCGCGCAGGACGGGCGTCCTGCGGCCATTCTGCGCTTTGACTGGCCCCGGCCGGGCTGGTTTGAGCGCCTGCGCGGGCATGGCCTGGCGCCGTTTGCTCCGGGCGACCTGGTGGCCATCCTGGCGCCGGGCAGCAGCGTGCCGCGCTACTACTCGCTGGCCTCGGGCAGTGCCGACGGCTTTCTGGAAATCTGCGTGCGTCAATGGCCCGGCGGCCTGTGCTCCACGCATTTGCTCGGCCTGCAGCCGGGTGCACAGGTGCCGGCCTTCATCCGCCCCAACCCGGGCTTTGCCCTGCAGGGCCGCCAGCCCAGCGTGCTGCTGATCGGTGCGGGCACGGGGGTGGCGCCGCTGGCCGGCTTCATACGGCGCAACGACAGGCGCACGCCCATGCACCTGTACCTGGGCGCGCGCGACCCGGCGCACGACCACTACTTCGGCGCCGACATCAAGCGCTGGCTTACCGAACGGCGCGTGGCCAGCGTGCACATCGCCTTCTCGCGCGTGCCCGGCGGTGGCGGCTACGTGCAGGACGCGTTGCGCCGCGACGCGCAGCGCCTGCGCGCGCTGCTGGCCGGTGGCGCCATGGTGCGCGTGTGCGGCAGCCGCCCCATGGCCAGCGCCGTGACCGAGGTCCTGGACACCATCGCCGCCACGCTGGGCCTGAGCGTGCGCGAACTCAAGGCCACGGGACGCTATGCCGAAGACCTGTTCTGAGCGTGCGGCACCGGAGACGACCCGCGTGGTGCTGCACGGCCCCACCATGGGCACGCGCTGGTCCGCAACCTGCGAGCTGGCGCCGCAGATCGATGCGCGAGCGCTGCAACGCGATCTGGCCGCCACCGTGGAACGGGTGGACGCGCAGATGTCGCCCTGGCGGTCGGACAGCTGCCTGGTGCAGCTGAACCAGGCGCCCGTGGGCGCCTGGTTCGCGCTGACCACCGAAATGCTGCAGATACTGGCCTGCGCGCTCGACATCGGGCGATTGAGCCAAGGCGCCTTCGACATCGGCGTAGGTGCACTGGTTGACGCCTGGGGCTTTGGTGCCGCACGCAGCGCACCGGACGCCAGCGCCATCCGCGCCGCGCGCGCCCTGGCCCATGGGCCGGCCCACGAGACGCTGGAGCTGGATCTGCACGCGGGCCGCGCACGCAAGCTGGCGCCGCTGCAGATCGACCTGTGCGGCATCGCCAAGGGCTACGCCGTGGATCGCATGGCCGAGGTGCTGCAGCACCACGGCGTGGCGCAGGCGTTGGCCGCGCTCGACGGCGAGCTGCGCGCCATTGGCGGCCAGGCCGACGGCAGACCCTGGGCCGTGGCCATCGAATCCCCGCAGACCGGGCTGCGCCGCGCACACGGCGTGCTTGCGCTGCAGGATCTGGCCGTGGCCACGTCGGGTGACTACCGGCACTTCTTTGACGTGAACGGCCAGCGCCTGGCGCACAGCATGGACGCGCGCAGCGGCACGCCGGTGCGGGGTGACGTGGCCTCGGTGACCGTGCTGGCCGCCAACTGCATGCTGGCCGACGCCTGGGCCACGGCCCTGCTCGTCGCCGGCGCCGCGCAAGGCCTGGCGCTTGCGCAGCGGCACGGCCTGGAGGCGCTATGGCTGCTGCGCCGCGGCGGGGCGCTGGTCGAACTGGGCCTGGGCCGCTTTGGCGGCGCATGAACGGCCGGTGAACAACGCCTTCAGCACCGGTTCAGTGCCCGGGGCGCAGACTGGCAGCACAGTCACTCCCGACTGCCACTACCGGTCAAGGAGATCATCATGCGCACCTCCCTTCTTCTCGCCGCCATCGCCATGCTGGCCAGCGCACCCGTTCTCGCCGGCGAGCGTGAGGACCGGCATGAGCGCCAGCAGCGCACCGAGCAAACGGCCCCCAATGGCTTCGACCATGGCATGCAACCCGTGGCCCACAACGCCGGCCCCGGGGAAAGAGCCCACGGCTGGCGCTATTTTTCCGACCCGGCGACTTATCGCGCTGTCGTGATCAGCCCCGATGGCGACTACTACCTCAGCCGCGGCAAGGGCCTGCGCTGGGTCGCGGGCGCACAGACACAGGACTGACGCACACCACCTGGCATGCCCGCCTCGAGTGCCATCGCCTGCCTCATCGGCTCACGCCCGCACCCTGGATTAATGGAAGGCAATGACCCTGATTTCAGACGAGCAATATTTATTAGATGTTTCTAATATATAGTGCTCACTCTCTTCCTTCCCCAACCCAGGAGCCTTTCCATGAAAAAGTCGATCGCATCTGCCCTGTTGCTCGCCTGCGCAGCCACGGCCATCCATGCCGAAGAACTGTTTGTTTCCATCCACTCCGCCAGCCCCATGGCACAGGGCGCAGGCCTCGTGCTGGCTGGCCAGGCGCTGGAGCAAAAAGCGCCGGTGCGGGTGTTGCTGTGCGATGCCGCTGGCGATATCGCCCTGGCCAACACCGACGCCGCCAAGGCACAACCAATCCTCAAGCCCCGCAACGTCACGCCGCAGCAGATGCTGCAAGGCGTTATCAAGGCCGGCGCAAAGGTGGAGGTCTGCGCGCTCTACCTGCCCAATACCGGCAAGCAGCCCAGCGATCTGCTGCCGGGTGTGAGCCCCGCCAAACCAGCGGAAGTGGCTACTCACCTGCTTAAACCCACCGTCAAGACCCTGGCGTTCTGACCTGGGACGCTGGCTCGTCAGCCCAGGCCGCCTTTTGCAGCTCCAGCGGCAGCTCCTGGGCCAGCGCGATATGTTCGCGCTCGTTGTGGTGCTCCAGCACATGGCGCAGGGCGTGGGCCGCGTCCAGCAGCACCAGCACCGCGCGGCGCCGCGCCTGTTCATCCTGCGGCGGGTGATTGATGACGGCCTGCACGCGCTGCTGGTACTCGTCGGCCAGCAGGGCGATGCGCTCATGCTCCAGCAGGTACACGCGCGCGGCCCAGCGCGCGCCCTCTGGCACATGGGGCAGCAGGCGGGCGTTCTCGATCTCGGTATGCCGGTCCAGGTCGCGCCGCCACTGCTGCAGGCGCTGCAATGCGCCGGCGAAATCACCACCCACGACATCCAGCAAATGGGCATGCAGTTGTGCGTCCAGCCGCTCATGCTGTTGTTCGAAATAGGCAGGGTGTTCGGTCTTGGTCATCGGTCAGGGGGCGTGGCTGCAGGCAATGGCCGCCCTTATACACTGGGGTAAAACCCCTACCCGCGCCAAGCCCCATGCCAGACCAGCCCACCCCTGACGAGCCGCTGCAGGGCCTGAGCAGCCAACAGGCGGCCGAGCGCCTGGCCAGCGACGGCCCGAACCAGCTGCCAGGCAGCGCGCCCAAGTCCAACCTGGCCATCGTGCGCGAGGTGCTGACCGAACCCATGTTCCTGATGCTGCTGGCCGCAGGCGGCACCTATCTGGCGCTGGGCGACCGGGGCGAGGCGCTATTTCTGCTCGGCTCGGTGCTGGTGGTCATAGGCATCACCCTCACCCAGGAGCGCAAGACGCAACGCGCGCTGGAGTCGCTGCGCGAGCTGTCCGCCCCGCGCGCCCTGGTGTTGCGCGACGGCGTGGAGCGGCGCATCGCCGGGCGCGAGGTGGTGCGCGGTGACCTGCTGGTGCTGCGCGAGGGCGACCGCATCGCCGCAGACGCGCGGCTGCTCAACGGCCAGCTGGAGGTGGACGAGTCGCTGCTGACGGGCGAATCCGTGCCGGTGGCCAGGCTGCCGCTGTCAGATGGAGCCCTGGCCGAAGAGGCTCATGATGCGCGCGCCGACAGCCTGCACGCCAGCACCGTGGTCACGCGCGGCGTGGGCCTGGCGCGGGTGCTGGCCACCGCCGGCGACACGGCCGTGGGCCGCATTGGTGCGGGCCTGGCGGCCACCGAGACGCCGCGTTCACCGCTGCAGCTGCGCTCGCGCCGCCTGGTACGCGCCCTGGGGGCGCTGGCATTGCTGCTGGCCACGGCCCAGGTGCTGCTGGGCTGGTGGTGGAATGGCCGCCCCCTGCTGGACAGCCTGCTGGCCGGCATCGCGCTGGCCATGGCCATCCTGCCCGAAGAGATTCCGGTCATCCTCACCGTGTTCCTGGCCCTGGGTGCCTGGCGCATTGCGCGCCAGCAGGTACTGACCAGGCGCATCACGGCCGTGGAGACCCTGGGCGCCATCACCGTGCTGGCGGTGGACAAGACCGGCACCCTGACCCAGAACCGCATGGCCGTGGCCGAGCTGGCCACGCCCGCACAGACATGGCAGGCGGCCGGGGCCAACGCGCTGCCCGAGCCGTTCCATCGGCTGGTCGAATTCGGCCTGCTGGCCACGCCGACCGACCCGTTCGACCCCATGGAGAAGGCCATTGCGCGCTTTGGCCATGAGTGGCTCAAGGGCACGGAGCATGTGCAGGACGGGCGCGAGCCCGAGTTCGAGTACCCGCTGTCCAGCGACATCCTGGCCATGACACGCGTGTTCGCCAGCGGCCAGCCCCACATGTACCAGCTGGCCACCAAGGGCGCGCCCGAGGCCGTGGCCGACCTGTGCCACCTCGATGAGGCGGGCCGCAACGCCCTGCGCGCCCAGGTCGAGTCCCTGGCCGAACGTGGCCTGCGCGTGCTCGGCGTGGCGCGCGGGCATTGGACTGGCGCGGCCCAGGGCGCGCTCTGGCCGGCCAGCCAGCATGACTTCGACTTCGAGTTCCTGGGCCTGCTGGCGCTGGCCGACCCGCCGCGCCCCGAGGTGCCCGACGCCCTGGCGCAATGCCGCGCCGCCGGCGTGCGCGTGGTGATGATGACCGGCGACCACCCGGCCACGGCGCGCGCCATCGCACGCCAGGTGGGCCTGTCCGAGCGCCCCGAGGTGATCACCGGCGATGAGCTGCAGGGCCTGGACGACAGCGCCCTGCGCGCACGCCTGCACCAGGTGGACATATGCGCACGCCTCAAGCCCGCGCACAAGCTGCGCCTGGTGCGGCTGCTGCGCGACGATGGCGCCGTGGTGGCCATGACCGGCGACGGCGTGAACGATGCCCCCGCGCTCAAGGCCGCGCATGTCGGCATTGCCATGGGCGAGCGTGGCACCGACGTGGCGCGCGAAGCCGCGGCGCTGGTGCTGCTGCAGGACAGTTTTGCCCATATCGTCGCGGCCATACGCCAGGGGCGGCGCATCGATGACAACGTGCGCAAGGCCACGCGCTTTGTGTTTGCCGTGCATGTGCCCATCATCGCGCTGGCGCTGGCGCCCACGCTGCTGCACTGGCCGGCGCTGCTGCTGCCGGTGCACATCGTGCTGATGGAGCTGCTCATCGACCCGGCCTGCTCCATCGTCTTCGAGGCCGAACCCGAGGCGCCCGACATCATGCAGCGCCCGCCGCGCGCGGTGGCGGACTCGCCCTTTGCCCTGCGTGCGCTATGGCCGGCGCTGCTGCAGGGTGCGGGCGTCGCCGCGCTGCTGCTGGGCGCGCAGGCCTGGCTGCAGGCCCAGGGCTGGAGCATGGCCGAGGGCCGCACGGTGGTGTTTGGCGCCCTGGTGCTGTGCGTGCTGCTGCTCATCCTGGCGCAGCGCGACGGCCGGGTGCCGGGGCGCGGCGGCGCGCCCAACCCCTGGCTGCTGCCCATGGCCGCGGCCGTGGGCCTGCTGCTGGCGGCCCTGCTGGTCATCCCCGGCCTGGGCCCGCTGATGGGGCTGGGGAACCCGGGTCTGCCGGGCCTGGCGGCCGGCGCCGCCGTGCTGCTGCCCTGCCTGGCGTGGTTGGAGCTGTTGCGGCAGTTGCGGCTGCGGCTGGCGCGCCAGCGGCGCGCCGCGTGATGCTCAGACTGGCAGCGCCACCAGCGGGTTGCCAAACATCGGGTCGTCCTTCTGCGAGGCCAGCGCCTTTTGCAAATCCAGTCCCAGCGCCTTGGCCACGCCGGCGCCATAGGCCGGGTCGGCGGCGTGGCAGTTGCGGATATGGCGGAATTTGACGAACTCGGGCGCGTCGCCCATGCCTCGGCCGGTGTTGCCGAACAGCGCCTGCTTTTGCGCGTCCGTCATCAGGCGGAACAGATTGCCCGGCTGCTGGAAGTAGTTGCTGTCGTCCTCATGGAAGCTCCAATGCTGGGCGTCGCCGCTGATGCGCAAAGGCGGCTCGGCAAATTCAGGCTGCGCCTGCCACTGGCCAAAGCTGTTGGGCTCGTAGTGCGGGGCTGCGCCATAGTTGGCGTCCACCCGGCCGCTGCCGTCGCGGTGGTTGCTGTGCACCGGGCAGCGTGCCTTGTTCACCGGGATCTGCTGGTGATTCACGCCCAGGCGGTAGCGCTGCGCATCGGCGTAGTTGAACAGCCGCGCCTGCAGCATGCGGTCGGGCGAGACGCCGATGCCGGGCACCAGGTTGCTGGGCGAGAACGCCGACTGCTCCACGTCCAGGAAGAAGTTCTCGGGGTTCTTGTTCAGCGCAAACTCGCCGACCTCGATCAGCGGGTAGTCGGCGTGCGGCCAGACCTTGGTCAGGTCGAACGGGTGGTAGGCCACCTTGTCGGCATCCGCCTCGGGCATGACCTGCACGTACATCGTCCACTTGGGGAAGTCGCCGCGGGCAATGGCGTCGAACAGGTCGCGCTGGTGGCTTTCGCGGTCCTTGCCGATCAGCGCCTCGGCCTCGGCGTCGGTCAAATTCTTGATGCCCTGCTGCGTCTTGAAGTGGAACTTGACCCAGAAGCGCTCGCCGGCCGCGTTCCAGAAGCTGTAGGTGTGCGAGCCAAAGCCGTGCATGTGGCGGTAGCTCGCCGGAATGCCGCGCTCGCTCATGACGATGGTGATCTGGTGCAGCGCTTCGGGCAGCAGCGTCCAGTAGTCCCAGTTGTTGGTGGCGCTGCGCATATTGGTTTTCGGATCGCGCTTGACGGCCTTGTTCAGGTCGGGGAACTGGCGCGGGTCGCGGATGAAGAACACCGGCGTGTTGTTGCCCACCATGTCCCAGTTGCCCTCCTCGGTGTAGAACTTCAGGGCAAAGCCGCGGATGTCGCGCTCGGCGTCGGCCGCGCCGCGCTCGCCGGCCACGGTGGTGAAGCGGGCGAACATCTCGGTCTGCTTGCCGACCTGGCTAAAGATGGCCGCGCGGGTGTACCGGGTGATGTCCTTGGTGACCGTAAAGGTGCCAAACGCGCCCGAGCCCTTGGCATGCATGCGCCGCTCGGGGATGACCTCGCGCACGAAGTTGGCCAGTTTTTCATTCAGCCAGACGTCCTGCGCCAGCAGCGGGCCGCGGCTGCCGGCCGTCAGGCTGTCGCGGTTGCTGGCCACCGGGGCGCCAAAGTCGGTCGTCAGGTGGGTGACGGGGCATTGGGGGCGAGGGTCGGTCATGGCTATCTCCTGGGTTGCGGTGGGGAAGGGGATCAATGGGCAAGTGCCACGGTTGAATAATAGAATTTTTAGATTTATTTGAAAATTTAATAGTTTTTATTACACAGATAGAGCGACTCTGGCGCGGGGCTGGCCCCATGCCGCAGGCGCCAGCGCCCTCACGCCGGCGCGATGCCGGCGCGCCCATCGCCGTGCAAGCCGGGGTGATCGGCACGGGGCTTGTCCAGATGGTAGCCCTGCACCATGTCCACGCCCATGCCCTGCAGCAGCTGCAGGGTCTGCTCGTCTTCGACGAACTCGGCCACGGCCAGCTTGCCCATGCCATGGGCGACCTCGATGATGGAGCGCACGAACACCTGGTTGTCATGCTCGCGCGGCAGGTTGCGCACGAACAGGCCGTCGATCTTCAGCACCCGGGCCTGCAGGTGCTTGAGGTAGGCAAACGACGCAAAGCCGGTACCGAAGTCGTCCAGGCACAGGGTGCAGCCGGCGCGCTGCAGGGCGTCGATGAAGCGCTGGGCGTCGCCCAGGTCGGAAATGGCCGCCGTCTCGGTCAGCTCCACCAGCAGGCGCTCGGGCGCCACGCCCTGCGCTGCGAGTTGCTCCGTGATGAAGCCCGGCAGATCCGGGTCGTCGAGCGAGCGGCCTGAGATGTTCAGCGCCAGCGCCGGCAGCCGCGGGTGCGCCGCCAGCAGGCGGATGCTCTCGCGCAGCACCCAGCGGTCTATGTCCAGGATCTTGCCGCTCTTCTCCGCATGGCCTATGAACTGGCCGGGGGCAATGAGCTGCTCGGGGTTGTCCTCATCAACCATGCGCACCAGCGCCTCCAGATGCGCCAGTCGACGCTCTTGCGCGTGGTACACGCCCTGGAAATGCAGGCGCAGCTGGCCGCCCGCCAGGGCGCGGTCAATGCGCTCGTTCCAGGCCATGCGCGTGACCATGGCCTGGGCACGGTCGCTCTCGGCGCGGTAGATGCTCCAGCGGTTCTTGCCCAGGTGCTTGGCCTGGTACATGGCGGTGTCGGCATGGGCCACCAGCTCCTGGGCACTGGCGGCATGGGTGGGGAAATGGGCGATGCCCAGGCTGCTCGTCAGGCGCAGGGTATGGCCTTCGCCCTCGATATGCAGCGCCGCCTGGGCCACGGCGCGCACCACGCGCTCGGCCAGCAGCTGGGCGCTGTGCAGCGTGGCCTGGGGCATGAAGATGGCGAACTCGTCGCCCCCCAGGCGGCTGAGCAGATCGGTCTCGCGCACCAGGGCCTTGACCGCCGTCGCCACGCGCAGCAGCACCATGTCGCCAGCGCCATGGCCAAAGCGGTCATTCACGTACTTGAACTCATCCAGGTCGAAAAACAGCACCGCCGCCGGCTGTGCATGGCATGCCGACTCACGGAAGAAGCGCTCCAGCGCCTGCTCGAAGCAATGCCGGTTGTACAGGCCGGTGAGCGCATCGCGCTCGGCCAGGGTGATGAGCTGCGCGGCCGTCTGGCGCTGCTGCGTCACGTCCTCGCACACCCAGAGATGGCCCATGGAAGCGTTTTGCGTGTCATGCACCCGGTGGATGGCCAGCATCAGGATGCGGCCGCTCGCCAGCTCCAGCTCCAGTGGGGCCGCCGCCGGCTCGCCGGCCAGGCTCTGGCACACCTGCTCGTCCAGCCGTGCGGCGGCCAGCAACTGGCCCCGGCATGCCTGCAGCACCTGCTCCATCGGCAGGCCGACGATGGCCTGCCCTCCGGGCATGGCCCACAGCTCGCGGAACATGGCATTGCAGTAGCTGACATGCTGATCCGTATCCACGAACAGGATGCCCTGGTGCATGGCGCCCAGCAGCGCCAGCAGGCGTGCGCGCTCCTGCTGCAGGCGCTGCATGACCTGGCGGCGCTCATCGACCTCGGTCTGCAGCGCCTGGGCATGGGTCATCTGCCAGCGCCGCTGCTGCGACAGGTCTGCGGCCATGGTGTCGAAGGCGTTGGCCAGTCGTCCCAACTCATCGGCCCTGGCCAGCCGGATGGGTGCCGGCTCCTGCCCCTGGGCCAGTTCATCGACCGCCTGGGTCAGCCGCCGCAAGGGCAGGGCCAGCAAGCGGCGCACGCGCCGGCGCAGCCACCACAGGGCCGGCAGCAACACCAGCAGCCCCACGCCGACCACGGCCAGCAACCCCTGGCGCAGCGCGCCGTTGACGCGCTCTTGCGGCAGCACCAGCACCTGGTACCAGCCCGGGCCGCGGATGCGCCACCAGGCCACCCATTGGCGCCCATCGGGCGTGCGCCCGGCGCCGCTGTCGGCACCCGTGCCCTGCACCATCTGCTGCAGCAGCTCCAGTGCGCGGTCGGGCGCTGCAGCCGGGTGCGGCGGCGGGGCCGCGCCAGCTTGCGCGCTCCAGTCCGAATGGGCGATCAGGCGGCCCTGCTGGTTCATGATGAATTGCCGCGCCTGGCTGTCGTCGCGCACGGCCACCGAGTCGATCAGGCTGGCAATCGACACATCGTGCCCCAGCGTGCCCACCCAGCGCCCCTGCCAGTCCAGCGGCGCGATGACCGACACCATCCAGGTGCGCGCCTGCTCGTCCAGGTACGCCGGAGTCCAGAACAGCTCGCGCCCGGGGTTGTTGCGCGGGTCGGCGCCCTGCATGGTGGGGTAGCCGGCGTTGCTGGCCTGGGCCGTGGCATTGGCGCCCCAGTCGATGCCGCGCGCGTAGACCATCAGGCCGTCTTCGACAAAGTCCATGTAGGCCGAGAAAAACGGCGGCACCAGCGCCGGCCCCTGCTCGCGCAGCAGTTCGTAGCTGGCCACGGCACGCAGCCGCGCCGAGGCGGACAGGCCCTGCGCGCCATCATGCAGGTACAGCGTGGGCGCGCGCTGGGTGTCCACCAGCTGCGGGCGCAGGCGCCACAGGCCGTCGCCACCGCGCGCAAACAGGGCAGCAAAACGTTGCTCGGCGGCCTGTGCATCGGCGCCGTCGAGCCGCTGCAGCAGCTCGCCATGCAGGCGCCGCGCGCTGGCCTCGGCCTGCAGCAGCAAACCCTCGTTGGCCTGCGCCTTGAGCTGCACCACCTTCTGCAGCACGGACGGCACGACGCGATCGGCCCCCAGCCACAGCGCCGCATAGGCCAGCAGCGCCAGCAACAGCAGCAACACCAGGAACAGCCCCCAAATGGTCAGGGACAGCCGGTGGATCAGCGAGACGCGCAGGCGGGCGGTTATCAAGGCAGCCAGTGAAAAGCAATGCGGTGACCACCATTTTGCAAGATGAAACAGATTCCACGGTCACCGGCCGCCCCCGAAATAACCTTGCGCGAGGCCTGATCACCAAGCTCTGTGGTACACGACTGCAGCGACAATGCAGTGTTTTGTTACTTCAGAATAGGCAGCTGACGGATGGGCTGGCAGCGGTTTCTACAGGGGTTGCGGCGGCAAGCGCCATGGCTGGCGCTGTGCTGTGCCTTGCCCGCGGCGGCCCTGGACTGCGCGGGTGCGCGGCATGTCCGCCTGCGCCAGCCGGTTGCGATCAGCCCGCAGGAGAAGGCCGAGTTCCGGGCGTTGGCGCCGCTGCGCGTGCTGGCGGTGGATGCGCCGCCGATGGCGCGCTACGACCCGGCCAGCAAGAGCTACAGCGGCATCGGCGTCGATGTGTGGTGCTTCATCACCAGGGAGCTGGGCCTGCGCCACGACCTGCTGCCCGGCCAGAACCTGAGCCTGGCCGACAAGCTGCAGCAGGTGCAGGACGGGCGCGCCGATGTCTTCATGCCGCTGAGCCACCAGGCCGATCGCGCCCGGCTGGGCCTGTTCACCCTGCCGTATTACGAGAGTTACTACGCCGTCATCGCCCGCAAGGGGCGGCCGCTGCCGGTGCACGGCCTGGCCGATCTGGCGCCCTACCGCGTTGGCCTGGTCAAGGGCGTGGCGCTGGAGCCACAGGTGCAGGCCGTGGTTGCCGCACCCCGGCTCACCCGCTTCGACCAGGCCGGCAGCGAGGGCATGTTCCAGGCGCTGCGCGCGGGCGCGATAGACCTGGCCGTCTACAGCCGGGACATCTTTGAGGAAAAGCGCTACGCGCACGAGTTCTTCGACCTGGAGGTCATACACACCCTGCGCGATGACCCGCGCTCCTACCGCTTCTACTTCAGCCCCACGCCGGCGCACCAGCGCGTGGCGGCGGCGTTCGACCGCTACCTGGCGGCCATCGACAGCTCGGAATCCGTCGCCGCGCATGTGATCGGCGAGCGCCAATTCATAGAGCGCTACGTGGCCCAGCGCAGCCAGCGCGCCATGTGGCAGACCACCAGCGTGGCCGGCGCCCTGCTGGCGCTGGTGCTCGGCCTGGGTTTTTTGTACTACCGGCGCATGGCGCACCGGCTGGCCGCCAGCCACCAGCAGGTGCAGCAGCAACAGCAGGCCCTGCAGGCGGCCAACCAGGCGCTGGAGCAGCAAAGCCTGTCCGACACCCTGACCGGCCTGCCGAACCGGCGCGCCTTCGACCTGGCCTTGCACCGCGAGCATGCACGCCAGCAGCGCACGGGCCAGCCGCTGAGCCTGCTGCTGCTGGACGTGGATCACTTCAAGGGCGTGAACGACGCCTATGGCCACTCCATCGGGGACGACTACCTGCGCGCCGTGGCCCAGGTGCTGCGCAAGGTGGTGACCCGCTCCACCGACCTGGCGGCGCGCCACGGGGGCGAGGAATTCACCTGCCTGCTGCCCGACACCAGCGCCACACAGGCGCAGGCCCTGGCCGAACGCATACGCGAGGCGACGCAGCGGCTCACCCTGCCCAACGCCCGCGCCTGGCACCCCATGCTGACGCTGAGCATTGGCGTGGCCACCCTGGAAGCCGGCCCGGCCAGCGCCCAGCAGCTGCTGGAGCAGGCCGACGGCCAGCTCTATGTGGCCAAGCGCACCGGGCGCAACCGCGTCTGCGCCACCGTACTGCGGGGCGCGGTTACCGAGCCGCCAATGCCGCAGCCAGCACCCCCGCCGCATGCCCGCGCGTGAAAGCCTCCTCGAACACCGAGTAGCCGGACCAGTCCGCGTGGGCGAACAGCAGGCGCGGCGTGGCTGGCGTGGGCGGTACGGCGGCACGCTCCCCATTTGATAGCTGGTAGCGCTTACCAGATAAGTGCGAGAGGCTAATTTCATGTAAAAAACCCTGCAGACCCGGCACCGGGATGGCCATGGCGTGGCCATAGCGCGTGAGCTCCATGCGCTGGGCGCGCTCATGGATGTCCGGATGCGGCCCGGCCAGGGTCGCCAGGATGGCGTCCCGCCAATGCGTCCAGGGCCGCTCCAGCAGCGCACTGCGACCGTCGGGCAGGTCGCCCAGCGCCTGGTAGTAGGTCAGCACCGTGGGCGCGGCCTGCGCGGCGCGCGCGTCCAGGCGCTGGTGGCCGGCGTCCACATAGCCCAGGCCACCGGGGTTGGCGTCCTGGTAGAGCACGTTGTCCCAGGCTGGCGCCGCGCCGCCCCGGTCGGCCAGCGGGCGGTCGATGTGGATATTGGCCACCAGCCAGGGCGCCCATTGCAGGCGGCGCGCGGCCTCGGTCAAAAAGTCGGGCACCGGCTGCACCAGGCGCGCGGCGACGAACAGCGGCAGCGCCACGATGCAGCGGCGCGCCTGCCAGCGCACGACCTGGCCGCTGGCGGCGTCCAGAGCGTCCAGCTCCACGCCATGGCGCCCCTCGGCGATGCGCAGCACGCTGGCGCCGGCGTGCAGGCGATCGGCCAGCGGTGCGGCCAGGCGCTGCGTCAGCCAGCCATTGCCCTGGGGCCAGGTCAGCACGCCCTCGGCGTCGGCACCGCCCTCGCCCGGGGCGTGGAAGCCATGGCGGCTGGCAAAGTAGTGGATGCCGGCCCAGGCGGATACGCGCGCGCTGCCGGCGCCGTAGTCGTCGCGGCAGCAGTAGTCCAGGTACCAGCGCAGATGCGCGTCATCCAGCCCCTCGCGCGCCAGCCATTCTGCTAAAGTGATAGCGTCCAGCGCTTGATGGACGGGCGCCAGAGCCTTGTTTGACCTAAAACCACTGACCACCGGCATGGTGAACCGCGCGGCGCGCGAGAGCGCGTCCACGCGCGCGGCAAAGCGCCGGTACTGCGCCAGCGTGGCCGCGCCCACCCCCGCCACGGGCAGCAGGCCGTCCTGCCATTGGCCATCGATGAACAGCCGCTCCTGCGGGCTGTGGCACAGGTGGCGCCCGTCGTCGCCGCCGTACTGCCAGCGCCCGGCCACGCGCTGGCGCAGGCCCAGCTCCTCCAACAAATCCTGCACCTCGGGCGCGTCGTCGCCGGGCACGGGCAGGTAATGCGCGCCCAGCGGGCAGGCGATGCCGCCCACGCTGCCGGCGCGGCTGTTGCCGCCGGCCTGGTCTTCGAGCTCCAGCAGCGCGAAGTCCTCCACCCCGGCAAGGCGCAGCGCGCGCGCCGCCGCCAGGCCGGCCACGCCGGCGCCGGCAATCAGCACCTGGGTGCGGCGCTGGCGGTCGGGCTGGTAGGGCGCGCCGCCGGCCAGGCGCTCGCGCAGCGCGTGGCCGCGCTCCATGGCTATGCCGGTGTAGCCCCCGGGCAGATCGGGCGGGGCGTGCTCGCAGCCCGCCAACGCGCCGGCCGCAACGGCGGCCAGCAGGTGGCGCCGGCGCAGCCCCCCGGGCGCGCCGTCAATGGCCCGCGACATGGCCCCATTCCTGCTCATAGCTGTGCACCAGCACCTGGTTGGACAGGCGGTTCACCTCGGCGCTCACGCGCGCCATGTCGGCCGGAAAGTCAAACAGCAGCGGCAGGGATTTCACGTCCAGAAAGCGCAGCCCCGGCGGCAGCGTATCGGGCATGCGCCAGGGCCGGCGGCTGGCGATGATGAAGCCCCATTCGCCAAAGCTGGGCACATGGGCGTGGTAGGGCTGGGCGCTCAGGCCCACGGATTCGATGGTCGCCACCACCGTCCAGAAGCTGTTGCGCGCCACCAGCGGCGAGGTGGTCTGGACGACGGCATAACCGCTGGCCGCCAGGCGCCGCTGCAGCAGGGCGTAGAAGCTGTTGGTGTAGAGCTTGCCGATGGCGAAGTTGGTCGGGTCGGGGAAGTCCACCACGATCACGTCGAACATGTCGTCGGTGCCCTGCAGCCACTGGAAGGCGTCCTCGTTCACGATGCGCAGCTTCGGTGAAGCCAGCGCGTCGCCATTCAGGCGGCGCAGCGTCGCGTCCTGGCCGAACAGCCGCGTCATCGCCGGGTCCAGCTCGACCAGCGTGACGGATTCGACGCTGGGGTATTTCAGGATCTCGCGCACCGCCATGCCGTCGCCGCCACCCAGCACCGCCACGCGCTTCGGCGCCCCATGCGCGGCCATGGCCGGATGCACCAGGGCCTCGTGGTAGCGGTATTCGTCCCGCTCGGCAAACTGCAGGTTGCCGTTCAGGTACAGGCGATGGCCGGCGCGCCCCTGGGTGACGACGATGCGCTGGTAGGGTGAGCTGTGGCTCATCACGATGCGGTCCTGGTAGAACTTGTCTTCGGCAAAGCGCGTGATGTGCTCCGCCCCCACCAGCCCCGCCAGCAGCGCGGCCAGCACCAGGGCGCAGGCCAGCGCGTGGGCGCCGAAGCGCCGCAGCTCATGCCGGAACAGCCACAGCGCCCACAGCGCGACAAAGGCGTTCATGAAGCCAAACAGCAGCCCCGTGCGCACCAGCCCCAGCTGCGGCACCAGCAGCAGCGGAAACGCCAGCGACACGGCCAGCGCGCCCAGGTAGTCGAAGGTGAGTACCTGGCTCACCAGGTCTTTCAGCTCGGTGTTGCGCTTCAGGATGCGCATGACCAGCGGAATCTCCAGCCCGACGAGCGTGCCCACCAGCAGCACCAGGCCGTACAGCAGCGGGCGAAAGGCCCCCGGCAGATAGGCGTTTACCACAAAAAGCGTAGCTGGCAGCGCCCCACCCACAAGCGCTACCAGCAGTTCTATGCGCAAAAAATGCGCCGGCAGCTGGCGCTCGAAATAGCGCGACAGCCAGCTGCCCACGCCCATGGCAAACAGATAGGTGCCGATGATGGTGGAGAACTGCAGCACCGAGTCGCCCAGCACATAGGACGCCAGCGCCCCCGCCGCCAGCTCATACAGCAGGCCGCAGGCGGCGACGACGAAGACGCTGGCGAGCAGGGCGATGTCGATGGGGCGGGGGGCGGGCGGCGCCTCGGCGGAATTCATGCCAGCGCCGCGTCCAGTTGCCGGGCCAGGCCATCCATGGTCAGCCAGCCAAACAACGCGCGGCCGGCGCTGGCATGTGCCCACAGCTCGCCGACCTGGCGCTTTTCGACTTCATAGGGGTTCTGCAGATGCGCGCCCTTGAACTCCAGCAGTGCCACGCGACCGTCCACCAGCTCGGCGACGAAGTCGGCAAAAAATCGCCCGCGCGAAGTGGGCCGGCCGAAGCCGCAGGGCGCGGTGTCGAGGTTGCGCACCCAATGGCGCACCTTCGGGTGGCGATCGATCAGCTGCGCGCACTGAAATTCTTCACCGTCGTCCTTCAGATCGGCCAGTACCGGAAAGAAATGCTTGTCAAAGCGCCAACGCCCGCCGTAGCGCGACGCCACGGGCGCCGGGTAGCGGCCGGGCTCGAACACATGCGGGTGCGTCCAGTCGGGCTCCACCAGCCAGGCGCGGCCATCCCCCAGGCCCAGCACCTGCTGCTGGAAGGCGCGCCGCGTGGCCGCGTCGCGCAGGTCGCCCACATGCGCCTCGATGGCGCGCGCCAGCTTGAACCGTGCCTGCGCCAGCACCACCAGCGGCACGCCGCAGCCGTGCAGCTGATGGTTCACCACGGCGGTCAGGTAGGCGCGGCGCTGGCCTTGGGTCACATCGGCCAGCGGCTTGAACAGCGACTGATCCAGCCAGCCCACCAGCGTGTCGGCGTCAATGCTGCTGCTGGCCCAGTCCATCGCCATCTGCGCACTACCCGCCAGGCGCAGCGCCACGCGGGCGCCGTCCATGCCGATCTCGAAAATGTCCGACTCCTGCGCCACCTGAAAGCTGGTCAGCTGCACCGCCTGGGGTGCGAGCCAGTCAAGCTCCACCGCCTCCAGCACGGCCTCGCGCTCCAGCGGCCACAGCGGCGCCTGCGCGTCCAGCCGATAGCCCAGCGTGGGCAGCGGCGCAAAGGGCGCGCCGCGCGACGCGGGCGCGGCCTGCGCCGCCACCAGCGCGTTGTGCTGCGCCACCTGCGCGCGCAGCTGCTCCTGCTTTTTGGCGCCGCGCACCTGGGCCAGCAGCAGCGCCTCGGTGCCCTCGCCGATGTGGCCGGTCACCACCACCTGCGGCACGCCCGCGATGGCCCGCACCTGCACGCCGGGCACGGCCAGTAGCTCAGGCGTGGCGGCAATCGCCTCAAAACTAGTAGCTACTGACGCTTTATGTACGGGTGCTGGAGCCTGATTTGGCTCCAAACCACCGTCCCACAGCGGCAGGCTGGCCTGCGGCGCGATCATGCTGGCCACGTCCAGCGCCTCGAAGCCCATGTGCTCGATCAGCCGGTCGGCCAGCGCGTGCGCGGCCTGCGAGAACTCTGCCGCGCAGACATGGGCATAGGCGCGGTTCAGTGCCTCGCGCCCGCGCCGCCGGGCGTGCGGCATGCGCAGCACGCGGCCCAGCAGCTGCTCCACCGCCGTGGCGCTGGTCAGCCTTTGCAGGCTGCACAGCACATAGGCAAACGGGCAGTCCCAGCCCTCGCGCAGCGCCTGCACGGTGATGACGTAGCGCACCGGGCAGTCGCGCGCGGCAAGAATGATGTCGTCCAGCCCGCGTTGCGTGCCGGTGGCGACGACCACTTGATTGGCCGGCAGCTTCAGTTCATCGACCAGGTAGTCGCGCAGCTTCTCGGGCGGCATCTCCTCGCCCGTGTTCTGCGCCTGAAACAGCACGATGGGCCGCACGTAACCCGCACCGGCCGCCTCGTCCTTCAGCGCCTCGGCCTCCAGCGCCCTTTGCGTCTGCACCGCGCCGAACACGGCGGCGGGCCAGCCCTCGGGGTGCTCGGCCAGCACGATGGGCAGCTTGATCATGTCCTCGGCCGCCAGCTCCTGCGCGCTGACGTGGTACAGCACGTTGGTCTTGGCGGCGATGGGCGTGGCCGTCAGCTCCAGGATGAAGCCCGGATTCAGCCGCTGCAGCGCGGTGAAGCTCTTGTCCGTCTTGGCGTTGTGCGCCTCGTCCACGATGAGGATGGGCCGGTGCAGCGCCAGCCAGTTCGCCAGGCTCCAGCGCGGCTGGCCCGCAAAGCCGGCCAGCACGCCGGTGGTGTCAGCCGCTACATCCTCGGGCGTGACCAGCGCGTCGGGCAGATCGCGCAGCCCTGCCAGCGCCCGCTCGTCCGCGCCCCGGAAATGCGGCTCGAAGCTCTCGGAAAAGCTATACACATTGCGCTGGCCCGCGTCCTCGATGCGAAAGCTCTGGATCGTCGCCACCACCACAACGGCATTACGGCCCCACTCGGGCGGCGCGATCTGCGCCACGTCTTCGAGCGCGCACACGCGCAGCCCCTCGCCGTAGGCATCGGCCAGCGCCGCGCGGTACGGGTGGCCGGGCGTCTGCAGCGCCTTCAGGGTTTGCTGGCGAATCGCATCGCTGGGCACCAGCCACACGGCCACCGGCGCATCCACCGCCGCCCACTCGCGCGCCAGCAGCGGCACGGCGTGCGCGGCCAGCACCGTCTTGCCGCCACCGGTGGGGATGCGCAGGCACACGCAGGGCAGCCCGTCGCCAAACGCCCCGGCGTGCCAGGGCCGGCCCGTCAGCTCGCCAAAGGCCAGCGCCGGGCCCTTGACCCGCGCCGCGCGGGCGAAGGCGGCCAGGGTGTCGAGGGCAGTTTGCTGGTAGGTCTTGAGGGTGATGGGGGTCATGGAAGGCTTTCCTGCACGCTGCGGTATGCCTGCTGCGGCGACTTGGGCTTGTCCGGCTGAGTCATGGCAATGCGCTTTTGCGCCAGCAGCGGACGCAGGTAATCCTGCCGGATGGTCTCAGGCTTGCGGCTCAGCAACAGGGCCAATTCTTCGGCCCGCCATGCCCGCAGGCGGCAAAGCTCCACCACCAGTTCTCGCACCGGCTCCGGCGGATGGCGCCGACCTATGCTGCCGATGCGCGCCGCCAATTGACCTGGAATTTCATCCAGCAGCGCATTCCGTTCCTCGTCCGACTTGCTGGATAAACCCTCAGACTTACTGGATAAGCCCTCAGGCATGCTGGATAAGGGGGCTGACTTACTGGATAGCGCATCCAGCTGGCCAGGCAAGCCGCCAGGCGCGCCGCCCAACAGCCTGTCCGTGGGCTGGTACCAAGTGGCCGAGCCCCGGCCTTGCTGGCTGAACAGGCCCGCGTCGCGCAGCCGCCGCAGGGCGTTGCTGGCGGCCAGGGTGTCCACCTTGTTCAGGGCGCGGTAGGTCGCGTTGTCGATGGCGCCCGCCTCGCGCGCCACAACCAGGGCGCGGGCCTCTTCGTCGCTGAGGTGCAGCGCCTTGAACTGCGCCAGCCAGCGGATGTCGTCCTCGCCCAGAAAGTGGTGAAAGAAAAACAGGGTGCTGAACTGATCCTGCCCCCGGTCAGACTCGAACAGGGGCGGCACCAGCCCGGCCTTGTCCATCGCCTCGCGCATGGCGCGAATGCCGCTGCCCTTGGTTTCGGCAAAGCGGGTTTCGTGCAGCACGGCGGCGATGTGGGGGTTGCGCGGCATCGAGCCCGGCTCGCCCAGATGGTCTGGCGACTTGAGCGAAAAGCCGGGGTTGCGGATTTCGAGCCGGTTGGCATAGCGGATCACCTGCACCGGCGCCTGCACGCGGTAGCTGCGGTGCATCAGGGCATTGACCAGCGCCTCGCGCAGGGCGCGCAGCGGGATGACGGGCGTGTCGCTGCGCTGCAACTGGCCTTCTTCCAGCCCAAAGCCCTTGGGCAAGTCATCCAGCACCGCGGCCTGGGTGCGGCGCAGCAGCGTGAACAGCGGCGCGCGCAGCTCCACCGTGTCAAAGCGCCGGTCGGGATGCGGCACCCATTCGCGCCCAGGCACCCGGATGTAATCCACCCGCGTCATCGGGAAGCAGCGCCGCAAGGCAACGGACTTGCCAAACAGCAACAACCCGGCCACCGTGGGCTTCCATGCGCCTGCAGCATCCCGCCGCACCGCGTTCAGCGCCTGCAAGAGTTCTGCGTCCGTCCAGCGCAGCTCCTCGGCATCGGGATTGGCCTCGGCCCGGGCCTGGCGGTACTCGGCAATGGCGGCGTCGTCGAAATCATCCAGCTCGGCGCCAGAAACCAGCCCCGCGTCAAAGCTCTCGCGCTGGCGCGACTGGTACAGCGTTTCCAGATCGTCCTCGGTGCACCGCTGGTCGGTGCTGCCGATGCGGCGAAATGCGCCCTTGGGCAGGCCGGTGGCCTTGAAGTAAATGGGCTTGTCCTGCGGCGCCGCCTCGGGCACGAACACCACCACGACGGGTTCGCCCGCCAGCGTTTCGGTGCGGATCTCCACCCGCAGCGGCCTGTTGAATGCCGTGGTGCACTGGCTGGCCAGGTCGGCGCTGAGCTTGTCCGGCTGGGGCACGCCCTCCACCGCGTAGCCGGGAAACAGCGCCTGTTCATCCGGCGCCACGCCCAGCAACAGCCAACCGCCGCCCAGGTGGGGTTCATTGGCAAAGGCGCAAATGGTTTCCAGCAGCGACTTGCCCGCCTCCTGCGCGCGCTTGGCCTCGATGCGCTCGTTTTCATCGAGCAGGTTCAGGCTTTCCAGCAGCTCCTGTGCGTTCATCCCCCTCACCTCGCCTTCACGTCGTACGGAATGTGCTTGAACGTGACCCGCGCGCGCGCCAGCGTCTCGGGGCCGAGGCGGTTGGCCTCGCCGTAGACCACCAGCGGCGCCTCGGGGTGGGGCGTGGCGGCGTGTAGTTGCAGCAGTGCCTCCAGCACCGCGCGCGTGAGCACGTTGCCGCTGGCGGGGCGCTTGTCGCCCAGGATGCCGTTGAACAGCAGGTAGTAGGCGGTGCGGCTGCGCAGGGTGCAGCCCCCATCCCCGCCTTCCCCCGGAGGGGGAAGGAGTAAATCCGGCGCGGCGCTGAGGGTGTTTTCTCCCTCCCCCTCCGGGGGAGGGTTGGGGTGGGGGCCTGCGGCGCTGGTTTCAAGCGAAATCGCCTCTTCTGGCCCGTCGGACATACGCGACCAGCTATCAAAAACAGAGTTCGTTCCGAGCCAGGGCGTGCCCGCGCGGCCCTGGGCGGGGTCGAAGGCCGTGCCCGTTTCCTGCTGCCAGACAAAGGCCGCCAGTGTGGCAAAGCGCACCTCTGGGTGGATGCAGCCGTGCGCGTCAAAAATCGGCGCACCCAGGCGGGCGAAGCGAAAGCCGCCGCCGCCCTGCCAGTTCACCGCGCCGCTGATGCCGCCCCGTTCGCCCGCGATGACCTTCTCCAGCCGCGGCAGACAGTGGGTGGCGGCGTGCTCGCCCATTTCTATGCCTATCCAGCGCCGGCACATCTTGTGGGCAACGGCGGCCGTGGTGCCGGAGCCGAGGAAGCTGTCGAGGACGAGGTCGCCGGGATTCGTGGCGATGTGCAGGATGCGTTGAAGCAGGCGCTCGGGTTTGGGGGTGCCGAAACGACCATCGGCAAACAAGGTCAGCCCTTCCAGCATGGCTTCTTGGTTGTGTCCTGACTCGCTGTGCGCCCAGATGGAGCGGGGAACCACATCTCCAGAATCAGTGAGAAATTTTTTGATACGCGGAGCATTTGCGTTGCCATCGACACCCCAATACAGCATGTTGTTTTGGAGGTGCTGCGCATGTGCTTCTTGTGAATACGCCCATACGCGCGTGCGCTTGGGCCAGACCTCTTTGCCCGTTCGTGGATGGATGAGTGGGTAGTACAGGTTGGGGCGCTCATCAGCGGTTTTCGCGCAGGTGTAGGCCGCAGAGTTCCACTCTCCGCGCGGGTCGTTGTCAGGGTTTGTGTAGTACTTCGTTTGTTCTTCGCTGCGCGGCAGGCGTTTCGGCTGCCAGAGAGGCTTACTCTTGGCATACACCAAGACGTGATCGTGGTCGCCGCTGAAATAGCGTGCGTCATTGGCTGGGCTGACGCGCTTGTGCCACGACACATCCGCCACAAAATTCCTCCGCCCAAACACCTCATCCATCAACACCTTGAGGTAATGCCCCTCGTTGTCGTCGATGGTCACCCAGATCGACCCATCCTCACGCAGCAGCTCGCGCAGCAGCTGCAGGCGCGGCAGCATCATGCTCAGCCACTGGCTGTGCTCCAGGTTGTCGTCGTAATGCTCGAAGGCGCTTTGCGTGTTGTAGGGCGGGTCGATGAAGATGCATTTGACCCGGCCGCGATAAAACGGCAGCAGGGCCTTCAGTGCTTCAAGGTTGTCGCCCTGGATGAGCAGGTTGTGCTGCGCGGCCTCTGTGTCGCCGTGGGTGGCGACGTTGTCCAGCAGCCGGTAGGGCACCTGGGCCGCGGTGGTGAAGGCGGCGGAGCGGTTGAGCCAGTCGAGGGTGGGCATGGGGCAGGCCCGCGCTGGGCGGGCTGGGGGAAGTCAACAAAGAGGTGGGGGGTGCGGCGTTTCAAACCCTGTCCGTCTCCACGGGCGGCGTGGCGGGCACCTTGTCCAGCACCGCCAGCGCATCCTGCAGCGGCGTGCCGGCCGCCAGCGCGCGCAGCTGGCCCATGTAGAGCATTTGCTCGCGGATCAGCATGCCGTCGTGGATCAGCTCGGCGTACAGGCGGTTCTCCGACACGCCCAGGGCCTCGGCCAGGCGCTTGGCGCGCTCGCGCTCGTCGTTCTGGATGCGCAGGGGAAAGGATGTTTTGCTCATCATGGCCTCCGGTGGTGGCGGGTCAATGCGTCAGGCTGCGCAGCAGCTGCCCGGGTGTGGTGATGGGGATCTGCGGGAAGCGCAGCTGACCCCGGGCAAAGTCAGCCAGGTTGTGCGTGACCAGGGTGCAGGGCCAGGCGGCAACCGCGATTTCCAGCACGAAGTTGTCACCCTCGTCGGGCAAATTGGGGCGCCAGAGGTAGCGCACATGCACCTCCTGGGCACGTGCCACGAGGTGCGCCAGCACCAGCTCGGCGTCGGCCCAGGCAAGGCCGGTATCGGCCAGCGTGGTGGGTCGGCTCAACACATCGCGGTATTCGTACACCAGCTTCTGGTGCACCACGAGCGGCAGCTCACCTTGCAAGGCGCGGCGCACCAGGGCGTGGCTGGCACCTTGGCTGGAACGCAAGGCAGCCACCAGCACGTTGGTGTCAAGCAGATATCGCATGGATAGATGATATCTAAAGTGATGTCATTTATCCCCTGTGGTTTATTTCCCCACGGGACAAGTCACGCCCCGCAGCATTTCTTGTACTTCTTGCCACTGCCGCAGGGGCACGGGTCGTTGCGGCCGACCTTGACCGATTGGCGCAGCAGCGGCATACGGGCCAGCTGCTCCCGCACGGCCCGGCGGTGGGGGTCGCGCCACCAGGCCATCAGCTCATACAGGGTGGTGATCAGCAGCTGCGCAAATGCGTCGTCCTGGTCGATCTGCTGCTCGGGCCGGTCGGGGTTGTGGCCCAGGTCGAAGAGCACGATGGGGCTGATCAGGTGGTAGTCGTCGGGGTCTTCGATCAGCTCGTCCCAGCTCAAGTCCTCGGACACGGCGGTGCGAAAGCCCTGGGCCCAGTCCCTGAGCGTCCAGTCGCCCCTGCGCAGGCCGTCCGCGTCGAGCTGGTAGGGCGTGATGCAGTCGCCGGGATCGACGTCGGCGTGCAGCGGCGTGAACAGGTTGTCGGTGGTGATCTGGCTGCGCGGCGTGGCCAGGCGCAGCTGGATGTCGAGGTAGCGCGCGCGCAGCAGTTCCAGCAGCCGCGTCTGGGCGGCGGGGTCTTCGGCCAGCGGCAGGGTGGGCTGGCCGAAGATGGCCTCCATCCACTGGTGCAGCATCACCGGGTCGGGGGCGATGACCAACGCGGTCATGTAGCCGTCGGCCTGGCCCATGCTCATGGCGGTCTCGGGCAGGTCGTCGGCCTCCATGCGCTCGAAGAGCTCCAGCAGCTCGTCCTCGGTCATCAGGCGCTCGCCCTCGGCGTTGATATGGCGCAGGTTCCAGGAGAAAAATTCGTTCAGCGGTTCCATGGGCACAGGCCTTTCAGTGGATGGCGGCGGCGACGATGATGCTGATCCCCAGGCACATGGCCGCCACCACCAGCGCCAGGGCGCGGTTTTGTTTTTCGACGATCTCGGCCCACAGGTCGGTGGGCGTGATCTTGTCGATGAGCACAAAGCACAGCCAGAAGATGACCACGCCGATCAGCGCGTAGAGGATGGACCCGAGAAAGGCCGCGGGCCGTAGCCATTCGATTCCCATCATGGCGTTTGCTCCTTGTAGGGTTGGGTGAAAGAACGATTCATTTGTGACCGCCGCCACTGCTGTAGCCACCGAACGAGCCGCCCGAGCTGCGCACGCCCCCGCCCGGGCTGCCCGAGCAGTTGCTCATCAGCACCAGCAGCACGAAGAGGATGAACAACACCAGGATCAGCGTGCCACAGCCTATGCCGGAGGCGGCAGCGACCGGCCCGGCGTCCTGGCGCCGGAACAACCCGGCCTTGTCGCCGAGCTTGAAGGCCTGGGCCACGGCGCTGCTGTCGATGCGGCTGCCGTGCGACCAGGTGATCTCGCCCGGTGTCTGCTCGCGCGAGAGGATGCCGCGGCCGTTCACCGCGGCAAAGTCGCTGTTGCCGGTCTTCTGGCCGCGCACCACGGGCCAGTAGAACTCGCCGGCGGCATAGGTCGTCTCGGCCTGGTAGCTGGAGGTCAGGCGGTACTGCCGGCCCAGGTAGCTGGCCTGCTGCGCGCCCGGTTTGTACTGCGGCGCGCCGGTGGTGGGGCGCACCAGGCTCCAGCCGTCGCTGGCGTCCACCAGGAAGATGAAGCCGCGCTGGCGGTTGTAGAGCAGGTATTCCTCCCAGCCAAAGTTCTCATCGTCGCCGGCTTCGCGCCCGGAGCGGTGCTGAAAACCGACCACCTGCCAGGGCGCGCCCTCGAACTGGCCCACGCTGCCCAGGGCGATCAGCGGCTGCACGGGTTCGTACTGGGCGGCGTGGCGCAGCTCGCCCCCTAGGCCGGCGCTCAGGTCGATGATGCTGTCGCACGCCGGGCAGGTGCAGCTTTTGCTGCTGGCCAGCTCCACGCGCACCGGTGCGCCGCAGCGCGGGCAGTTGAACTGGCGGCCCTGCTCGTCGCGGGCGGATTCGTCCTTGATGCCGACAAGGCGCAGGTCTTGCAGCCGCACGGCGCGCCCACGCTGTACCTGGGGTGGCTGGCTGCCGTAGTCGATGGACAGCACCTCGCCATCGGCGCTGCGCAGCTCCACCACCTGGAAGGGCTGGCCCAGCGGCGGCAGCTTGGGCAACTCGCCCTGGGCCGAGACCAGGCGCACCTGCATGTTGGCCGCCACGCTGAAGGGCTGGCCGCCCACGGCCGTGGTCATGCCCACGCGCAGCTGCTCGGGCGCCGGGGCGTCGCGGCCCAGCCGGGCCGGGCGGGTGAAGACGTAGGCGCCGTTGTCCTCGCTCAACACACCGCTGCCGCCGTCTTGCAAAAACGCGATCCACTCCGTCCAGCGGCCCTGCTCGCCCTGGTACTGCAGGCGGCCGATCAGGGTGAAGGGCTGATCCTTGCCATCCTGCTCGATACGCCCGCTGGCCATGAGGCGCAGCGGGCTGTGGTCGTCGAACAGCTCGGCCATCTTGCCCAGGCGTTGCAGCACCTCGCCGCTGCGCACCACCATGCTCTGGCAGTAGGCACAGATGGCGTGGCTGGACTGGGCGCTCTTGAATTCAACCGGCGCGCCGCAGCCGGGGCAGGGCGCGCGGTAGCTGCGCTGGGGGGCGCTGTCGGCCATGCGTGGTGTTTTGAGTGTTTTTGGCTTCTAGCGCTTTGGCATCAAGCGCCAACAGCTATGAAAATAGGAGTCAAACCAGCTTCTTCAAAAGCTCGGCCTTCTTGGCGTCGAACTCTTCCTGCGTGAGGATGCCCTTGGCCTTGAGGTCGGCCAGCTTCTCCAGCGTGGCCATCACCTCCTCGGGCCTCACGCCCACGGCGGCTGCGGCGGGCGCCGCCTGCGCGCCGCCGCCCTGCAGGCCCTGCTGCAGGTTCTGCGCCAGCACCTGGCCCAGCGCCACGCCGGCGCCCAGGCCCATGGCGTCGCCCGCCACGCCGCCGCCCTGGGCCCCGCCTTCGGCGAACTTCGGGATGGCCTGCGCCGTCTGGTACTGCATGAAGCGGCCCATGTCGTTGCCGACCATGCCCATGCCGATCTTCTGGTCGAGCACCTTCTGCAGTTCCTCGGGCAGCGAGACGTTCTGCACCGTGATGGTTTCGAGCTTCAGGCCGATGCGGGCGAACGCGGGCGCGAGCTCCCTGGCGAGCGCGTCGGCGAACATGGCCTGGTTGGCCGCCAGGTCCAGGAAGGGCACGCCGCTGGCCGCGATGGCGTTGCTGATGTTCTGCAGCACCAGGCCGCGCAGCTGGCCGTCCAGGTCGGCGGCCGGGTACGCGTCGCGCGTGCCCGAGATCTCGCCGTGGAACAGCTTGGGATCGGCCACGCGGTAGGCGTAGTTGCCGAAGGCGCGCAGGCGCACGGCGCCGAAGTCCTTGTCGCGGATGGAAATGGGCTGGGGCGTGCCCCACTTCTGGTCCACCTGCTGGCGCGTGCTGAAGAAATACACGTCGCTCTTGAACGGGGACTCGAACAGCTTGTCCCAGTGCTTCAGGTACGTCAGCACGGGCAGCGTCTGCGTGGTGAGCTTGTACGTGCCGGGGCCGAAGACGTCGGCCACCTGGCCCTCGTTGACGAACACGGCCATCTGCGACTCGCGCACCACCAGCGCGGCGCCGTTCTGGATCTCCATGTCCCGCATCGGAAAGCGCCAGGCCAGCGTGCCGTCGCCCTCTTCCGTCCACTGGATGATGTCGATGAACTGCTTCTTGATGAAGTCCATGAGGGCCATGCGCGTGCTCCCGTCGGGCGGAAAAGGTGGAGGTAAAGAGGGAAGCAGCCATCATAGCGAGCGGCGGCATGCGCGGGCGCCCTGCCGCTATCGCGGGGGTAGGAACGATCAATTGGCGGATTCAAATGAGAATAAATATCATTTGATAAAACCTATCCCGAGGAGCCCGCCATGTCCCGCATCCGCACCGTCGCCCGCCACAACCTGCCCACGCTGATGAAGACCGGCAGCTACTACGTGATCCACGTCTGCGTGGCCGCCCTGGTGGCCTACGCCGTCACGGGCAACCTGATCGCCTCGCTCACGCTGAGCCTGCTGGAGCCCACGGTGCAGGCCGTGGCGTTCTTCTTCCACGAGAAGGCGTGGGAGCGCGCGCTGCGCAAGCGCAGCGACGCAGCGCATCCGCGGGCGGAGCCCGTGCCCGTGCCGTAGCCGGCCCGCGCACGGTACAAATGTGCATTTTGCACATTTGTACTAGAATCCGGGGCATCGATGGTTTTGCCGGGCCGCAGGCCCGCCCTGTCACACCATGTCCCACACCCCGGATCAGACCGCCCTGCTCTCCGCCTTCGGGCAGCTCCTGCGGCCGCTGGCGCGGCTGGCCCTCTCGCGCGGGCTGCCCTATCCCGCACTGGACGAGCTGCTGCGCGCCGCCCTGGTCGAAGAAGCGCGCCGCCTGCATGCCGACGCGCCCGCGCACGGCCTGGTGAGCCACGTGAGCACCGCCACCGGCCTGAGCCGGCGCGAGGCCGGCCGGCTCCTGCAGGCCCGCGCCGCCGACGGGGCCGAAGCCGGGCCCGCGCCCCGGCGCTGGCTGGCCGGCGAGGTCTTCGCGCGCTGGATGACCGACCCCGCCTGCTGCCACGGCGGCCAGCCCCGCAGCCTGCCGCGCCAGGGCACAGCGCCCAGCTTCGAGGCGCTGGCCCAGTCCGTGACCCGCGACGTGCACCCGCGCACCCTGCTCGACGAGCTCTGCCGCCTGGGCCTGGCCGAATGGAGCGCCGGGGACGACACCGTGGCCCTGCAGCGCAACGCCTTCGTGCCCTGCGCCGACTTCACGCGCATGCTGGCCCTGCTGGCCGACAACGTGGGCGACCACCTGCATGCGGCCGTGGACAACGTGCTCGGCGGCAGCGGCGACGCGCACTTCGAGCAGGCCGTCTATGCCGACGAGCTGTCGCAGGAATCGGTACGCGCCCTGCGCCCGGTGATCGCCGCGCAGTGGGCCGAGCTGTTCGGCCGCCTCGTGCCCCTGCTGGAGCGGCACATCGCCGACGACAAGGCCGCCGCCCGGCCGCAGGACCAGCGCGTGCGCATCGGCTTCTATTCCTACGCCGAGCCCATGGCGCAGCCCCCCATCCATCAACCCCCTCACGGAGCATGACCATGCAACCCACACATCCCACCTCTCCCGCCCGCCGCCGCCTGCTCGCCGGCGGCGCCGCATCGGCCGCGCTGGCCCTGTTCGGCTGCGGAGGAGGCGGCGGCGACAGCGTGGCCGGCGTGGGCAGCGGCGGCACCGGCTCGTTCGCCAGCGGGCCGATCCACGGCTTCGGCTCCATCATCGTGGGCGGTGTGCGCTACGACGACAGCGCCGCCCGCATCGCCACCGACGCGGGCACATCCGCCAGCAGCGCCGACCTGCGCCTGGGCATGGTGGTCGAGGTGAACGGCGGCGACATCGCCACCGACCCCGCCACCGGCCAGCGCCGCGCCGTCGCCAGCACCATCGGCGTGCGCAGCGAGATCGAAGGCCCCATCAGCGCCATCGACCCCGCCGCCGGCACCCTCGCCGTGCTGGGCCAGCAGGTGCGCGTGACTCCCGCCACCGTATTCGACGACGGCCTGCGCGGCGGCCTCGCCAGCCTGCGCGTGGGGCAGATGGTGGAGATCTACGGCCTGATGAACGCCGCGGGCCAGTACACCGCCACCCGCATCGACGACGAGGACGATGCCCGCCGCTACAAGCTGCGCGGCCCGGTGAGCGGCCTGGACACCGCCACGCGCACCTTCCGCATCGGCGCCGCCGTCATCTCCTACGCGGGCCTGGGCACGCCGCCGGCCGGCCTTGCCAACGGCCAGTACGCCCGCGTGGAACTGCACACCGTGCCCGATGCCGCCGGCGTCTGGACCGCCACCCGCCTGCAGACCACGCCCACCAGCGCGGGCAGCCTGCCCGCCGCGGGCCGCGTGAACGCCGAGCTGGAGGGCTACATCACCACGTTCACGAGCAGCGCGCGCTTCGCCGTGAACGGCGTGGACGTGGACGCCAGCGGCGCGGCCCGCCTGCCCGCGGGGCTTGCGCTGGGCCGGCGCGTGGAGGTCGAGGGCGTGCTCGAAGGCGGCGTGCTCATCGCGCGCGAGGTGGAGCTGGAGGACAACGACGGCGAGAGCGACGGCATCGAGATCGAGGGCCGCATCGCCAGCGTGGCCCCTGCCGCGAACACCTTCGTGCTGCGCGGCGTGACGGTCGGCTACGACGCAGCCACGCGCTTCGAGGGCGGCACGCCCACCCAGCTCGCCGTGGGCGTGAAGGTGGAGGTCAAGGGCCGGCTCTCGCCCGACGGCGCGACGCTGCTGGCCTCCGAGGTGGAGTTCGACGACTGAGCCGGTGCGAGCGCCGCCGTCAGGCGCGCACGTCGAGCAGCGCACCGGCCATTTCGTCGGCCGTGCGCAGCACCAGCAGGCTGGCCTTGAAGGCGTAGGTGGCCGCCATCTGCTCCACGGCCTCGGCCTCCAGGGCAACGCCGGGCTGCCCGGACCGCCCCGTCCGCGCCTGCACGCCGCCCTGGGCGGGCGCGGCCTGCTGGTCCACCACCTGGCGCGCGAAGCCCGGCGTGCTCAGGTTGGCGACGTTGTGCGCGCTGGTGCCCAGGCGCAGCTGCGCGGCCTGGAGGCCGGATCGGGCGATGGAAGCGAGCGCGGTCATGATTCCGATGGTATCGGCCATTCACGCGGGCACTTGAATGGCGCTTTGTTTTTCATAGCTGCAAGCGCTTGACTGAAAAGCGCTAGGGCGAATCGACATTCAAACACCCCCGTCGTTGCCCATAGCGCCCTGCCAGGCTAGGCGCGAGGAGGGCGCTGGTAGGTACCAGCAACCAAAGAGCAACGACGCCTGGCAGGGCGCTATGGGCAACCCTTCGGGCCAAGGCCCTGGGCAACCCCCGGCGTCGTTGCTCGCCGCTGGTGTAGCCCGATACACGGCGCGTCTCGCGCCTAGCCGTTGGCTGCCCAGGACCTTGGCGACGGGGGTGTTTGAATGTCGATTCGCCCTAGAGCCCGTTTTGGTGCGAATCCAGCAGGCAGCGCTCGAACAGCTGCGCCGCGCGGCTGGGCTCGGGCGAGCGGCGCACCAGGCTCACGAAGCGGCAGTCGTAGCGGAACAGGTCGGGCCGCACGGCGCGCATGCGCCCCTGGCGCTCGAAGCCCTCGGCGTAGTGGTCGGGCAGAAAGCCCAGGAAGCGCCCCGACAGTACCAGCGTGGCGATCGACTCCTGGTCGAACCCCGTGGCGCTGCGCGTCAGGCGCGCCTCGTGGCTCAGCTCCATGTTGGGCGAGTGGTAGCCCAGGCCCGCGAAGGGGTAGGCGCGCACGGCGTCCCAGTCCAGCGCGCCGTGGGGCGCATCGAACAGCGCATGGCCCGCGCCGCAGTAGAGCAGCATGGTCTCGCCGAACAAGTCAGTGTAGACCAGGCTCTGCGAGCTGCGGTGCGCGGGGATGACGCCCACCTGGAAGCTCCCGTCGATCACGCCGCGCTCGATGGCGTTGATCGATGCCACGTGCAGCTGCAGCTGCACGTGCGGTGCCTGGTCGGTGAACGCGGCGATCGCCTGGCCGATGCGCGCGGCCGGGTTGCTGGCCGTCTTGTCGAACACCGCCACGGCGAGCTGCCCGCCCATGCGCGCGTGGATGTCGTCGATGCTGCCCAGGAACCCCCGCACCGAGGCCAGCAGGCGCAGCGTCTCCTCGTACACGCGCTGCCCCTCGGGCGTGAGCGCGAAGCCCGCGCGCCCGCGCCGGCACAGCGTGAGGCCCAGGCGCGTCTCCAGGTCCTTCACGTGGCGGCTCACGGTGCTGGTGCCGATGTTCAGCTCCAGCTCGGCCGCCGCCATGCCGCCGCATTCGACCACGGCCTTGAAGACCTGCAGCAGGCGCAGGTCCATGTCGGATAGCTGGCCCATGACGGCGCGTGGGCGGGGGGTAGAGGAAGCAGACCGCTTCATGACCACCGATTACGGTCGCCCGAGCCGCTGCGCGATGGACGCCGGGTTCTGGCGGCAATCGAGCACGGCCACGACCGTGGCGATGTCGCCTTTCAGGTCGTAGTAAATGGTGAAAGGAAAACGCCTGGATAGTGTGCGGTGCAGGCGGCTATCGGGTCTGGGGTGAACACCCGCGTACAAGGCGAGTGCATCGATGTCTGCGGACAGGCTGTCGAGAAAATAGTCGCCGATGCCCGCCTGCTGCTGTTCGTAGAACACATAGCCTTCCAGGAGATCGGTTTCCGCCGACCGGGCAATCTGCACCCGCGCCACGTCACGCCGCCCTGACCTGCGCGCGAATGCGTTCCTTGGCCTGCGTCCAGGGTGTGACGGGTTCGGTGCCGCTGTCCAGGCGCTGCAGGCGCTGGGCCAGCACTTCCCGGTGCCAGGCGGGAACGGCGGCCTGCTCGGCCTGTGCGCTCAGGGCATCCCACAGCGCTTCCATGAGCCGCAACTTTTCGGCCACGGGCAGTTCGGCGATGTTGATGGTGGTCATGGCGGCTCCAGTGCGTCAACCGAGGAATGTTAGCCCAACTAGTACGGGGATGGTTTTTCTTGCATGTTCAAGCAAGTAAACGTTGATATTTGATACTTTTAAGAATTATCGTCCTGGCCAACAATCGCTGCATTCATTCACAGGAGACCGCCATGTCCTTTGCCGTCGTTGACGACAACCGCACCGCCATCCGCCAGGACGCCGCCTGGCTCGACGCCCACTGGATGCCGTTCACCGGCAACCGCAACTTCAAGGCGAATCCGCGCATGGTGGTCGGCGCCCAGGGCGCCTACTACACCGATGCCGACGGGCGCAAGATTTTTGACGGCCTGTCGGGCCTGTGGTGCTCGGGCCTGGGCCATGGCCGCAAGGAAGTGGCCGAGGCCATCGGCCGCGCCGCCGCCAACCTGGACTACGCCCCGGCCTTCCAGTTTGGCCACCCGGCCGCGTTCGAACTGGCCAACCGCATCAAGGACCTGACGCCCGCCGGGCTGGACTATGTGTTCTTCACCGGCTCGGGCTCGGAAGCGGCCGACACGTCGCTGAAGATGGCACGCGCCTACTGGCGCGCCAAGGGCCAGGGCGGCAAGACGCGCCTGATCGGCCGCGAGAAGGGTTACCACGGCGTCAACTTTGGCGGCATCTCGGTGGGGGGCATGGTGGGCAACCGCAAGCTGTTTGGTCAGGGCGTGGAGGCCGACCACATGCCCCACACGCAGCCGCCACTGGGCTCGTTCTGCCGTGGCATGCCCGATACCGACGGCCGTGCTCTGGCCGACAAGCTGCTGGACGTGATTGCGCTGCACGACGCAAGCAACATCGCCGCCGTGATCGTCGAGCCGTTCAGCGGATCGGCCGGCGTCGTCATTCCACCCGTCGGTTATCTGCAGCGCCTGCGCGAGATCTGCACGCAGAACAACATCCTGCTCATCTTCGACGAGGTCATCACCGGCTTTGGCCGCTGCGGCGGCTGGACGGGCGCCGAGGTCTTCGGCGTGACGCCCGACATCATGAACTTTGCCAAGCAGGTCACCAACGGCGCCCAGCCGCTGGGCGGCTGCGTGGCAAGCAAAGAAATCTACGACACCTTCATGGCCGCGGGCGGGCCCGAGTACATGCTGGAGTTTGCCCACGGCTACACCTACTCGGCCCACCCCGTGGCCTGCGCGGCGGGCAACGCGGTGCTGGACATCCTGCAGAAGGAAGACATGCCGGCGCGCGTCAAGGCGCTGTCGCCGTATTTTGAGAACGCCGTGCATGGCCTCAAGGGTGCGAAGCATGTGGCCGACATCCGCAACTACGGCCTGGCTGCGGGCTTCACCATCGCCAGCCTGCCCGGCGAGCCGGCGCGCCGCCCCTACGAGGTGGCAATGAAGTGCTGGGACAAGGGCTTCTACGTCCGCTACGGCGGCGACACGATTCAGCTGGCGCCGCCCTTCATCAGTACCGAGGCCGAGATCGACCGCCTGGTCAGCGCCCTGGGCGACGCACTGCAAGAGACCGCCTGAACCTGGGAGCGCCGGCGTCCCGCCGGCTCTCCATGCTCCACGCACCATAAAAACAATAGCTATCAGCGCTTACCAGATAAGCGCTAAACCCACTTTTTATCAAATTTTCAGCAGCACCTCATGCACCACGACCAGAACGTCACCGCCACCGTAGGCCACCTCATTGACGGCCAGCTCGTCGCCGACACCGAGCGCACCCAGCCCGTGTTCAACCCCGCCACCGGCCAGTCGACCACCAGCGTGGCGCTGGCGAGCAAGGCCACGGTGGAGGCGGCCATCGCCAGCGCCGAGGCCGCCTTCCCCGCCTGGCGTGCCACGCCACCGCTCAAGCGCGCGCGGGTCATGAGCCGGCTGAAAGTGCTGCTCGAAGAAAACGCCGACAAGATCGCCGCCATGATCACCGCCGAGCACGGCAAGGTGCTGTCCGATGCGCACGGCGAGATCCAGCGCGGCATAGAAAACGTGGAATACGCCAGCTACGCCCCCGAGCTGCTCAAGGGCGAGCACAGCCGCAACGTCGGCCCCGGCATAGACAGCTGGGCCGAGCACCAGGCGCTGGGCGTCACGGCCGGCATCACGCCGTTCAACTTTCCGGCCATGGTGCCGCTGTGGATGTGGCCCATGGCCGTGGCCTGTGGCAACACCTTTGTCTTGAAGCCCTCCGAACGCGACCCGAGCAGCACCCTGTTCATCGCCCAGCTGGCGCTGGAAGCCGGTCTGCCACCCGGCGTGCTCAACGTCGTCAACGGCGACAAGACCGCCGTCGATACGCTGCTGCAAGACCCGCGCGTGAAGGCGGTGAGCTTTGTCGGCTCGACGCCGATCGCCGAATACATCTATTCGGAAGGCTGCAAGCATGGCAAGCGCGTGCAGGCCCTGGGCGGCGCCAAGAACCACGCCGTGCTGATGCCCGACGCCGACGTGGCCAACGCCGTCAACGCGCTGATGGGCGCGGCCTACGGCAGCTGCGGCGAGCGCTGCATGGCCATCCCGCTGCTGGTGGCCGTGGGCGACGAAGTAGGCGACGCCGTGGTGGCCGGCCTGAAGGCCGAGATCGCCAGGATGAAGGTCGGCCCCGGCACGGACAACGGCAACGACATGGGCCCGCTGGTCACGCGCCAGCACTTTGAGAAGGTCAAGGCCTATGTGGACAGCGGCGTGGCCGAAGGCGCGCAGCTGGTGGTGGACGGCCGCGGCGTGCAGGTGGCGGGACATGAGGACGGCTACTTCCTCGGCGCCTGCCTGTTCGACAACGTCAAACCCGGCATGAAGATCTACCAGGAGGAAATCTTCGGCCCCGTGCTCGGCGTGGTGCGCGTCAAGACGCTGCAAGAGGCCATGGCGCTGATCGACGCGCACGAGTACGGCAACGGCACCTGCATCTTCACGCGCGACGGCGAGGCCGCGCGCTACTTCACCGACCATATCCAGGTCGGCATGGTGGGCGTGAACGTGCCCCTGCCCGTGCCCGTGGCCTACCACTCCTTCGGCGGCTGGAAGCGTTCGCTGTTCGGCGACCTGCACGCCTACGGCCCGGATGCCGTGCGCTTCTACACCAAGCGCAAGACCATCACCCAGCGCTGGCCCAGCGCCGGCGTGCGCGAGGGCGCGGTGTTCAGCTTTCCCAGCAGCCGCTGACGGACCCTGATAGGCGCTGAAAGCACAAAGCCCCCGGGCCGCAAGGTCCGGGGGCTTTGTTATTGGTGCGCGGCTATCAGTCGAGCGTGATACCGGCGGTCTTGATCACGCCGCGCCACTTCTCCACCTCGCTGCCCAGAAACTGGGCCGATGCCTTGGGACCCATGCCCGTGGCCAGCACGCCCATGGAGTCGAGCTTGGCCTTCACGTCGGGCGCGGGCAGGGCCTTGGCGATCTCGTCATACAGGCGATCGACGATGGGCTTGGGTGTGCCCGCCGGCACGGCGGCCAGGAACCAGGCATCGGCCGTGAAGCCCTTGAGGCCGGCCTCCGACATGGTGGGCACGTTGGGCATGGCCGGCAGGCGCTCGGTGTGCGCCACGGCCAGCGCGCGCACCTTGCCGGCGTTGAGCTGCGAGGCGATCGTCACCGCCGTGAGAAAGCCGAAATCCGTCTCACCCGCCACCAGCGACACCACCGACGGCGCGCTGCCCTTGTACGGTATGTGGCTGACCTTGACCTTGGCCTGCATGGCGTACAGCTCCGCCCCCAGATGGTTGGGACCGCCCGTGCCGGACGAGGGGTAGTTGAGCTTGCCCGGCGCAGCCTGCGCCGCGGCTGTCAGGTCTTGGAGCGACTGCAGCGGGCTTTGCGTGCCCACGGTCAGCACCAGCGGGCTGCGCCCGACCAGGCTCACGGGCGCGAAGTCGCGCAGCGGGTCGTAGGGCAAGCGGGAGTACAGACCCGGCGCCATGGACATGCAGCCCACATCGCCCAGGATGACGGTGTAGCCGTCCGGTGGCGCCTTGGCCACCAGGTCGCAGCCTATGGTGCCGTTGGCGCCAGGCTTGTTCTCCACCACCACGCTGGTCTGCATGCTCTCGCCCAGCTTTTGCGCCAGCAGGCGGCCCAGGATATCGGTCGAGCCACCGGGCGCGAACGGCACGATGAGGCGTATGGGCTTGGACGGGTAGGCGCCTTGCTGGGCCTGCGCCACAGGAGCGGCCAGCAAGGCCACGAAAGCCAGGCCGCCGGCCAAGGCGCGCCATGGCGCGCGGATGCAACCGGGGGCGCCGCTGAATGGATGGGTCATGGGTTCGTTGGATGGTTGAAAAACGCGGCGCAGCTTATCAGCTCCCATGGACTTGCGAGACGCAGAGCCCACTTCAGGCACGCTTGCGCCCGGCCACGGGCCTGGGCCGGCGCAGCGTGTCCGCATCCAGGATCAGTCGCCCCTGGATGCGCCCCTTCATGCGCTTGACGCTGCTGGCGGCGTCCTGCATGTGCTGGTGCATCAGCACGCGCACCCGCTCGGCGTCACGCGCGCGGGCGGCCTGCACGATGTCGCGGTGGAACTGCGCGTTGGCCTCGCCAAAGCGCCGGTGCTCGGTCTGCGGCGTGCGGTTGCCGAAGACGATGAGCTGGCGAATCATCTCGTTGATGAGCTCGCAGGAAAAGCGCAGGAAGGGGTTGGGATTGGCCGCGGCCAGGATGTCGTGAAAGTTCACATCCTCGCGCCGCTGGGTGAGCAAATCCTCATGGCTTTGCGTGGGGTCACAGCAGCTGATGCTGTGCTCCAGCGCCTCGAAGTCGGCCTCGGTCAGGTGCGGCACGGCGCCTGCCGCCAGCTCGGGTTCGAGCATCTGGCGCACGGTGTAGATGTCGTCGATCGTCACCTCCTGGAAGAACAGGTAGTTCTGCATGAACTGCAGCGTGCGATCGAGCGGCACCTCGGCGATGGTGCCGCCACCCGTCGGACCGGTGGAGATGGTGATCAACCCCTGCACCTCCAACGACTTGAGCGCCTCGCGGATCGTGCCCTTGCTGACCTGGAACTGCTCCTGCAGCTCGATCTCACGCGGCAGGCGGTCGCCGGGACTGAGATTTTTCTCGGTGATCAGGCGCTTGACCTCCTGGGCCACGAGATCCGAGCGCTTGAGCTGTTTGATCGCCAATGAGGAAGTCTTCGGTTTGGTCATGGTCAGTTCAAGGGTTTTCACGCGTAATGTTTATTGTATTTATCACTATAAACAGGAGTTAAGGGGTTCGTACGCATTGCAGGCATGAAATTGCGCTCACGCACTCCGAAATCGGCCCCGGAACCAGTCACTACACCTACACCGCCACGGAGACACCACATCATGCAACGTCGTCACCTTCTGCAACTTGCCGCGCTCGGCGCCCTGCCCTCCTCGCTGTCGCTGGCATCCACTGCCTGGGCACAGGCCAAGGACGCGATCCAGTTCGGCTGCCCGGTACCCATGTCGGGCCCGTTCGCAGCCAACGGCAAGTTCGCCGACCTGGGCATGAAGCTGGCCATAGAGCAGTACGGCAAGGCGCTGGGCCGGCCGCTGGCCTATACGCTGCTGGACACCGAGGGCAAGCCGGCGACGGCGGTGCGCAAGGTGCAGGAATCGGCACAGCAGCAGGGCGCACGCTTCTTTGCCGGCGGCATTCTGTCGTCCGAGGCGCTGGCCATGGGCAAGGAGGCCGAGAAGGCCGGCGGCGTGTTCATCACCACGGCCGGCGCCGACGAGATCACCGGCAAGGACTGCAACAGCGCCACCTTCCGCTGGTCCGTGCCCACCTTCGGTGCCATCGAGCAGACCGTGCGTCCACTGGTAGAGGCCATGCCGAAGGCCAAGCGCTGGTACACGATCACGCCGCAATATGTGTTCGGCGATGGTCTGCTGTCGGCAGCCAAGAACATCTTCAAGGAAAAGGGCATAGAGCATGTGGGCAACAGCTACCACTCGCTGACCGAGAAGGAGTTCAGCGGCTACCTCACCAACGCCGTGGCCGCCAAGCCCGACGTGTTGCTGTTGTTGAACTTTGGCGCCCAGTCGTCCGACACGCTGCGCCAGGCCATCAGCTTCGGCATGCACAAGAACATGACCATTCTCATCGCCTGGGCCTCGGGGCTGGAACAGTTCGAGTCGCTGGGCGCCGACCTGTGCGACGGCGTGTACTTTGGCGCCCAGTACTGGCACACGGCGGACGCTCCACAAAACCTGGATCTGGTCAAGCGCTGCCAGGACAAGTTCAAGGCCAACCCCAACTACAGCCTGGCGGGCTCCTACATCTGCACCAAGCTGCTCATCGACGCCATCGTCAAGGCCGGCTCGGTGGAGCAAAAGGCCGTCATCGCCGCACTCGAAGGCATGAAGTACCAGGGCCTGACGGGCGAGGAGGAGGTGCGCAAGGCGGACCACCAGGTGCTCAAAAACTACTACCTGCTCAAGGGCAAGGCCAAGGCGAAGATGAAGAACAAGGATGACTACGTGGATGTGATCAGCTCCGGCAAGTCCTTCCTGCCCGAGGACCAGACCGGCTGCAAGCTGGCCTGACGCCCCGCCGCCATCTTTAAGCAAAAAGGCCATTCAGCGCTTTCCAGCAAAGCGCTGACAGCTATTTTTCTAATAGCCAATCATGAGCATCTACCTGCTACAGACCATCAACGGAATCGGCATTGGCATGCTGTATTTCCTGTTGGCCGTGGGCCTGTCCATCGTCTTCGGTCTGCTGCGCTTCGTGAACTTCGCGCACGGTGCGTTCTACCTGATAGGTGCTTACTTTTGCTACCAGATGACGCGCTGGGGCTGGAGCTTCTGGTGGACGCTGCTGCTCGCCCCCCTGGCCGTGGGCGCGATCGGCTGGCTCACTGAGAAGCTGCTGCTGCGCCATGTCTACGCCAAGCCGCACGAGTTCCACATCCTGGTCACCGTGGGCCTGGCCCTGGTGGTGCAGGAGCTCGTGATCCTGCAGTGGGGGCCGCTGGGCGACAGCGTGGCCGTGCCGGAGCTGCTGCAGGGCGTGGTCATGTGGGGCGGCTTTGTCTACCCCAAGTACCGGCTGTTCGTGATCGGCTTCACAGCCGTGCTGGCGCTGCTGCTGTGGTGGCTGCTGGAGGGCACGCGCCTTGGCAGCGCGGTGCGCGCCGGCAGCGAATCCACCGAGATGGTGTCGCTGCTGGGCCTGAACGTGTTCGCCATCTTCAGCCTGGTGTTCGCGCTCGGTGCAGCCACGGCGGCGCTGGCCGGCGTGCTCGCCGCGCCGATACGCGGGGCCGAGCCCTTCATGGGCATAGAGGCGCTCGGCGTGGCCTTCGTCATCGTGGTGGTGGGCGGGCTGGGCAGCTTCAGCGGGGCGCTGGTGGGCGGCATTCTCATCGGCATCGTGCAAAGCGTGATGAGCACGCTGTGGCCCGAAGGCGCACGCCTGATGATTTACGTGGCCATGGCCGCCGTGCTGCTGCTGCGCCCCCATGGCCTGCTGGGCCGCAAAGGATGATCCCCATGACCAGGCATTCCCACCTTTTCCTCGCACTGGCCATCGTCATCGCCATGCCGCTGTTCATGCACTCGGGTTCGCTGGCCAGCGAGGTGCTGATCTACGCCCTCGCCGCCATGGGCTGCAACCTGCTGCTGGGCTACACGGGCCTGCTGTCGTTCGGCCAGGGCATCTTCTTCGGCCTGGGCAGCTACACCATCGCCTTGTTGCTCACGCGCTGGCCGCTGCCCATGCCGCTGGCGCTGTTGGCGGCCGTGGCCATGGGGGCCATGGGCGCGGCCGTCGTGGGCTGGATCGCGATTCGCCAGCGCGGCACCTACTTCGTCATGCTGACGCTGGCATTCGCGCAGATGTTCTATTTCCTGGCCTATTCGCTGCCCGGCCTGACGGGCGGGGACAACGGTCTGCTCGACATACCGCGCCCGTCGCTCGCCGTCGCCGGCCAGACGCTGTGGCCGCTGGTCTCGCCCTGGCAGTACTACGGCTTCGTGGCCGTGCTGTTCCTGCTGGCGTTCTGGCTGCTGCGCCGCGTCTGCGATTCGATGTTCGGCCGCACGCTGCTGGCCGTGCGCGACAACGAGGAGCGTGCCGCCGCCGTGGGTTACGACCTGCGCCTGCTGAAGCTGCAGGCCTTCGTGATCTCGGGCGCCGTCACCGGCCTGGCCGGCGCCCTGCACGCCATGATGACCGGCATCGCGCCGCTGTCCAACGTGGAGTACCACACCAGCGAGATGATCATCGTGATGACCGTCATCGGCGGCACCGGCAATCTGTTGGCCTCGGTGCTGGGCGCGGCCTTCTACGTTCTGCTGGGCGACTGGCTGTCCACGCTGTGGCCGCGCTGGCTGCTGCTGCTAGGCGTGGTGCTGATGGTTGTGAGCCTGGGCCTGCAGCGCGGCCTGTGGGGCCTGGGCGAGAGCCTATGGGCGCTGCTGCGCCGCAAGGGGCCGGAGCCCACCACACCCGACGCCGCCGCATCGAACGGAGGCCAGGCATGAGCACCACCGCACCCATCCTGCTCGAAGCCCAGAGCGTGGCCAAGCATTACGGCAAGTTCGTCGCCCTGGGCGGCGTGGACCTGAAGGTGCGCGCCAACACCGTGCATTCGGTGATCGGCCCCAACGGCGCGGGCAAGACCACGCTGTTCCACATGCTCACCGGCACCAAGGCCGTGAGCGGCGGTCGCATCCTGTTCGACGGCCATGACGTGACGCGCGAGCCCGACCACCGGCGCGTGCGCCGCGGCATGGCGCGCTCCTTCCAGGTCACCAGCCTGTTCCTGACCCTGCCGGTGCGCGAAAACCTGCGCCTGGCGGCCCAGGGCGTGGCACCGGCCAAGGCGCTGGATTGCTGGCACACGCCCACGGGGCCGCGCTCCTGCGCCGAGACCGTGGCCCAGGTGCTGGAGCGCGTGGGCCTGGCGCGCCACGCCGGCACGCCGGCGGGCAACCTGTCGCACGGCCAGCAGCGGCGGCTGGAAGTGGGCATGGCCCTGGCCGCGAAACCGAAGGCCATCTTCCTGGACGAGCCCACGTCCGGCATGGGCATTGACGATCTCGACGACATGAAGCGGCTGATACAGGGCCTGAAAGACGAGCACACCGTGGTGCTCATAGAGCACAACATGGGCATCGTCATGGACATCTCCGACACCATCACCGTCATGCAGCTGGGCCGCGTGCTGGCCGAGGGCGTGCCCGCCGAGATCCGCAACGACGAGCGCGTGCGCACGGCCTACCTGGGCAATATGATCACCGGAGGCAAGGCATGAAGACATTGCTGTCGGTGGAGTCCATACACGCCCATTACGGCAAGAGCCATGTGCTGCAGGGCGTGTCGCTGCAGGTGCAGGAGGGCGAGCTCGTCACCCTGTTGGGCCGAAACGGCGCCGGCAAGACCACCACGCTCAAAACCATTGCCGGCGTGATGCCGCCCACGCAGGGCCAGGTGCGCTTTGCCGGCGAAGCCACAAGCCGCCTGGCCACGCACCAGGTAGCGCAGCACGGCATCTGCCTGGTACCCGAGCACCGCGGCATCTTCAAGCTGCTCACGGTGGAGGAAAACCTGCTGCTGGCGCAGCGCAAGAAGTCGCCCTGGCAGCTGGCCGACGTGTACCGCATCTTCCCGCGCCTGCAGGAGCGGCGCACAAACGGCGGCGGCCAGCTCTCGGGCGGCGAGCAGCAGATGTTGGCCATTGGCCGGGCGCTGATGAACGCGCCGCGCCTGCTGATGCTGGACGAGCCCGTCGAAGGTCTGGCCCCGGTGATCGTCGAGGAGATCGTGGCCCAGCTCAAGACAATCAAGGCTGCGGGCGTGACCATTTTGCTGGTGGAGCAGAACCTGGAGGTCTGCACGCAGCTGGCCGATCGCCACTACATCATCGAACAGGGCTGCATCGTGCACGAGGCCGGCAACGCCGAATTTCTGGCCGACGAGGCCGTCAAGGATCGCTACCTGGGCGTAGGCCTGGTGTGAAAGGAGTAGTTTCCATGGACAGGCATCTTCCCCCCAATGCGGCCCTGGCCGCTCTGCGCATAGACGGCGCGCGGCTGTGGCAGTCGCTGATGGACCTGGCGCAGATCGGCGCCACACCCAAGGGCGGCGTGTGCCGCATCGCCCTCACCGACCTGGATCGCCAAGGCCGCGACCTGTTCGTGCAATGGGCGCGGGGCGCCGGCTGCAGCATCCGCGTAGACGCGATCGGCAACATCTTCGCGCGCCGCGCGGGCCAGGACGACGGCCTGCCGCCCGTGATGACCGGCAGCCACATCGACACCCAGCCCACGGGCGGCAAGTTCGACGGCAACTACGGCGTTCTGGCCGGCCTCGAAGTCGTGCGCACGCTCAACGCCGCCGGCGTGCGCACGCGCGCGCCCATCGAGGTGGCGGTGTGGACCAACGAGGAAGGCTCGCGCTTCGTGCCGGTGATGATGGGCTCGGGCGTGTTTGCCGGCGCCTTCACGCTGGAGCATGCGCTGGCGCAGCGCGACGCGCAGGGCGTGAGCGTGGGCGAGGCGCTGGGTTCCATTGGCTATGCGGGCCAGCTTGGCCCGGCACCTGCCGTGGGTTCGTATTTCGAGGCTCATATCGAGCAGGGCCCGGTGCTGGAGAACCACGCGCGCGTGATCGGCGTGGTCACCGCCGCGCTGGGCCAGCGCTGGTACGACGTCACCGTCCAGGGCATGGAGGCCCACGCCGGCCCCACGCCCATGGAGCTGCGCCGCGACGCGCTGCTGGCCGCCAGCGAACTGGTGCTGGAGGTGAACCGCATAGCAGTGCAGCGTGCCCCGCATGCGCGCGGCACCGTGGGCACGATGGAGCTGTTCCCGAATTCACGCAACGTGATTCCGGGTCGTGCCAGCCTGAGCGTGGATTTGCGCGCGCCCGACGATGCACAGCTGCTGGATATGGATGCCGCACTGCGCGCCGCCTGCGCGCGCATCGCCACGGAACGCAGCCTGCAGATCACGGTGGAGCAAGTGGTCTACTTCCCGCCCCAGCCGTTCACGCCGCAGCTGGTGCAGGCCGTGCGCGCCAACGCCGACGACCTGGGCTATAGCAGCATGGACGTGGTCAGCGGCGCCGGCCACGACGCCGTGTACCTGGCGCGCGTGGCGCCCGCGGCCATGATCTTCGTGCCCTGCGACGACGGCATCAGCCACAACGAGATCGAGAACGCTGCAGCCGAGCACCTGGAGGCCGGCTGCAACGTGCTGCTGCGCGCCATGCTGGCGGCGGCGGAGGTCGTGGCATGAAGATCCTGATAGCGCGGCTGAACCACGAGACCAACACCTTTTCGCCCGTGCCCACGCCCATCGCGGCGTTTTCTCCCGCCTATGGTGAAGAGGCTTACCACGCCAACAAGGGCATGCGCACCGCCATGGCGGCCTTCATCGACCTGGCCGAGGGCCTGGGCGCGACGCTGGTCACGCCGGTGTCGGCCATGGCCAACCCCAGCGGCCCGGTGCACGCCGCGGCCTACGATGAGCTGACGCGCCGCATCGTGGAAGCCGCCCCGGGCTGCGACGCCATCCTGCTGGATCTGCACGGCGCCATGGTGGCTGAGAACAGCGCCGACGGCGAAGGCGACCTGCTGGCGCGCGTGCGCGCCGCAGCGCCCGGCGTGCCCCTGGGCGTGGCACTGGATCTGCACGGCAACATCACCGAGCAGATGGTGCAGAACGCCGATGTGATGGTGGGCTTCAAGACCTACCCGCATATCGACATGTACGAAACCGGCGAGCACGCCGGCCGTCTGCTGCTGCAGATGCTGCGCGGCGAGGCCAGTTACCGCGTGTGCTGGCACCCGCTGCCGCTGATGAGCCACACGCTGCGCAGCACCACGCTGGAGGGCGCCATGCGCGATGCCGTCGATGCCGCACGCCAGCTGGAACACGGCGGCCTGCCGGCGGTGACCGTGTTCGCCGGCTTCTCTCTGGCCGACATAGAGGCGCCCTGCATGAGCGTGGTCGCCACCTGCCGCGAGGAGGATCTGGACGCAACCCAGGCTGCCGTGGACGACCTGGCACAACAGATCTGGCAGCGCCGCGCCGACTATGTCTACCGCAGCGAAGCGCTGGCCGATTCGCTGCGCCGCGCCGCAAACCTGGCCCAGGGTGCCACGCGCCCCGTGCTGCTGCTGGACCATGGCGACAACTGCATGTCCGGCGGCACCTGCGACACCATGGACGTGCTGCAGGCGGCCCTGGCACAGGGCCTCACGGGCATCGCCGTGGGCCCCATCTGCGACCCCGAGACCGTGGCCACTCTGATCAAGGCCGGGGTGGGCGCCGAGGTGGAGATCGCCCTGGGCAACAAGGTGCCGTTGGCTCAGCTGGGCCTGCACAAAGAGCCGCTGCAACTGCGCGGCCGGGTGCATACGGCCAGCGATGGCGGCTACACCGTAACCGGCCCGATCTACACCGGCCAACGCTGCCACATGGGCCGCTCGGTATGCCTGGACATAGGCAGCGCACAGATCGTGGTCACCGAGCGGCCGCACGAGCCCTGGGATCTGGGCGTATTCCATTGCGTGGGCGTGGATCCCACGCGCTTTCGCTACCTGCTGCTCAAGTCGCGCATGTACTGCCGGCCGGTGTTCGTGCCGCTGTCCGCCGGCCTGGTGGAATGCGACAGCCCAGGCGTCACCACCTCGGACTATGCGCGCTTCCAGTTCACGCATGTGCATCGTCCCGTCTATCCGCTCGACTCGCTCTAAACAAGCTGCGCATCTGGACTGGGTTGCGCCACATCAAGGCGGATGTCATCGCTTGACAGCATGCTGGCAGTGGCTATGGTTCGGCCGTCGTGGACACCGGGAGGTCTGCAATGACAGTGACGCGCTACGCCCTGGCTGCACTCGCATGGATCGCAGCCGCCCTGCCCGCACAGGCTCTGGACGTTGATCGTGCCGAGCGCCTTTACACCCGGCATTGCGCGGTATGCCATGGCGCTGATCGAGGTGGCTACATAGGCCCGGCGCTGAACCGGGACGTCACCAAGCTCACGAAGGAGCAGGTGGCCGGCCGCATTGTGGCGGGCAAGCCACCGACACTGATGCCGCAGCATCCCTCATGGCGCGGCGTCTTGCCCGCCAGGGATCAGGCCCTGCTGGCCGAGCTCATCACCACCCAGCCGCAACGCAACCTGTCCTGGGGCATGCAGGACATTCGCGACTCTCTGCAAGTGCTGGTAGCGCGGGAGTCCACCCTGCCGGCTGCGCCTACCTATCGCATCACGGCCATGAACGACCTGATGGCCGTCATGTCGCGCAGCCGCCAGGGAGCGGGCAAGGAAGCCAAGGTCCTGTTCTACGACGGGCGCACGCACCGCCAGGTAGGTGCGGTGGCGACGGAGTTTGCGCCGCACCTGATGGACTTCCATCCCACCGACCCGCGCTGGGCCTATGTGCGCGACGATGCCGGCTGGGTGCACAAGGTGGATCTGTACTCCATGCGTACCGTGCGCAAGGTGCGTGCGGGGTTGAACGGGATTTCACTGGCGGTTTCGCGTGACGGGCGCTATGTGGCGGCGGGCTCCTACGTCCCGCACACCATGGTGATCATGGACGCGAGCACGCTGGAGCCGCTGCACATGATCGAGCTTGCGGGCGTCGACCCGGACGGCAGGCATGTGTCGGCTGATGCCGGCATCATCACCGCCACGCCTTACGCCAACTGGTTCGTCGTGGCGCTGGAGCAGGCGGGGCAGGTGTGGATCGTGGATCTGGATCAGCGCGGCATGCCCATCACCACCATCACCAACGTCGGGCGCCATCTGCACGACGGTTTTCTCTCGCCCGATGGCCGGCATTTCGTGGTCTCCTCGTACGACGACAACGTCAACACCGTGATCGACCTGGCCCAGGCGCGCATCGTGCGCAAGATCCCGGTGGGCTGCAAGCCGCACCTGGGCTCTGGCGCCCTGGTGCGCTCGGGCGGGCGCCTGCTGGGCATAGGTACCAACATCGGCGAGGTGGACTGCCCGTCCTACGAGGTGACCGTGTTCGACATGGAAAGCTTCGAAGTGGTCAAGCGCATCCCGGTGGCAGGGCCCACCGAGTCGCCGGCCGCACATCCGAATGTGCCCTGGATCATCGTGGACATCGTCGGCACCGGCCCGAATGCCAACAAGCTGCAATTCATCGGCAAGGAGTCGCTCGAGGTGGAGCACACGCTGGAGGTGGCCGGCCGGCTTGGTCATTCGCATTTTCCAGAGTACACCGCGCGCGGCGATTTTTTCTACGTCAGCGCGCGCTATCGCGGAGATCGCAGCCAGGGCCTGCCAGGTGGACAGTTGGTGATTTACGACGCGCACACGCTCAAACAGGTCAAGTCCATTGACGTGGACGTTCCTGCGGGCGTGTTCTCGCATGTTCGTTCGCGCTCGGTGACCGTAGGGCTGCAACCGCCTGTACCGCACTGACACTCACTCACGCCCTGACCCATTCACCGCTGCCTCGGCAAAACTGTTTCGCCCTGCAAGCGCCTTGCGCGCATGGGTGCATCAAGAGGGCAGTCCTACAATCGCCGCTCAATGCGCCGCTGACATTCCACCCGGCGGTTCGGATTTGGAATGGCTTGCGCCGGAGAAACAACAATGCCCAACGACCAGACCCCTGACACCGCAGACAAGCGCGCCCTGCTGCGCAAGGCCGCGCTCGAATACCACGAGTTCCCCCAGCCCGGCAAGATCACCGTTGGCGCCACCAAGCAGATGATCAACCAGCATGACCTGGCGCTGGCCTATTCGCCCGGCGTGGCCGCGCCCTGCGAGGAGATCGTCAAGGACCCGAACGCCGCCTTTAAGTACACCGCGCGCGGCAACCTGGTTGGCGTGGTGACCAACGGCACGGCGGTGCTCGGCCTGGGCGACATCGGGCCGCTGGCCGGCAAGCCGGTGATGGAGGGCAAGGGCGTCCTTTTCAAGAAGTTCTCGGGCATCGACGTGTTCGACATCGAGATCAACGAGAAAGACCCCGAGAAGCTGGTCGAGATCATCGCCAGCCTGGAGCCCACCTTCGGCGGCATCAACCTGGAAGACATCAAGGCGCCGGACTGCTTCTACGTCGAGCGCAAGCTGCGCGAGCGCATGAAGATCCCGGTCTTTCACGACGATCAGCACGGCACGGCCATCGTCGTCGGCGCTGCCATCATCAACGGCCTGAAGGTGGCGGGCAAGGACATCAAGACAGCCAGGCTCGTGGCCTCGGGTGCGGGCGCCGCGGCGCTGGCCTGCCTGGGCCTGCTGGTCAAGCTGGGCCTGCCGCGCGAGAACATCTGGGTCACCGACATCGCCGGCGTGGTCTACGAGGGCCGGGCCGAGCTCATGGACGAGGACAAGGCCTTCTTCGCGCAAAAGACCGAGCTGCGCAGCCTGTCCCAGGTGATTGAGGGCGCCGACATCTTCCTGGGCCTGTCGGCCGGCGGCGTGCTGAAGAAGGACATGGTGGCCAGGATGGCGCCGCGCCCATTGATCTTCGCGCTGGCCAACCCGAATCCCGAGATCGCGCCCGAGGACGTGAAGGCCGTGCGTGACGATGCCATCATCGCCACCGGCCGCACCGACTACCCGAACCAGGTCAACAACGTCCTGTGCTTCCCCTACATCTTCCGCGGCGCGCTCGATTGCGGCGCCACCACCATCACCACGCAGATGGAGATCGCGGCGGTGCACGCCATCGCCGAGCTGGCCCAGGCCGAGCAGAGCGAGGTGGTGGCCAAGGCCTATGCGGGCGAGGCGCTGGCCTTCGGCCCCGAGTACCTGATCCCCAAGCCGTTCGACCCGCGCCTGATGATGAAGATCGCGCCGGCCGTGGCCCAGGCCGCGTTGGATTCCGGCGTGGCGCTGCGCCCGATCGCGGACATGGATGCCTACCGCGACCACCTGCAGACCTTCGTCTACGCCTCTGGCACGACCATGAAGCCCATCTTCACGGCGGCCAAGATGGGGACGAAGAAGCGCGTTGCCTACTCCGAGGGCGAGGAAGAGCGCGTGCTGCGCGCGGCACAGATCGTGGTGGACGAACATATCGCCCGGCCCACGCTGATCGGCCGCCCGACGGTGATTGCCGAGCGCATCGAAAAGTTCGGCCTGCGCCTGAAGGAGGGCCAGGACTACGACGTGGTGAACGTGGAGGACGACCACCGCTACCGCGACTTCTGGCAGACCTACCACCGCATGACCGAGCGCAAGGGCGTCACGGTGCCGATCGCCAAGATCGAGCTGCGCCGGCGCCTGACGCTGATCGGCTCCATGCTGCTGCACAAGGGCGAGGTGGACGGCCTGATCTGCGGCACCTGGGGCCACACCGCACACCACCTGCAGTACATCGACCAGGTGATTGGCCGGCGCGCCGGCGTGCACACCTATGCCTGCATGAACGCCCTGCTGCTGCCCAATCGCCAGCTGTTCGTGGTGGACACCCATGTGAACTACGACCCCACGGCCGAGCAGCTGGCCGAGATCACGATCATGGGGGCCGAGGAGATATTGCGCTTTGGCCTCAAGCCCAAGGCGGCGCTGCTGTCGCACTCCAACTTTGGCAACAGCAACCAGCCCAGCGCCGTAAAGATGCGCCAGACGCTGGAGCTGCTGCGCGTGCAGGCCCCCTGGCTGGAGGTGGACGGCGAAATGCATGGCGACATCGCCCTGGACGGCAAGGCGCGCATGGCCCTGATGCCGCACAGCACGCTGGCGGGCGACGCCAATCTGTTGGTGATGCCCAACATCGATGCGGCGAATATTGCCTACAACCTGCTCAAGACCGCCGCCGGCGGCAACATCGCCATCGGCCCGGTGCTGCTGGGCGCGGGCCAGCCCGTGCATATCCTCACCCCCAGCGCTACCGTGCGCCGCATCGTCAACATGACGGCCTTGACGGTGGCCGACGCCAACGCGGCGCGGTAAGCCGCGCTCCCGAATCCTGCGCCCTGCCCCCGTCAGGGCCATGCGCAGCGCGCCTGCTGCGGGATTCAGGATAATTAACCTTTTGCGCCTGCCCATTTTTTGGGCAGGCGCTTGCCTTTTGGTGGCGTTTTTGTCACACTAACCGGTTGAAATTTCGGGTTAACCCGCAATTTCTGAAAGGTGTAGTGGATGTTGAAGGCTGTCGCCAACCGGGCGTACAAGGCAATTGTGGCGTGCGCTCTGGGTGCTGCGGTCGTGCTGGCACCGGCTGGCGTGGGCGCGCGGCAATGGCAGGACACCCCTGCCTCCTCCCCCATCGCGCTGGCCGAGCTGCCCCCCCAGGGGCGTGCCACCTATGCGCTGATCCATGAGGGCGGGCCGTTTCCGTACGACAAGGATGGCTCGGTGTTCGGCAATCGCGAGCGGCAGCTGCCCGCCAAGAAGCGCGGCTACTACCGGGAGTACACGGTGCGCACACCAGGGGTGGCACACCGGGGCGCCAGGCGCATCGTCTGCGGCGGCGCCAAACGCATGCCCGATGCCTGCTATTACACCAGCGACCACTACACGAGCTTTCGAGAAATCAGGCAATGAACCCGATGATGTCTTCAAGCGCAGATTTCATGGTGCGATCCGATGCAGAGCACCATTCCTATTTTCATTCGCAGGACAGCTCGCTGGCGCTTGCGGACACTGTAATTCGTGAATCTCTAAGAGAAAGAGCAACGGAGATGGAAACGCCACTTCGTCAAGAGCAGGACACGCTGTTGCGCGGCGTGCGCCCGAACATCGTGCAGTCGATACGCGCCTTTCGCGTACACGACCTGCAGGAGACGGCGCGCGTGCTGGGCCAGCATTTCCTGTATGCCAACCTGGCCCATGCCCAGACCAAGCAGGATGTGCTGGAGCTGATCGCCACGCAGTTCACCTTTCCGGCGCATTTCGGCAAGAACTTCGACGCGCTGTACGACTGCATGACCGACCCGCTGCACAAGGCCGGCCCGCAGCCAGGCTTTGTCGTGGTGCTCGAGCAGATCCCGGCCACGGTGAAGTTCGACAAGGAAGCGCGCGAGCAGCTGCTGGACATCTTCCGCGATGCCGCCGACTACTGGAGCGACCGCAAGATCGCCTTCCGCTGCTTCTATTCTTTTCTGTAGCCCGTTCTGCAACCGCCGGCCAGGCGGAACGGGCTGAGGAACCGCGCCAAGGCGCTGCCTCCCAGGCCACGCAGATTGAAATCACCCCCACGGGCGAGAAGATGCCCACCGACAAGCTGGTGGATGTGTCCCCGCTGGCCCTGCGCATGAGCAGCCCGTTCAACGTAGGATACTGGCTGGCAGCGGCATAGTCTGGCTGGGGCGTTGAGCGCGAACAGCCGCGGAACGCTCAACGCCGAACGCTCAACCTCTTCCCCCCACGCTGCGCGCCAGCGCCACGTAATCCGCCACCGGCACCTCCTCGGCGCGGCGCTGGGTATCGAAGGCTCCGGCGTAGGCGCGCGCCTCCAGCCAGCGCCCGAGGGTATGGCGCAGCAGCTTGCGCCGCTGGCTGAAGGCCACCTGCACCAGCTCGGACAGCAACGCCACGTCCACCGCCGCGGGCTGGTCGTAGGGCAGCATGCGCACCACGGCGCTGTCCACGCGCGGGGGCGGGTCAAAGCTCTCCGGCGGCACGAACAGCACATCTTCCATGGCGTAGCGCCACTGCAGCATCACCGACAGCCGGCCATAGGCGGCCGTGGCCGGCCGGGCCACGATGCGGTCTATGACCTCTTTCTGCAGCATGAAGTGCTGATCCTGAACCACGTGGACCTGTTCCAGCAGGTGAAACAGGATGGGGCTGGAGATGTTATAGGGCAGGTTGCCGACAACTCTTATTTTAGGAGCATTCAGTGCTTGCGCCACCTGCGCAAAGTCCACTTTTAGCACATCAGATTCGATGACATCGAGCTGGCCGTGCTGGCGCAGGCGCGCGGCCAGGTCGCGGTCCAGCTCGATCACCGTGAGCCGGCCCAGGCGCTCGACTAGCGGCTGGGTCAGCGCCATCAGACCCGGGCCGATCTCGACCATGGGCTGGCCCGGACGCGGGTCGATGGCGCGCACGATGGCATCGATGATGCCGCCGTCGGTCAGAAAGTTTTGGCCGAAGCGCTTGCGGGCAATGTGCTTCATTGCGGTGCGTCGCGGTATTCGACGTAGGCGCGGCCGCGCGCCTCCTGGATCCAGGTGGTGAAGGCCTCGTCGAGCTTCTTCTCGCGCACCTGGTCACGCACCATGTCGCGCTGCTCGCGCTGTGTGAGCTTGGCCTCGCGGCGCTCCAGTAGCTCGATCAGGTGCACGCCAAAGCGCGACACCACGGGCTGGCTCACCTCGCCGGGGCGCAGGGCATTGAGCGCCTGCTCGAACTCCGGCACATAGCGGCCCGGCCCGGCCCAGCCCAGGTCGCCACCGCTCTTGGCGCTGCCGTCCTGCGAGTACTCGCGCGCCAGCGCGGCAAAGTCGGCCTGGCCACGCAGCACGCGCTGGCGCAGTTCTTCCAGGCGTTCGGCCGCCTGGCGCTCGGACAGGCCCGCGCCCACGCGCAGCAGGATGTGGCGCGCATGGTTCTGCACGGCCACCGTGGGCACGCCGCCATGGGTCTTGTCCACGACTTTCAGGATGTGGAAGCCCGCGGGCGAGCGCAGCGGCCCGACCACATCACCCACCGCCACCTGCCGCACGGCGTTGACGAACAGCTCGGGATAGCGATCGGCCGGGCGCAGGCCGAGCACGGCACCGTTCGGCCCGTCCGGGGCGTCGGAATATTCACGCGCCAGCGTGGCAAAGTCGCCGCCGGAGCGCAGCTTGTCCAGCGCCTGCTGGGCGCGCGCCTGGCGCTGGGCGACCTCGTCGGGGCTGGCGTTCTCGGCCACCTTGATGAGGATATGGCCCAGGTTCAGCTCTTCCTTGCCCGGCGCCGCGTCCTTTTTCTGCTCCTGCAGGTATTGATCGACCTCCAGGTCGCTCACGCGCACGCGCGCCTCCACCTCGCGTTCGCGCACGCGCAGGGCCAGCAGCTGGTTGCGCAGGTCGTCGCGAAAGCGCTGCGGACTCACGCCGTCCTGGGCCAGGCGGCGGTGCATTTCCTCGACGCTCATGTCGTTTTGCCGCGCCACGTTCTGCTCGGCCTGGTCCACGGCAAAGTCATCGACCTTGATGCCGCTGTCCTTGGCCAGCTGGATCTGGATTTTTTCCAGGATCAGACGCTCCAGCACCTCCCGGGCCAGCTGCTCGTGAGGCGGCACGGCCGCGCCCTGCCCGGTCAGCTGCTGCGCCACGCGCTCGGCACGCTGGCGCACCTCGTTGTTGGTGATGGGCTCGGAGTTGACCACGGCGACGATGTAGTCGGCCTGGCGCACCGCCGCACTGGCGGCGCCGCCCGCGGGAGGCAGCACGCCGGCCGCTGACGGCAGGCGCATGGCCCCACCGCCCGAAGGCCTGAGCCCCTGGGCCTGAACCGTCAGGGCCGTCAGGCAGGCCAGTGCCAGGGGCAGAACGCGGAGTGTCATGGCGTGAGAGAAATTCATGGTGCAAGGCGATCCGCGCTGAGCGCGCGTGCGGTTAATCGTACTGGCTGAAGCGGCTGGGCTGATGCGTGCTGTCGCCCAGGGTCTGGTAGCCCGGCACATAGCGCTGCAGGGAGGCCAGGGGGTTGGAGCCCAGCGAGAGGCGCGAAAAGCCCCGGAACTCGATCTGGAACAGCAGCCGGGTGTTGGCGCTGATCAGGCTGCTTTGCAGGCGCTCAAGCACCACGCGGCCTATCCAGCAGCAGCTCTCGTACTCGACGCCGACGATGGTGTCCACCAGCTTGCGATCCTGCAGGCTGTAGTTGAGCCGGCCCACGCTGAACCAGCGCCCGCCGGCGCGACCCTTGTCGCCGCCCTCGCCGCCAAGGGCGTTGAGGGGCCATTGCCAGCCCACGTCGATCTGCTCGCTGGGCAGGGCGATCAGGTTGGTCACCTTCTGCATGCGGTAGGCCGCGCTCAGGGTGCGAAAGCTGCCCGGCGAGTAGCGCAGCGCCACCGTGGTGCGCTGCGAGTTGCGCGTCTTGGGGTTGTATTGCACGGTGGAGTCGAAACCCCAGTGCGGCGTCCAGTTGATGCCCGCGCCCAGCAGCACGTCGGACACGCGCTCGCTGACTGGCAGCGCGCCGGGCATGGTGACGCGCTGGTCGGAAAAGCGCAGGCGCTGGGCGATGCCAAAGCGCGCCGCCTCGGCGCCGCTGTCGGGGTTCAGCAGGCGCGTGGTCACGCCCAGCGTGAACAGGTTGTTGTCGGCGATGCGGTCGTTGCCGCCAAAGGCGTTCTCGGTATAGACCGAGGCGAAGTTGAAGTCGTTGGGCGCCGTGTCATACACCGGCAGCAGGCTCTGGTCACGGTAGGGCGTGTAGGTGTAGAAGGCGCGCGGCTCTAGCGTCTGCAGGTAGTCGCCGCCAAAGAAGCGCGCATCGCGCTCGAACACCAGGCCGCTGTCCAGGCTGAAGGTGGGCAGGGTGCGGCTGGCGGTGGTCTGGCCGTTTGCCAGCGGATCGTCGAACTGGTACTGCGTGGCATGCAGCTGCAGGCGCGGCGTGATGAAGCCGGCCGGCGCCAGAAAGGGCCGGCTGATCTGCGCCATGGCATAGCTGCGCTTGCCGTTGGGCTGGGCGTAATACCTGCGGTCGGCATGGAAGGCGGTGGCATCGGCCTCCACGCTGGCGTCAAAGCCGCCGGCCAGCTGCAGCGGCTGGTAGCGCCAATGCAGCTGCGGCAGCCGGTCGTAGGGTGGGGTGATAGGCGAGGTCACGTCCTGCAGGGTCTGCCACTTGAGCGTGTTCAGGCTCAGCGCATGCTCGCCACGCGCCCAGTTCAGCGACGCCTGGCCCGGCAGCAGGCGCTGCACATACTGGGACTGGATGGCGCCGCCGCTGCCATGGCTGAACAGGCGCGGCGTGAAGTCGCGCCAGTAGTCGTCGTCGCTCACGCGGCGCACATCCACGCCCAGGGCCACGTCGCCCGCGGGGGTGTCCAGCGCGGCGCGGTGCTTGACCCCATAGGCCCAGCGGTCGCGCTTGCGCAGCTCGTCCCTGGGCATGATGTCGGCGGTCAGCTCGCCGCTGTAGCGCGGCTCCAGGTAGCGGAACTCGCTGCCCAGGGCCACGCCGCGCCGGCTCATCAGCACGGGGGTGATGGTGGCGTCGCGGTTCGGGGCGATGTTCCAGTAGTAGGGCTGGGCATATTCGACGCCGCTGACGCTGTTCAGGCCTATGGTCGGCGGCAGCAGGCCGGACTTGCGCCTGTCCGACAGCGGAAAGCTGATGCTGCCCACCGGCAGGATGGGCACGCCCTTGAACTCCAGCACGCTGCCCTCGGCATGGCCCACGTCCTCGGCCTGGTCGAGGTGGATGGTCTTGGCGCGGATGATCCAGTCGGGCTGCCAACTGGCCTCGTTGTCACGCTGGCAGGTGGTGTAGGTGCCGTTGTGCACCACCGAACGGTCATGGTCGATGAAGTCCACACGCGTGGCCTCGCCATGGGCCTGGGTGGCCAGAAAGCGGTAGCGCGCATCGCTGAAAAAGCCGTTGAAGGCGTCCACGCGCAGATCCAGCAGCGTGCCGTCGTACAGGTTGCCGGCGCGGTTGATGCGCACGTTGCCGCTGGCCTTGGCACGGTCCTCGGGCACGTCGTAGTCCATATGGTCGGCGTGGATCACCGTGTCGCCGCGGCGCAGCTCGGCATCGCCCTCGATGGTGGCGCGGATGTCGGGCTGGCCCGTGACGCGGTCGCCACGCACGAACACCGGCAGCTGCTGGCGCACCTGGGGCGGCAGGGTTTCCTGCAGCCGCGGACTGGTGCGCAGCGCGGGGGCCGGTTGGACAGGCGCGTCGGGCGTCTCATCGCCGTCGCCCACCTGGGCCAGCACGGCCAGCGGCGCGCCGCACAGCATCAAGGCCACCAGCCGCGCTAGCGGACGGCGCAACGCGGCCGGCATGGGCGGGCGGGTGGACGGGACGTGGAGCAGGAAGGAACGATCCATGGATTGCAAGAGGCTGGCACATGGCACGCCGGGCGATGTGCCGCCCGGCCAGGGAAGACCGGGTTTGTAAAATCCGATTATCCATGAGCCATCCCCTCCCCCCCCTCCCCAGCGGCGCCAGCGCCGTGCAATGGAACGACCCCGCGCGCCAATCCGCCTTCCTGGCCTGGCTGGCACCGATAGCCGCCGCGCAGAACCTGCTGCCCGCCAGCCTGCGCCCCGCATCCGCCGACGCCAGCTTTCGCCGTTATCTGCGCCTGGACGCGCAGGACGGCAGCAGCCGCATCGTCATGGACGCCCCGCCCGACAAGGAGGACTGCCGCCCCTTCGTCCATGTGCAAGGCCTGATGCAGGCCGCCGGCCTGCCCGTGCCGCAAATCCACGCCTGGGACGAAGCGCATGGCTTCATGCTGCTGTCCGACCTGGGAGGGCAGACCGCCATAGAGCGTCTGGACGAGGCCCAGCCCGCCGCCGCCCACGCCTGGTACCTGCAGGCCGTCGATCTGCTGCTTGACTGGCAAAAGGCCAGCCGCCCCGGCGTGCTGCCGGCCTACGACGACGCGCTGTTGCGCCGCGAGCTGCAGCTGTTCCCCGACTGGTATATCGCGCGCCATCGCCAGGTAACGCTCACCGACGCCCAGCAGGCCACGCTGGCCAAGGCCTTCGAAACAATAGTGGCGCAGAACCTGGCCGCGCCCAGCGTCTATGTGCACCGCGACTTCATGATGCGCAACCTGATGGTGCGCGCCGATGGACGCTTGAGCGTGCTCGACTTCCAGGACGCCGTCTTTGGCCCCGTGACCTACGACATCGCCAGCCTGATGCGCGACGCCTTCATCAGCTGGGAAGAGGATTTCGTCATCGACATTACCGTGCGTTACTGGGAAAAGGCCCGCAAGGCCGGCCTCATCGGCGCCGCAAGCGCCAGCGGCTGGGGTGCGGACTTTGGCGAGTTCTACCGCGCCGTGGACTTCATGGCGCTGCAGCGCCACCTGAAGGTGGCCGGCATCTTCGCCCGCCTGACGCTGCGCGACGGCAAGCCCAAGTACCTGGCGGACGCGCCGCGCTTCATCGCCTACATCCGCGCCACCTGCGCACGCTACCGCGAGCTGACGCCGCTGCTGCGCCTGGTCGATGAACTGGAGGGCACGCAGGCGGCCATGGGCTACGCCTTCGGCCGGGTTTAACAACGGCGCGGTGCATTGGTTTTCTTCCCCCCTCGCTGGTTTGTGTATGCACACATCTTTTTGATAGCGCGTAACGCATATTTAGCGCAGGTTTTAGCTCCCTCGCCCCCTTGGGGGAGAGGGTTGGGGTGAGGGGGTGATGCGGCGCAGCGCCCCGTTTTTACACCCTCACCCCCGCCCTCTCCCGCACGCGGGAGAGGGAGAAACAGGCGCCAACGCAGCGGCCATGGTTTTCATCATCAAAACAGCCTGCAACACTTATCTACCAAGCGCTAACAGCTACTATTTTTAAACTGAATGCCACGTTTTTACTGCCCCCTGCTCCTGGCCGCCGGCGCGCAAGTCACGCTGCCGCCCCAGGCCGCGCGCCATGTGCAGGTGCTGCGCCTGCAGCCGGGCGGCGTCATCACGCTGTTCAACGGCGAGGGCGGCGAGTGGACGGCCAGCGTCACGCGCATGGGCCGCAGCGATGTCGATGTAGAGATTGGCGCGCACACCGCCGTCGAGCGCGAGGCCGCGCGCGCCGTGCATCTGGTGGTCGGCATGCCGGCCAACGAGCGCATGGACTGGCTGGTGGAAAAGGCCACCGAACTCGGCGCCGCCAGCATCCAGCCCGTGACCACGGCACGCAGCGTCGTCAAGCTGGCCGGCGAGCGCGCCGCCAAGCGCCAGGCGCACTGGCAGGCGATAGCGGTGGCCGCCTGCGAGCAATGCGGGCGCAACCGCGTGCCCCCCGTGCATGCGCCGCTGGCGCTGGCCGACTGGCTGCGCCGCGCGCCGGCCGCAGGCCAGCGCCTGCTGCTGTCGCTGCGTGACGGCAGCCAGCCACTGCGCCAGGCCGCCGGCGGCGCCAGTCAGGTCTGGGTGCTGCACGGCCCCGAGGGCGGGCTGACGGCGCAGGAGGAAGACGCGGCGCTGGCCGCAGGCTTTGTCCCCGCCAGCCTGGGCACGCGCGTGCTGCGCGCCGAGACGGCCTCCGTCGCCGCCCTGGCCGTGCTGGGGCTGGAATGATGGCTGCGGTCCGCGCCGCCGCCGCTTCAGGCGGCAAGCAACCGGGGCGACGCGCCGGCCGGCAGCGCCTCGGGCATGCCGCCGTCGGCCAAGCGGAACTGCGAGATCGCGGCGAGCAGCTCCTGGGCCTGTTTCTTCAGCGCCGCGTTCTGCTGCGTCGCCTGATCCATCTGCGTGATCGCCTCGCCGACCTGGGCCACGCCGGCGCTTTGCTCGCCGCTGGCCGCGCTGATCTCGCCCATGATGTCGGTCACGCGCCGTATCGCCGCCACCACCTCGCCCATGGTCGCGCCGGCCTGATCGACCAGGCATGAGCCCTGCTGCACCCGCTCCACGCTGGCCGTGATCAGCTCCTTGATCTGCTTGGCCGCCTCGGCGCTGCGCTGCGCGAGGCTGCGCACTTCGCTGGCCACGACGGCAAAGCCGCGGCCCTGCTCGCCGGCGCGCGCTGCCTCCACGGCCGCGTTCAGCGCCAGGATGTTGGTCTGGAAGGCAATGCCGTCGATCACGCCGATGATGTCCGCGATCTGGCGGCTGCTGTCGTTGATGCCCTTCATGGTGTCCACGACCTGGGACACGACCTCGCCGCCCTGGGCCGCAACATTGGAGGCGTTCAGCGCCAGCTGGTTGGCCGCGCGCGCGTTGTCGGCGTTCTGGCGCACGGTGGCGCTGAGCTGCTCCATGGAGGCCGCGGTTTCTTCCAGCGCAGAGGCCTGGCTTTCGGTGCGCGCCGACAGGTCGGCATTGCCCTGGGCGATTTCGCCGGACGCATGGGTGATTTCGACGGCCGTGCCGTGCACCCGGGTCACCAGGCTGCGCAGGCTGGCACGCATGCGCACCAGCTCGGCCATCAGTCCGCGCGCCAGGCCGGCGTTTCCAGGCTGTTCAGCGCCTGGGCCGCCGCCGCGGGGTCGCTGCGCGCCAGATCACGCACCTGGCCTTGCACGCCCACCTGGGTCACGCGCAGCTGCTTGAGCGGCAGCAGCGCGGCTTCCACCGGCGTGCCGCGGACGACCGCCAGCGTGGCCTCGTAGGCCTCGTCGAAGGCCTGGTGCGAGGCCTTGAGGTTGTCGTAGGCCACTTGATTGGCCGGGTCGAGCACGATGTTGCGCAGCGCCTGGCCCGATTGCAGGCCCTGGGCGTAGAGCTCGGACAGGCCGGCCGCCACGGCCTGCTCGGTGCCCATGTAGCGGCTGAAATCGGATTGGGTGCGCGTCAGCCCCCACAGGCTGATGGCCAGGGCCAGCACGAACAGGCCGGCCGGCACGACGGCGCAAAGAATCAAACGGGAAGTGAATCGCATCGGGATGCCTCTCGCAGCCAACGGGTCATCGCTGGCCGTTAATAAATATAAATTGTTAACAATGTGACCAAAAGATGTGACCTGCGAGACTAGGATAAACACGTGGCCGCCGAGGACTCCGGTGCGTCTTGCTTCAGCGCCGCGGGCCTTGGAAAGGCCCGCAACGGCACAAGGCCGTGCCGCCCGGGAGATTCGGCGGGGTGCGCGCGCGGCCCGGCCATGGCGGCGCAGGCGCTCGCCGCCATGCCGGGTTCGCATTTTGCTATTAATAATATAGCTGCTTGCGCTTTACCAGTAAGAGTAAAACCCCAATTTCATTCAAACTTCCGCGTGCGCTTGCATGCAGCCGGGCATGGCGGCGATCACCTGCGCCACGGCCGCGGTGAGCCTCTTGGCATAGGGCACATGCAGGAACTCATTGGGGCCATGGGCGTTGCTCTTGGGGCCGAGCACGCCGCAGACCATCATCTGCGCCTTCGGGAAACCCTGGCTCAGCATGTTCATCAGCGGGATCGTGCCGCCCTGGCCTATGTAGCCGCAGGGGGCGCCAAACTGCGCCTGGCTGGCGGCGTTCAGGGCCTGCTCGAACCAGGGGGTGATGGGCGGGGCGTTCCAGCCGCTGGCGGCACTGGCGCCCTCCCAGGTGACGCGCGCCTGGTAGGGGGCGTTGTCTTCCAGCAGGGTTTTCAGCTCCTGCACGGCGGTGGCGGCGTCCACCAGCGGCGGCAGGCGCAGGCTGAGCTTGAAGGCGGTGTAGGGGCGCAGCACGTTGCCGGCATCCTTCAGCGCCGGAAAGCCCTCGGCGCCGGTGACGCTCAAGGTGGGCTCCCAGGTGCGCTTGATCAACGCCTGCACCGGGTCGGTGGTGGTGGGCAGTGCAAATACCTGGCTGCCACCGCAGTCGTGGTGCGCCCAGGGGAAGCGCCGGTAGACCTCTTCGCCCAGGATGGCGGCCGTGGCGCGCGCCTGGGCCAGGCGGTCGGCCGGCACCTCGCAGTGAAAGCGCGCGGGCAGCAGGCGGCCGGTGGCCGAGTCCTCCAGGCGGTTCAGCACCTGGCGCATGATGCGGAACGACGAGGGCACCAGGCCGGATGCGTCGCCCGAATGGATGCCCTCGGTCAGAATCTCCACCTTGAGCGTGCCGCTGGCCATGCCGCGCAGGCTGGTGGTGAGCCACAGCTGGTCGTAGTTGCCGGCGCCCGAGTCCAGGCAGATCACCAGGGCCACCTCGCCCAGGCGGGTTCTCAAGGCGTCGATATAGGGCAGCAGGTCGGCGGAGCCGCTTTCCTCGCAGGTCTCGATCAGGCCGACGATGCGCGGGTGCGGCACGCCCTGGCGCTTCAATTCCTGCACGGCGGCGATGCTGGCGTACACCGCATAGCCGTCGTCGGCGCCGCCGCGGCCGTAGAGCCGGCCGTCCTCGTACTTCGGGCTCCACGGCCCCAGGTCTGAGCGCCAGCCTTCGAACTCGGGCTGCTTGTCCAGGTGGCCGTACATCAGCACGGTGTCGCTGCCGCTGTGCTGGTGCGCGGGGATGTCAAAGAACAGCACCGGCGTGCGCCCGGGCAGGCGCACGATCTCCAGCGACAGGCCGCTGACCTTCTGCGCCTCCACCCATTGCGCGGCGTTGCGCAGTACGGTCTCCAGATGGCCCTGCTGCTCCCAGTCGGGCGCAAAGCCCGGCGACTTGGCCGGGATGCGGATGTAGTCGGTGAGCTGCTTCAGGATGTCTTCATCCCAGGCACTGCTGACGCGCTCCAGGGCGAGGGCGGTGTCCAGGGCGGGGGTGGGCAGGCGGGCGGTCATGGCTGTCCTCTGGCAATGCACAAAGCAGGCAGGATACGCCAAGGCCAAGACCCCTTGGGGCCAGTCAGATCACGGGAGTTGCCAGCGGCTGCGCGGCCTCGGGCACAAAGCGGCCGGACACGACCCGGTTGCGCCCGGCGGCCTTGGCGGCATACAGCGCCTGGTCGGCGCAGCGCAGCAGTCGCTCCCAGTCCTCGGTGCCATGCAGCTGGCCGCCACACACGCCAATGCTCACCGTGGCGGTGATGGCGCAGCCCTCGCGCGCACAGGGGCACTGGGCCACGGCGCTGCGCAGGGTTTCGGCCAGCTCGGCGGCGGCCTGCTGCGCGGTGTTGGGCAGCAGCACCAGGAATTCCTCGCCACCGTAGCGCCCCACCATGTCCTGGGCGCGCAGCCTGGCGCTGAGCAGGCCCGCCACATGGCACAGGATCTGGTCGCCCACCTGGTGGCCATGGCCGTCGTTGACGGCCTTGAAATGGTCTATGTCCACCATCATCAGCGCATAGGGTTCATGCGAGCGTGCGGCAACAGCCACGTCACGGCGCGCCGCCAGCAGCAGGGCGCGGCGGTTGAACAGGCCGGTCAGGGCGTCGCGGGTGGCAAAGTAATGGTTGTTGGCGTCGGCCCTGTCCTTGGCCATCAGGATGAAGCCCAGCGACGCCAGGATGACCACGACAAAGGCCGCCATGAAGGTCAGCGACTGCACGCCATCGGTGCGCAGCAGGCCTTGGGTGGGGATGCTGTGCAGGGCGGCCAGCGCACCGCGCACCGCCAGCAGCACGGCCTGCAGGCCCAGCCCCGCGGTCAGCAAGACGGCGCCACGCATTTGCGCCGGCGGCTTGGGCCGCCACAGCGCCCACAGCACCAGGGCCACCTGCAGCGGCGGCACCACGCCGGCGACGATCACGCAGGCGCGGTAGTCGTCCTGGAACCAGGCAAACAGCAGCGCCATGGCCAGCACCGGCACCAGCATGCGGCGCCAGGGCAGCCCATGGCCCTGAAACTGGCGCACGGCCGCCAGCGCCAGCGCAAAGGTGCCGGCCAGCAGGGTATTGGCCAGCACCACACTGGCCCAGGCGGGCACCGCGCCGCGCAGCGTGAACAGCAGATAGGTAATGGTGTGCAGCACCAGCGCCAGTGCCCACAGGCCCATGCCTTCGCGCCGCTCGGGCCGAACGGCGGCCATGGACAGCGCCATGGTGGCGGAGGCTGCCGCCGTCATCAGCAGCATGGTGGGCACATCAAGGGGCAGCATGGGGCAGCAAGAAGATGTGAGACGGCCTTTTTACCCCAAGGCCAGGGTCTGCGCCACGGGGTTTGTCAGTCGTGCTCGAAGCGGAACACCGCCGTGCCCGCCAGTGCATTGGGCAGCCAGCGCACCTCGCGCCCGTCCTGCAGGCCGAAGGCGTCCAGGATGCGCAACTTGTTCTTGTATGCCAGCACCTCGAAGTCCTTGTAGGTGCCGACGCGGATGTTGGGCGTGTCATACCACTGGTAGGGCAGGCGCCGCGTGACCGGCATGCGTCCGCGCAGCACCGACAGGCGGTTCGGCCAGTGCGCAAAGTTGGGAAAGGCGACGATGCCGCTTTGGCCCACGCGCGCCGTCTCGCGCAACATGACCTCGGCATTGCGCAGATGCTGCAGGGTGTCGATCTGCAGCACCACGTCGAAGCTGTTGTCGCCAAACATGGCCAGGCCTTCGTCCAGGTTCAGCTGGATGACGTTGACGCCGCGGCGCACGCAGGCCAGCACATTGGCGTCGGCCAGCTCTATGCCGTAGCCGCTGCAGCCGCGTTCGCGCTGCAGCAGGTCGAGCAGGGCGCCGTCGCCGCACCCTAAGTCGAGCACGCGGCTGCCTTCTGGCACCAGGCGTGCAATGGCTTGCATGGTGGCGTGGTCGCTCATGGTTGTCCTCCCTGCAGCTCCTTGGAAATACTATCAAAATAAGAGCGCACCACGCCCATGTATCGGGCGTCATCCAGCAAAAATGCATCATGACCATGGGGAGCGTCGATCTCGGCGTAGCTCACGTCGCGGCGGTTCTCCAGCAGCGCCTGCACGATTTCTCGGCTGCGCTGGGGCGAGAAGCGCCAGTCGGTGCTGAAGCTCACCAGCAGAAATTTGGCACGCGCCACGGCCAGCGCCTGGGCCAGGTTGCCGCCATG